>ERZ1292633.2704-Hain-H41-02um-R1-2704-length-17870-cov-5_pt1 | contig 17870 bp, 14 predicted proteins | sample MGYA00564406_ERZ1292633 | MGnify/ENA primary metagenome ERZ1292633 (study PRJEB36523, sample SAMEA6512639) | groundwater metagenome | collected 2019-01-08 | study: AquaDiva: Metagenomics assemblies of 32 groundwater samples | reverse complement strand
TAAGCCACAAATTTTATTAAGGTTTGCTTTCGAAAGTTTCCTAAGGTTCCGCTCCCAATTTGACACACTAAACTTAGTCACACCGAGCATTGTACCTACTTCTATTTGGGTTAGTCTATTTTCTAACCGCCAACGCTTCAATTTACCTCCGACAGTCTCAGGCTCTGGCAATACATCCTTTGGAATAGGGTGTTTTCTAATGATTTTAGTAAATGCAGGTAGGCCGAACCCAAACTGTAAAAGAGCAACGCTACTGTGCAGATGCGGCGCACCGCAAGGGCGAACTTGTGGCAAAGCGCCAAAATGCATGGCCAATTATCAGGGGCGAATTTCGGGCCCAATGCTTGACAGGATTGATTTGCAAATTGATATTCCTGCGGTTTTAGTTTCCGATTTATCACTTCCCGCACCCCAAGAAGGCACAAAAGAAGTCGCAGCACGGGTGGCATTGGCGCGCGAAATTCAAGCTGAACGCTATAAGGATGAAGACCTAAGCGCACCGCTTAATGTAGTGATAAGCAATTCATTATTGGATAAATATGCTGCTCCTGATGCTGCTGGCCATGCGCTTCTTACCAAAGCCGCCGATGCCATGCGGCTTTCCGCGCGAGCTTACCATCGGACATTGAAAGTGGCGCGAACAATTGCTGATTTGGATGGTGAAGTTGCGGTGCGCCGTATTCATATTGCCGAAGCACTGGCTTATCGCCGTAACGACCCAATGGAAAACGCGATGGAAAATAACCTTAGCTTTGGAATGACCGCAACCAAGGTTTAGTCTTCAACAAAAGGTTTCAAATGCCGCCAAATGCCCATTGCGTGGCCATGGCCAATGTCATATTCGGCTTTCAAATAGTTTTTGACCATTGTCGCGGTTGTGCCGGATTTTGTGAAGCCATTTTGCTTTAGAATTTCAACCATTTCTCGCCAAGTTTTGCCGGTTTTGGTTTGAACCCCTGCCATATAAGTATCAAAATCCATTGCCATTTCTACACCCCCGTGGATCCAAAACCACCTTCCCCGCGTGTGGTTTCGCCCAATTCATCGGTCTCCATCCAAATTGCTTGGGTAATTGGCGTAACGACCATTTGTGCAATTCTATCGCCGCGCGTAATCCTAAAATTTTCCCAGCCATGATTGATTAAAATCACACCGACTTCACCACGATAATCGGCGTCGATGGTTCCGGGAGAGTTAAGGCAAGTAACTCCATTTTTGAGCGCCAACCCCGAACGCGGCCGTATTTGCGCCTCAAACCCTGGAGGCAAGGCAATTTTTAAGCCAGTGGGAATAAGCGCCCGCCTCCCAGGTAAAATATCAATATGCTCACCTTCAGGCAATGCCGCGCGCAAGTCCATACCTGCCGATTGTGCGGTTTCATAGGCAGGAAGCGCCAAGTCACCAAAATGTGGCAATCTGACGATTGCAACCATCGGACGAGCGTCACTGTTAGGCACAGAAACTATTTCGCTGCTTACTTCGGTAGTACCTAATGGGTTTGAAAATTTGCCAAATCTCGATTTCATAATTGCCTCATTTTGAATGGATACAATGAGGCGATTCGCAACAAAATAATTCCCTTAGACCGCCAAATTTTAGCTAACTAACGCCGAGCGCCAATTTTCACAGTTTGTATTTCGGCCAAACCCATTGTCGGTTCAATTTTGATCGACTTTCCTTTGGTTAGGTCACGGTCACTTTTCAATGACATTATCCCAATTCCCATCGCGGCCCCGCCAAAAGTAATTGCAAAAAATACCGCAAGAAGTGGATAAACCAAATAATCAAGACGGTTAAGCGTGGCGAGGCTACGCAAGCCACCGAAATCAAAAACAATGAAAATTGCCAATATAGGCCAGCCAGTAAACAGTCCAATCAATAAGTGTCCCGCCAAGAAGCGGAACATTTGCTTTTGCTGGTTTTTATGTCTCGCTGCCATCAGTCTATCCCTATTGCCCTACGAGGCAACAAAACCATAAGGCAATTTTCTGCGCACGCAATTGCGACAAATCGACTTCTAACTGAAATCGAACAGGACTATCGACAACGCAAACTTCTGTCTCTCAAAAACAAAATATCATCGCCAGTATTCACTACTCCACCTTCGGAAGTAAGCGTAGCGCCTTTTAATCGCAAAAGTGCGGCGTGCAGTTCATCTAATTGTGGCTGCAAATGCGGAGCTTCGGAGCTGGATTTTCCACGTTCAAGTCCGTTAATTGCCGAATTAAGCACTTGACAATATCTGATATTAGTGCGGCTACGGCTAATTAGGGTTTTGTCCAAAGCTTCGGCAACTTGACAGGCATTGGATTGCGAAGTTTGCGCCCACACTGGGATACCGCCCGCCATATGTTCCCCCAATATGCCACGGCAAGCGTCTTTATAATTGCCAACAAATAGTTCAATATTTCGGGTTTCATAAAGCGAATTAATCGCTGTTGTTATGCGGGCGCTCCGTGCCGTCCAGCTTTGTTTGCCGCGCTCCATTAAAAATGGCGTAAGCCAACCTGCTGGCATTGCGATTGCAACTTGTGACATTAGAGCCGCACTCAAACAAATTGCACCAAACTTTCCTACTTTACCCATTCTTGCCTCCAATTGCTTGGGTCAGGGCTCATTGAATTGGCGAGAAAGCCGTGAAAATGGCAAAATAGTGCGTGCGAAGATTACGAAAAGAGGCTTTATCGCCTCTTTGAGTGAGATTTGCGCGCAATATGAAGCCATTTTAACGGATTTTCGTCTATTCAATGAGTCATGCCCCTACAATGCCAGCCTTGTAATCAGAATAATGGCAAAAATTTGACTGCTCAAAAATTCGAAATTCTCTGGTTGAAGGAGACAAACATATGAGCTAGTATTTTCAACAAATGAGGAAATTCCATGCACAATAAGAATAAAGCACGAGCCACCATTGTTACATTAACTACATTAGCGATGGTTGTTGCGCCCAACATCGTTCTCGCCCAAGCCGCGCCGCAAGCGGAAATTATCCGACGCACTCAAGGCGCATTAGTAATGGAAAATGTGCCAATAACGCCCGATAATGTGCGCGAACGCCTCATTCAATATAATAATGTGCGCGCGGCGGGCTTTGCAGGCTTTGCGCCGGATGGGTCTATTCTCATAAGCACTAGATTTGCGGAAACTTCGCAAATACACGCCGTAAGCCGGCCAATGGGCGCAAGGTATCAATTAACTTTTTACCCCGAACAAATTGGCGGCGTCAGCACAATCCCTAAAAGCAATAATTTTATTTTCACCAAAGATCGCGGCGGCGATGAGTTTTTCCAATATCATTTATTCAACCGCGCCACTGGCACAGCTACGCAACTAACCGAAGCTGGCACTCGCAACGAAAGCCGCAATATATCACGCGATGGTAAAATGATGGCGTGGTCGGTTTCACGGTCGGGCTCGTCGATGCGCGAAATTGTGGTAATGAACATAGCAGAGCCAAGCTCAAAACGCGTGGTGTATCGCGCTGATGGCGCTTGGTTTGTCGCCGATTTTTCACCCGATGGGAAGAAACTACTTATCGGGCAATCTATATCGGTTACCCAATCCAAACGCGCAATTCTTGATATTGCTTCAGGCGTTGTAACACCAATAACTCCCAATCTCAGAGTTTCATATGATGGCGGGCAATTTTCGCCAGATGGAAGATTTATTTATTTGGGCACAGACGAAAATTCAGATTTTGCTTATGGTGTGAAAATTGAATTGGCAACAGGCCGCAGAACCCGCGTCACGCCAAACATCAATTGGGATGTCGAGGACATCTCGCTTTCGCAAAATGGCCAAAATCTGGCCTATGTTATTAATGAAGAAGGCCGTTCAAAACTATATTTATTGCCAACTACCCAAGGTGCGCGCGCGGCATTGATTGCCCTGCCAACTGGCGTTGTTGGCGGTTTGGAATGGTCCGATGACAGCCAAAAATTGGGCTTAGCTCTATCCACATCATCTGCGCCATCTGATGCCTATGTTTACACCTTGGCAAGCCGCAGCTTAATCCGCTGGACCCGCAGTGAAATTGGCGGCCTTAATCCCGCGACATTTGTCGAACCGCGTCTAATTCGCTACCCAACATTTGACGAAATAAGCGGCCAAAGGCGAACAATTCCTGCTTGGGTGTATGAGCCAAAAACACCCGGGCCACATCCAGTAATTATTCAAATTCATGGCGGGCCAGAAGGCCAATCTCGCCCCAATTTTTCATCGACTTTTCAATATTGGGTGAATGATCTTGGGGCAACTGTGATTGTGCCAAATGTTCGCGGTTCAACTGGCTATGGCAAAGCCTATGTAGATTTGGACAATGGCAGTAAACGCATGGATAGCGTGAAAGACATTGGTTCTTTGCTCGATTGGATTGGCACGCAAGCCAATATGAACAAAAACAAAGTCGCAGTTTATGGCGGTTCATATGGCGGCTTCATGGTGCTGGCATCAATGACCAATTACAATGATCGTTTGGCCGGCGGGGTTGATATTGTTGGGATTTCCAGTCTGGTGACGTTTTTGGAAAATACCCAAGGATACCGCCGCGATTTACGGCGGGTTGAATATGGTGACGAACGTGAACCAACAATGCGCGAGTTCATGACTAGAACCGCCCCTCTCACAAATGCCGGCAACATCAACAAGCCGTTGTTCGTAATTCAAGGCCATAATGACCCAAGAGTTCCGCAATCCGAAGCTGAACAAATTGTAGCGAGAGTTCGTGCTAATGGCGTCAATGTTTGGTATATGCTTGGTATGGATGAAGGCCACGGCTTTGCCAAAAAATCCAACCGAGATGCACAACGCGAGGCCGAAACTTTGTTTTTCAGGGAGATATTCGGGCCGAATTAGACAATTTGGTTTTGACATATTATAGAGACCCCCTATCAGCTGGGGAGCCTAAGATTCATGCCTGTAGAAATGTCCACGTCGGAAATTTTCCTAATTGCGATGTTAATTATATTCAGCGTGCCCTATTTGATTTGGCGCTTCTTCAAGACTGATTATTATGCGCCATTGGTCGTGGTACAGATTATCGGCGGCATATTACTTGGCCCTGGTATTTTGGGGCATATTTTCCCAGCCTATTATGAATTTGTTTTCAATGCCAAAGTCATTGGCGCTTTAAACGGCATTGCATGGTGGGCGGTGATGATTTTCGTGTTTATTGCCGGCATTGAGCTCGATTTGAAATTGGCCTGGAAGCACAAAGGCGAAAGCGGAATAACTGCGGGCTTGGCCTTGGGCGTCCCACTAATATTTGGGTGCGCCGCAGCAGTCATAATGCTGAAACTATCATCAGGTTGGATTGGCGAAAGAGGCGCAATTTGGCAGTTTATTTTGGGTATAGGCATGGCCTGCGCGGTAACAGCACTGCCGATTTTGGTTCTTTTGATGGAAAAATTGGAAATTTTGCGCAAGCCAATTGGCCAACGGATTTTACGCTATGCCAGTATTGATGACATCGCGATTTGGGGTGTTTTGGCAATAATTCTTCTCGATTGGAACCGCATGGGCCGTCAAATTGGCTTTTTGATCGCCTTCGCAATTGTGTCCTATTTAATTCGCAAATTGATGAAGAAAATCGCAGAATCGGATCGTTGGTATGTCGCTTTAATTTGGCTCGCGGCCTGTGGTTTTGCCGCAGATTGGGCTGGGCTGCACTTTATGGTTGGTGCGTTTTTGGCGGGAGCCATTATCGACAGCGACTGGTTTGACCAAGCCAAAATGGATATGTTCCGCAGCCATGTTTTACTGGCCATTATGCCAGTGTTTTTTCTCTCGACTGGCTTAAGAACCCAATGGGACGTGGGAGGCGTGATGGTTTTTGGCGCGGCGTTCTTATTGTTGATTGCATCGGTTAGTGGCAAATTGATTGGCGTTCATGCAGCGGGCAAAATCCTGAAATGGGGCAAAGGCGATGCATCAATCATTGGCTGGTTGCTGCAAACCAAAGCATTGATAATGATTATTTTTGTGAATGTTCTTTTGGATAAGCAAATTATTACCAATGAAACTTTCACAGCAACATTGATTATGGCAGTGCTTTCAACGATGTTGACCATACCTTTGGTAACTCCAAAACTAAGATCGCTTGAAAGTTTGAAAGAAAAATCCCATTAAAATCGCCGCGAAATACTGACCCGCGCGTTTAATGGCGCACCGGTGGAAATATTATTGTTATTATGGGCATCGGGGTAATATTCGATATTACCGATATTTTCCACATTTAGCTGGATTCTTAAGCCATTAGAAAAATTATAGAATACCGCGGCATCCAGTCGCCCAAAAGCTGGCAATCTGGTTGCCAAAGGCGAAGTTAAAATCGTAGCATATTGTTCGGACTGATAAACATAGCCAAGCCCGATACCAAGTGAGCGCGAAAAATTATAACGGTTCCAAAGTGCAAATTGGTTTTGCGGCACTTGCGCCAATTTGACAGACGAGTTGCCATGCAAACTAGCGTCTTGATAGGAATAGCCGCCACTTATTTGCCAGGCTTCAGTAATTTGCCCAGCAATCGCAATTTCAAAACCATTGGTATTAGTTTCGCCAATATTGATGGTTTGTGTGGGGTTCAAAGGGTTCGGCGTTGTTGCATTAGTTTTGCTTAAGGCAAAAATAGCTGCAGTTAAACTCAAATTCGGGCGTATATCCCATTTTGCACCCACTTCAAAATTGGTAAATTCTTCAGGCGCAAGGTTTTCCGTAACCGGCGATAAAGTCGTGAATTGATCCCCCGAACGCGGTAGGAAGCTTTTTGAATAACTGGCATATATTCGCATGTCTTCATTTGGTTTGAAAATCACGCCAATGCGCGGCGAAGTTTCTTGGTCTTTGCGGGCAAAGGCACGAACTGGCGTCGCCGCAAAATCACTTCCATTGATTTCAAATCTGTCAAAACGCAAGCCAAGCACAAGGTCAAAATATTGGGTCAAACTAATTTGGTTTTGCGCGTAAACCGAGGCGAAAGTGACGTCTGAATGGGTGCTGCGGTTGATATTCGGAAATGTGACGCTCGGGTAAATTGGGCTTGCGAGATTAAAAACCGAAGAAGACAGCACGCCATTCTTGCGTTGGTTATTGGTTGCTTGCTCGCCATATTCAACGCCAAACAATATTTTGTTATTGAATTGCCCAATTTCAAAATCCCAAATTAAATTGCTTTGCGCAATTAAGTTCTGGCGCTGGGTTGGGTCGGTATAGGCAGCTAAGGCGACTGTGCCGTTTTGCGATGTTGCAGCGCCATTCGCGAAAACATTAGTATAGGATTTGTCATAATCACCAAAAATAACGGTTGTTGTGCTGTTGAGTGTTGCGCTCATTTGCCCATCAATACGAACTTTCGCGATATGTGCTTGCAGGTTTGTATTATTGACGCCTGGAACGCCAAAAAAAGTTTCACGATTATTGCTTATTGGCCGCGCGCCCAATGAAGGTATGCCCCTATCAGCGACCCTATCATCATTCACATATTCATAGGAAATCGCGCCAACCCAATTATCATTTAGCTTAAAAGCAAAATATGGGTTAATTGCGTATCTCCGGCCGCCAGAAAAATCACGATGATTTGCCATTTCTTCGAAAAAAGCATTCACCCGCACGGCACTATTCTCGGATAAGGGCTGGTTAAAGTCGAGGCCAAAATCAAAGCCACCAAAACTATTTGCGCTGATATTTGTGCCGATAAATTGCCGTGTCGCAATTGGTGCTTTTTGCACGCGATTAATAATGCCGCCGCCACCGCCGCGACCAAATATCATTGAATATGGCCCTTTTAGGATTTCCACCCGCTCAATATTATAGAGATTGCGAAAATATTGGACATCATCACGAACCCCATCAATGAAAAAATCGGCACTTGTATTCTGCCCACGAATTGTAATTTGATCCCGATTGCCTTCGCCCTGGCCAACTGTAACGCCTGCAGTATAATGCAAAACATCATTCATGCTATGGTGCGCTTGGTCTTCCAATTGCGCGCGACCCACAACATTGATGCTCTGCGGTATGTCGATTAGCGGTGTATCAGTTTTGGTGGCGGTCACGGAATTCATGGTGGCATAACCTTTGGCCTTGCCAATGACGATTACGGTTTCATCAGCAGTTTGCGCAAGTGACAAATTTGGTAAAAAGGCAAGAGAAAGCGAAAAAGCGGATACAATTATTTTACTCATAAGAACTCCAAAGAATATTGTAGTTCGCTCTAGCCTTATTGCGAATGCGTTGCAATAGCGACAAACTGTCACATGCAGTGGGGTCTATTAACTCATGGGTTGAATATCGCCTAATTATTGTCTATGCGGTGCACAATTGGAAACTAATCAATAATGACCGTAACATTTCAAGACATAAAAGACGCACAGCTTCGCATTGCGGGCAAAGTGAAACGCACACCTATGCTGCATTCTCATACACTATCTGAAATTACGGGTGCCGAAGTTTGGGTTAAGTTTGAAAACTTTCAATTTACCGCAGCTTTTAAGGAGCGTGGTGCGCTAAACCGTCTCTCTTGCTTAAACGATGAGGAGCGCGCGCGCGGTGTTATCGCTATGAGTGCTGGCAACCATGCTCAAGGGGTTGCCTATCATGCAGCTCTGCTTGGGATACCCGCAACAATTGTGATGCCAAAAGGCACGCCATTTACCAAAATTGAACACACCCGACGTCATGGCGCACGAGTGATTATTCATGGCGAAACTTTGAATGAAGCCTCGGAATATGCGCAGAAAATTTGCCGCGATAAAAACATGGTGTTTTTGCCGCCTTTCAATGATGAATTAGTAATTGCGGGCCAAGGAACAATTGGCATTGAAATGCTTGAAGACGAGCCATCGCTCGATTGCATCATCGTTCCAGTTGGCGGCGGGGGCCTAATTGCTGGCGTTTCGATTGCCGCCAAAGCCATCAAGCCGAACATCGAGATTATTGGCGTTGAACCTTCCATGTATCCATCCATGGATGCGGCGATGAAAAACAAAAACGATGTTGTGTGCGAAGGCCAAACAATTGCCGAAGGCATAGCAGTTAAGCATGTTGGTGAAATTCCATTGGCGATTATTCGTGAATTAGTAAGCGAAGTTCTGCCAGTTGACGAAGATGTAATGGAACAAGCGGTTACGCTTTTTTGTAACGTAGAAAAAACTATTGCCGAAGGCGCTGGCGCGGCTGGCCTTGCGGCACTTTTGGCATATCCCAAAAAATTCAAAGGCAAAAAAGTCGGCATTATTTTGTCAGGCGGCAATATCGACCCTCGGCTTTTGGCGTCAGTATTAACCCGCTCCTTGGTGCGTGAGCAGCGTATTGTGAGATTGCGGATTATTGGTGATGACCGGCCAGGGCTTTTGGCATTGGTTTCGCGGGTCATTGGCGAAACTGGCGGCAATATTATTGAAGTTGCGCATAATCGGCTTGCGCTTGATGTGCCTGCCAAAGGCGCCGAGTTTGACATTATGGTCGAAAGCCGTGATGCAAAACATACAAAAGAAATTATTGCTGCATTGGGCGAAGCTGGCTATCCACCAAGGCCGAACTAGTAATCAATAGAAGATTAAAAACGGAAATAATAATATGAAAAAAATAATGTTTGTTTTGGCGTCATCGCTACTTATTTTGTCGGCTTGCGATTCAAGGCAAAGCCAAGGCGCTGCGCCGCAAATCTCCCAAAGTTCCGCCAATAATATGAAAACCGCGCAAGATTTCTTAGCGAAAAACAAAACCAAATCGGGCATAGTTACCACCCGGAGCGGATTACAATATCAAATAGTGGAAAGCGGCCCATCATCTGGATCCAAGCCCCAATATTCATCGATTGTCCGCGTGAATTATGAAGGCAAATTGCTAAATGGCGATGTTTTTGATAGCTCATATGCGCGTGGTCAAGCTGCTGAGTTTCCAGTGGCCGATCTTATTCCAGCTTGGACCGAAGCCCTGCAACTTATGCGGCCAGGTGATGAATGGTTGATTTGGGTGGACCCAAGTCTTGGTTATGGCCCTATGGGTGCGGGCTGTGATGCAAATGGCGAAAATTGCGACATCGGCCAGAACGAATTGATAATTTTCCGCATGCGCCTTGAATCTATTGTCGGGGCCGGCGCAAATAACAGCCCCGATATTTCTGCTGCCGATGCAGTTGATGGTGGGGCGCAAAAATAAGGCGAACACAAGGCCATGTATTTGAATCGCGCGATTGATATTCTTAAGACCCTTGTCGGGTTTGACACAACTTCGCGCAATTCAAACCTTGAACTTATTATTTGGGCCGAGGACTATCTCGCACAATTTGGCGCTTCACTTGTGCGAATACCAAATGATGATGGCAACAAAACCAATTTAATAGCAAGTTTTGGCCCGATGGTCGATGGCGGCATTGTTTTATCGGGCCACAGTGACGTAGTGCCAATTGATGATCAAGACTGGACCAGCGATCCTTGGGCGATAACCCAGCGCGGGGACAAATTGTATGGGCGCGGCACTTGCGACATGAAAGGCTTTTTGGCCTGCGTTTTAGCGCTTGCACCACGAATAGCGCAGCTCAAACTAAGAACGCCAATCCATATTGCAATTAGTTATGATGAAGAAGTTGGCTGTATTGGCGCGCCGCGCATGGTCAATAAATTGCACTGTGACTTTCCAAAAATTGGAGCTGTAATTGTTGGCGAACCCACCGACATGAAAGTGGTTTCAGCCCACAAAGGCATTTCAAGTTTTGTTGTTCAAATTACTGGTATGGAAGCCCATTCAAGCCGCACCGATATGGGGGTCTCGGCAATTATGGAAGCAATTCCGATATTTAATTTGATTGTTGATTTGGGCGAAAAAAATGCCCGCGCCAACTCGCAATTTACGCCTGCGGGCACAACAATGACTATCGGTCTAATAAAAGGCGGAACTGCGGTCAATATTTTGGCGCATCATTGCGAATTTGCGTTTGATATCCGTAGCGAACCCGATGTGGACTTGGCACCGATAATTGCCGCAATTGCCGCAAAAATAAATGAAATTGACACTTCAATAAAAGCGCGCGCGCCCAATGGTGGCGCAAAATTGATACGGCGTTCAAATACGCCTGGGCTTAATTTCGCGACTGATTCTTTAGCCGAGCAATTGGCGCGGCGAATTAACGGCGATAATGAAATATTGGCGGTATCTTATGCTGCCGAAGCTGGGTTGTTTCAACAAAAAGACATGCCGACAATTATTTGCGGCCCAGGCTCAATATTGCAGGCCCATCAACCTGATGAATATGTTGAAATTGCGCAATTAGACAAGTGTGTCAAGTTTTTGGAAGCGCTGGTTGAAAGTCAAATCTAAATTCCACTTGAATCAAACGGGCTTTCTTCAATAGTTTTAGCGCCCAAATTATTGTGTCTAACGCTATATAAAGCCAGTGCGAGCAAAACCACAGTGCACAGAATAAACGGAGCCTGAGGTGACACCATGGCATAAAGGCCTGCCCCGAAAATTGGCGCAACAATGAAACCCGCACCGTTCGCAGCTACCACAAGGCCAGCAATTGCGCCTTGGTTTTTCTTATCGACAGCAAGCGATGCGCCGCCAGTAAAACCCGGGCGGGCAAGACCAAAGCCCAAGCCGACCAAAATTTGCCCCGATGTAAGCGCACCAAAATTATTGCCATAAATTGTCAGGCAAGTGCCACAAGCAACAATAATCGTTCCCGCGACAACCAATCCACGCGGCGTCATTCTCAGTCGCGGAATTAGGCCAATTTGCGCGATAATTTGTGCCATCGCGCCCGCAGAAAGTGCAACCGCAACCAAAGACGCGCCTTCAATAGGATCCACTGCAAGCCTGTCGATAAAATAGAAACTGAGCTGTTGATAAATAACTGCGGTGACAGCCGATAGCGTGACGCCGCAAACCAACCAAGGAAATACATTTTCTGAAAACGCTATTTTGAAAATATTATTTGGCGTATCAAGATGATCAATTTTCTTGGCCGCAATTTTTGGCAAGAACATATTCGCGGCGACAGCGCCAATCACTGCGAAAATAGAAACTGTCCATAAGGGCGATAAAAGCCCTAATTGTGAGAGCATTGCCGAGGCCAAAGCCGGGCCAGCCGCCGAGCCGAACGAAAACGCAGAAGTTAGTGCAGCAATTTCTTTGGTGCGATTTTCAGGCGAAGTGGCATCGGCGACATAGGCCTGAACTGCAGGGTTGGTCGCACTTCCCATCGCCCCAAATATGCAACGTGCCAAAGCCAAGGCAAGAACAACCCAAAGCCATTCCCAATCAAAATATAATCCAAAAAAGGCCACCAAAGTGAACAAGATGGTCGAAGCAGCATAAGCACTTAGGCCGGTGACAATTATTGGTTTGCGGCCAGTTTTATCACTAATGCGACCCCAAATCGGACTTGTTATTACCCACAAAAGTGCAGAAAGCGAGAAAATCGCCGAAACAGTCCAGTCTGGCATTCCAATTGTGCGTGCAATAGGCGGCAAAACCGCAAATAACATAGTATTGCCCATGCCAATCAATGTCAGGCAAGCAAACAAAAGCCAAAATGCCTTAGAATCGATGGTTTTGGACATAGGGTTTATTTATTTCGTGTCGCACTTTACGCGCTTGCATGCATATAAATGAAAGAATGTTGGAATTTCAATCCTTTGTAAACCACTTTTGCACCTGACGTTAATGGTTAAGGGCTATAAAACCAAAAAATTATATTGCGCCTTTAACGCACATGGGGTTTGTATGTTTCTTGTAATTGGTATCGTCATAGTATTCGCAATGGTGTTTGGCGGGTTTTTGCTCGCTGGCGGCCATATGGAAGTAATTCTTCACGCCGCGCCAATGGAATTGATGATGATTTTGGGTGCTGCTGTTGGCGCACTAGTTATTGGCAATTCATTAGACACAATTAAGGCAACTGGCGCAGGTGTTGCCAAAGTTGCTTCAGGCCCGAAATGGAAAAAGCAAGATTATCAAGATTTGTTATTGCTTTTATATTCGCTAACTAAATTAATGAAAACCAAAGGCGTTGTTGCTCTTGAGGCGCATATTGAAAAGCCACATGACAGTACCATTTTCCAAAAATATCCAAAAATAAATAAAGACCACCATGCAACAGACTTCATTTGCGACACTTTGCGGATGATGACAATGAACCTTGATGACCCACATCAAGTTGAAGCCAATATGGAAAAACAGCTCGAAAAACATCATCATGAAGCGCATCTGGCAGCACATGCATTGCAAAACATGGCCGATGGATTGCCAGCTTTGGGGATTGTTGCGGCGGTTTTGGGTATTATCAAAACCATGGGTGCGATTACCGAACCACCAGCCGTTTTGGGCGGTATGATCGGTAAAGCATTGGTTGGCACATTTTTGGGCGTGTTTTTGGCTTATGGCTTTGTTGGGCCGATTGCCTCGAGACTGGTGCAAGTTCTTGATGAGGAGCACCAATTTTACAAAATTATTCAAGACGTATTGGTCGCGCATCTGCACGGCAATGCCGCACAAGTATCAGTTGAAATCGGGCGCGGCAGCGTCCCTGGGCCTTTGCAGCCATCTTTTGCCAAACTTGAAGAAGCAATTGGCGCACTTTCTAATGACTAGTTCGCACCTTTGATTCGATAGGATTAACCAATTCAATTTGCATATTTTTTGCGATTTTTGCACCAATGATTGAAAAAACCTGAAAGCGAGGCGAGTTCTTTTGGCTTGAAAGAGCCACAGCAACGCAAATAATGCCGTAAGAACCGAAAATAGTCAGCAAATTTCAAATGAGTTACGCCGCGCGTTCAGGAAAATTGGCCAAAGGTTAACGTGTTGATTTTGCACCATTTATTTATTATTCTTCATGGATATTGCGGTTTCATTGGTAGGTATTTGTTTAGTTATGCCAAATTCAAGGGCAAAATGTGGTTAAGGTATGCAAAAATGCATAACGAAGCAAGCGATTTTTGATGAAGATAAGGCTTGCACAGCGTGAAAATTCAGTTAAATCGGCATTAATGCGCGCGATTTTATTGGGGCTCGCAGGGAAACTTAATTAAGGATGATTTTAATGAAAAAGCTTTTTGCTGCTACTGCTATCGTAGCACTTATGGGCGTTGCTGCTTGCGGTAAGCCTGCTGATACTGCCGCTAACGCTGTTGAAAATGCTGCTGTTGACGCAACTAATGCTGCTGACGCTGCTGCTAATGCTGCAACTAATGCTGTTGACGCTACTGCTGCTGCTGCAGCTAACGCTGTTGACGCAACTGCTAATGCTGCTGACGCTGCTGCTAACGCTGCTGGCGCTGCGGTTGACGCTGCTGCAAATGCTGCTGCTGCTCCTGCTGAAAAGCACTAGTCGCTTCACGCAATTAGATTTGAAAGGCCGTCCTTCGGGGCGGCCTTTTTGTTTGCTGATGCATCGAGTTTACATGTCCAACGAAATAATTCCCGAACTTCCAGATTTGTTGTTTGATGAAAACTCCATTCCCATTTCACAACAATTTGCGGACAGTTATTATTCAAAGTCTGGCGGTTATGAAGAAACCTATGCAGTTTTCCTCAAAGCATGTGGATTGCCTGACGCATGGAAAGGCAGTGACAATTTTGTGATTGCCGAACTGGGGTTTGGAACTGGCCTGAATTTTTTATGCACTTGGGAAATGTGGAATGCCACTCGCCCCGAACCAGGCACATTGCATTATGTTTCTTTTGAACAATTTCCAATGCAAGTTGAGGATTCCACCAAAGCGCTGGAAAAATGGCCACTTTTGGCGAAACTTTCGAAGCAATTGCTAAATAAATGGCCAAAAAGACTAAATGGCCACCAGCGTATTTGGTTTGCCGAAGATAGAATATGTCTCACTTTGGTCATTGGTGACGCAGCCGAAACTTTAGGCCAACAAGATTTCAAAGCAGACGCCTGGTATTTGGATGGCTTTTCGCCAAAAAATAATCCCGAGCTTTGGTCGGAAGAAGTTTTGAAGGAAGTTCACAGGCTGTCAAAACCAGTTGTCAAAATTGCCACTTATTCTGTGGCTAAAATTGTGCGCGATAATCTAAGCGCGGTGGGTTTGGACTATAAAAAATGCGAAGGATTTGGACATAAGCGAGAACGGCTTGAAGCTTGGATTGAAGGCGAAGCAGACGCAGCCCACCCTAAAAAACCAAAATCCGCTTTAATAATTGGCGGCGGCATTGCCGGTTGCGCCTGCGCTTTTGCGCTTTCGCGGCGTGATATTGATTGCACAATAATTGACAATGATGAAAATGGCGCAATTAAAGCCAGCAATAATCTCGCTGGCCTTATTATGCCGCGCTTGGATCGCCTCAACACAAATGAAGCGAAGTTTTTTCGCGCCGCTTATTTGGATGCGCTTTGTGTTTTGGGCGAACTCGAAGAAAATTGCTTCAAACAGACAGGCGTTATTGAACACCCTCGAAGTGAGCGCGATAAAGAAAAATTCAATCAATTCAAAACCAATGCGCCTTTACCGCCCGAAATGTTGGGATTTGCCAATGACAATCTCCACCATTTTGATGGCGGCATTGTGTATCCAGCTAAAATATTGGCGACCATGGGAAGCAAAGCGATTAAAATACATGCCCACATCGCCAAAATCGAAACTGATGACGCTGGCAAGAGTAGAGCTTTGGCTCACGATGGCAATGTCATTGCCACAGCGGATATTTGCATCATCGCAAATGGCCAAGGCATAGGCGCTTTCATTGACGCACAAGAATATGCAGTTGAGGGCCGTGCAGGTGTTGTCAGTTTTGCCAAAGCAAATTGGCCAGACAATCAAGTGCCAATTGGCGGCAAATCATATTGCTTACCATTTGACGATGGCGTTTTATTTGGGGCAACGTTTGTGCCACAAAAACTCGAAGCTCCCGCCAAAATTGAACTTGATAGCCATGACAGAAATCTTGAACTTTTGCGCGAATTCTCGCCCAATATGGCAGCCGAAATTGAAAGCGAAAATGTGACAGGGCGCGCGTCCATGCGCGTTGTGACGAAAGACAGGTTGCCGATTGCAGGGACGGTTCCGGGAAAAGACGGACTTTATATGCTTGGCGCACTCGGATCTCGCGGATTTTCCACTGCTAGCATTTGCGCCGAAGTCATCGCCAGCATGGCTTGTGCCGACCCTATGCCATTGGAACGCGATTTGCTTGCGCTGATTTCGCCTATGCGTTTCGACAAACATAGAGCGCAATCCCCTCAAGTGGAATCGCTTTAGGGGATATATTGCGCGACAAAACAAATAACTGGCGCGGTTTTCACGTTCCACTTGAAAAACCACCGCGCTAGTAATCAATCGTCAAAACAATTTTGCTAAGTTTTTTTAATGACAGAAAATATCACATTAACTGAAACAGATGATTTTGAACTTGACGAGTTGCTTTTGGATCGGCGCGATGTTCCGCGCACCCGAGAGTTTTTGGGCGTTGAGTTTGCGTTGCTTAATCCACAAACCCTCTACAATCGGGTAATTGAAGAAGGCTATCGTGCGCCTGATTTTAGCTATTTGGTTACGCCAAATGTCGATCACCTTGTAAGGCTTAATTCCGACAATGCGCTGCAACAATATTATGATGAGGCATGGTTGAATGTTTCCGACAGCCGAATTTTAGAAATATTGGCTGGCTTTTCAGGTTTCGATTTGCCCGCCTGCCCAGGTTCAGATTTAACTGCGCAAATATTTGAAAAAGCACTTAAGCCCGAAGATTTAATTACCATCATCGGTGCCGATGATGAAATTGTTGAAATAATTTCAGGCAAATATGGTTTGAAAAATGTGAAACATTATGCGCCACCGATGGGCCTGAAAAACAAGCCAGATGAAATCTTGAAAGCTGCTGAATTCATCAAAGCCAATCCTGCGCGGTTTCATTTTATTTGTGTCGGCAGCCCACAACAAGAAATGGTTGCGCTTGCGGCAAAGAAAATTGGCGGCGCAATTGGTGTTGGTTTATGCGTCGGGGCATCATTGGACTTTTTGGCCGGGCAAGCTAAGCGCGCACCCCAATGGATGCAAAATTTGCGCCTTGAATGGCTGCATCGGCTTTTTAGCGAACCAAAACGCATGTGGACGCGCTATTTAGTCGAAGGCCCAAGAATTCTCGCGATTTGGCTAAAATGGAAAGCTAGAGCATGAAAAGTTCTAGAAAAAATTCGCACCTGACTGACATTTAATCAAATTGGCAATATTATTGCCATAGTTTTTTGGGCATAGTGATTTCATGAAAAAACGATTTGAGATATTTTTAGCCGCCCTTATTTCGATTGGCGCGATTGGTTTTGCCGCTTGCGCAGATGACGACAAAACTTATGTTCCGCCAGTTTTTGAAACTTCTGGCAATGTCGTCTTTGATTCTTGGCGCACTGATTTTGCCTCACGCGCCGTTAATTTGCACCGCAAAGATATTGCGACAATCGAAGCCATGATGGTTGGCTTAGCGCCCAATGAAAATGTCGTTCGGCTTAATAATGCCCAGCCAGAATTGGTAAGGCCTATTTGGAGCTATATCGGCAATGCAGTTAGCGACCAAAGAGTTGAATTGGGCCGCAATTATAATTTCGAGATGGGAAGCAAATTAGGAAATTTGGCGCGCGAAAAAGGTGTTCCACTCGAATTTGCCATATCAATTTGGGCAATGGAAAGCAATTATGGCTCTAATAAAGGCAATATTGATATTATCCGCGCGTTGGCAACTTTCGCATATCAAGGTCGAAGAACTCAATTGGGCGAAACCGAACTTTTGGCAGTTGCCGATATGTTGAAAAATGGCGATGCTGTCCGCGAGAATTTGATTGGATCTTGGGCTGGTGCGATGGGTCATACCCAATTTATGCCATCGTCTTACTTGTCCAAAGCGATTGATGGTGATGGTGA
>ERZ1292633.2107-Hain-H41-02um-R1-2107-length-20660-cov-4_pt1 | contig 17871 bp, 18 predicted proteins | sample MGYA00564406_ERZ1292633 | MGnify/ENA primary metagenome ERZ1292633 (study PRJEB36523, sample SAMEA6512639) | groundwater metagenome | collected 2019-01-08 | study: AquaDiva: Metagenomics assemblies of 32 groundwater samples | reverse complement strand
TTTAATCCGGCGACGATTTCGGGCTTGATGTGCCGTAATATGATTAGCGTGGATTGGCGCGGAAATTTATTCGACTGCGATTTTAATCAGATGTTGGAACTTAAAATTGAAGATAAATTGCCGAACACGATTTTCGATTTTAACGCAGAGAAATTAAAAACGCGTAAAATTTCTACTGCAAATCATTGTTTCGGATGCACAGCGGGCGCGGGTTCGAGTTGCGGCGGTGTGGTTTCAACTTGAAATTTAAGCAGATGAGCAAAATAAATCCATTGATTTTTTTGTAATAAGTAATAAGCCAGTCGTCATACGCCAAATAATCATTTAAACCTTGTCTTTGTAATATCTAACAGGGTTTTAACGAATTACGAAAAACCGAATTACTTATTGTGTCCTGCTTATTCTGCTTTTCTTTCTAATTCGGGAGAGGAAAATAAGTCTGAATTTACTTCGAGCCATTTTGCTGTGTGCGGAGCAATATTGGCAAAACACTCCTTTTCTAAAAATTCTTTGTTTAAGTTTTTCAAATCTTCAGGGGTGTCCACATCATACCAATCGCTAATAAAAACAGGGTTTTGCCCAAAAGTTAAAAGTGCATTTCTAACGCTATCAGGTAAAGTTTGAGTCGAACTCCACTCCACATTTTCAAACATTGACGGCACAGATTTATTTAACCCTATCAAATAATAACCACCGTCCTGAGTTGATCCGAAAACACATTCGTTTACATTACTTTGAAGAATTTCGATAGTTTTCAGAATCTCTTGGGAGGGAAATGAAGGACTATCCGTTCCAATTGTAATGATTGGCGAAAATCCCGCAGTCTCCGCAAAACTAACAGCATTGAACAGACGCTCTCCCAAGCTAATCCCTTTTTGTTCGATTAACACAGTTGACTTAGCAACAAGTTTGGCAAATTTATCGTGAAATTCCTCTGGAGAATAAGCAAGGAAAACCTGAATTCCGAGTTTTTCAATTTTTAAGAGCGTATCTTTTAGAAAACAAAGTGCCAATTGTGCGGATTGGGATTGATTGAGAAAAGGAAATAAGCGGGTTTTAACCTTACCTGCTTGAGGATATTTTGCCATTACAATTACACAGGGTTGAGGTGTGTTTTGTTTTTTATTCATCTCCAAATCTTTAAATACCTCTTAAACCATTTTTGCACGAAAGGAGATTTCAGACTTTCGAGAGTAGCTTCAGTCGCAACTGCCTGAGTAATCTTTGCCAGAGTTGGATAGACTCGAATTATTTTATTTAATTCGGAGATTTTCAAGTTTTCCTTCATTGCCCAGACGAATTCGTGAATCAATTCTCCGGCGTGTTCGCCAATTAAAGTTGCCCCGATTATTCTCCCTTTTTTTGTTATGATTTTGGCAAAGCCTTCAGTCGCACTTTCAGCTTGAGCGCGGTCGTTTTCGGTGAAATTTACCTTGTATATTTTGACATCCTCACCAAATTTTTCTTTAGCTTCGGTTTCCGTAAGTCCAACTCGTGCAATTTCAGGCTCGGTAAATGTTGCCCAAGGAACAACCCTGAAATCCGTTTTTTTCTTGAAAGGAAAAGGGACAAACGCATTTTGGATTACGATTTGTGCTTCGTAATCAGCCATATGAGTAAACTGAAAATGTCCCGTTACATCGCCAGCCGCAAAGATGTTTTTATTTGTAGTTTGCAAATAATCGTTTGTTTTTATGCGATTTTTTTCGAGTTCAACCCCAGCTTTCTCTAATTCTAATCCTTCGATATTAGGCTGGCGACCAACCGCTGCTAAAATCTCATCTCCCTCAATCTCGAAAGTTTCTCCGGCGGATTCTACCGTTACAATTTTAACTCCGTTTTCTTGTTTTATAACTTTAATTGCCTTTGTTTTAGTATGAATTTTCAGCCCTTCATCACGCAAAATCTTTTCCATTAAGAGAGACACTTCTTCGTCTTCCTTACTCAAAATTCGGTCAGCCATTTCAATTACTGTTACTTCCGAACCGAATCTTGCAAAAGATTGTCCCAATTCCAGACCAATTGCGCCAGCCCCTAAAACAATAAGTCGTTTGGGTAGTTCTTCAAGATGAAATACTTCCTCATTAGTAATAAATTCCGCGTCGAATAATCCTTCAATTGGAGGTGTGAAGGGACGCGAACCGGTTGAAATACAAAATCTTTTTGCTCTCATCAGGCGTTTTTTTTCTGGGATGTTTAGGGAAACTTCGATTTCGTTGTGATTTATAAACCAAGGTTGACCGAAAACAACTTCGACCCCCATTTTCTCGAAAACTTCAGGTGAATCGTGATGTTCGATTACTTTAATTACATTTTGCACGCGTTTTGTAATTGAGGAAAAAGAATCGTCGAGAAACTTTGGTTCGGTTGTTTGAAAACCAAACTTTTCAGCGTTTTTAAGTTGATTGGCAAAGCGGGCTGATTTGATAAAACTTTTAGAAGGAACACAACCTGTATAAAGGCAATCTCCACCGAGCAAATTCTTCTCAATCAAAGCAACTTTTGCACCTAAAATAGCCGAGCCTCCGGCGGCGACTAAACCTGCCGAACCACCGCCAATGACAATTAAATCGTAAATTTCAGACATTTAAGTAAGAGATTATTCAAAGAAAATGATCAGAACTTTAGTTTTCGCCTACCTTCTGTATTATCTGTTTACGAATCTTTTTGATGGTCGAAAATATGCCAAAGATAATCAGCAGAATTACAATAAAATATACCCAAAGAGGAACATTTTTCCCTACGAAAAGTAAATAAAGATAAGCCGAAAGAAAGAAAAATATAGCAAATAAAGCAGGTAAAACAACTGATTTTTTTTGATGGAAATTTCTAATTAACCACCCGATTGAAAACGAAAAAAAAGGAATTGCTCCAACGTAAATTATTCCAAATATAAGCGGATTCACGCCATAATGCGTTCCTAAACCCCAAAACCAATTTTGAATTGCTTCCCAAACCATATTCATAATATCCCAGTTTTTCAAAATAATATTCCGCAAAAAAACTATTATTTGTATCTTCCATTTTTAATTGAAATCGATTAGGATTCGGTTATCAGAAATGAATTTTAGTTTATAAAAATGTTTGTAACCACTTTTAGACTATTTCCGTCTATATCAGGTATAGCAAACACTTTCTAATTAGCAGTTTAGAAATTCTTCTAGTAAAGCAGTAAAAACAAAATTTGGTTGAAATGTCACAGCGTTTCTTGAGAGGCGTTGTGCGTTTCGGCTATTACCAATCAACATAATTCTTCGAGGAAACTAATGAAAACTACATCATATCTTCAAAAGGTAACGCTTTTAAGTTTGTTGCTGATGCTTGCTCTTGTCCCGATTTCGGCACAACCGCAAGATAAAAGTAAAGACAGCAAAGCCAAAACCGCAAACACTTCGCCTGCATCAGCACCTGCTCCGGCGGCAGATTATAACGCTTTAATGGCTAATATGCGTTTTCGGGAAATAGGACCGGCTACTATGGGCGGACGGATAAACGATATTGAAGTCCCGATTCAAGATACAAAAGTTGTTTATGCCGCAACCGCTTCAGGTGGAATCTGGAAATCAATCAATGCCGGAACGTCTTGGACAGGAATTTTTCAAAACGAGGAAGTTTCAACCATCGGCGATTTGGCGATTGCCCCATCCGATCCTTCAGTTTTGTATGTGGGAACAGGAGAATCGAATAATCGCCAAAGCTCATCGTGGGGAAATGGAATGTATAAATCGGTTGATGCCGGAAAAACCTGGCAAAAAATCGGTTTAGCCGAAACACATCACATCGGACGGGTTGTAGTTCATCCAACCGATCCGAACACAGTTTATGTAGCTGCCGCCGGAAAACTCTGGGGACCAAGTCCTGAACGCGGAGTTTATAAAACAACAGATGGCGGCAAAAGTTGGAATTTAGTCTTAAAAGTTAATGACGACACAGGGGCAAGCGACATTGCCATTGACCGCGAAAGTCCGGGCATTCTCTATGCTTCGATGTATCAACGCCGTCGAACTGTTTTCGGTTTCAACGGTAGCGGCGAGGGAAGTGCTCTTTATAAAACAAATGATGGTGGAGCGACCTGGAAAAAAATAACCAACGGAATGCCATACGATACGGCAAATGCTCCTACTCCGCGTCCCGAAGGTTTATTGGAAACAGGACGGATTACTGTTGATATTTACCAAAAAAACACAAATGTGGTTTATGCAATGGTTGAACACGCCAACGGCGGAATTTTCCGTTCAACCGATAAGGGTGAAACCTGGACACGGACGGGCGATATGGCAAATAATCCGCGTCCGATGTATTTCAGCCAAATTCGGATTGACCCGAATAATGACCAACGGCTTTGGATTGCGGGCGTTTCGATGCAATATTCCGATGATGGCGGCAAAACTATTACAGGTGCATTTTCGCGTTCGCCGCACGCCGATACTCACGGAATTTGGATTAACCCAAATAATTCAAGTCACATCGTTCAAGGTAACGATGGCGGTATCAATATTACATACGACAGAGGTGTAACTTGGGAATATTCAGACACGATTCCGCTGGCACAATTTTATGAAATCGGCGTTGATAACAGTATGCCGTATAAAATTTGCGGCGGATTGCAAGATAACAATACTTGGTGCGGACCGAGTATGTCGTTGAATGGACCAATCACTAATTCCGATTGGTATACCATCGGCGGCGGCGACGGTTTTTACGCTCAACCTGACCCGAATGATCCAGACATCGTTTATGCCGAATCACAGGACGGAAACTTGCTTCGTAGAAACGTTAAAACCGGCGAAACCAGAAGCATTCGTCCACGCGAAGAAATTGGCGAAAAGAATTTCCGTTTCCAATGGAATTCGCCGATTGTGATTTCTAAATACAATTCAAACACAATTTACTACGGCGGAAATTTCCTTTTCAAATCAACTGACCGTGGTAACAACTGGGCGAAAGTCAGCCCTGATTTAACGACCAATATGGATCGGAATAATTTGCCTGTGATGGGCAAAGTTCCAGATAGAAATACGCGTTCACGTCATGACGGTGTGCAGAATTTCCCGACCATTACCTCGGTTTCCGAATCACACGTTAATCAAAATGTTTTGTGGGTTGGAACGGATGACGGGAATTTGCAAGTGACCAAAGACGGCGGTGCGAACTGGAAAAATGTGGTCGAAAAAGTTTCAGGTGTGCCAAAAGGGACTTATGTTAGCCGTGTTCAGGCTTCAAAGCATAATGAAGGAACGGCGTATGTAACCTTTGATGGACACCGTAACGGCGATTTCAAAGTTTATGTTTATATGACCACCGATTACGGCGAAAGCTGGAAATCAATCGTCTCAAATCTTCCGCAGAATAATGGTATTGCCAACGTAATTCGTGAGCATCACCGCAATCCGAATCTGCTTTTTGTCGGAACTGAATACGGTGCATATTTTTCAACTGATAAAGGTGGCAGTTGGACAAGAATCAAGTTAAATCTGCCGACTGTTCCGGTTGACGATATTTTGATTCATCCGCGTGAAAACGATTTAATCCTCGGAACACACGGACGGGCAATTTGGATAATGGACGACATTACTCCATTGGAACAATTGACTGACCCCGTTGTGAACAGCAATGTTCATTTGTTTGACATTCGTCAGGCGATTCATTGGCGAACTTGGAACAACAAGCCATACACCGGAGATAAGAGATTTCAAGGACAAAACCCACCAAATGGAGCGATGGTTAATTTCTACTTAAAATCCGAACTTGCCGACAGACAAGCGGTAAGTATCACCATTCAAGATGCTGCCGGACAAGTTGTCCGCACCGTTAATTGCATCAAGCGTCCTGCTGTTCAACCCCAACAAGGTCAAGGTGGTGGACAAGGTGGCTTTGGTGGTGGCGGAGGAGGAGGTTTCGGCGGCTTTGGTGGTGGCGGCGGAAACAATTGCTTTGCTACTCAAGGACTTAACCGCTGGGTTTGGGATATGCGCGAACGCTCACCACTTCAACAAGGTGGTGGAGGCGGCTTTGGTGGTGGCGGAGGCGGAGGCGGCTTCGGCGGCGGTGGACAAGGTTCACGCGTTGATCCGGGCGATTACACCGTTAAAATCAAATTCGGCGATGTGGAAATGTCTAAAACTGTTCGGGTGATGGAAGATCCGCGAATCAATATTTCTGCCGAAGATCGTGTGAAGAAGAGAGTTGCGTTGGCTGAATTAACACCTGTTTTACAGCAAGGTATTGTTGCTCAAACTACGATTGTTAGTATGCGTGCAAACCTTGTTGCGGCGATGGACTCATGGCGAAGACCGGGTGCTCCTCGTGTTCCCGACAATGTGCGGAAGGCTTCTGAAGATTTACTCAAGAAGATTGACGAAACATACATAAATTGGGGAACTCCTCCTTCTTTGGTGAGCAATATCAGTCAGGCAGGACCTCCTTTGGTAGTCTTGCCGCAGCCTTTAAGCCAAAGAGCTGCCCAAATTCGTAATTCGATTGACAATACTTCAGCCGCACCGACGACTTGGGAATTAGCTCAAATTCAAATTTTGAAGACGAAAATTCCTGAAGCTGCCGGAGTTGTCAGAGGTTTAGTAACTGAACTCGAAGCATTAAACAAATTAATGCGAGAGGCAAATGTTCCATATATCGCTATGCCGGCTATCGGCGGAGGCGGTGGTGGCGGACAAAGACCACCTGAAGAGGATTATGATCAATAAAGGTTGAATCGTAATCAAAAATAAGAGACGTATGATTAATAAAAAGTCATACGTCTCTTTTTAGTTTTACTTTTACCTAAAGTTTCGTCTAACAAAATGGCTTCTTGCAAAATTTGCTGAGTGGTATCTGAATACAAATCTTCAATTCCACGAATTTCGAGATAGCGAACTTGTTTGAGTTTTTCGTTTTCGCCCAATAAAATATTGGGAAGCGGAGAAAGTTTGTAGCCGTGAGGAAAGCCCAAAGTGATATGGTCTTTATGACGATTTAGATAACAAAAAATCTTATGAAGTTTATAAAAAGGGATTTTCCATTTGATTGAGCAGGTTGCAAACGGAGGCAAAGTTTCCTGCAAAAATTGATGTGCGTTAAGGAGAAGTTGGCGGACTTCGGGCGGATTAGTTTCTTCGATATAATCTAAAACAGTCAGCATAAATTAAATGAGCTCCAAATAAGACACAAAAATATGTGATTCCAATGGAACTCAAAAAGATTTTGAATGTAAAAAAAAAATGACTAAAGATTTAATAATTGAGCTTTAGCGGCTTTGAATTCTTGATCGTCTAAAACACCGTCTTTGTGAAGTTTAGCAAGTTTTTGAAGTTCAGCCGTTACGTCAACCTTTTCTGTTGGTGCTTCTTCTTTTTTGCTGCCGAATTTATTCAAAAGCGAGCCGCCGACCTTTTTATCGACTTCACTTCCGACAACACCGCCGACTAATGCTCCTGCAAAAGTGCCGACAACTGGGAAAATCGAACTTCCGATAGCTGCACCTGTTATTACTCCTGCACCTAAACCCGATAATTTTCCGGCTTTTTCGTTTTCTTCTTCCTGATTGGTTTTATTTTCTTCGTTTGCCATAGAGTTTTCCTTTTACCAAACTAATCTAAAAGACATCTAATTATACGGCGTTTTTAACTTATCAGTTCAAAAAAATACTAAATCGTCGGTAAATACTTTGGTGCTTCCCGTTTTTTGGTTAATTGCTCAAAAGCGTATGCGAATTTAAGTAATTTAGGTTCTGAAAAAGCCTTACCGAAAAATGCCAAACCGCTCGGAAGCCCATCAACAAATCCTGATGGAACGGTGATATGCGGATAGCCTGCAATTGCCGACATTCCCCACGTTCCGCCCGTCGGGGAAACAATTGCATCGAGTTTATTATTTTCAATCGCAGAATTAATGCCGTATTGAGTGGTGTTTTTAATCAATTTTAAGGCTTTCAGGTAAGTTTCGTCTGTCAATTCACCTCGTTCTTGCGAAGTAGTAAAGATTTCCTGACCAAAAATCGGCATTGACCTTTCTTTATTTTCTTCATTGAATTTAATCAAATCAGCCAAGGTTTTATAAGGCGAATTTCTTTGAGCCAGATACTTATTTAAATCAGTTTTGAACTCATATTCCAAAACGACTGTTTGATTATTCCCTAAACCTCCCGCAGGGAAATAAACATCAATCAGCGTTGCTCCGGCATCTTTCAAAACCTGCAAATGTGCTTCGGTGATTTGTCCGAGTTTGTTTTGCGGATTGATAAAACCTCTGGCAACTCCAATTCTTGCCCCTTTTAATCCGTCTTTATCTAAAAACTTGGTGTAGTCGTTGAGACCATTTTTACTGTCCGCAGTAATCGAATCGGATTTATCAAATCCAACCAAAACTCCAAGCAAAATTGCGGCATCGGCGACGGTTCGGCACATTGGTCCGGCGGTGTCTTGCGTGTGTGCGATTGGGATAATTCCGCTTCGGGAAACTAATCCAAGAGTTGGTTTTACCCCAACTAATCCGCAGCGAACAGCAGGACAAATAATCGAGCCGTTTGTTTCTGTGCCGATTCCAACTGCGGCTAAATTCGCCGAAACTGCTGCACCTGTTCCCGCACTCGAACCGCACGGATTTTTGTCCAAAACGTATGGATTATTAGTTTGTCCGCTGCGACCCGACCAGCCGCTGATTGATTTGGTTTAACGAAAATTTGCCCATTCGCTCAGGTTTGTTTTCCCTAAAATTACTGCTCCGGCGTTGCGGAGTAGTTTAACGATGTGAGCATCCTGTTTCGGAGTTGGGGCATTCATCAAGGCGAGACTTCCCGCCGTAGTTTTCATCTTGTCGGCAGTATCAATATTGTCTTTTATCAAAACAGGAATTCCGTGTAAGCCTGAACGCACTTTTCCTTTTTTTCGTTCTTCATCGAGTTTTTCAGCAATCGCCATCGCATCAGGATTGATTTCAACTACCGATTTTACTTTCGGATCAACATCCTTGATTCGGTTTGAATACATTTCGACCAATTTCACCGCCGAAAGCTCGCCAGATTTCATTTTTGCCTGAAGTTCTGCGACCGTTATTTCGAGCAATTCCGTATGCGGTTCAGCGAAATTGGGTGATGTAGCTTGGACGTTGTTGATTAAACTCAAAGCAGTTACTCCGACACCGCTTGTTTGCAGAAATTGACGGCGATTGGGTTTTTCAGTTTTCATAGTTTTAGATTTGTGGAAATTTATTGAATTTTACTATGGAGAGGGTTTTAGACCAAATTGATTTGATACTCAATGAATCAGAGTAGCGTCGGTGTAAGCCGATGCTACTTGGACGCATCGCCTCATGGCAACGCTCCTGACACGATTTCATCTATTTTTCAACGCTGAAATAATAAGATTCGAGTTCTTCATTATCGGCAGAATTTATCAGAACAATTTCGTAATCACCACGTTTCAAATTTTTGCTGGGAACGCCGAGCGAAAGAGATTTTCGAGTTCCAAGTTTGGCAGATGAACTGGAAATTTGTCCGCCGCCAATGCTCCGAACGACGATTTTGACGTTTTCTGCTTCGACACCTTTTTTGATCGGCAAAGTCAGGTTAAGCGTTTGTATTTCGGGCGTTAGTTTAATTTTCGGTATTTTTCCGCTCCCATCACGCACCAGACCCGGCGAGAGAATCAGAGCCAAAAAAGTTTTTTGCGGTTGAGCGGGCGGGGCAGTTTTTTTGTTAATATTTTTCTCAATCTCGCGGTTTAGGTTTTCTTTTTGTTTTTCTAATTCTTTGATTTTGTTATCATTTTGCTCGGTTTTCTGTTTTTCTTCAGTTATTTTCTTTTCGATTTTTTCCTGCTCTTTTTGATTATCTTCAATGATTTTTTCGTCAAACGGAGTCGGCGTTGGTGTTTGGACATTAATTGTTTCAGGCACACCAACTGCAACATCATCTATCTTTCTATTTGAATTATTGAGAATCCAAAACCCAACAATAAATAACAGTAAAATCGAAGCTATCGCACTTCCCAAGCGGAAGGAAGCATTAGAAAAACTGAAAAAAGCAACGACTGATTGCCAAAGACTCGGCGCAGTTTTTTCGGCAGAAATTTCTGCGGTTGCTTGCAAAAAGGCTTCAACAAATTCTGCTTTTTCTAAGTCGTTTGAAGTTGCCAGAAATATTTTCTCAAAAGCGATTTTTGCCTGTGTGGAGAGCCGATTTTGTTTGTAATCGTAGTAAAGTTCATCTTCGAGTGCGGTAATTTCCTCGAAAAAATTATCGTCTTCGAGGAAATTTTCTTCGACGCTGTTCCGCTCTTCATCGGACATTTGATCCAATAAATAGCGGCGCATCATTTCATCTTTTTCGGTTACTAATTTCATTGGTCTAACTTCCCCTCAATAACCTAATGTCAAAAAAGGAAAAGTATTTCAAAAAAACTTGAATAAAAGCCTTTGACGTTGAATCTTTGTTCATTTTGCGGATATGTTTAAAAGTTTTTTCCATTCTAATCATCAAACATAATTTAACGAATCAAAAATCAAAGGTCATCTCAAAGCAACACATCTCTCCGCACATTTTTCGAGGTCGGTGCGGACGCGACAGGCTCGGATGCGAAGCACATTGAGGGGAATATTTTGCTCTTCCGCCATTGCTTTACGAACATCTTTTTTGCTTTCGCCGTGATGATATTTGACGATAAATTCGCGGGTATCATCCGGCAATTGGCGCAAACAATTTCGCATACAATCAAATTTGGCGGCTTTGCGCGTTTCTTCAAATTCTTCTTCTATTTGCTGATGCGGACTGTCGGTGGCAATCGTGATATTTTCTATATCTTCTTGTTTGTGTTTCTGCTCACCGCGCCAAAATTCGCGTAACACATTTAACGCTGTGCCGTGAAAATACAGATACGGTTTGTCTTTGGAAGCCTCAACTTCTTCAGAAATTCGCCGCATAACTCGATTGATAGTAATGTCAGCATAATCTTCTTCAGGGCGGCAGTTGCGCCATTTAAAAAGTTTAATGAGTTTTTGGCGGATTTTTTCGTATTCTTCGCCCGCTTGTTCTCGGTCAGAATGCAACCAGCCAAGCATTTTATCAAACGCTTCGGGCGTAGGACTCCAATCTTTTTTCAGTAAACTTTTGGCTTCCATCAAATTAAAATGACGAACAAAATCGAATTTAATCTATACCAAAAATGTGTTAATCACAAGTGTTTTATTGAGTTCTAAAGTTTATTATAGTATCTGACAAAACTTGTTAGAAAAAGGGTTCTTTGATAAAAACTGATAATGCGAAAAAAAGTTGTTGAACCTGAACGGCTTGATAAATATTTGGTCAATTATGGTGATAATAATGATGACTTCAAGGCTTTAGTTTTGAAACTTTTAGCCGAATTTCAAGATGTCGAGAAAATTCATCAATTAACCAATGTTCCGATTTCGACCATTTATTTGTGGTTGGCAGAATGGAATAAAAAAAAGAAAGTGCTTTAAGTAACCAACGCGGAATTGGCGGTGGTCGCAGCAGACGCTTGCCGGAAACAGAAAAGCCTCTTTTGCGGGAACACTTGAAACAACAATCACATTGGACAACACAAGAAATTCAGCAACTTATCAAAACTGAATTTCAAGTTGAGTATTCGCTTCGACAAGTCATTCGGCTGCTTAGGGAAATGAAATTGTCTTTCTACAAGCCATTTCAACTGGACGAAAAAAGACCTGATGAAGCTGAAGAAATGTTGACCCGCTCACTGCTCGAAGCCTTTCAAAAGCTCCGCCTTAAAGGAGTTGATCTGACTCGTGTGGCGATTGGATTCGGCGATGAATGTTCGCCGCAAACCGCTCCTAACACAGCTCGTTTTTGGAGTATTTTCAAAAGTCCCAGAAAAGTATTAACTACCAAAATCAGAAGAAATACATTTGGATTCTATACTTTGCGGGGAAATGACTGCATTTTTGAGATACAAAGCAGCAAAGCGGTGCAGTTTGTTGAAGTGTTATCAGTTATCAAAGAACAGAATCAAGAATTCGACCATATTATTTTGATTTGGGACAATTTACGCTCACACAAGAGCGAAATAGTCTTGAACCAAGCCGAACAACTAAAGATAATTTTGGTGAATTTACCAAAGTATTCACCTGATTTGAACCCGATAGAATATGTTTGGAAAACAGTTAAAAGAGCCATCAGTCAATCAAATGAAGTCAAAGACCAAGAATCACTGGCAAACATCATCGATTCGACTTTTCAAACAGTCACCAAAAAACTGTCGTTTGCTCGAAATTGGATTCAATCAATTTTCAATCCAGTTTACAATTCGTTTTTCTAACAAGTTTTGTCGCTAACTATAAAAATATTTTGAAATACTTTTTCGATTTTGACATTAGCACTGTGAAGAACGAAAAAGGTGCTTCAGAAATTTTGAAAAAAGAAAACAGGAGAAAAAAAACAATGACAAACATTATTCGCAATACATTCGGCAAATTATTAGCAATCGCTTTTTTATTCGCAATCTTTTCAGTTGCATCATACGCCCAGACCAATCGGCTTTATTATCAACAAGGTGGCGCATTTTACGGAACGGTGACAGTTATTCTGGGTCACATTTTGAAATTTACACCAACAACACGGTTATCAAAACTTTCCGCAATTCGTGCCGACCTGTCAGCGGAAACGGCGTTCTTTGCACCTTCGGACAATTCAAAAATGGTCAACACATTTATTCCGGTCAAGGCTACTTCTTCCAAAATGGCATCGTTTATCTGAGATGGACAAATGAAAATACCGCTGGAATTTGGAGAAATATTAACACCGCTTGGTATGCGTTCAGACCTTGAGGGAAGTAAAAAGTAAAAAGTAAAAAATTAGGAAAATTATGTGGGCGATTGAAGGTTAAAAATTCAATCGCTCAAAATTTTTTTTGAAATACTTTTTGATTTTCGGCATTAGCAATATGTAGCAGGAAAATCACCGCAATTTAATAAATTTAAGTAAGGAGATAAGTTATGAAAAAAATTAGACCGGAAACTCTTTCCCAAATAATCGCCATCATCGCGCTCGCTGTTGGAACGCTTTTTTTGTCTGCCTGTCCGTTGTCTTTTGGCGGATCAACGACGCAAAACCAAAATTCGGATAATCCTTCCGATCGGCAATCGAAAGGCTGGCGTTTATGGGTTAAAACGAAGTCGTGTCCGGGAAGATTTGATTGGCTGGCAGTTGCCAAAGAAGCTCCGCCGCCACAGGGAGGCGGTTTGTCCGAATATGTTCCTTACGAAACAGTCATTGGACGTGCGCCTGTCGGGGTCAAGGATTGTCTCGACTCAAACCCATCATTAGGCTGCACTTTTGCAGAAGCCGAAAAATTAAGAGAAGCCTTACGGTTTCACAAGAAATTCTTAGATTATTGCTGTCGTGAACATTCTGTGTGGAAAGATACCGCAACAGGCAAAATGTATGTTGCCCTCGTCAAAACGGGAACGACAGGCGGCGGACAGGAATTCGTCAAAGGCGATTTGTGTTGCGAAGAAGCCGAAGAATTAGCCGGCACACCCGGCGTATGCAGCGGCAGAAAAGCGAGCAGCGGCGTTTCGGGCTGGAGCGCAACGCAGGAAGCCGCAATCAATCAGGGCGATGGAAAAACGCTGACTTTTCATCGTGGAACAACTCCCGAACAATGTCAGGCAGATTGCGACAAGAATCCGCAATGTGTTGCCTTTACACTCATCAAAGCGGGTGCATACAGCCCAAGTGATCCGCCGATGTGTTATTTGATGTCGGAAGCGAAAAAACTTACGCCGTCGTCGTGTTGCATCACGGCGGTCAAAAATAGTGGAGGAAGGGATGGCAATGGTAACGGCGGTAATGGTGGTGGCAGAGACTTTCCGAATACGCCAACTCCCTACCCGTCAACTCCCACGCCGACACCTTCAGTAGCCAGAAACCCAACTGTAGAAAACCTTGAAGATGGTTCGTGTAATGAGAGCGAGCGGGCTTTGTGGACAAAGATTTCCGGCACTTGGAAAGCCAGCTACGGAAATGTTACTTTCAGCGGTTCGTGCGAGAATATCACAGGCTCCTGGATGCAAGGAACGTGGGGACATCCGCTCAGAAATGACGGAACAGACCAACGCGGTGAAATTACAGGCGGACGGGTCAACGGAGGCTCAATCACTTTTGAGTTTTACCAATCTTGGGGCGACCAAAGGAAAGGCAGCGACTCTTGTTCTCTGTCAAGTGATGGTAGGAGTTTGAGTTGCAGTTACCTGAGAAGTCTAACGCGCTAACTTTCCGGCAGCATTCAGATGGCAGTTTGGAAAGAAAATGACTTACCGAATGCAAATGAGATAGAGGTAATCATAGATGTAACGTGAGGAAAAGTCAGGTTAATTTATAAATATCAACGTAAATGACAAAACTATTTTTGCAGAATCGGGCGATTGAAGGTTAAATTTCAATCGCCAATTTTTTTTTGAAATGTTTTTCAAATTCTGACATTAGCTAGTTGAGGGACAATTAAAAAGTTCCGCAGAGTTGAAATTATTAGGAGAAACTTTGATTTATGAAAAACAATTTATTCGCAAAAAATATTCGCAATTTATTCGGCAAATCATTTGCAGTCGCATTTTTATTCAGCATTTTTGCAGTCGCTTCGTTTGCTCAAACTCCGTCATTTACCGGAAAGTTGGTTAATGAAAATAACTCGGCTTTTGCCAGCGTCGAAGGTTTCGGCACAGATTTCAGCAATATGTGGGCGCGGGTTTGGATGAGTTCAACGACTAAAGTTAGAACAGTTTTTCAGGCTAAACCAAATGAAAATGGTTATTATTACAGCCGTTATATCGAATACAGCTATTACGCAGATGAACCGCGAAACACGAAATATTGGGCAGAACTCGGCGGCGGCTGGATGGCAATTAACGCAACCGGTGCAGGTTATATGATGGCAGATTATGAAGTTGTAGCTTATAAAAGAGTAGCAATTACCGACACTTGGAAATATTATCGCTTAACTGAATAACCGACTGGAAAAAGGAGAAAATTATGAAAACAAAAATTATCTTTATCGCAATTTTATTTATGGCTTTTGCCACAACAGCTTTTGCCCAAGATGATAATTTAATGGGAAAAGTAGTTGATGCAGTCAGCCGCAAAGAAATTGGCAAGGCGGAAATTGTGACAACCTCCGATGATTTCGGTTTCTACGTCAAAATGTGGCTAACCGGTTCAAAACTCCGCATCATCCGCCCAAATTCGGGTTCGCGTAGCACGACGCTAAATTGTTCATTCAGAGAATATAAAGTTAATCCGAATAACCCGAAAGACGATAGCAGTTGGGAAGAAATCGGTTCAGGAATGGCAACTTTGCAAACTCCGGTTGATAGTAACGGGAACGTCAGTAAAATGTTGGGTTCAATGACGTTGACGGAAAAAATAGTGAACGATAAAGAAGTAAAAGTTACCGAAAAAGCGCATCGGTTTGAAATAATTATTGATTAAAAAGTTGATAAAAAGGAGAAAAGATATGAAAAAAATGAGCTGTAAAAAATCTGTTTGGCTAATTATCATTGGGATTGTTTTTACTATTACATCAACTGTTTCGGCACAGCCCGCAATGTCGCGCGGAGAGCAACGTCTCTCAATTAGTTATGATGAATGTATTAGTCGAGCCGAGCGTGCTTTTACTAACGAGGGTTGGGTGAACATTGGCAAAGGCGGTGCTTTTGTTAATGCTTTTAAGGAAAATAACGGAGCATACATAATGTGTAATGTCGCTCCCGATAACAAGATATGGGTGAATATCGTTGTCGCCAGTTCATCGCAGGACAACAGTATTGCAGGAGGGGAGCGCGTAAAATTGCAGCGACAAATGGAGAACTCAGGTTCGACTGCAAGTTGTAATGTTCCAAAAATATCCGGCACTTATTCAACGAGTGGTGATCCCGTTGGAATAATGGTCATTGACTATCAAAATGGCAGTTATGTTTCAATCAAATATGGGAAGGATGAAAATTCATTGGTCAATCGCTTTGAGGGAAATTTTAATTGCAATGTCTTGTCAGGCACATTTACTAATACGATTTACAACTCTACCGGAACCTTCAAGTATGAGTTTTCTAATGATGGTTCTACTTTTTCCGGGACTTGGTGGAATAAGGGAGGCGGTGAAGGTCAAATACAAGGTAGAAAAAACTGAAACTTGATTCAGCCGGAGAGCAAAGAAAAGTAGGAATGTTTGTTCACAAAACACTAAAAACTAAGAAAAAAAGATTTGGCAAAAATGAGTTTCTTTCGTATGTTTAGAGTGTTTTGTGAACAAAATGTTTAATTAACAAAATGCGAAACTTAGAATTAAAATTTGGAATTATCTGCGTAATATTTTTCGCTTGTTCGTTGGTGAAAGCGCAAACTGCACCCGCACTTGAACTTAACAAACCAATTGAACGCGAAATCATCAGCGGAGAAACTCACATTTACGAAATCAAAGCCGAAAAAGATAAGTTTATTTCCATCATCGTTGACCAAAAAGGCGCAGATGTTTCGGTTAAATTTGCGACGCTCGAAATTGATAATCCAAACATCAAACGCGGAGTTGAACAAATTTTTCTCATTGCGCCAAATGCCGGAACTTACAAACTTGAAATCAAAGGAAAAGAAACAGGGCGTTATGAAGTCCAACTTGAAACTTATCGAAATCAAACTCCAAAAGATGCAAAAAGAATTGAGGTTGAGCGCGCATTTATCGAAGCTGAAAAACTAAGCGCATCAAGCAATTACAGTCAATCACTCGCCAAATACGAAGAATCTTATCAACTTATCAACGGGCTGAACGATACTTTTCAAGAAGCCGCGATTCTTTACAGTTTGGGCAAAACCAACAAAAATCTTGGCAATAACGAAAAAGCAAATGATTATTTCGCCAAATCGTTGACGCTTTTCCAATCGGGCGGAAGTTGGGACGAATTATTCAAAAATCTGAGTCCGCTTTATATTTTGATGGGTGGCAAACAGCAGACTTTTGATTATTTGGCGGGTGCAATTCCGTTGGTCAAAGCCTTGAAAAATGAACGACTTGAAGCAATTTTATTGACGGCATTGGCAAAAATTTCGCGTGATTTGAATAAGACAGAGAAGGCTTTGGATTTTACGCAACAAGCTCTCGAACAATTTCGCATCACGGGCAAACGCGGTGCGGAAAATTTTAATATGACCGATATTGCCGACGGCGATTTGTCTTTGGATGACAAAAAACGGGCAATCGGATATTTGAATCAAGCGATTCTGCTTTCGCAAGGCGCGAGCGATAAGTCATTAGAAGTCAGTCTTTTATTCGGCATTGCTTACATTTATAATTCGATTAATCAGCATCAGCAAGCCTTAAATTATCTAAACAAAACGCTTCCGTTGTGGCGCGAGGTCAAGAACAAAAACGGCGAGGCGTATTCGCTCAGTTTTATCGGCGGAACATACGCGGCGTTAGGCGATTATTCGTTGGGGCGCGATTATTTGGAGCAATCATTAGTGTTAATTAAGCAAACAAACGATTTGCGCGGAGAAGCGAATACAATTTCAGCTTTAGGCGCGGTTGAAAATCGTTTAGGCAACACCGACAAGGCGTTTGATTATTACCAAAAAGCGTTAAAAGTTTTCCAAGAAACAGGGGAAAAAAACGGCGAGGCATCTGCGCTTTCAAATTTAGCGGAGATTTATTGGCTCAGAAACGATAAACAAAAATCGGTTGAGAATTACGAAAAATCTTTAGCGATTTACAAAAATGTCAATTTCCGCGAAGGTGAAGCGGACGCTCTCAGTAATCTTGGATTTATTTACGAATTTACGGGAAATGCTGATAAAGCATTGAATAATCATAACTTATCGTTGCAGATTTATCGTTTGTTAGGGACGCAATCGGG
>ERZ1292633.2700-Hain-H41-02um-R1-2700-length-17873-cov-7_pt1 | contig 17873 bp, 10 predicted proteins | sample MGYA00564406_ERZ1292633 | MGnify/ENA primary metagenome ERZ1292633 (study PRJEB36523, sample SAMEA6512639) | groundwater metagenome | collected 2019-01-08 | study: AquaDiva: Metagenomics assemblies of 32 groundwater samples | reverse complement strand
GGGAGGGGCCGGGTGATCTGGTCGCGGCGGGGGCGTGCGAGTGATTGTCGATGGACGATTGTGGGATTTGGTGATATGGCGATTTGGTGATTGGCGGCGCGGCGACGTTTGCGTCGATGACGGTCCTGCGTGCTTCGTAGTGTCAGTTCGTGGTACTTCTGTAGTCATTGATTTTAAGTCTTCTATTTGAGCGACCGGCGGCGCTGGCGGTGGGGTGCGCCGGCGTGGAGTTCGTGCTAATCTGGTTCTGGTTACGGCGGCGGAGTGCGGCGACGGTGCGGGGGGTGTGGATCGGGGCGGCCGCGTCGGTCGCGCTGGTTGCGATGTCCATGGCCGTGGTGACGCCGCGCGAACGGATCACGGCGGTTTGCCGGGAGTTGGGCCGGGCCGTCGACGAAGGCGACATGGACGCGGTTTCGGCGCGAATCGCGTCGGACTTTTCGGCGGAAGAACTGGACCGCGAGGAACTGCTCAGACGAGTGACGCTTGCGCTGACGCGCGTGCGAGTGGACCAGGTGCGTCTGCAGCGCCTGGAGATCGAAGTTCTGGATGAGAAACGTGCGGCCGCGACCTTCGATGCGTCGTGCAATGTGCGTACGGCGGAAGGATTCGCGGGAGCGTTGCCGTCGCGCTGGAAGCTCGCGTTTCGCCGCGAGCGGGAGCGGTGGGTTGTGACGCGGATTGAGTCGATACCCACGCCGCCTCTTCAAATCAAACGTGTTGGAGACTGGCTCCGATAGTGCTGCGTCCAATCGAGTTTACTTTGGCGGGTCAAGTGGCCTGCGCCAGGTGTTGCCCCGCTCTACGCGCTTCGGAGCAACACCTTGATGTTCTCCGGTTTGCGGGCGGCGTCGATCGCAGCCAGGGCGTCTTCGAGCGGAAAGGTGCGCGAGATGAGCGGACGGACCTCGACGGCCTTGCGGGCGAGGGCGTTGATCGCCTCGGGAAACGGACCGCAACGGCTGCCGATCAGCTTGATTTCGTTGACTACGAGCGGGGCCAGATTGAGCGAGCCGGGCGTCGCGTCGGCGCAGGTGCTCTTGAGCACGATCGTGCCGCGCGGGCGGACGAGCTGCATGGCGATGTTGAGGCCTTCGGGCGAACCCGTACACTCCACGACAAGGTCGCGATCGTTCTGAGGTACGAAGTCAGCCACGTCGATCCCCTGCACGCCGCGTTTTTCGCACAAGAGGAGCTTCGCCGGATTGCGACCGACGGCGGTCAGCTTGCATCCCGTCTGTGCGAGCACTTGAACGATCAACAGGCCGAGCCGCCCCGTTCCGACCACGCTCACGTTCATCCGCGCGTCGATCGGACACTGCGTGAGCACCTGATAGGCGGCGGCGAGCGGTTCGACGAAGACGGCCTCGTCGTCGGTCACGGAGTCGGGGACGGCGTGCAGGTTGCGTTCGGGGACGGCGACGTAGTCGGCGAAGCAGCCGTCGCGCCCGGCGATGCCCATGATCGTTCGTCTGCGGCAGTGGTTGGCGAGTCCGCCGACGCACATGTCGCACGTCCGGCAGACGCAGTTAATCTCGCAAACGACGCGCTTGCCCTTCCATTTCGAGGAGCCGGCGACGACCGATCCGACCATCTCGTGGCCGAGCACGCCGGAGAAGTTCATGTAGCCGTTGATGATATGGAGGTCCGTGGCGCAGATTCCGGCGAGATGCACACGGACGAGGGCTTCGCCTTCCGCGGGCACGGGGTCGCGACGGTTCGGCTGGAATCGCGGCGATCCGTTGAATGTAAGGGCACGCAAGATACGCCTGCTTTCGATCGGAATCTTGTCAAAGGCCTGTACGGGCGCGGGCCATTGCAGACCGTGCGGAGCGGAATCTAACGTCGTATCGACTGTGGTACAACAGTCCGCCGTAGCGATTCGGGGGACAAATCGTGTCGAGCATCGTATAATCATGTCGGGCGCCTCGGCTTTCGGCCGATGCACTGAGAATCCGGGGTGCGTCGGACGATGACACGGCGGACCAGGTGGGAGTCGATGCGATGAGTTGGCAACAGATCGGGATTTATGTTCTCGCGGCGGCAGCGGTTTTCTTCCTCGTCGCACGACGCGGCGGCGGGTGAGGGCCGAAAAGCTGCAGCTAGGCGTGACCTGGCAAAGAGAATGCGGAATATCGAATTGAGAAAAGCGAACGGCACGCTCGTCGAGAGCGTGCCATTCGCATTGTCTTACGCAAGCCCGAATCCGACACAAGTCCTCCGTCGCCGGGAAACGGAATAACTCGCTGAAAATCTTTTTATGAGGCTCGTCACGGTATGACGGCGGGCGGTCGCGCGTAGAGGAACGCGCAATCCTCCAGACGGTTCTTGCCGTCGGCGAAGACCGCGAACTTGGCGCCGGACCAGATCGACGCGCCGGCGAAGCAACCATCCTTGGAAACGGCGTAATACTTCAAATCGAAGTTGGGCCTGCCCTCAGGGTCGAGCAGGCGCGGTTCGACGGTGAACTTGACCGCGCGTTCGACGGCCTGCATGACCGCTTCGGCGGGCGAGGCGCCGCGGCGCATCAGCTCGACGATGGTGTGCCCGCCGCAGATTTTGATGTTGGCCTCGCCGCGTCCCGTGCTGCCTGCAGCGCCCACGTCGTTGTCCACGTAGAGTCCCGCGCCGATGATCGGCGAATCGCCGACACGCCCCGACAACTTCCAGCTTAGACCGCTCGTCGTGGTCACGCCGCTGATTTCGCCGGACGGGTTCACCCCCAGGCACGTAATCGTTCCGTAAGTGAACGCGAAGTCGCGGTGAGCGTCGGATTGCTTGTTGGGGTCGGGGGGCGGGTCCGGCGGCGGAAGCCAGTTGTCTTTTTGGGAGTTTCGCTCCTTCCAGTCGAGCCAGGCCTTTCGCGCCTGGTCCGTGAGGAGGTTTTCCTCCATAAAGCCGTGCGCCTTTGCGAATTTCAGCGCCCCCTTGCCGACGAGCATGATGTGGTCCGTGCGCTGCATGACGAGCTGTGCGACGCGTGACGGGGTCTTGATGTTGCGAAGGGCGCCGACGGCGCCGCAACCGCGCGTCGGTCCGTGCATCACGCACGAATCGAGTTCGACAACGCCGTCCTCGTTGGGCAATCCGCCGTAACCGACGGACATGTCGTTGGGATCTTCCTCGACAATGTTCACGCCGGCGATGACGGCATCGAGCGTGTCGGCCCCGGCGAGGATCATGGCGGCGGCCATGTCCGTGGCGGCCAGACCGTTGGCACTCGAAATGACCACCGGACCGCATGAGGGCGATTCGCCTTCATCGGCCTTGGAGTCCTGTTCGGCCAGCGCCGGCTTGAGCGCTCCCGCAGTCACGGCGACGGCCGCGGTTTGCAGAAAGTCCCTTCTCGACCATTGAGACATGTGGGCGTCTCCGGGCTACGTTGTAAACTGATCCGGCGCGAGGCGTTCGCGCAACGGGGTCTGCTAACCGGCGACGGCCGCGTTCCTGCTTCGGGCGGCGCTGCGCGGTGGGACTATCATGCGGAAGGAGGGGTTTTCGAGCAAGAGCATTTGCAGTTTTTGTGATGTCCCCCGTGGCGAGGAGAATCCGCCGAGGGATCCGTCGGATCGCAGGACGCGATGACAGGGGACGATGAGCGGTACGGGGTTGTTGGCCATCGCGCTGCCGACGGCACGGGTGGCGCCCGGACTGCCGACGGCCCGCGCGAGGTCGGCGTATGAACACGTCCGGCCGAAAGGCACCCGCCGACACGCTTCCAACGCGCGACGCCTGAATTCCGGAAGGTTGTCCAGGTCGAGCTCGACGCTGAACTGCGTCGGTCGTCCGCGAAAATAGGCCTCGATTTGACGACGGAGCGACGCAGGTGCGTCCGACGCAACGGCCTGGGGGAAGGCGCGCCGGATTACGCGACGAAGCGACTTTTCCGCCTGGGGGAGGAACGTGGCGGCGACGCGTCCATCGAACGACGAAACCAGACCGAACGGACCCCACGCGGTCGCAACGAGCGAAAAACGCGGCGGATCGCACGGCAGGCCTTCCCTGGTCAATCCGTCCATCATTCTGAAACTTCCAGCCATGGGCGCACGAACACCCATCATAGGCTCTAATCCGGAGTTATTTTCCTGAGCTTCGACGAGATTGATCGCTACTCGGTGAATGACCGCTCAGGCGTGCGCGCACGGATGCGACGGCCTCCTCGTCCTCCTTGTTCCATTTTTCGAGCATCGCCATGGTCTTTTCCACATGCTCGCGTTGCTCTGGTTTGAGCTTTTCGAACACTTTCGGGAGCATGGTTGCTTTTAGCTCGGACGCCTTGGCGGGGTCATTGCGCTCGCTGAGGGACATTTTTTGCATCGACTTTCCCAGCATTTCCACGAGTTCCTTGCGTTCCGCGTCGTGGAGGTCAAGCTCGGGGTCGCGAATGGATCGCAGCAGTCTCTTGAATTCGCTGTCCGGCACGATTTCCCGGACTCGAATCGCCTGCCAGCGATCAACGATCTTTTTGAAATCCTCCTCGCGCTCCTTGCCGAGTTCGGTTGCAATCGCATTCACAAAGAATTGCGGCGGATCGATGACCGAAGGTTCCAGGACCATCTTGGCGGCGTTGATCTTCGCTTGAATCGAGGCGACGGCCTCCTTGTCTCCGGATTCCTGCGCGGCGGATAGCTCCGTGTTCAGTCGGGGAATCTCCTGGGGAGGCGTGACATCCTCCGGGCTTGGTGTGATGCGCGGACCGGGATCGGGCCCCAGGAGCCCGGCCATGTAGTCGTCAAACATCTGATCGATACTCTTCCTCTTTTCCTCGCTCAGTTTGAATTTGTCGTTGATGGCGGCGTGGAGTCGCAGCAGTCCGGCAATGCGCCGGTTGACCATTCCATCGTGCCCCGTCGTGGACAAGAGTTCCTTCGATTTCGCCTTGGGTTTATCGGGTTCAACCGATTCCTTCGGCTTTTCGGCCTGTGGCGGCGATGTTACGCCGGTCGCCGCGTCGCCCGACTTTGTTTCCGGCTTTTTAGGCTCCTCCTGTTGGCCGAACGTGGACGACAACAGTAGAACACTCGCCGACAGCGCCACGCTAAATACACGCCGAATTATCATAAACATGGGCTCCTTCGATCAGATGCGATGCGCTTTCGTCCATACCCGATCGGACGAGGCACCGCGCCCTCGACAACGGTAACGAAATTACCTCTCCACCGGTTCGTCAATGACAGCTAACCAGGCAGGCCGGAATCACACCGGACCTGTTCACCGCGTGCAATGCTACTATAATAACCATGCGGCCCGACGACGACTAGGGGGGATGCCGGCCCGATAACCGATACGACCATGCACTTTCATACGATTCTTGCGTTCGCGTTCTTGTTCTGGCGTGCGGAAGCGCCGCTGGAGTGGTCACTTCTACAACACGACAGTGTGATCGGGACGCTGGCGATTGTACTGGGGCAACCGATCGTATTAGCCATCGCCGCGGCCAGGTGCGTCCGAAAAACGCGTCGCCTGCTCGCTCGCCGCCCCGAGTCGCCGGACGCCGCACAACAGTTCTACCATCGTTCGATAACGTTGTTGCGGTTCGCGCTGGTGGCGGGCTTCGGCGTCACAGCGCTTCTGACCGATTGGCCGGACTGGTTCGCCTTCAGGCGAGTTGCGCCGTCGTTACAGATTTTCGGCGATCTTATCGCCCTCTTTCCGTACGTCGCGGGCTGTTTGGCGCTTTGGTTTGTGGTTTTTCCAATCGAGGGCATGCTGCACGGCCACGACGGTGCGCCGCATTCGTCGCCTGAAACAACGCCTCGCCTGGAGGTTCGGCCTCCCCGATGGCGGCTGTCGTCGTATCTCGACTTTCACATCCGCCACCATTTCCTCGTGATCGCGGCGCCGATGCTGTTGATTCTTTTTGCGTCCAATCTGATGCGCGGACACGAGACGGCGCTGCGGCAGTGGAGCGGATGGTTTTGGACGCCGGACGCAATGCTCGGCGCCGTCGCGGCGGGCGTGTTCCTGTTCGCCCCGTTCATGCTGTGCAACCTGTGGCGCACATCGCCGCTGGGGCCGGGCCCGCTTCGCGAACGGCTCGAGGCGTTGTGTCGCCGGATCGGTCTGCGCTGTCGCGGGATTCTCATCTGGCAAAGCGACGGTTTGATGATCAACGCCGCCGTGATGGGCGTGGTGCCGGCGGTCCGGTACGTGCTGCTTTCCGATGCCTTGCTGGCGGCGATGACTCCGCGGCAGATCGAGGCGGTGTTCGGGCACGAGGCCGGTCACGTGCGACATCGACACATTCAGCACTTTCTCATTTTCGCTTTCGTAGGTTGGCTGATGGCGGGCGCGGTGATGGAGCTTTTCGGACAGCTATTCGATTGCGAGGGCGCATGGAGCCAAACCTCGCTGACGACGGTGCAGGGGATCGGGCTGGCGGCGACGTTTGTCTTTTGGATGATCGGGTTCGGCTGGTTGTCGAGGCGCTTCGAGCGTCAGGCCGATCTGTTCGGTGCGCGGTGCGTCACGCCCGAGGCAGCGGACTGCCATTTGCCGTGCAGCGTCCACCTGGCGGGTCGTTCGACGGACGCCGGGTCGGAACGCGTTTGCGCCACGGCGGCGGCGTTGTTTGCGTCGGCGCTCGATCGGGTGGCTTCCGTCAGCGGAATCCCGCACGAAGAGCGGAGCTGGCGTCATTCGTCGGTGGGGAGCCGTATTCGCTTTTTGCATTCGCTGGCGGGCGACCCGGCACGGGCGATCCAATTCGAGCGCGTCGTGCGCCGTGCCAAGGCGGTTCTTCTGGCGGTCGCCGTGGTCGGGGCGGCCGGTTCGCTCTATTACTGGTCCGTGACCCCGACGCCCGCGCTGATGCGGATGCGGGCCGACCGATCCGAAACGCGCGGCGTCTCATCTTTCGTCGTCGCGGGGACGCACCACTTTTAGCGCCGCCCTGGTGGGCGGCGCGTCTGGGCTCGGTGTGGCGTTGCGCCGGGCACAAGGTCCGACGGTACGACGACTTGCATCCTTAGCGGACGTGCGCTGAATAATCCGGGATTATCCTTATCGTTTATGGGCTGAGGATTTCGACGGCGCGAGATTTTCGGCGTCCGCGTCTACCATTCGTGGTGAACGACTGGTAGAATAAGCGTGCGACGCGAGTTCGCGAAGCGGTCGGAGAGCACAAGTATGTCGCCCGTGTAACCGCCGGGATACGGTGGGTAGGGGAGGTGCTTTCCATGGCTGACCGATCGCGCATACCGTCGTCAAGCCATACCTTTCCGGCAACACGCTGCGTCGCATCACGACACGGTCATCCCTATCCGACGCGATCGCGCAACGCGATTTGGTTCGCGGTGACAGGCGCGGCCGCACTGCTTTGGCTGGTGCTGCGCTCGGGTCCCAAGCCGTCGCGACTTTCGTACCCATGCCAGCAATCGGCTTTCGGCTTGGCGACGGCGGCATTTGGCGTCCCGATTGTCGCAGCGGTCGTCGCGGGGCGGACGGCGTTTCTTCGATTCCTGCACAGCGCCGGCGGCAAGATTGCAGGCATGGGCGTGGCGGTGCTGTTCATCGCGCTCATTGCTTATGCGTCCTACGATTCGCAGCCGGACGTCACCATTGCGACGCCGCCGCCCGATCACCGTCCGGCCGTCTATCTCGTGAACAATGCTCGCGGCGTCCTTCCCGGCAGATTCGGCGGTGTGGATGATCTGGTCACGCTGATGGGCAGTTCGGGATTGAAATGGCATCGGTCGCCGACCGTCGGACCGAGCGCAGGGCCGGACGGTCTGATCGACCGGGACGACGTCGTCATCGTCAAGATCAACGCGCAGTGGCCGCAGCGGGGCGGTACGAACACCGATGTGCTTCGCGGGATTCTCCGACGAATCGTGGAGCACCCCGATGGATTCGTCGGAGAGATCATTATCGCGGATAATGGACAGGGTTCCGGAAACTTGAATCGACCAGAGTGCAACGCCGAAGATTACGGCCAATCGCCGCAGGAAGTCGTGAACGATTTTGCCTCCGAGGGATGGAGCGTATCGACCAGACTTTGGGACGCGTTTCGCACGACCTCCGTCGGAGAATACGCGAGCAGCGATGCCGCCGACGGGTACGTATTGAGTGCGGCGCTGGACACTGAAACCGCAATCCGGGTTTCGTACCCGAAGTTCCAATCACCGCGCGGTACCTGCATCAGTTACAAGTACGGAATCTGGGACCCGGTTTCGACAACCTATGATCACGACCGTCTGGTCGTTCTCAACGTGCCCGTCCTGAAGACCCACTCCATCTATGCGGTGACCGGCGCGGTGAAGAATCACATGGGAGTGATCACGCAGAGTCTCGGCACCGACTCACATGCCGGCGTAGGACGAGGCGGACTCGGTTCGGTTCTGGCCGAAGTGCGAGTTCCGGACCTGACCATTCTCGATTGCATCTGGGTCCTCGCCAGACCGGGATGGGGTCCGAATGCTTCTTACGCCCAGACCAGCCGGCGCGATCAACTGGTTGCCGGCACGGACCCTGTGGCGCTCGACGCCTGGGCCGTGAAAAACATTCTCGTTCCGCAAATCCTGGCCAACGGATACACGGTCGCCGACTATGCCTTGACTCAGGACCCCGACAATCCCGACAGCACGTTTCGCCGATACCTTGACCGCTCCATGAACGAGATGCTGGCGGCGGGTATCCCGACGACCAACGATTACAACGCTGTTCGTCTGTTTGTCTATGGAGGTGGATCGCCGATTCCCACGGTCTCGGGCTGGGGCACGGTTACGCTCGTGCTTCTCTTGCTCGCTGCCGGCGGCGTGACCATCGCCCGCCGCGCCGCTCCCCACACCTGACGACACGGAAATCTCCATCACCTCGGCGGTACGCCTCCGAAGTATGTGCCGAGAGCACAATACGAAGACTGCAACCGCGCTCGATGCCGCGATGGAAAAACGGCGGGGGCGGGTCGAGGCACATCCTCGTCCCGCCCCCCATGCTTCCCGCCTCCTCCATTCGGCCTCGTCGCAAGCGGCGCTACGGCGTGCAGCGCTCGCAGGCGTCGCGGCAGAAGCCGCCCACGCATGTCTGTCCCATCGCGCACTGCGCCGGCGTCGCGCAGGGCGTCAGGTTGCAAGTCACCGGCGAGGGACACACGCAAGGTCCGGGATAGGGATACCCAAGCCCCTTGAACCCGTCGACGCAGGCCGAAATATGGACAAATGAAACATCGGGGACCATGTTGGGCACCTGCCCGGCCAACAGAGCGCGAGCCTTAATCGGTGCGCCGAGCGCGCTCTTAAACTTGTTGACCAGGGCGCCGATGTCGTTGAAGTCCGGTTGGGTCGACGGATCCGGCGGGTTGTACGCCGGCCAGACGTCGCCCCATCGCGTCGTACCGATTCGAAGCGCCGGGGACACTTCGGCGCAACCGGTTTCCGCGCCCTGACATGCGATGGAAACCGCCTTGACGTCATACAGGGAACTGGGCACGATCTCGGCCCCGGTGACGTGCAGCAGGCTCACTGTAACCCAATCCCGATAGTACGGTTCGCACTGCAGCGTGGACGCCCAGAACAGCACGCCGCTGCTGACCGACTCGACATATTGCTGCGGCGGTCCTACCCAGCGAACCTGGCCTTCCCAGGCCGTGAAGTCCGCCGCCGTGCCGCCGGTATACGGCGGGGCGACGTGATGCAGCGACGCCAACGTCACCATCAACGCCGTCTGCCCGCCCGCGTTGCCCGGAGCCAAGGAGATGAACCGCGTCTTGTCCACGCCCGTTGGATCGGGACCGGGCGGGTACGGCCGCGAAGTCACGCGGAAGGCCATTTCGCTGTACCGCGGCGGATCGGGCGGCATGGTCGGCCACTCGATGGAGCTCCACATGAACGGCGGCGGAGGCATCGAACGCTGAGCCGCCGGACAGAGCCGAGGCACCGAGGTGCGGTCGTTCTCCTGCCACCGCCACAAGGCCGGATCCTGCGTATTGTTGGCCTTGGCTTCGATATCGAGCCAGTAGATATCGCCCTGCACCTGGGCGTAGCCGCCCGACAAGTAGAAATCGTACAGGTAGATTCTGCTACCCTCGCTGTTCCTCAGACCCGTGTCGCGCTCGTGCAAGGTAGCGAAGGGGACACACAGACCCCATTCCTGATTCTGCGGCAGGCACCAGGGGACGTCGGGCTGGTTCTTGTGAATGCTTAAGTTGAAGCACTCGATTCCCGCACCGCGCCTTTCCTGGCCCAGGAGGTCAAGCTCGTAGTTGCCCCACCAGTGGAGGTCGATGACCTTGCCGCCGGTGCACTCCCAGTTGTCGGCCAATCTGATTCCGTCGTGGGCGTGGAGCCCGGGCAGACCAGGATTGGGCCATTGATCCCACTTGCTTGGACCGGGACTGATCGTGGTGAGCACGAAGGCCATATCCCACGACACCCCGTCGGGCGTCTCGATCGGAATGCCGTCGATGAACTGCGCACCCAGTGAGGGGGCCGTTGGCACACGGATGCGAACGGCATCGTCGTTGAAGAAGTGCTCCCGCGTCTTCCATCCCCACGGATTCGGCTGCTGCGGTCCCAGGTACAACGCCGAAATGCTGATCCAGTAGATCGTCGGATCGGAGACCGGCACCTGATAGAACCATTCGGCCTCGGGGATCTGGAAGTCGTACCGAAAACATGTGTCCGGCGGCTGGCCGGGATACTCATCACAGCCTACCCAGCGTTCAGTCGTCGCCTCGCGTGGCACCATCCACTGCCAAATCATTTTGCCGGGATGACTGAATGGCGGAGTTGGTTCACACGTACCACCCGCCCCACACACAGCGGTGGGCGTGAACGCACAATGGTCCCAACCCGGCGTCTGTGTGCACGTTGCCGGGTCAAAGGGCCCTTCAAAGCAGGTTGAGACCGGCAGCATGTCCATCCAGCAGTAGCAGCAGTTAGTCGGGGGTGGCACGTCCGTCCAAATGCCGATGTGGAACGCCACCGGTCCCATTCCTGGCGGCGGCGGCTCCCGCGTGGTCCAGTTCTGGTACGAACCCCACCAATGAATGTCGGTAATCGGCTGATTGGTATCGCACGCCCAGTCGTCCGCTACGATCGGGCCGGCGAAGTAGTCGGACACATCGTCCCATCCCCAGAAGCACGGCGGCTTCGGGGTGATAAAGGGCCCGTAGGTCGGCGGCTGAACCCACTTCAAGGCCGGGCAATACATCATATCGCAGATCGTGTCCGGCCCCTGCGGATCGCCCCCCAAGGCCACGCACTTGTTGTACTCCACTTCGACGCATGTGCGGTTCTGCAGGCAGCACGCTTGCGCCGGCGGCGTTGGCACATGAACGCGACGCCCCAATCCGTCCAGTTCGGCGGGATGGTTGTCCGAGCGATCGACGATCCGGTTATACGGATCGGAGGTATTGGAGATCGTGGTGGTCCAGTCACCCCACGTGCTCGCGTTGGCGTTGTCGAACTGGAACCGCGTCTTAACGAAGAACGCGTGCGAGCACATCGGGTCGGTATCCCACCACGAGGCCCACCACTCTGTCCCGACCTGATGAACGAGAAACGCCCAGGATCCTGCCGGCCATGGGTAGGGGTTCATACTCCAGTTGATGTAGTCGCCCGGATTCGGGTCATAGACACGAACGTGGAAGTCGCAACGTCCGAAGCCGCCGCCCGGCGTCACGTCATACCAGTAGGTAATGGGGTGCGTCGGGTTGTTGCCGCCCTGCGGTTCACAGACGACTTTATCGAGAATCTCGCAGGCGTCGTCCTTGCCGTTTCCGCTCTGATCGCCCCGGCAACTCGCCGCTCCGACCGGCGACTGCGATCCGCCGAGAGCATCGCAGCACTGCGGATCGACCATCAAACAAACACTGCCGCTTGCGAGGCAACAAGGCCTCGGAGCCGCGCAGGCAGTGCCGTCACCCTGGTACGCTCCACCCTGTGCTAAGCAGTCGGCCTCGGTCGTCACAAAGCAATCGGGGGACGGCCCGGAAAGCGGACAGCACGCCCCTGTCGGCACAACGCATTCGCAAGAGTAGTCCACCGTGCCGAAACCGGTAGTAATGCGCTGGGTGCAGACCTGCGTGGCCGGGCAGCCGCCCGTGCAAGTGGGAGTTATAGAAAACTCCTGCGTCACGTGGCAAGCGCCGGGGTCGATACACTGGCACTCGATGACCTCCCATTCCGGAGGCGGCGGTGGAGGATCATGACGAACCTCTACTATGTAGTAGCCCGTTCCGATTCCTCCCGCTTCCAGCAACTCGACTGGCTGCCAGGTCGGCGGCGTCATGAAGCTGCTGCCCAGCGGCGGCATCGCCGTGATGCCGTGAGCTTCCAGTTTGATCGGTGCATTGTTGTACAGCCCGTAGACTCCAAGATCGGGAATGTCAATCTCCACGAAGAGGTCGAAGAAACTGTCGGCCGGATAGTCGGTGTTCGCACTGACCGCGCCGACGACCCCGCCGGAGCTTGCCCTCGTCGGGCTTTCGCGGATCAGAATTGCGCCACCGCCGCCACCGCCGCCAGCGCTCAGGTCAAGCTGGACAATCTCAGTGGCCACCGTGCGATTACCCTCTGGCTGGCCAACCGGACTTTCGCGAATAACTCGGGTCAGGTTGGGCGACTCCCTGATGGGGTAGGAGGTAACCATGCCGGACGAGTCCATCATGGTAACATAGCCGGTCGTCTTCGTCAGCACATCTTCGCCCGCCGCGCCGAAGAACGGCGGAGGAACGTAGTGCCGGATCACCTTCGGCAGACAGTTCTCGTTGGTTGGATCGAGGATCTGACAATCTCGCACCTGCAAAGCCGTGCACTCAGGAGTAATGGTGGGCAGCGGACAGATGGCAGGACCGGTAATGACAAACGCCAGGTCCAGCGATGTCCGTACGCACTCGTGGTTGATCGTCCCCTTCTGAATGACAAAGTTGTTCCCGCTCACGTCGATCGAAACCCATTCCGGGTTATACGAAATTGTGTGCGGTAGCGCGACGTCTTCCCCCGTCGCCGGTAGCACACCGCCCGGCCATTGCCAGAGCGGCGGGATCTGACGCCCGACGTACAAGGCCTCGTCGGCCGCCGTTAACGGTGGAACGGGCGGACGGCGCGGCACACCCGGCGGGTTCCCCTCCAACGACCACGCCGGTGTGGACCAGTTAATGGTAACGCTTACCACGGACGGCTGCCCCGGTATAAGGGGCAATACCCGAAACGCGATGTTGGACTGCTTAACGTGTTGAGTGGTGAACGGATTGTCATAGAACCAGATGTTCCACCAGTTCGTGTTTTCGTAGAAGTACCATCCCTGGCCGTAGTAATTCGTCCCTCCTCCCACAAACTGACCGGCGAGATTCATCGACCCGTTGAACTCGTTGTAGCGCGGCGGCTCGTACATGTCGATCCAGTTGAGGCTGGTCCACGTAGCCCACACGGCATCGTCGTTGAAGTGATCGCGAGAAGACTTCCAGCCCCATTCCCTGGTTCCCGGCAGGTCGAGCAACACCGCAGAAATGTTCAGCCAATAGATCCTGCCCTGGATCTGCACAAATGGATCAGGGACGATCGTGTCCAGGTTTTTGATGTTGTACTGGAAGTACGCCCCGTGATCGTTCGGCACGACCAGCCCCGTCGCCGGGTCATACCACGCCTCAAGTGTCGGCGGGTCGTGAGGCACGACCGCCGGTTGGAGCCGCCACTCGTGCAGCGTCGCTCCGGGACGGCTGTATGGAATCGTAGGCGAAGCGGGGATGTCGTCGTGGATGCTGATCACGAAGTGGTCGATCGTCCCCACGTCGCCGACCCCGTCTCCGTTCATGTCCTTCCACGAACCCCAGAAGTGGATGTCGGTAATCAGCCCCGTCTGCGAACACCGCCAGTCGTCCGCCAGAATCATGGGTTTCGTGGCGTTGACGTCCCAGCCTTCCTCGTCGGGAAACTGCGGAAAGTGCATCTTGTGCCCGTCACTCGGCTGCCAGTCGGCCGACGCCGGTTCGCACGTCAGAAGAAATCCGAGCGCCGCGGCCGTCGCCGCCCACGCGGCAAGGGCGGATATGATTTGCAGCCGGCCCTCCCGCAGGAAAAACCTTCGAGGCCTTTGAGCCTCCATAGAGCGTTGTGAGCAATGGGACATGGTGCCCTCCCTTCGACATTTGTCGGTAGACGTGATGTGCCAGGCGTCGTGAACGATCGCGACGCGTGATGTTGCCGATGCGTTGGTCTTGAATCTCGCGGATTCTGACGGCGTGATGCGGCGTGAGTGTGTATTCCGTATCGTCGCGAGGACGAATTGGTTCCGACACGCGGAGGCCGGAATCCGCACAACGCGCGAGATAGGTGCTTGATTTCCGTTCGCCGGATACGGCTCGCAAACGGCGACGGAAAGCGGGCAGGATCATCCCTGCGCCTCTAGAGCGACCCCTCAACGCCCACATCGACCGCTCACGACGTGCGCGTTCCTCGCTCCAGCCCGCAAGAACAACGAGCAGAGTACCACGTGTTTCGGCTCGTGTCAAGCGCACAAAGATTGCTTTAACTAACTAATTACTCAACGGCATCGACGACGAAACACGCGGAGAGGTCACGCACGCGTAGAGCCGCCAGTCCAGACTTGCTTTCGAGCTTTCGGTATGTGTGAAATCACCCACCCCTGGCTCGTTGCAGGTGGCATGGACCAGGAAGCGTCTGGGCATCGTGCCTCGCGTTCTCTCGTTGCGTGTCGTACGCCTCGATATTCGCGTACTTGTGACAAATCCAGCCTTCTTGCCGGGGAAATTCGGTCCGTATCGAGGCTCGACGTGTCCATCGACGGATCGAGGCGAGCCTCCGGAGGCAAAACGCAACAATTCAGTCGAGCAACGAGTAAGATAAACGCTGCATCGGATGTTTCTCAGAAACGGGAATGCAGCGATTTGCTGCGGAGAAACCGCTCTACGGGATTGCATTTCTTTCTCCATTTTTGTAAACTGCTTTTCGCCAAATACAACGGCAAGCTTCGGCGGGCGCGACGGCCGACACGGGCCGGAGATCGCCGCACTTCACCGGGGCTCGATTACGCAAACTGATTCCAGTTGTCGTGCGTGCCGCGCTCAGGGCGTAAAGAACGCGCGCGCGGCGGCTGCGACAGGAGGGAGTTTATTACGGGTCCAGGCCGGGCGTAGGCTCGCGCCTCTTTGAGAAAGGAAGCAAATCATGTTCAGGACGAGATGCTTTTTCTTCGCGTGTTTCGTCATCGGCGACGCGCTCGTCGCTCACGGTCAACAGTGCCTATTGGGCGAGCCGCCCAGCGACGCCTGCACTGTGCCGCGGGTTATTTCCGGGGACGTTGGTCAGCACGTGGTGCTGATGGATGTGTCCGCGGCCACCGGCGTCACGGGCTATTGCGGGATGGCCGTCGGTCACACCGTTTGGTTCCAGGTAACGCCGACCGTGACGGGTCCGGTGACCATCAGTACTTGTCACCCCGCCACGACGTACGACACGGTGCTCGAGGTTTGGAGCGGTGGGGACGCCGAGTGCAACCTCATGGCCGATGTCGATTGCAATGACGACACGATCGCCCCCGAGTGTGCCAACGGGTGTTCCGGCACTGGTTCGAGAGTTACCTTCAACGCGACCGCGGGCACCCGCTATCGCTTCGCGGTCGGCTCGTACAATCAGAACTCGGGCGGTTGCTTCTTGTGTCTTGGGCTGATCGTTACCGTCGGTCAGCCGTGCGGTGATCCACCGACGAACATCGTCTGCGAGACGGCTCGGGAGTTGCCGGGGGCTCCCGGAGTCCACGGGGTCGAGATCGACGCCGAGGATGCCCTCTCCGCATCCGAAAACTGGTCATGCTCCGCCGGCGTCGGGCGCAACGTATGGTTCAGATTCTTATCGGAGGTCACGGGCGTTGCCCGTTTTTCGACCTGTCATCCGACGACCGCGTACGACACGGTCGTACGAGCACTTCAGGGTGATTGCAGCGGGTTTATGGTCGAACGAGGCTGCAACGATGATTTAGCGGCTCCATGCCCAAATCCATGTGGGGAGTACCGGGGTTCGGACGTTTCTTTCGCCGTCAACGCGGGCGAGGAGTATTTCCTCGAGGTCGGAGCGTACGGCAATAACACGGCAGGGTGTGATCTCTGCCTGGGCGCGACCCTAACCATCGTCGACCAATGCGATGTGGATACCACGCCGCCGATCGCGGCCATTTCCGCGCCGCTCTCCTGGCCCGCACCGAGCGGGTTCGCGTGTGACAACGTCACGGTGATGGGTTCGGCCTACGACCCGGATGGGACGTTTGCCGGCTATGTGGTCGAGTATCTGCCGGTCAACGGGAGCACGTGGATTCCAATCTACTCCAGCCCCAATCCGGTGGTGAACGGGAACCTACTGGGCGGCGGGACATGGAACACCGGGGGCCTTTCGCAGGGCTGGTACTTCTTACGGCTCAGGGCATTTACTCTATGCGGCTTTTCGTGGAACTCCGTCGTCGCCTGGCTCTTTGTGGACAAACAATATGACAACGCGGTGATCCGCTCCCCGGCAAACGGTGCCGTCCTTGGTGGTAGCGTCTGCGTGGACGGCACGGTGTGGGACGAGAACGCCCGCGGGGCGGATAGCTACACCGTGCGCTATGCTCCGCTGCCCGCCGGTACCCCGTTCAACCCCGTCGATCCAGCCCATCCGACCCATTCGGGAACCGTGCTCAATGATCCCCTGGCCTCCTGGAACACACGCTCCGGGGTGTCGGACGGGAGCTACCGCCTGCGGTTGGACGTCACGGACCAGTGCGGCCGCTCGGCGACTCCGCAGACGCGGGACGTCGTGATTGACAACACGGCGCCGGTGGCCGTCATTACCTCGCCGATCGCCTGCTCGTATGTGGGGGGGCAAGTGGATGTCCGGGGGACGGCGAACGATGCGAACCTCGCGGGCTGGGCGCTCTACTACAGCGGAGATGGAGCGCATTCGTGGGTGACGATCACAACAGGTAATTCACGGGTAATCAACGGCTTGCTGGGTAGCTGGAACACGGCCGCACTTCCGTCCTGCGCATACATGCTCCGGTTGGTGGTCACCGATCAGGCCGTTCTGGACTGCAACGGCGCGATCCACAACCAAGCAGAGTACACCGTCTCCGTTAACACAGGCACTTGTGGAGTATTTGACGCCGACGGCGACGGAGACGTGGATTTACACGACTTTGCCCTGTTCCTGGGCGCTTTCAGCGGACCGCTGGAATAATCACGGTTCAGGGACGCGTGCCGCCCCCGCCGCAACCGACAAGTTCCGGCCGCGGCTCAGGGGTCGTTCATACCGTCTTTACATCCGGCAACGACGGACGTATCGCCGAGGAACGTATCCCATTTTGGGTGGCATGCCCGCCCCGCAGGCGGGCATGTCGTACGCTTGGGCGTTCTCGAAGCATTTACACACATGGCCGCGACGCGCGGCCATGAAGATCTATGAAGTCGGGGCGTTCCGCTTGGCCGCGGGGTATCGTGGTCGTGCGAGCGACCAAACCTCGCGGAAGGGAGGCCCCGATGGAACGAATATACATCATCGCCCTGGATACGCATTGTGCGTTTACGGAAGTCGGCGTGCTCACGCCCGGCGGGCGGATGAGGGAGCATGGACGTTGTGCGACGACGATTGCGGCCCTGGCGGAAGAGATCGGCCGGGTTCCGCGTCCGCGCGTCGTGGTCCTGGAAGAAGGTCCGCCGGCGGACGGGATCGCGCGGGGACTTAGCGGGTACGCGGACGACGTGGCCGTCTGCGATCCGCGGCGGAATCACCTGATCGCCAAGGATTCGGATAAGGACGATTCGATCGACGTAGAGAAGCCGGCGCAGTTGTACCGCGGCGGATACATCAAGCGGATGCATCATTTTGAAATTTGAAATTTGAGATTTGAGAGGTGCATGGGCGACGCTTGGGGATCGCCCGGTA
>ERZ1292633.2699-Hain-H41-02um-R1-2699-length-17881-cov-5_pt1 | contig 17881 bp, 18 predicted proteins | sample MGYA00564406_ERZ1292633 | MGnify/ENA primary metagenome ERZ1292633 (study PRJEB36523, sample SAMEA6512639) | groundwater metagenome | collected 2019-01-08 | study: AquaDiva: Metagenomics assemblies of 32 groundwater samples | reverse complement strand
CAACTTATTGCGGCTTGGGCGAATTCTTCATCAACTCTTTGCATTCGCGCAGAATCCAATTGGCCCTTATCTTCGATTGTTTGCATACCTATTTTGCCAAAACGCGGGTCAATTTGCGGATTGTCAATTGTGGTTGCGTGGGTCAGAAGCATATTGCGCGGGCGGCCGACAAAATTTGGATTTTGTGGAAAGTCCGATTGCTCCATGACTTCCATCATATTCAAAGCGTATAACATGCCAAAAAAAACATCAAAACCATGGACAGTTGGCAAATGTTCATTTCTGTCGCCAATATGGTGTTTGCCGAACTGGCCAGTTGAATAGCCTCGCGCTTTTAATGCTTCGGCAATGGTAACGTCTTGGGCATTAATTCCAATTGGTGAACCAGGATTACCAACAGTAGTTAAGCCTGTGCGGATTGGGTATTGACCCGTAAGGAAAGCTGCACGCCCCGCAGTGCAACTTGGTTGGCCATAATAATCGGCAATTGTCATGCCTTCTTTTGCCAATCTATCAATATTGGGCGTGCGCACCGCACCGACACCGCGATGATAGGTCGAAAGGTCATATGGCGCGACATCATCAACCATAATTACCACAATATTTGGTGCGGCAACTTGCGATGCAACTGGAGTTGCTTGCGATGCAATTGGCAGAAAACATTGCGCCATCGCCAATATGAAAGCTACGAATTTTTTTGTCTTCTTCAACTTATTGCTCCGACCACAATTGTTTGCTTGTTTTGCAAACCTGCAAAAATTTCCGTTCATTTTACTTTCAATCTATCTTGGATTCACGCCTTTTGCCGCTGCCAATAGGCGTTGATATTCTGGGTCACTGTCCAATTGCGCCAAAACCGCATCGGCCAAATATCTGCCTGCTTCCAAATCTGATTGATAATGCACAGCGCATACAACGCGGCTGTAGCCATAATCGCGGCCTCGAGCCAATATTGCCGAAGCGTGCGCGGGTTCCACACGAGCCAAGATTTGCGCCGAAAGCCAGCCCCACCCCGAATGGCCAGAAGGGAAGCTAAATTCGCTTGGCGGAGTTGCAAGGCAAATACGCAAATCGGTAGCTGCAATAAACGGCCTTGGGCGAGCAAATTGTCGTTTTGATTCGCTGCTTGCCATGCTTAGCCTGCGCCCAGCATAAGCCATAAGAGCCAATATTTCGGGCCGATTTGCTGCGGTAAAACCATCACCAATAATTGGCCCATAGATTTTATAGACGTCGAATGAATTGTCTTGAATGGCTTGCGCCCAGCGCGCACTATTTTCAAGGCTTTGTAATTGGCGCACTTCTGCCATATCCGCACTATCAACTAAACCGCCTGCAACTGGCGGGGCTGGCAAAACTTGTGCCCAGTCATAGCCAGTGCTTTGGGCGGGGCTGGCAGCCGTATGAATTACACTCGCGGCTGCACCGACTTTGGTAGTTGTTGCGCAGGCCTGAAAACTGCTTGCCATAAGCAACAGTGCAACAATGGCGATTTTTTTGCGGGTTGTGATTGTCATTTTCAATACCAACATGATTTTGCTTCAAAACTCATGTTGGCATGGAAGATTTTGTTTGGCAAATAGTTTGTGACAGTCTTGAGGCTTAATATTTTGATTTTCTTAACCAAAAACAACCTAAATATCCATCACGAAAAGTGATAGGATACGCCATGTTTAGTTTCGCGAAAAAAGCACCGATTTTGACGGAAGTTAAAAGCTTCACCGACGATTTGGCTAAACCAAAAATTGATGAAGCTTCGGTGCTTCGGGATGCCATTGAAGGCAAAGAGTTTTCGCTTAATGGTGTTTCATCAGAAATTAGCGCGCTTACGCGGCTCGCAGTCAACCGTTTTGCAGCAAGTGATAGAAATTCGCTCAAAGCTACCGTCGATTCGTCAGTTAGCGCAAGCCGAATTCAAGCCAGTATTGCGCGAGCTTATTCGGAAATAAGTGCCAGTGAACAAGAAACTGCGACCATGGCCGCAGCAATTGAAGAACTTGATGCTTCTATCCAGCAAATATCGGATTTGGCGAGTCGCACCGATGGTTCCCTTACTATTGCAGTTTCGCAAGCCGAAGCGGGGGTGGGCGAAGTATCAGACGCCGCAACAACTAGCCTTAATGTTACCGAAACCCTTTCGAGGGTCGATACAGACTTGGAGCAATTAAACTTAGCGGCAAATGATATTCGCGATATGGCGGCGCAAATTGATGCCATTGCATCGCAAACAAATTTGCTTGCTTTGAACGCAACCATTGAAGCCGCTCGGGCAGGCGAAGCTGGCAAAGGATTTGCCGTAGTTGCGCAAGAAGTTAAATCGCTTTCGGCACAAACCGCAAAGTCAACCGAGGATATTCGGGCAAGAATTGGTCGCTTGGAAAACGCTATGTCAAGCATTGTCACCGCGATTGGTCAGGCGAAATCCGCCGCAATTGCTGCGCAAAGTGCTTCGACTAAAGCAAATAATAGTGTCGCTAGTGCTGCAATGCAGGTGAAAGAAGGGGCCGAAGCCGTTGCAAATATCGCCCATGTTCTGGGTGAACAAACCAATGCAGTTAGCGAGCTGAGCCAAGGAGTGAGCAGGGCTTCACAACATGCCAATAAAGGCCGTGAATTTATAGACGAAACCGTAAAAGTAGTCGCGCAAACCGAGGAACAAATAACCCAGCAATTTGCAGAGCTTGATAAAATGAGTATCGCCAATTATGTGCTTTATCGCGCCAAATCCGACCATGTTTTGTGGAAAAAGAATCTTGCGGGTATGTTATCGGGGCTAAGAGGTTTGCAAGAAAGCGAACTTGCGGATCACCACAATTGCCGCCTTGGGAAATGGTGGGATAATTTTAAGGCCGAGGCGCAGAACTTGTCGCCTAATTTCTTAGGCATTGAAGCACCGCATAAAAGAGTGCATGAAAATGGTAAATTGGCTGCACGTTTATTTAATGAAGGCGACAAATCAGGTGCAATTGCTGCTTTTGAAGCGATGGATGCAGCTTCATTGGAAGTTATTGCATTGCTCGATGCATTAATAGCCGAAACCGAGGCGAGGGCCGCTTAATTCAAGACCAATTCCGAAACAATTGGAAAATGATCCGACGGATAATGGCCATCATAAAGCCGAGTTATTATCTCGCTTGATTTTACAATAAAATTATCACTCGCGAAAATATAGTCAATTTTATTGCCGGCCCTTAAATCACGACCAAAGCCATTGAAGCTCATATCGCCACCTTGATGGGGTGTTTGGCTTGTTATAGCTGTGTCGCGCAGTTTTTCGCTCAAAGCGACATGACCATCAAACCCCGGCCTGTCATTAAAATCGCCAGTTAGAATTATTGGCTCGCCTTGGTGTTTGGCGGCTTCTGCCAAAACTACCAAAGCAGATTGATAGCGTGCAACGCGGCCTTCATGGTCAAAATGGGCGTTGTAGAAATTGATTATTTTATTGGTTTGTTTGTCGCGCAGTCGTGAAATTGTGAGTGTGCGGCGAAACCTTGCGTCCCAGCCTAATGATGATTGATTTGGGGTTGGCGATAGCCAAATGGTGCTCTTTTCCAAAACTTCAAAACGTGATTTGCGAACAAAAATGGTATTACGCTCGCCACGATCCCCCTCTTCGCGCCCAATGCCATAGGCTTCAAACCCACTTAGCAAACCCATTAAATCATCAATTTGGAACTGTTCAGCTTCTTGGAAACCAATAATATCGGCACCCGATTTTTCAATAATATCGGCAACCATGACTTTGCGGTTTGACCAGTGATTGATGTCGGTTGCTTGCTCGCAATAGCCACAACGAATATTAAAGGTCATAACTTTGATTGAGTTTGCAGGCGCAGATAGTGACGCACATGCCGTCATAAGCGACAATAATAACCCCAAAATGCCAAATTTTACCAATTTCATTTTTCTGTCCTAATGTTGGGTTGCAGAAGCGCCGATGTGTTCATCTAAGAATTTTTCAATTTCTTCAAGGGTTTGCAAACGTGTGGGGCCAAGTGAAAGCCAATGATCGCCGTGGCGCATATCGACCAATCTATATTGCTTATTTGCACGCCTTAGCGCATCCGCCATGATTTGCGATTGATGAAAGTCCACTACAGCATCATGCCGACCATGCAATAATAATATTGGCGCTTTAACTGTGCTTACATGGCGCCGAGGCGAACCGAACTCCATTGCAGGCCTATCATAAGGGCCAATATGATCAAGCCAATAAAGACTCCAATTTACGTTGACCATTACACCAAGATCTGAAATGCCCGCGAACGAAACCACACATTGAAATAAATCTGGGCTTGCAGTTGCAGCTTGAAGCGCGACATAGCCGCCATATGAAGCGCCAACAATGCAAGTTCGGCGTGGATTAGTATATCCTTCGCGCACCGCCCAAGCCAAAGCATCACTGACATCATCTTGCATCCTTTTGCCCCATTGACGCCGACCTGCATCGGCAAAAGCCCGCCCAAACCCTGATGAGCCGCGAAATTGCGGTTGAATAACCAAATAACCACGCGATGCCATAAATTGTGCCCACCAATTAAAATATGGTTCATCACGTGCTTCAGGGCCACCATGCGGAAAAATAATTGTCGGTAAATTGGTTGGGTCTTCTATATTTGGCGGCACTGTCACATATACTGGAATATCAACACCATCGCGGGATTTATACATCATTGTAAAAACCGGCCCCATTGCAACATTGTTTAATGTTGGCATTGTTGCACCAATTGATAACAGGCGCGTGGTTGTGGCGTCATAAACAAAATAGGCAGTTGGTATTGTATCAGAGCCAATTGCGATAATGATTTTATTCATATCTTGGCTGAAATTAACAATATTTACGGTCTTATTTGGAAAACGAGCATCAAGTGTGGTTTGAATTTGCTGTAATTTTGGCTCAAGCCACCTCGTTACTGGTTGAATGCCGCCCATATTGACGCCTATAAAATGGCCGTTCCACGGGTTTTCAATAGCACCGTCTATTGGTGTGTCATTTGATTTAACAACATCAGTTATTGCGCCAGTTTCCATATTTATTGCTTCAATGGCACCAAAATTTGAGCCATAATTGCGCCAAATAAGCGGTTGTCCAGTGCCGTTGAGCCCGCCGAAACTAAAAGCGGGCCGTGGGGTGTCTGTTTCAATTAGGATTTCTCGCCAATTATTGCCGCTTCGCGCAAATAATTTGGTTTCTCGTCTCTCATGGTCAAAATCAACGCGACCAATAGGGACGCCGTTATCATCCAATTGCCAATCACTTGAAAATCCTATGCCATTTTGTATCGTTCGAGCGATTCTATTGTCAATTTGAAACTTTTTCACACCATAATAGCCGTCGTTTAGTCGGCTATAATCGATTGAGTCGCTTTGATTTTGTTTGTTTTGCCAAAACTGAAAATAAATGTCGTTTGGCGTATTTGGTCTGAATTGGTACGTCCAAGGGTAATATCTTGTTTCATAAACGATGCTGGTCTTAGTGGCAATATTCACTAATAATATCTGGCCACCGTTACCAACATTGGCGCTTCTAGTATGTTCAAATCTAAATGACTTATATTCGCTAATGAATAAATTGCCGTTGGGCGCAAATCGAAGGCCAGACAATTTCGTTGGCAATTTTGAATTATCTTGGTCCCAATCAAGACCCATGAAGCGTTCATCCAATGGAACCGAAAACGTGCTGCCAGTGGTTAGATTTATAATTTTGACTTCATAATCGCCACCGTCATTTAGCGCACCATAAGCAATAATATTACCATCAGCGGAAATGGTGGGCATTATAATTTTTGGCAATGCCGCATAGGCCGAAACTGGGGCGGGCTGCGGGCGGGCGGTTTGTGCCGAAGCGGTTTGCGTCAGGCCAAGCGCAATCACAAATAATATCCACACCATTTTATAGAAATGCCGCATTTCAACCCCTGCTCACCAAACTTAAGTGAAGCTAACCTAAAATGGTAGCGTTTCCAAGCTAAAGTTTGCTTTGGGGTGTAAAGGAGCAAAGCTAGCGGCCTAAGGCAGTTTCTTAAAAGGAAAAATGTCAACTAAAATGAAAAACCACGCTTTTTTATTTTCGTTGTCGCATTGGAAGCAGGTCTCTGAGTGACGAGCGTCAGCGAGGAAGGTGGAGACCTGAACGATAGTTTTGGAGCGGGCGATGAGAGTCGAACTCACGACATCTACCTTGGCAAGGTAGCGCTCTACCACTGAGCTACGCCCGCATCCTTCATTACTAGGATAATTTTACTAGCAAGGGGGCGGATATGGCAAAACAATTTAGTTTGCGCAAGAGGCTAGTTGCAATTAAGCTGATTCTTTCCTTGAATCTTTGTGCAATTTTTCGTCTAAGACGCCATGACCCAAGAGAAAGCCACAAGAGAAGAACTTTTTGCCATTTTTGATGAATTGGGAATTGCCCATAAAACAATGCACCATCGGCGGGTTTTCACGGTTGAAGAAGGTGATGATATTAAATCACAAATCGCGGGTGCGCACAGCAAAAACTTGTTCTTGAAAGACAAAAATGGCGTGTTTTTCCTTATTTGCGCATTGGGCGAAACTTCGATCAAACTTAACCAACTTCACAAAACTATTGGCTGCGCGCGCCTTAGTTTTGGCACCGAAGACAAATTATGGGAAATATTGGGAATAACACCAGGTTCAGTGACGCTTTTTGCTTTGATTAATGAGAAAAACCATCAAATTTCACTGATATTGGACAAAGCACTTTTTGAAAGCGAATCGGTGAATTTTCACCCGCTTTTGAATGACGCAACCACCACTATATCCCGCGACGATATGCTGAAGTTCGTGAAACATTGGGGCGGCTCCGTGCGTATTGCCGATTTTTCGCACGAGATTGCATCAATTGAAGTTTTGCCGCTTGAATAGCAATATTGTGGCACTATATTAGCAAATATGAATATAAACTTGTGAGGCATAAATGGCCAATTCAGACTTAGTCAAAGACATTACCGACGCCCATTTTGCCAGCGATGTTATCGCGGCGTCAGATACAGTTCCAGTTTTGGTAGATTTTTGGGCGCCTTGGTGTGGCCCATGCCGAACATTAGGCCCGGCAATTGAAAGTGTTGTGCAATCTTATGGCGGCAAAGTGAAATTGGTCAAAATAAACATTGACCAAAACCCGCATTATGCCGGCCAATTGGGGGTTAAATCCATACCTGCAGTTTTTGCTTTCAAGAATGGGCAGGCAGTTGATGGCTTTATGGGCGCATTGCCCGCCAGCCAGATTAAGGCATTTGTTGATAAATTGGTTGGTCGCGGCAGTGACAGCGGTGATGGCGTTGATAAATTCTTGGCATCTGCCGAAGAAAGCCTAAGTCTCGATGATATTGGCGGCGCTGCGCAAAGCTATGCGCAAGTTTTGCAAATTGACAGTGCAAATCTAAAAGCCTTGGTTGGCCTTGCACATTGTTACCTCAAAGGCGATGATATTGACAAAGCATCGGAATTATTGGCACAGATCCCAGATGATAAGGCCAGTGAAAGCGAAGTGATTGCATTGCGTGCACTAATTTCATTGGCACAAGATGCACAAGGTGCCTCGGAACCCCAAGAACTTTTGACAAGACTACGCGCAAACCAAGAAGATTTTCAAGCGCGCTTTGAACTGGCACGAGCCTATATTAAACACGGTGATTTCGAAGGCGCGATTGAGGCGCTGTTTGTTATTATGAATCGCGATCTCGATTGGAATCAAAAACAAGCAAGGCATTTATTGTTGAAAATATTTGATGCTTTGGGCAATAATTCGGAAATCACCAAAGCAGGTCGCAGACGCCTATCAAGCCTTTTGTTTTCTTAAGGTTACGGTATAATGCCTTGATGACCCAAACCACCGAAATCGACCCCAAGCTGCTTGAAATATTAGTTTGCCCGTTAAACCGAACCCCTTTGGTTTATGACAAGGCCAAGCAAGAACTAATTTCAAAATCCGCGCGCCTCGCTTACCCCATTCGCGATGGAGTGCCGATAATGCTGGTTAGTGAAGCACGGGAGCTTGGTGAAAACATTAATTTGTAAAATTGGAATTTGATGTTACATTTAATTGGTGAGGAACAAATGACAGAACTCAGAATTCAAAAAGTAAAGGCAGTACGAGCGGGAGCACGTCCCGAAACTGTTTCTATGAAAACAGTTGTTTTGGAAACTGGAAAAGAGTTCAAGGTATTTTCTGCAAACTCCGCTAGCCCGAATTTAGGAGGAGACTTGCTTTATGCGTTTAAGATGAGCGTTGAAAAAGCAAGAAAAACGCAAAAAAACAGAAGAGACTCTCTTCATGGCAACTGATTCTTGATTGAAGATTTCGATAACCCTGAATTGTGGATAGTTGCTGGACCAAATGGCTCTGGCAAAAGTACATTATACAGTAATTTGGTCGTTGAATCGAGAAAAGAAACGATACTTATTCTCAACCCTGATAAATTGGCAAAGAAAATAGCGCTCAATGAATCTTTGGAGTATGGTGACGCCAATCGCGAAGCAGTAGTAAGAATAGAAAAATGGCTGGGCTCTTGCGTTGAAACCTATCAGACAATTGGAGTAGAAACAGTTCTTTCAACAGACAAGTATAGAAAGCTTGTTGTGTTGGCGAAAGAACGTGGGTTTACAATAAACTTAGCCTATGTATTTCTATCAAACGCTGAGCTCAATGTTGAGAGGGTTAAAATAAGGGTAAGCGAAGGTGGGCACGACGTGCCAGAAGAAAAAATTAAAGCAAGAAGAGACCGGTCATTTCACCAATTATCTTGGTTCTTTGAAAAAGCAGACAAGGCCTTTATTTTTGATAACTCTGGTGCAGTGCCAAAGCAAATTGCTACTAAAAATGACACGAACTTTACTTACTCAGGTGACTTGAAAGGTGAAATTTACGAAGCTATTTTTGCGAATTACCCTGATTTGAAAGCCACTTTAGAAAGCAAAGTCTGAGAATTTTTAATTCTTGCCCAACCGCATATCCCGCCACGCCGCAATCCTCAGCCTAAGCGCATTAAGCTTGATAAAGCCTTCGGCATCTTTTTGGTTATAGCCACCTGCCGCATCAAAACCTACAAGATCCTTGTTATACAATGAATATGGCGAAATACGGCCGTCAACATATACGCCGCCTTTATAGATTTTGAGGCGAACTTCGCCCGACACGTTTTCTTGTGAAGCGTCAATTGCGGCTTGGAGCATCTGACGTTCGGGTGTGAACCACATGCCATTATATATGAGAGTTGCATATTTTGGCATCAATTCATCTTTGAGATGCATTGCACCCCTATCAAGAGTTATTGATTCCATTGCTCGGTGCGCAGTCAACAAAATTGTGCCACCAGGGGTTTCATAAAAACCGCGTGATTTCATGCCAACAAAGCGGTTTTCCACCAAATCAAGCCCGCCGACGCCATTATCGTGACCAATTTGATTTAGCTTGCTTAGCAATTGCGCGGGGCTAAGCGCCTCGCCATTGATGGAGGTGGCGTCACCGCGCTCAAAACCGATTGTGATGATTGTGGCTTTATCAGGCGCTTCTTCAGGAGTTATGGTTCGGCGATCGCTGCGTTTTTTTACAATATCTGGCACTGATTGATCTGGGTCTTCAAGCGCCAAGCCTTCTGATGAAGTGTGGAGCAAATTCGCGTCAATTGAAAACGGAGCTTCGTTTTCCTTGCCGGCGGCAATATCAATATTGTGCTTTTTGGCGTAGGCAATCAGATCGGGTCTGCCCGCAAATTCCCATTCGCGCCACGGCGCAATCACATGCACATCGGGCTTTAATGCATAATAGCTAAGCTCAAAACGCACTTGATCGTTGCCCTTGCCAGTTGCGCCGTGGCAAACTGCATCAGCGCCAACCAAATTTGCGATTTCAATTTGCCGTTTGGCAATCAATGGCCGCGCAATTGAGGTGCCGAGCAAATAAACGCCTTCATAAACCGTATTGGCGCGAAACATCGGAAATACAAAATCGCGGACAAATTCTTCACGCAAATCGTCAATAAAAATATGTTCAGGTTTTACACCCATGTTTAAGGCTTTTTGGCGCGCTGGCTCAATTTCTTCGCCTTGACCCAAATCGGCAGTAAAAGTCACAACTTCGCAGCCATAAGTTTCTTGCAGCCATTTAAGGATTATTGAAGTATCAAGGCCGCCAGAATAGGCCAAAACCACGCGCTTTACTGCGCCTTTCACATTCTTATTTTCTGCCACTTTTTATCTCTCTCAATACAAGCCCTAAATGTAAAATATGTGCCAATATAAACGCAATTGCTACACCAACCCTAATAATCGACAGGTTCAATAATTCAAGGCTTAAGCCGCGACCACCCCCATGCGCAAGAAAACTCAGAAACAAACCAGTTATTGCTGCAATAATTGGCGAAAATAGTAAGCCAAAACGACGATTCGACCGCCAAATTGCTTTACCTTTAAGGTTCCATTGCATGGTTATTTTGTCATTGGCGTCAATTTCTTGGCTTGCCGACCAAGAAATTATTGCCATTATCACAATTCCAGCGAAAAACGCGACATCGCCCGCTTCTAACAATTGCCGCGAAATATCGAGAGATAAGGATTCCATTATCTCTCCAATTGCTATTTATACGACGACTTGAGTTCCCAACTCAACCACGCGACCTGAAGGTATGTGGAAAAAGTCCGTCGCATTGGTCGCATTTCGGCCCAAGAAAATATAGAGTTTGTCTTGCCACAAAGGCATACCTGAATGCGCGCTGGCGATGATTGTTCGGTGTCCCAAAAAGAAACTGGTGGACATAATATCGAATTTTAAACCCTGCTTGCGGCATAAAGTAAGCGCTTTGGGGATATTCGGGCTTTCCATAAAGCCATATTTAATGATGACTTTTTTAACATTGGGCGCAATTTCGGAAATTTCCAATTTTTGATTTTCAGGTACACGTGGCCTTTTGGCAGTTATGACGCTTACAATCGCGATATTTTCATGCAGCACTTTATTGTGTTTTAGATTATGCATCAAAGCAACTGGAGCCATTTCTGGATCCGAAGTTAGGAAAATCGCGGTTCCCGGGACTTTATGGACGGGGTGCGCCGCAAGATTATCCAATAAAGTTTTTAATGGGATTGAATCGCGACGGGTTTTATCACTAAGGATTTTTGAGCCAGCAGTCCAAGTCCACATTATCACAACAATGCAAGCACCCAATACCAAAGGCATCCATGCCCCATGCGGGATTTTTGGCAATTGCGAACCGACAAAAACCAAGTCCATGGTCAAAATTGGGAGCAATAGCAAAGCAACGCGAAGTGAAGACCATTTCCACAACCGAGTTAAAACTGGCGCGGCCAATAATGTATCCATTAACATTGCGCCGGTTATCGCAATACCATAGGCCGAAGTGAGCGCCGATGATGTTTGGAAAGCACCGACCAATAATAAAACCCCGACCAAAAGCAAAGTGTTGACTTGCGGCACATAAATTTGCCCCGCCTGAGTTTCTGATGTGCGCTTAATTACCATGCGCGGCAACAAACCAAGCTGAACCGCTTGTTGGGTCATAGAAAATGCGCCAGTTATGACGGCTTGTGAGGCAATTATCGCCGCCAAAGCTGCCAAAATCATAACTGGCCAAAAGGCAAAATCTGGAACCATCATCCAAAATGGGTCGGCTTTGCCTTCGGGGTGGGCAATCACAAATGCACCCTGGCCCAAATAATTAAGCACTAAACATGGGAAAACAAAAGCAAACCAAGCGGCACGAATTGGTGTTTTGCCAAAATGCCCCATATCGGCGTAAAGTGCTTCGGCACCTGTTACAGCCAAGAAAACCGAGCCCAAAACCAAAAATGAAATAAAGCCATTTTGGATCATGAATTTTACCGCAAACCACGGATTTAGCGCATTAAAAATTTGCATTTCGGGGTCATCAAGCAAATGGTAAATCCCAAGTGCTGCAAGAGTTAGAAACCAAATTGCTGTAATTGGGCCAAACCACTGCGCAATAGCGTGCGTCCCTTTTGATTGCACCAAAAATAGGCCAATAAGAATAATTGCCGAAAATGGCACAATATATGGCGTGAGGCTTTCACCTACCCCCGGTGCAACCTTCAAGCCTTCAATCGCGCCCAAAACCGAAATTGCGGGTGTAATAATGCCATCGCCATAGAAAAATGCAGCACCAATAACGCCGCCCAAAAACACAAGTTTCGAAGGATTCCCAAATGCTTTTTGCGCCAAAGCCATCAAAGCCAAAGTGCCGCCTTCGCCATTATTGTCGGCACGCATTAGAAAGACCACATATTTTATCGAAACAATAAGCATCAACGCCCATAAAATAAGTGAAACAATTCCGATTACCGAAGCTTCGAGGCCGCCAACACCGTGATGAGCATGGTGCAAGGATTCGCGCATCGCATAAAAAGGACTTGTGCCGATGTCGCCAAAAACAACGCCGACCGAACCAAGCGCCAAAGTAAGAAAACTCGCTTTCGAGTGGCCGTTTTCATTGTGCGCATCGGAGTGTAAATTGTCTCCTTGGCCATCTGCTGAGCTTGCAGCGGATTTATTTGCTATTTCACTGGACGCCAATGGAGAATCCTTTTGTTATTACATTCTTGAAACTGCCAAGTATTTTCGCCGATACTCTTTTTATTTACTTGCTTCAATTGCTATAAGCACTAGATAGCAAATTGCTTCGATTTGGATTGGCTATAATCGTGATTTTGGGGGTAAAATGCGTAAAACTTGCTTGATAACTGGAGCATCGGCAGGAATTGGGGCGGCATTTGCCGAACTTATGGCGCAAATGGGCTATGATTTAGTCCTAACAGCGCGGCGCGAGGATAAATTAAGAACTTTAGCAGCGAAGCTGCAACAAGATTGGGGCGCAAGTTCGATTATCGTGGTGGCAGATTTATCGCAAATTGGTGCAGTTGACATAATCCTTGGTGAAGCTAAGGCAAATGGGCGGACAATTGATGCTTTGATAAATAATGCGGGCTACGGCCTTGGCGGGACTTTCGCCTCAACCAATTGGCAAGATCAAGCCGATTTCGTCCAATCGATGCTAACCGCACCAACTGAATTGGCACATAAAGTTCTAGGCGGAATGCGCGAGCGTGGTTTCGGCCGTATCATAAATGTTGCGTCACTGGCGGGCATATTACCGGGTTCTCGAGGTCATACTTTATACAGCGCTATAAAAGCATTTTTGATAAAATTCTCGCAAAGCCTTCATCTCGAAAATCTTGGCACGGGTGTGCATGTTAGCGCTCTATGCCCTGGCTTCACTTATTCCGAATTTCACGATGTAAATGGGCTAAGGGAACAAGTGTCCAAATTGCCAAATTATATGTGGCTTGACGCCAAAACAGTTGCAAAATTGGGTTATGACGCGGTCGAAGCCAATAAAGCAGTGGTAGTAACTGGCTTTGCAAATAAAGTCATTGCAGCATTGGCGCACTTAATGCCAGACGGTTTGATGCTGAAATTAATGGCTTCGCAATCAAAGAACTTTAGAAATGGTGACGACGCTTAAACCACAATTAGTGATTTTTCATCACGCCAGCCAATGTCGTCAGTAAACCAACCCGAATAAGTATAACGAAGCCCCGAAGTTATTTTGGTTACTCCATGAACATGTTCATAGCCCGCACCAAATAATAATAATGACCCGGCTTTTGGTGCAATCCGCACCCCAAGCCCCGGATAATATGTGTGTCCACCTTCATAGTCATCGTTTAGATACAAAATGGACGAATAAGTCCGATGTGAAGTGGCGTTCGGGCTTCCGTCTGATTTCAAATTATCGGCGTGCGGCTTCATTTCTAAGCCAGCGTGCCAACGCACTAATTGCGAACAATCTGAATAGACAGGTTCACCGACGGCAAATTCGTTTATTATGGTTAGGTTGGCGAAATGGCGGATTTGTTGCATTATCCGCACGGCATCAACTTCATGCGATATAATGTCGTGAAATTGGATATAACGACCGTCCCAAAATTCTACGCCAGTATGTTCGGCCAGTTCTTTATAGTTGCGCTCATAGCAATCAATAAGGGTTTTGCATTGGCTAGGATTAATCGCGTCTTTAACAATCAAAAGCGAAGGGTGCTCTTGATTTTCGCCCAATAATGGCAAGGAATTGCCATCGCCAACCCACCAATCCTTAGCGTTCGGCCTCGGTTCGATTTTATATCCTAAACTATCAAATGTTTCTAACATAGCACATTCCCACAATGGTATTTGCAAGGAATAGACGCAACAATTGTGCCAAGAATTTAAGTGTCTAACGCGCTGGGTTTAATTCGGCGGTGGCGGCGGTGGCGGTGGCTGCCTGCGGCTTGGCGGAACCAAAGGTGTCGGTGAACGGCCAACTACGCCAGAAAACCGCGAACCGCCGCCGACGAAAATCGCGCCGCCGCCGCCGTATCCAGTCATCATATTGTAACCAACGCCATTATTCATGCCGCCATAAAAAAACGATGGGCTTATTTGCGCTAATTGTTGTGGTGGCGGCATATAATAAGCGGGCGCGGGCGCATACATTGCTGGTTGTTGTGGAGCATACATCATTGGTGGCGGCGGTGGCGCATAAGTTACTGGCGGTGTTGCTGGTGCATACATCATTGGGGGAGGCGCTTCACCAACCACAACCCATTGACCATTGCATGGCACACGCTGCGCCACTGCTGCACTGCATGTCTGTTGTTGCGGCGCATTGGTTTGCATGACGCGGACTTCACGGACTTCATTTGTCCTCACATCAATTTGCACAGGTTGCGAACTATAAGAATGGTGCTGCTGCGCTCCATTGCTTTCATTGCTATAGGAATAGCCGCTAACATTCGAATATTGGCTGCCAGAATTAGTGTTTTGGTTATGGGCAAAGGCAGCGCTTGAATGCTGCACATTGGAAGCCGAATAGTTTTCAGCGCTGGCGGCTTCGGAATAATACCCACCTTCGCTGACACTTGGGCCATTAGCTGTAATTTCGATATTCTCAGTGACCCTTATCGCACCTTGACAATGGCTTTCCGCGCCACTGCCAAGTACGCAGGGGTTCGCACTAATCATGTGGGTTGTACCTGCCATAACTGGCGAAGCCAAAAATGCCAGCACAAGGCCTGAAGCAGAAAAAGCTAATTTTTTGGTCATTGCAACGTCCTCATTACGACGAAATTCGCCGAAAAATCGATTTGATAAACGTCAAAGAGGGTAAAAAAAATATCTTTTCAAGCCTTTGCCCCAATAAGGGGAAAGCTAAGTTCCAATATTCATTTGGCATTAGAAATTTGCGTCATTCCGAAGCATTGCGCCCGATACTCTCGCAATTATTGCTGGCAATGCCAACATATTTGTAAAAACTTGAACTGCGCCATTGGCGGTTAATTCCGATCCATGCCCAGTTTGAATATGGCTTGCGCCGAGAAAACCAATCGATTTAATATTTGCGGCCTTGGCGGCGCGAATCCCAGCCAAGGAATCTTCAATAATTAGACATTCTTCTGGCGCGAAACCCATTTTATTAGCTGCAAATAGGAACACATCAGGATGTGGTTTTGGCCTTGCAACTTCACTCGCTGAGAAAACATTTTCACCAAAAAACTCGAACAGTGCGGTGGTTTTCAAATTTGCAATAAGTTTGGATTTTTCAGTTGACGATGCCACGCAAAATGAGTGTCTTTTTTCTTCTTGCAATTGGTTCAAGACATTGGCGACACCTTCAATTTGCTCTAATTCATTTGCAAATATTTGTGCGAGCCTGGTTTTGTGCCGCTCCATGAAGTCGGGTGTTAATGGCGCGCCAAGGTCATTTTCAATTGCTTCCCACAACAATCTGCTTGGCCTTCCAACATAATTTTCTAATATTTCTTGCGCAGTAATTGGGTGGCCCAATGCATTTGCGTCTTCGGCTTCGACCTGCGCGCAAATAAGCTCTGAATCAATTAGCACGCCGTCACAATCAAAAATTATCAGCATTTTATTGCTCTAAAAATCATGGGCGATCCCATTCTTTTCACTTATTCTTTGGCGCTCTACCGCCGCGCAGGCGGGCTCGCTCAGTGCTCGCATCCTCGCTTTGCTCGGATTGTTAAAAATCATGGGCAATGCCGTTCTTCTCCCAGTCGCCAAACCTAGTTGGTTCTTGGCCTTTGCGGCCTCCAATTTCCAATGGCAGGGTTTCGCTTTGCTGGATTTGACGCCGTTCATCGGCTTCTTGCAATGCACGCTTTGCGGCGGCGCTTAGGGCTTGCGGCGAGATTGCTTGGTTTTGACTATTCATAGGTGTTAATAGCATTTTTATTTGGGGTGACAAACCGCTATTCATTTTTTATGCACCCCAAAAACAACAATCGTAGAAATCAACCCAACAACCGCCGCCCACAGAAACGCCGCTGCCCAGACGATGCAAGGCACGCGGCGGCAAGGCTTATTTGGTTGGTTTTGGAGGAAAATAGAACTCTCGACGAAGTTATGGCCTCAGAAGAATCCTATGCCGAATTGAGCGGTGTGAATCGATCTTTTGCGGCCGCGATTGCAAAATCCACGCTACGCCACCTTGGCCATATAGATGTTTTATTGAACGGCGCTTTGCAAAAACCCTTGCCCGAAACCGCATTTTATGTGCGCGCAATTTTGCGCACTGGCATCGCGCAATATTTGGCAGATTTGGCACCAGCTTACGCAATAATTGATCGCGCTGTTGAGCTTGCCAAGTCCAATAAAATCGCTTTCGGAATGGCAGGTTTGGTGAACGCAATTTTGCGCAAAATTGTAACCAAAGAGCAAAAACCTGAACTTGGACTCGAAGAGTTATTGCCAGCCGTTTGGCGTTCGCGCTACCAAAGTTTTTATGGCAAAGAAATCACAAAATTGATCGCAAATGAACTTCTGACCCATAGTCCAATAGACCTTACAATTCTTGACGGCGACCCCGTCGATATTCAAAGCCAATTCGGTGGTGAGATTTTGCCAAATGGCAGTTTGCGCCTAGCAAGCCTCCCTGAAGGCTTTACCGCGCTCGAAGCCTGGGCCAATGGCCAAGTTATTGTGCAAAATGCGGCAGCGTCCATTCCCGCTAAATTATTGGGTGCAAAACCCAGCGAAAATATCCTAGATATGTGCGCAGCTCCTGGCGGAAAAACCATGCAACTTGCAGCCACTGGCGCAAAAGTAACGGCACTTGATTTGAATGAAGACAGGTTGCGGTTGGTCGCAGAAAATCTTGTAAGAACCAAATTGAACGCAAAACTAATATGCGGCTCGGCGCAAAATAAGGCAGGCGAAAATTGCTATGACGCTATTCTCTTAGATGCGCCATGTTCTGCGACTGGCACGTTAAAAAGCAATTTGGAAAGTCTTTGGATAAAATCACCATTCGATTTGCCAAAAACCATACAAAATCAAGAGGAATTGATGCGCACAGCGGCGAAAGCGCTTAAGAAAGATGGCCGCCTTGTTTATGCGGTTTGTTCACTTGAACCCGAAGAAGCCGATTTGGCGGTGGCTGCGGCGATTGATGCGGGGTTGAGACTCGACCCAATTAAAGCTGAAGAAGTTAGTGGCTTAGAAATAGCGATAGAAGCGCGCGGGACAATGCGAATTCTGCCCCAGTATTGGAGCGACAGAGGTGGATTGGATGGGTTCTTTATTGCGCGATTTCTAAAGCGCTAAAGTGTCAGATATTCAAGTAAGAGCGATTTTTTGTAATTTTACAACGATCTCAGCTTTGCACTTTGGCATGGCAAGGATTATCGCTAATAGGTCGCGTTGGCGACAAAACTAGTTTTGCCTATAGGAATTTACTTTGGAACGGTCTTAAGGACAGGTTTGCCTTAAGCCCGTTCGGTTATTATGCCTTCGCGCCCTAGGTTTTTTTCAAGTCCCGAAGCC
>ERZ1292633.2697-Hain-H41-02um-R1-2697-length-17885-cov-6_pt1 | contig 17885 bp, 20 predicted proteins | sample MGYA00564406_ERZ1292633 | MGnify/ENA primary metagenome ERZ1292633 (study PRJEB36523, sample SAMEA6512639) | groundwater metagenome | collected 2019-01-08 | study: AquaDiva: Metagenomics assemblies of 32 groundwater samples | reverse complement strand
CATTGAATCAACCTCTCAAAACTCATGCAAGCGCTTTAATAAGTCATGAGCCTAGATATGTGGGACTGGATTGGCGCTGGATTGATATTGGTCGGTGTTGTTGCAACTATTCCTGCAACGCTGTGCTGGGGACGTCGAAATGCCAAGGGCAATGCCGCCGGATTCATGCTCGGCGTCGGTGCCATGTTTGCCGGCCTGTTCGATCCCGCTAAGGCTCAGGCGACCGAGGAGCTTGACCGCACTAAACATACTGGTGGTGCGAAGCAGCAAGAGGCAGACGATCCTAAAACCACAAAAATTTGATCAAAGTATCAGCCAGATTGCGCCAACCCCTCGCGAACGCCAACCGCAATCAACCACTGCCCGACGAAATAAAGCAGCCATATCGCAACGCCGACAGTCACCGTATCACCAATCGGCCCCAATCGCGCGAATATCAGCAAGTCAGATGCCACAAACATCATTGCGCCAATGCCGGTACGATAACGGGGAAAAAGGCTCGTCCACGCCATCGCCGCCATCACCGAAAGTAGCAGCGCATAGATCACGATCCCAAGCGCAACGCTTCGGTCGGCAGGCAGCACATAAGCGGTGATTACCGTTGCTGGAATGATCAAGACGGCAAGGAGGCGCTGGCTTGGTGTCAAAGACGCACGACGGTTGCGCGCATAAAGCCAAATCGCAATCAAATGCCCAACTGCAAAGGCTACGGCACCTGTCATCAATCCAGCCGTCTCAAGCAAGACGTCCCCCGCCGCGCCGCAGGCCATAACGGCGGCAAGCAACCAGCCGTCCTGATCGCCCGCCTTTGCTGCGGCCCATAGCGCAAGCAGGCTAACCCCTGCGCCTTTCCATATTGTCATGACGGTTGGGCCAAACCCCATCCCCCAGATCGCTACATAGCTCAACCCTGCAATAATTGCTGCACGCAAGAGCCAAGGTGCCAGTGTGTCGCAATTATTCATGCCGATGCCCTCTCGCCAAAGACCTTAAAAAGCCATAACGGCTTACCGCGTGATACAGCAAATACATATTATCGGCGGCGGCCTCGCGGGTGCCGAGGCGGCATGGCAGCTTGCGGAGGCTGGCGTCACTGTTCGCTTGTCCGAAATGCGCGGCGTTGAAACAACCGCCGCGCACAAAAGCGATGATCTAGGCGAACTCGTCTGTTCGAACTCCTTCCGTTCAGATGATGCCACCAGCAATGCGGTTGGTCTGCTGCATGAGGAAATGCGGGCGCTTGGCTCACTCATTCTGCGGGAGGCGGATAAGCACCGCGTTCCCGCTGGTTCAGCACTTGCAGTCGATCGCGACGGCTATGCGGCGGGCGTAACGGCGGCGATTGCAACACATCCCAATATCACGCTTGTGCGCGAACGGATCGATGCGCTGCCAGAAGGGCCAGCCATAATTGCTACAGGGCCGCTGACTGGCGCATCACTTGCCAAAGCCATCGCGGCAGAAACAGGCGAAGATGCACTCGCCTTCTTCGATGCACTTGCTCCTATCGCCTATCATGAGTCGGTCAATATGGATGTCGCGTGGATGGCGTCACGCTGGGACAAAGGCGATACCAAGGACTATATCAATTGCCCGATGGACAAGGAGCAATATCTCGCCTTCCACGCCGCACTCATCGCTGGCGAGAAGTCTGAGTTTAAGGAATGGGAAGCTAACACGCCCTATTTTGATGGCTGTATGCCGATTGAAGTCATGGCGGAGCGTGGGATCGACACACTGCGCTATGGCCCAATGAAGCCGGTTGGGCTTGATAATCCAAAAACCGGCCGCTGGCCCTATGCCGTCGTTCAACTGCGTCAGGACAATGCACTGGGCACACTTTGGAATATGGTAGGCTTTCAAACCAAGCTCAAACACGCTGAGCAAGTCCGCGTGTTTCGCATGATCCCTGGCCTCGAAAATGCCGAATTCGCGCGGCTTGGCGGGCTTCACCGCAACACCTTCATTAAAGCACCAAAGCTACTCGAAGCTTCGCTACGGCTGACGTCAAAACCCAACATCCGCTTTGCCGGGCAAATCACCGGGTGCGAAGGCTATATAGAAAGCGCGGCGATCGGGATGCTGGCCGGGCGCTTTTGGGCGGCTGAATTGGCGGGTAGTACGCTTCCACCACCTCCACCAACAACAGCGCTTGGGGCGTTACTTGGCCATATCACAGGCGGGGCGGATGCCGATACCTATCAGCCCATGAACGTGAACTTTGGCCTGTTTCCGCCACTCACCGAAAAAGTGAAAAAGACAGATCGCAAACGCGGCTATACGGATCGTGCACGCGCTGACCTTGCAAAATGGTTGGATTAGGTCTCGGCCTCTTCTTCACCGATAGGCGCAATGCGAAGCGGTGGCGGACACTTGGTTGACTTTGGCTTGGCGCGCACCACACGCGTTGTCAGAAACTCGACAGGCGTCAGAACGCCAGAGCGATCTTTGTCAGCACCATTGAATTTGGTAATCGTCTTGACCGCATATTCATCGAAAGAGAGTTTGCCATCGCCGTTAACGTCAAGCTTGGCATAAGCCTTGCGCCGCGAAAACAAATATTCCGCCGCTGCCACGCCGCCATTCTTGTCACGATCATAGCGGCTAAAACGCTTTTCCTCGCGCGTTTTCTCGGTGGCTTGCGGCGGGTCAGTTACATCAAACAAGCCAAGCGAAGCCTTTTCGCTCACAGGCGGTGGCGCAATTTCTCCGGCATCGGCCTGCGATCGCCAGATGAAGATGCCCGCCGCCATCAACAGCAACGCCGACGCAACCCCTGCAAGAAACCGTCCCACCGCAACCCGACCTAATAAATTGTACAATTACGACATTCTAGCACGCAAACAGTGTAAAGCCAATGGCCTGAATAATGCGATGCGGTGATCCCGCAACACGCTGCTCGTCTCGGGAGCGTTTGCAATCTCCTTGGGCAAAACGGGCAAGGATTGCAAAGCTGCGCATCGATTTGGGTAATCTGGCCGCGACATTACCATGCAGAGCGTCGCGTGCGAGTGCGAGTGCACGCATAGCGGTTCCAGCATGAGAGCAATGCCGTGCAAAATCGCTCAAAGCCCAGCCTGCACCAGCGCGATCATCAGCCGCCCCACCTGCGAGCCGGGCCGCAACTGCAAACAAACCACCACCGCGCTGCCGCGCATATTCGGCCAACTGAAGGTCAGTATAGGGTAAATCGTCAAGCAACACTGCCCACCCATCAATGATCGTTTTGAACGCATCCGGGCCAATGTTATGGCGTGTCATCAAGGCATGAAGCGACGCCGCCACCGGCTCGCTGACGCTCCAGCGATCAAGCTGATCGCGCCACCACGCAAGCCGAATCTGGATCAGGCTCACTTCATTCGTCGCCTTGAATGCCTGACCAAGGATAGCATCAAATTCCAACAATGCCGTATATTCGGCGCGTAGCCTTGCAGGTGCATACGCCAGCGCCAGTTGCTCATCAGGCCCAATCATGAATTGCCCTTAACAGCAACGGCGTCAAAAATATGACGAATTTTGCATTAACCTCGTCGCTTTAGCCGCCATTATCCGTTTTTGTCGCATTGTCGATCACAAGTTTTCTCGCTCGTGATCGGATTGTAATGAATAAAATGATTGGTCAACAGCCAAGCGTCAAGCGACAGCTTAGCTTTCTGGCACGTTTGCGCGGCGATGTTGCAGGCAACGTCCTGATGATCACTGCGGGTGCTATTATTCCGTTGACCGCGATGATTGGTGCTGGCGTCGACACCAGCCGCGCTTATCTCGCCAAATCGCGCCTCCAGCAGGCTTGCGACGCCGGCGCACTTGCCGCGCGCAAGTTTATGGGCGGTGGCACTTTGACGACCGATGTGACCACAAAGGCGCAAACCTTCTTCGGCAACAACTTTCCTACAGGCACATACGGCACCACGGACACAAGCTTTACACCGTCACAAACGGCCGATGGTCAGGTGCGGGGCACTGCAACATCGCGTGTGCCGATGACGCTGATGACAATTTTCGGCAATGATTATTCTACCATCAATGTGACCTGCGACGCCAAGCTTGAGGTCGGCAACTCGGACATCATGCTAGTGCTCGACATTACCGGGTCGATGGCTTGCGCGCCGGAAGATTCAAGCACCACCTGCAGCGACTATATTAACTTTGGCGGAGGCTTCAACAGCAGTACTGGGCGCTATGTCGAGAAAAGCAACTCGCGCATGATTGGCCTTCGTGCCGCCGTGGTTGACTTTTTCGACGAATTGGACAGCGCAGTCAGTGACAGCTCGCGCGTACGTTACGGCATTGTTCCTTATTCAAGCAACGTAAACCTAGGTTCGACCAGTATGGATACGGGAAGCAGCGCACCCGGCATCCTCCGCCCCGAATGGCTGGTGGATAGCTGGGCCTACCAGAGCCGTGACGCCAATATGACAACTCTTGAGTCGAGCGAGAGTGGCCGTACCAACACGATCGAAGTATACAGCTCAGGCGCGAGCATCTCGCAGTCAAATTGCGCCAACTATGGCCGCAACCAATTTCCAACTGCTGGAACCAATCCGATTGTGACGGGAACCCCACCAGCGACGACGACAACTGTTAGTTATACCAACAACGCCAATGGCAACGTCGATTGGGGGTATTCAGGCGCAAGGGACACAAGCGGTACCACCCGCAGCTGTCGGCGGACACGCACCAGCTTTACCACCACTTACACTGGTAATTATCGTTTTACCGACTGGACTTATCAGGTCTCTTCGCTTGATGTCAGCACCTTCAAAACCGGCAGCACCTTAAGACTCGCGCGCAACGGCAATGGCACAGTGACGACGCAAGGCACATATACGTTAAGTGCGCTCGCAGCAGCAACCAACAGCGGCAGCAATGTCGATCTGAGATGGACAGGCTGTATCGAAGAACGCAATACCGTGGCCGCAGATAGAAACGGATTCGATCCGATCCCGACCAACGCGTTTGACCTTAATATTGATCTGGTTCCAGACAGTGATGCCACCCGCTGGCGCCCGGCAATTTCCGAGATGATTTATAATCGCAACAATCAAGATACCGAAACAAATAGTGGTGATTTTTTCCAGCCAGCTCAATCAAACACCGCCTTTTCGTGCAATAAGCGCGCTTGGAAACTGGCTGAACGCACACGTTCGGAAATGAATAATTATGTGTACGGCTCTGATTTCTTACCGCACGGTGGTACCTACCATGACATTGGAATGATTTGGGGCGCACGATTAATTTCACCAACCGGGCTTTTTGCATCCGAAAATGCCACCGCACCCAATGGTCTCCCGATTGATCGCCACATCATTTTTATGACCGATGGCGACATGAGTCCGAGTAAAACAAGTTATACAATGTATGGCTTTGAAAAACTTGATAATCGTATCGATGAAAACACCGCCACTGAGGATCTCAAAAACCGGCATAACGCAAGGTTTGTCGCCGCCTGCAATGCAGCACGTGCCAAGGGCATCACGATATGGGTGGTTGGCTTCTCACAAGCACTGACGCCGCAGCTCACCGCCTGCGCGGATCCCGGCAATTCCTTTACGTCGAGCGATACCGCAACGCTGCGTCGGCAGTTCCGCCAGATCGCATCACGCATCGCACAGTTGAGGCTCGAAAGATGATAAGACATATTCGTAAACGGCTGCAAAAGGATAATCGCGGAACCGCGCTGATGGAATTTGCTTTGGTGGCACCGACATTCATGTTGGTACTGATGGGCATTTTCGATCTGAGCTACCGTGCCTATGCCATTTCAATATTGCAGGGCGCGGTTCAGAAGGCCGGTCGCGATTCGACGCTTGAAGGTGCATCGGGAGGGCTAGGCTTAATTAACGCGACAATCACAAATCAAATGCGGGCTGTAGCAAGTTCCGTAGCAATGAGCTTTGATCGCAAATCATATGTGAGTTTTACGCGCGCTGGACAAGCAGAAGAGTTCGAGGATCGCAACGATCCCATAACAGGCGTCCCAAACGGTGTTCGTGATGTTGGCGAATGTTACTTCGACGAAAATGGCAGCGGAACTTACGATAGCAACGCCGGGATTAACGGTCAGGGCGGAGCCCGTGACATCGTCGTCTTCTCTGCAACCGCCGTATATCCACGCCTTTTCCCGATGTATGGGCTGCTCGGCTTCCCACAGAATGAAACAATCACGGCCACGACGGTGCTGCGCAACCAACCCTTTGGAGCGCAAGCCACCCGTCCAAATCCGAGGGTTTGCATATGACGTTGTTGCGTAAAACAAAGACTCTATTATCCACGCTATGCCGTGACATCAGCGGACTTGCGGTGATCGAATTCGCCTATGTCATGCCAATATTCACTGCAGTGGGCATCGGCGGCATTGAAATGACCAACTACGCCAATACGAATATGAAGATCAGTCAGGCAGCAATGGCGCTCGCTGATAACATGTCACGCGTCGGGCTAGAGTCTTCGTTATCGTCGGTGCAAATCCGCGAGGCCGATGTGAACGACGGTTTGATCGGTTTCCAGCGTCAAACCGGCAATCTCAATTTTGGCCTGAATGGCCGCGTCATACTCTCAAGTCTCGAACGCAATGCCGAAGGTGGTCAATGGATTCACTGGCAGCGCTGCTTCGGCAGCATGGCCGTTGCACCGCGCTACGGAACCCAAGACACAGGCATAACCGGGACTGCTTTTCTCGGCATGGGGCCGTCAACAGGGCGGGTTACCGCACCGATTGATACAGCAGTCATGTTTGTCGAGGTAACCTACACCTATCAACCGCTATTCACCGGCTTCTTCTTGCGTGACCGGACAATTCGCCACGAAGCATCATTCATCAACCGCGATCCACGCGACTTGGCCCAGATTTACAACCCGAATCCCGCTGCCACAGTCGCGACCTGCACCTAACTACCGGTTACACGTCCGCTTCACCACTGCCACGATCCTCGGCACATCAACAATCGCGATTTTTTCGAGGTTGGCAGCGTAAGGCAGCGGAACGTCTTCATTGAGAACGCGGGCCACCGGCGCATCAAGATCATCAAAGCCCTGCTCCATGCAGACCGCGATAATCTCGCTTGCGATTGAGCAGACCGGCCAACCTTCCTCAACCACCACCATCTTGTTGGTGCGCGACAGACTTTCGAGAACAGCTTCGGTATCAAGCGGGCGCAACGTGCGCAGATCAATCACTTCGGCATCAATCCCTTCCGCCGCCAATTGCTCGGCAGCTTGAAGTGCCAGACCAACCCCGATTGAATAGCTGACAATTGTCACATCCGTGCCGCTACGCATCGTCCGCGCCTTGCCGATGGGCAGCGTGACATCGCCAACCGGAACATCAAAACTGCGCCCGTAAAGCAGCTCATTTTCGAGAAATACTACCGGATCGGGGCATTGAATCGCCGCGCGCAGCAATCCTTTTGCGTCCGCCGCATCATATGGCGCGATAACGATCAGGCCAGGAACACTGGCGTACCACGGCGCAAAATTCTGGCTATGCTGCGCGCCGACGCGTGATGCCGCGCCATTGGGGCCACGGAACACAATCGGGCAGCGCATTTGCCCGCCCGACATATAATTGGTTTTCGCCGCCGAATTGATAATATGATCAATCGCCTGCATCGCGAAGTTGAATGTCATGAATTCGATCACAGGACGAAGGCCGCCCATCGCGGCCCCGGCACCTATCCCGGCAAAGCCGTATTCAGTAATCGGCGTATCAATCACGCGGCGCGGGCCGAATTCTTCGAGCAGGCCTTGGGTAACCTTATAAGCGCCCTGATATTCGGCGACTTCCTCACCCATCACGAACACCCGGTCATCGGCGCGCATTTCTTCGGCCATCGCATCACGCAGTGCCTCACGCACGGTCGTTTTGACGGTTTCACCATTTGTGGCCGGTCCAATAACAGGAGCTGGAGGTGGAACTGCAACGATAACCGCAGCTGCAGGTATTTCGACTGCGCTCGACATGAGCGATTTAGAAGGCACGGCCTCTTCATCATCACCGGCAATCCGGGCAATCACGGCACCGACCTTAACGCCTTCGCTGCCTTCAGCGATCAGAATTTCGGTGATTACACCTTCATCAATAGCCTCAAACTCCATCGTCGCCTTGTCGGTTTCAATCTCGGCGAGGATATCGCCCGATTTGACGCTGTCGCCTACTTTCACGAGCCATTTGGCGAGCGTGCCTTCTTCCATTGTCGGCGAAAGTGCGGGCATTTTGAGTTCGATAGCCATCAATATTGCCCCACCAAAACGTCAGTATAAAGTTCATGCGGTTCAGGCTCTGGCGAAGTTTCAGCAAAATCGGCCGCTTCGGCGACGGTCTTGCGGATGTCCTTATCAATATCCTTGATCACATCCTCACTGATGCCAGCCTCAGCCATGTCTTTCTTCAGCCCCTCAATCGGATCGGATTTTTCGCGGACGTCCTGCACTTCTTCGCGTGACCGGTACTTCGCGGGATCAGACATTGAGTGGCCACGATAGCGATAGGTCTTAAGCTCCATCAGCAGCGGGCCATTGCCTGCGCGGACAAATTCAAGCGCCGCCTCGGCAGCCCCTCGCACCTCAAGCGCGTCCATCCCGTTGACCTGCATCCCCGGAATGCGGAACGAATCCCCGCGCCGATGAAAGTCGGTCTCGGCACTCCCGCGCGCAACCTTAGTGCCCATCGCGTAACCGTTGTTTTCAATAACAAAGATGATCGGCAGTTTCCAAAGCGCCGCCATATTAAAGCTTTCGTAAACTTGGCCCTGGTTCGCCGCCCCGTCGCCAAAATAAGCCATGCAGACGCCGCCGTCGCCAGTATATTTATGGCCAAACGCAAGCCCAGTACCAAGGGCAACCTGAGCGCCGACAATGCCATGACCGCCGTAAAACTTATGGCTCGTCGAAAACATGTGCATCGATCCGCCCTTGCCGCGCGAAATTCCGGCGGCACGCCCGGTCAGTTCAGCCATGATCAAATTGGGGTCAATACCGTAAGCGAGCATATGGCCATGGTCGCGATAGCCCGTAATTACGCTATCCTTACCCGGCTCAAGTGCAGACTGCAGCCCGACCGCGACGGCCTCCTGACCGATATACAAATGGCAAAACCCACCAATCAACCCAAGCCCGTAAAGCTGCCCGGCGCGCTCCTCAAAACGGCGGATCAGCACCATTTCCCTATAAAAACTGAGAAGCTCTTCCTTACTGGCTTTGTACCGTTTTGGCGCGCGCGGCGTATCAAGCATTTTAGGAGTGGGGGTTTTGGCCAAAAGTCGATCCTTCCGCTACGTCAACACGGCTACGCTCTGCACAGTCTATAGGACGCAAGCGACGCGATGCGCAATCACCAGAGCGGTGAAAAAGGCTTACTCGATCGGGATAATCACTTCATCGGGGTGGGTAAGGCCAAGATCGCGGCGGACAAGCTCATCCACCATGTCAGGATTGGCGTGGCGCGGATCAAGCAGCTTCACCCGGTTGGCGAGCTCGGCCTTTTCCTGCTGCACCAGTGCAAACTCAACCTTGCGCGCTTCATAGCGCTGGCTGTAATCGCCCCATGCCAACACACCGTTCGATCCGAACAGCGCGTAGCTTCCGAAAAAGGCAATGATCGTAAATGCAATTGCCGGCAAAAACGCAGAGCGCAACAATAAGATAAGTTTTTTGGCCCGCTTCATGGCCAACGCTTGAATCACAAGCGACTCAGCGAATCAACCCCTAAAGCGCAAAAATGCGTCGCGTCCCGCATATTTAGCGACACCTGCTAATTCTTCTTCGATGCGGATAAGTTGATTATATTTCGCGAGCCGGTCTGATCGGGCAAGACTGCCCGTTTTGATTTGCCCACAATTGGTCGCGACCGCGAGGTCGGCAATCGTCGCATCCTCGGTCTCGCCCGAGCGGTGTGACATAACCGCAGTATAGCCCGCGCGGTGCGCCATATCGACTGCCGCGAGCGTTTCAGTCAACGTACCAATCTGATTGACCTTGATCAGGATTGAATTGGCCAGCCCCTCATTGATCCCGTCACGCAGCCGCACGGGATTGGTGACGAACAGATCATCGCCGACGAGCTGAACGCTCTTGCCGATTTTCTCGGTGAGCAATTTCCAGCCTTCGCGATCATCCTCACCCATACCATCCTCAATCGAAAGGATTGGGTAACGGCGGGCAAGATCAGCAAGATAATCGACCTTTTCTGCCGAGGAAAGCACCCTGCCCTCACCGTCAAGATGATAGGCACCGTCCTTGAAATATTCGGTTGCTGCACAGTCAAGCGCGAGCATGACATCATCGCCGGGCCGGTATCCCGCCGCCTCAATCGAAGCCATGATGAAATCAAGTGCTTCAGCAGGCGAGGCAAGGTTAGGCGCAAAGCCGCCTTCATCACCAACTGCGGTCGCCAGCCCCTTATCATGCAGTTTTTTCTTGAGCGTATAAAAAATCTCTGATCCCATCCGTACCGCGTCAAACACGCTTTCGGCAGCAACCGGCATCACCATGAATTCCTGAAAATCGATTGGATTGTCAGCGTGCGCGCCGCCGTTGATAATGTTCATCATGGGCACGGGCAACATGTGCGCCGAAACGCCGCCAACATAACGGTAGAGCGGAAGCCCGCGCGAATCAGCCGCTGCTTTCGCTACAGCAAGGCTGACGCCGAGGATGGCATTCGCGCCTAATCGCGCCTTATTCTCGGTGCCATCAAGCGCGATCATCGCACCGTCAACCTCACGCTGATCTTCGGCCTCAAGCCCGCGCAATTCGTCGGCGATCTCACCATTGACGCCATCAACTGCCTTTTGCACGCCTTTGCCAAGGAAACTTTTGGAGTCACCGTCACGCAGTTCAACCGCCTCATACGCGCCAGTTGATGCGCCTGACGGCACCGCTGCACGGCCAAAGCTGCCGTCCTCAAGCATGACATCAACCTCAACTGTCGGGTTCCCCCGGCTGTCAATTATCTGGCGGGCATGGATATCGAGGATCGCGGTCATTATATAGGCTCCCAGAAGGATCGGTGATAATGGGCGTGCCCATATCGGCGTTCAGGGTTTGAAGCAACTTTCCGCCGGGAAGTACGTTTATGTCTGAAAGGAATTGATCATCATGGCTGAAAAGAAAGCAACGGCCACAGCGTCCACCGAATCCACCAGCTCCGCCAAACCAGCAGCAAACAAAGCAAAAACAGCCGCAAAACCCGCGTCCAAAGTTACAACCGCTGCCGTGCAAAAGCCAGTTGTGAAGGCCTCCGCTGCAGCAGGCGAAACGCTGCGAGATCAGGCGGGCTCATTCAAGGATAAAGCGGGCGACAAAGCCCGCGAATATGCCAACACCGGCAAAGATAAGGCGACTGATCTGCTCGAAAGCCTGTCCCAGACAGTCTCTGATCTTGCAAAGAGCGTGGATGAAAGGCTTGGCACATCTTACGGGGATTATGCACGTAAGGCAGCCGACACAGTTTCAGGCGCAGCAGATACGCTCAAAGACAAGGATGTTGATGATCTTGTCGCCGACACGCGCGAATTCGTGCGCAAACAGCCAGCGATAGCGATTGGCGCGGCAGCAGCCGTCGGATTCCTCCTGACCCGTTTAATCAAAGCAGGCTCAAATGACCGCAATGATGCCTGAGCATCTGGTCTGACCTTCTCATGAGCGAAGCCGAACCACCCACTGAGACACAAGAAAGGCCAGCGCTGGCAAGTCTGCTGGTCGAGTTAACGCGTGATGCGCGCAGTTTTGCCAATGCAGAAGTGGCGTATCTCAAGGCGCAGGCAGGCGAGCGCGCCCATTTCGCAGTGCCCGGCTTGATCATGATCGGCATCGCGATTGCACTTGGGTTCGGCACGCTGGTGGCGGTTCCAGTCAGCTTGATCTGGCTATTAGCACCAATGATCGGGGCTGGCTGGGCGACATTGGCAGTAACCGTTGCGGGATTGGCAGTCACGGTTTTTCTGCTCAATTTGGGCATGCGTCGGGTGAAGGCGGTCATGAAGCGGCCGGAAGACCGATGAGCGAACTTGATGATCGCAAGGCTGAAGTAGCGAACAGCAAATCCCGCCTCATGACCCGCATTGACGAGATTCGCAGTCGCGTTCAGCCGGCATCACTGATGACTGACGTAAAAATGGTCGCCCGCAAGCGTGCAATTAGCGCCGCGACAATAGCCGTTTCACAATGCAAAGCCCGCCCAATAATTGCAGTTGGTGCTATTAGCGCCGGATTGGCCTATCTTTTTCGTAAACCTTTGTTAAATGCGCTCGCAAAGCGCCTCCAACCGGAGAAAAACGATGACAAATAGTCCAAAAGAGACAGCAGAAGAACTCCGCAAAAAAGTGGCTGACGCCTACGGCAGCGGCAAAGAAAAAGCCGAAACTACGGTAAAGGCTGTCCGCGAACGCTCTGCCAAAGCCACCGGTGCTGCAAAGCGCAAGACCAACCAAAGCCTTGAGAAAAACCCGATTGCAGCGCTAGTCGGCGGCCTTGCCCTTGGCGCTATCGCCGCTGCTTTGCTTCCTAAAACAAAGCGTGAAAGCGATCTGATGGGTAAAGCGGGCGATAAGATTCGGAGCACGGCCAGCGCTGCGACCAAGGCCGCACGCGATGCTGGCAAAAACCAGCTTGATGTGCTTGGCCTCAACAGCAGTTCTGCCCGCGATCAGCTTCGCGGTGTTATTGACAAAATTGGCCAAGCCGCCTCAACTGCCTCACAAGCCGCGACTGATGCGGTACGCAAAAAGTCCTGAACCATGAGCAATCTCCATCTCGTTTTTGGCGGCCGCGTTAATGATCCGCGCGCACTCAATTTTGAGGATCTTTCATCGATCCATATCGTCGGCATGTTCCCAGACTATAAAAGCGCAGAAAAGGCGTGGCGGGCAGCAGCTCAGAAAACGGTCGACGATGCTGAAATGAAATATGTCTTGGTGCACCTCCACCGCTTGCTCCAGCCCGATGTGCTTGAGCGTAACGAAAGCTGACGATGGCGTCCAAAGCGTTGCGGTTTCATCGCCCTGCTCCACATTTCAGCACCACCGTCCCAAAACAGGACAGCTTGGCACCCGATTTAACAGAATTGACAGTTAACGTGTCACAAACACTTGCTAACAACAGGTTAATCGGTACCGGTACGATCAATCGGGAACAACCGACGCGTCGCTTTAGCCTCCTGAAATCAGGGGAATTTTTATTCCAACTGGGGATTTTGTTATGAAATTCATGAAACCATTTGCTATCGCCGCGCTTGTTGCAGGCGTTCTCCCATCGGCTGCAAATGCAGCAACAATTACGTTCAGCACTCGCGCAGCGTTTCAAGCCACACTATCAAGTTCGTTCACGGATACTTACGACACAACACGTGGCTACCAACCTGGCTTTTCAATCACCGCTGATGCACCATTTTCAGCGATTGTCGGGCAAACACGCTACCAGACAACGGGCTTTCAAAATCTAAACATCATTCAGAGCAACGGTACTTATTGTGCCGGCTGCAACGGCAGCTTCAACCTGTTCTTCGATGCGACGACTTTTGGCACAGCCAACGGCGTACAGGCAGTTGGCTTCGATGCGCCATTAAACCAAGGTTTTGACGCGCTTGTGACATTTGGCGATAACACAAATCAACTTTTTGCTATCCCGGTCACCAACGGTTTGGCCAGCACATTCTTTGGACTCTCCTCAGACAAGCTGATCAAAGCAATCGCATTCGGCCCCGGCGGTCAGCGCACACAAAGCGTTTCGTTCGTACTCGACAACCTTACGATTGGTAACGCTGTTCCTGAACCGGCAACATGGGCGATGATGATCGTCGGCTTCGGCCTCATCGGTGCGACAGCACGCCGTCGTCAGGGCGCTCGTACTGTGACGGCCTGATTTTGATTATGGGGGTGGCGCTCCGGCACTGCCCCCGTTTTCACTCGACAATCATGCGTTGCGCTATCGCAGCACGAGTAAAGTCCGCGCGAACATCAGCCCGGCAAGAAAGCCGCCGATATGTGCCGCAATGGCAATATTCTGGTTTGTGGAAAGAGTCGCAATGCCGATCATCCACTGAAGCGCAGTCCACGCCGCAGCCAGCCATAATGCATGGACATAATGCGCCGGAATTGGCCCTATCCTACGTGCGCGGCTCCGGCTGAAAAGCATCGCATAAGCCCCCACAATTGCTGAAATTGCACCGCTAGCGCCTATCATCGGAACAGTCTGACCCACATTCGCGAAATAATGCGCAGAGGCTGCGGCATAGGCACCCACAAGATATAGAAATATCACCGACCAGCCGCCAAGCGTCTTTTCAACCACGCGTCCGCAGAAAACCAGAGTCAGCATGTTCATCGCCACATGGCCAAAGCCTCCATGGATAAGCGTCGCGGTCAACGGTGTCAGATCGGCAGGCACCCGCCATGTGAGTCCGCTTTGCGCAAGCGCTCTGGCCGCGTCGTCCGCAGACACACCAAACAGTGCGGGGATAAAGCCACCAGCATAGGGTATAAAATTCGAAAGCCCCAGCACAACAGCCGCCAGCCAAGCCAGCGACGTTATGATGACAATTGAATCAGTCACGGGTTGGCGTGACGGCGCTTCCACAATCAGATGAACTCGATCTTCGACACCAAATAATATCGATCACCCGATGGCACCGTCACCTCAATCTCATCATCAACCTTGCGGCCGATCAGCGCGCGACCAAGCGGCGAATTATACGAAATTTTCCCGGTTTTGGCGTCAGCCTCAGGCTGTCCAACGATCTGGTAACGAATTGGCTTTTCATGTTCATCAAGCAATGTGACCGTCGCGCCAAAGACAATTTTATCGCCCGATAGCGTCGCGGGGTCGATCACCATCGCACGGCTAAGCTTGTCCTCGATATCGCTGATTGTTGCTTCAACCTGGCCTTGCCGCTCTTTCGCCGCATGATATTCGGCGTTTTCGGACAAGTCACCGTGAGCGCGCGCTTCTTCAATCGCATCGATAATTTGCGGACGCTCAATCTTGAGTCGGCCCAGATGCTCAATCAGCATCGCATAGCCTTCGGCAAGCATCGGCATTTTACTATCAGCAGTCGCCATCGTTCAACACTTTCACTTCAACATTATGGAGAAAAAATCGCATAGCCGGCGGCCCGCGAAGCCGGGCCAACCATTTCGACACTTCACTTTATGGGATCAGCGTGCGCTATCCAAATGATAGGATTGCAGCGCACGAACTTCAAGTGTTCGTTCGCGTAATGCAGATATTGCTTGTGCAGCAGCAAGCGATGCGGCGGCCGTTGTAAAGATTGGCACCTTCGCCATTAGCGCGGATCGGCGGATCGATTCACTGTCTTTTAACGATTGCCAGCCTTCGGTCGTGTTGAAGATCAGCGCGATTGCATCGTCTTTGATCCGGTCAACAATATGGGGACGCCCTTCAGCAACCTTATTGACGATCTCGACCGCGATTCCCTCCGCTTCAAGAAATCGCGCCGTCCCACGCGTTGCGATTATGATAAAACCAAGCCCCGCGAGCGCGCGAACCGCGGGCACAATCACCGCCTTGTCGCTTTCCTTAACCGATACAAACAGTGTTCCGGCTGTTGGCAATATCGTTCCCGCACCAATTTGCGCCTTGGCAAATGCGGTTACAAAATCTGCCGCGATTCCCATAACTTCGCCCGTAGATTTCATTTCAGGCGAAAGAACGGGGTCAACGCCGGGGAAGCGTGCGAACGGAAAAACCGCCTCCTTGACCGCAACATGCTTCACGTCAAGGTTAATTGGCGGGAGATCCCTAAGCTTATGCCCCGCCATCACCAGCGAAGCGATTTTGGCAATCGGCGCACCAATCGCTTTGGCGACGAAAGGCACCGTCCGGCTGGCACGCGGATTGACCTCAATCAGGTAAACCGCGCCATCTTTCACCGCGAACTGGATGTTCATCAGGCCCGTAACCTTGAGCGCGCGCGCAAGAACGTCGGTTTGCCGGGCGATCTCATCAATGATATTCTTGGGCAAACTGTACGGCGGCAGTGAGCAGGCACTATCGCCCGAATGGACGCCAGCCTCTTCGATGTGCTGAAGAATGCCCGCAACCACAACATCAGTGCCATCGGCAATCGCATCAACATCAACCTCAATCGCGTCGCGCAGATAGCGGTCGATCAAAACAGGCGAATCGCCCGAAACTTGCACCGCGGTTTGAATGTAATTTTCAAGCTGTGCTTGCGTATCAACAATCTCCATCGCCCGGCCACCAAGCACATAAGACGGGCGCATAAGCACTGGATAACCGATTGATTCGGCAACCTTAATCGCTTCCTCCCGGCTGCGCGCGATCCCATTTTTGGGCTGTTTCAGCTTTAGTTTGTTGATCAGTGCAGCAAAACGCTCACGGTCTTCGGCCAGATCGATCGCATCGGGCGATGTGCCGAGAATCGGAATGCCAGCCTCTTCAAGCGCGCTGGCGAGATTAAGCGGCGTCTGCCCACCAAGCTGGACGATCACGCCTTTCAGCGTCCCGTTTTGCTTTTCGACATGGAGGATTTCGAGAACATCCTCTGCAGTTAGCGGCTCAAAATATAGCCGATCCGACGTGTCATAGTCAGTTGATACCGTCTCAGGATTGCAATTGACCATGATCGTTTCATAGCCAGCATCCGACAGCGCAAAGCAGGCGTGGCAGCAGCAATAGTCAAACTCAATCCCCTGCCCGATCCGGTTAGGCCCGCCGCCAAGGATAACGATCTTTTCGCGGTTCGTCGGCGCAGATTCGCACTCTGGCGTACCAAAACTGGGCGCTTCATAGGTGGAATACATGTACGGCGTCTTGGCCTCAAATTCGGCCGCGCAGGTATCAATCCGCTTGAACACGGGCCGCACGCCAAGTTTGTGGCGGTGCGCGCGCACTTCATCCTCGGTAATCCCGCCAGTCATGGCAACGATCGCATCGCGGATCAGCCCGGAACCGCGCCGGATCGCGCTTTCCATGCCGGGCCGGACATGGGCCGACTCAAGCGCGAGGAACGCTAGTCGCTTATCCGAAAAGCCCATTGCCTTCAGGCGGCGCATTCCGGCGGCATCTTGCGGCAAGCCGCCACTGATCACTTCACGCTCCGCCGCGACAATCTCTGCAATCCGTTCAAGGAACCAGGGGTCATATTTCGCGACATCATGGATTTCGGCAACGCTCATCCCTTCACGCAAACACTGCGCCGCGACGAGCAAGCGATCCGGCGTTGGCCGTGAAAGCGCGGCGATCAGATCATCCTTTGACGCGTCTTTGAGCGCGTCAACATAGTTAAAGCCCGACAGCCCCGTCTCAAGCCCGCGTAACGCCTTCTGCAGCGACTCGTGGATGTTGCGGCCAATCGCCATAACCTCGCCAACACTCTTCATCGCGGTTGAGAGCAATGGCTCGGCCCCCTTGAACTTTTCAAAGGCAAAGCGCGGGATTTTGGTGACGACATAGTCAATTGTCGGTTCGAACGAGGCGGGCGTTGCACCAGTGATATCGTTGGTGATCTCATCAAGCGTATAGCCAACCGCAAGTTTCGCCGCGACCTTGGCAATCGGGAAGCCTGTCGCCTTGGATGCCAGCGCCGAGCTCCGCGAAACGCGCGGGTTCATTTCAATGACAATAAGTCGCCCATCCTTGGGATTAACTGCGAACTGTACGTTAGAACCACCTGTTTCAACACCAATTTCTCGCAAGCACGCGATGCTCGCGTTGCGCATGATCTGATATTCCTTGTCCGTCAGCGTCAGTGCGGGGGCAACCGTAATGCTGTCCCCAGTATGCACCCCCATCGGGTCAATATTCTCAATCGAACAAATGATGATGCAATTGTCGTTGCGGTCGCGCACCACCTCCATCTCATATTCTTTCCAGCCGAGCAGCGATTCCTCGATCAGCACCTCGGT
>ERZ1292633.2412-Hain-H41-02um-R1-2412-length-19168-cov-5_pt1 | contig 17889 bp, 17 predicted proteins | sample MGYA00564406_ERZ1292633 | MGnify/ENA primary metagenome ERZ1292633 (study PRJEB36523, sample SAMEA6512639) | groundwater metagenome | collected 2019-01-08 | study: AquaDiva: Metagenomics assemblies of 32 groundwater samples | reverse complement strand
AACCGATGCGGGACACGTCGTCACCGTCTGGGACGACGCGACCTGGCAGGGAGCCTCGGCAGGCGACTTCGCGCCGTTCGACGCGATTCTCGTGGGTGACAGCGACTGCGGCGATCCGACGAATCCCGACGGTCTCTGGGGAAATTCGGCGCTCTGGGGACCGCTCGTCACCGGCAACGTACTGATGCACGGCTTCGACAATCACAACAGTGCCGAGAACGACTACGACGGGCTGATCGTGAACTGCGCGGACTTCGCGGCCGCCGGAAGCGGCCTTGGGCTCTGCATCTCGATTCAGTGCGCGGAGGATAATCCCTTGGCTCCCGAAGGCGGGGACTTTGAGGGCACGCTGACCATTCCCGGAATGGGTGACTTCGAGCTCGACGGCTCGTCCGGCAACGGCATCGTGATCGTGAATCCGGGTCACCCGGCGATGGCCGGGCTGACAGACGCCGATCTCGACTGCTGGGGCAACTCCGTGCACACCCACGTCCAGTCCTCCCCGGCCGCCTTCGAGGTGCTCGCCGAGGATAACGGGGTGGACTGCGGCGATGTCGCGCAGGGCGGCGATGGCGATCCGGAAGGCGGCGGAGGAAAAACCGGACCCGTCATCATCGCGCGTGGCTCCGTGGCGTCGATTCTGTCGATTCCGACGCTATCGCTGGCGGCGCTCGCGCTGCTCGCGGCCGTTCTGGGGGCGGTCTCGATCCTGGTCCTGCGTCGCCGGAGTCGAGCTTAAGGCAGGGTCGTAACTCACAGCGCTGCCGGTTGAGGGCTCCCCCAAGGGGAGCCCTTTTTCTTGGGCTACTGTTGAGGCGATGAAGCTTGCCCAGAGCGAAAGGGAAAAGCGCCTCTGGCTCGCCGTGGCGATCGCCCTCGCGGCGCTCTTCGCCTCGCTCTACCCGCTGCAGTTCCTGCTCGACTACTTGCGTTCACGGAACCTGCTGCGCCTTTCGATCGCGGCGCTCTTGCTCTTCTGCGCCGCCGCGGTGGTGCGCTGGATGATCGGCCGGCGCGCCGCTCTCGGCGCCTGGTGCGTGCTCGCGGCGGCAGCTTTGACTTACACCGGCTTCGCGCTCTGGCTCGAAGTTCCGCAGGAGCGGCTCCACCTCGTCGAGTACGGTGGGCTCGCCCTGTTGCTGCGCGCGGCGTTCGCGGAACGCCGGCGGGCGCGGGGCGCGGGCGCGGACGAGCCGCGCACGGCCGGGGCCGCGCTCGCCGCGGTCGCGGCCGTCGGTCTCGCCGACGAGCTCGTGCAGGGGATCCTTCCCAACCGGCAGTACGATCCGCGCGACGTCGGTTGGAACGCGCTGTCGGCGGCTCTGGCGCTCGCCACGTTCGCCGCGCTCCAGGCCGCGGAAGTCCGGAGGAGAAACTGAGCCCGGATCTGCAGACCCTGCTGTCCCGCCTCGCGGTAGCCGCGATCGCTGGTCTCGCCGTCGGCATCGAGCGCGAATGGTCGGCCGGCCGGGAGAAGCTGAGCACCCGCTTCGGCGGAGTGCGCACCTTCCTTCTTCTCGGACTGATTGGCGGCATCGCCTCGACACTGGCCCGCGAGGTCGGTCCCTGGATCGGAGTCGCTCTGCTCGGTGGCGCCCTCGCCATCGTGGCGGTGGCGTACCTCGTCTCCGCACAGCAGGGAAAGATCGACGCCACGACCGAAGTCGCCGCGGTGGTCGTCCTCGGAGCCGGCGCGCTCGCCGGCTGGGGCCTGATCGTTCCGGCGAGCGCCATCGCGGCGATCACGGCGCTGGCGCTGGTCTCGAAGGGGCGGCTCCATGGCGCGGTGGCGAAGCTGCGCTCGGAGGAGCTCGACGCCGCGGCGCGCTTCGCGGCGCTCGGCCTCGTGGTTCTGCCGCTTCTTCCGGCCGGACCGTTCATGGAATTCGGCGCTCTCGAGCCGCGCAAGCTGTGGGGACTCGTGCTGCTCTTCGCGGGGCTGTCGTTCGCGGGCTACATCGCGATGCGTGTCGCCGGTCCGGACCGCGGCTACGGGCTCGCCGGCCTTCTCGGCGGCATCGTCTCGTCGACGGCGGTGACGCTCAACTTCGCGCGCGCGAGCCGGCGTGACGAGGCCGCGAGGATTCCGCTGGCGCTCGGCGTCGTCGCCGCGTGCACCGTGCTGCCGGTGCGCGTCGGAGTTCTCTCCTTCGCCCTGAATCGCGACATCGGGCTGGCGCTTCTGCCGGCGCTGGCGCTGCCGCTCCTCGCCGGACTGGTGTTCATCGGCGCGGCGCTCTGGCAAGCACGCGGCCGCTCCGAGAGCGGCACGGCGAAGCTGCCGGAGAACCCGCTGCGCCTGGGCTCCGCGATCCAGATGGTGCTCCTCTTCCAGGCCGTCCTCTGGCTTCTCGGTCTGGCGAAGGAGCGGCTGGGCGAGGGCGGGATCGTCGTCGGCGCGGCGCTGCTCGGACTGACCGACCTCGACGCTCTGACCTTCTCGGCGGCGGAGCTGGCGCGCGGCGGGCTCGCGCCCGAGATCGCGGCGCGGGCGCTCCTCGTCGGCATGATCGCCAACACTTTGTTCAAGGCGACGCTCGCCGGAGCGCTCGGCGCCGGCGGCTTCCGACCGCGCGTGCTGGCGGCGCTCGGACTCTTCGCCGCGCTCTTCGCGCTCGGCCTTCTCTGGCTCCGGTAACGATTCCCTCAGGCCGAGCGGGCGACGCGGTTTCGACCCTCCTGCTTGGCACGGTAGAGGGCCTCGTCGGCGCGCCGGACGACGTCGGCGAGAGGTTCGTCGCGGGCCGCTTCCGCCACACCCAGCGAGATCGTGAGAAGGACCTCGATTCCCTGCACGAGAAGCGGCACGTCGGCGAAGCGCTGGCGGATCTTCTCGGCTGCTTCGCTCGCCCCCTCGAGGCCGGTCTCGGGCAGGAAGATGAGGATTTCGTCGCCACCCCAGCGGCAGACGGCGTCCTGGCCGCGGAGGCTGGCGCGCAGGAGATCGGCGATCGCCGCCAGGGCGCGGTCGCCGACGGCGTGGCCGTGGCGGTCGTTGAGCTGCTTGAAGTCGTCGAGGTCGGCGAGCGCGATCGAGAAGGCGCCGGTGGCGCGCCGCATGCGCTCGGACTCCTGCTCGAGCAGCCGCAACATCGCCGGCCGATTGAGAAGATCGGTCAGGTAGTCGCGCGTCGCGGCCTTTTCGAGGCGCTCCTCGGCGTGCTTGCGCTCTTCAATCTCGGCGAGCATCGCGGCGTTAAGCTCGGAAAGTTTCTGGGTGCGCTCGACGATCCGCGTTTCGAGTTGCTGGTTGGCGAGCGCGAGCTCGCGCATCGCCTGCTCGCGTTTCTCCTGACTCTCTAAGAGATGGGCCGCCATCCGGTTGACGGCGACGGCGAGACCTTCGAGCTCGTCTCCGCTATCGACCCGGAGCTCTCCGCGCAGCTCGCCCCGGGCAATCTCCGCGGTGCGGCCGATGACCTGCCGCAGCGGCTGGGTGATCCGCGAAGCGAGCCAGCTGCTGAACAGGGCGGCGAGGAGGATCGAGGCGAAGAGCGAGACGACGCCGGCCACGCGGATGCGCCGGAACTTGCGCTGCACTTCGTCGGCGCGCATGTCGAGCCCGACGAGAAAGCGACCCTCGCCGTTCTTGATCGGCGCGTAGCCCGACAAGAAGGCGCCCCAGCGATCGACCGCGATGGCGTCGTCGGCGGCGGGGTGGGAGAAGCCTTCGAGGAGCCGGGGAACGTCCTCGTCGTAGACTTCACCCGGCAACGCCTGCTCGGCGGAGCTGTCCGAGTCGAGCACGAAGCGAACGGAGTCGCCGTCGCGGCGCATGACCCAGATGAACGCGATGTCGGGATTCGCGGTCTGGAACTCGCGAATCAGGCTCAGGTGCCGCTCGTATTCCGGGCGCTCACGGTCGGCGGACGACGTGATCGCGGCGATGTCCCGGGCGTCGATGGTGCGCGCCAGGAGCCCGGCGCTCTGCGACAACCGGGCGCGGAGATTCTCCAGCAAACTCCCTGTCGCCTGCTTGTAAAAGTAGGTTCCGATGCTCCCCGAGACGAGCAAGACCGCGAGGAAGTGGCTGAGGAAGAGTTTGGTCCGAAGCGACATGCGCACGGCCAAGGCTCCTGTGGAAGCGCGTTCCACGGCAGTGTAACACCGCCGTTTCGGGATCCGGGCTCGGATAGAGTCGGTCGGTTTCCATGGGCAACTTCCAGCTCTCCATCCATCTCTTCTTGCAGTTCGCCATCATCCTTGCCGCTTGCCGGCTGGTGGGGTGGCTGGTGCGCCCGTTCGGCCAGCCGCAAGTGGTGGCCGAGATGATCACCGGGGTCCTCCTGGGTCCCTCGCTCTTCGGCCTGCTCGCTCCGGAGCTGCACGCGCGGATCTTCCCCAAGGAGAGCCTGTCGGTCATCTACTGTCTGGCCCAGATCGGGTTGGTGCTTTATATGTTTCTGATCGGGCTCGAGTTCGACCTCGAGCTGATCCGCAAGCGGTTGCGCAGCGCCTTGGCGGTCTCGTGGGCGGGGATCCTCGCCCCCTTCGCGCTCGGCGCGTTTCTCGCCTGGGCGCTCCAGAACCGGTTTCCCCTCTTCGCGCCGAACGTGAAGTTGTGGGAGGCGATGCTCTTCACCGGCTCGGCGATGTCGATCACCGCCTTTCCGATGCTGGCGCGCATCATCCACGAGCGGGGTCTCGCGGGCACTTCGCTCGGCACGCTCGCCCTGGCCGCCGGATCGCTCGACGACGCCGCGGCCTGGTGCTTGCTCGCCGTGGTGCTCGCGAGCTTCTCCGGCAAGATGGGAATCGCGGTGCTCGCCATCGGAGGAGGCGCTCTCTACGGAATCTTCATGTTCACGGCCGGGCGCAAGCTCCTGGCGCGGCTCTACGCGTATCTCTTCTCTCGCCCCTCGCGCGACAGCCTCATCCTGCCGGTGACGCTCGTGTTGCTGATGTTGTCGGCCTGGCTCACCGACTCGATCGGTGTCTACGCCGTGTTCGGAGCTTTCCTGCTGGGAGCCGCGATGCCTCGCGGCGCGCTGCAGCAGCGGATGGAGACGCAGATGGGGCCGCTCACCACGGTCTATCTGCTGCCGATGTTCTTCATCAACTCCGGGCTCAACACCTCGATCACGTTGCTGGGCTCGCCGTCGATGATGCTCGTGGCGGCGATCGTGCTGATGGCGGCGATCGCGGGTAAGGGGATCGCCTGTGGGGTCGCGGCGCGGCTGGCCGGCGAGCCGGCGCGGGACGCGGTGGCGATCGGCGCGCTGATGAACGCCCGCGGCCTGATGGAGCTCATCCTGCTCAACATCGGCTACGAGCGCGGCGTCATCACTCAGACGCTGTTCACGGTGATGGTGATCATGGCGGTGGTCACCACGCTCATGGCGGTGCCGTTCTTCAACCGTGTCTACGGCCGCGAGGGTCGACCCGAGGATGCCAGCGCTCCCGCCGCGACCTGACCCGTCTCGCGACGGCCGGAGGGCGCCGCCGCTCGCCGGCCTCCGGGTTCTTGAGCTCGGCCAGATTCTTGCCGGGCCGTTCGCCGGCGCTCTCCTGGCCTACTTCGGAGCCGAGGTCATCAAGGTGGAGCCACCCGGGCGCGGCGATCCGATCCGCGGCTGGCGCGAGCTCGACGGCGATGGCACGTCGTACTGGTGGCGATCCCTGGCGCGCAACAAGCGCTGCGTCACGCTGAACCTGGCCAGCCCGGAGGGCCAGGCGATCGCCCGCCGTCTCGCGGCGCGCGCCGATGCGCTGATCGAGAACTTCCGGCCAGGAACGATGGAAGCCTGGGGACTGGGGCCGGAGGTGCTGCGGCGCGAGAACGCCGGTTTAGTCTATGCGCGCCTCTCCGGCTTCGGCCAGACCGGGCCCTATTCCCACCGGCCCGGGTACGCTTCGGTGTGCGAAGCGTTCGGAGGCTTGCGGCACCTCACCGGAATGCCGGGGGAGGAACCGGTGCGCGCGAACCTCTCGCTCGGCGATTCGCTCGCCGGGCTCCACGGCGCGCTCGGGATCCTGCTGGCGCTCGAAGCGCGTCGCCGCGACGGAGTTGGCCAGGTGGTGGACGTCGCGATCTTCGAGTCGGTGTTCAACGTCCTGGAGGCGGTCGTGCCGGAGTTCGCGCACGGCGGTGTCGTCCGCGGGCCTTCGGGCCCCACGATCTCGGGCATCGTGCCCTCGAACGCCTACCCGACGGCGGACGGTCGCCAGGTGGTCATCGGCGCCAACAACGCCGCGAACTTCCGCCGCCTGATGCTTGAGATCGGGCGCCTCGACCTCGCCGCCGATCCGACTCTCACGGAGAATCCGGCGCGCGTCGAGCGCCGGTCGGAGATCGATGGCGCCGTTGCGGAGTGGACCTCGACGCGAACGGCCGCGGCCGTCGTCGCGGCGCTCGACGCCGCCGCGGTTCCGGCGTCGACGAGCTTTTCCGTCGCCGACATGTTCGCCGATCCGCACTACCGCGAGCGGGGGCTGTTCGAAACCGCGCGGTCGTCAGGTCGCGAGTGGACATTGCCGGCGTTTCGGCCGCGTCTCGAGGAGACTCCTGGCGAGACGCGGTTCGCTGGCCCCGAACTCGGCGCGGCGAACGATGAGGTTTATGGTGAGGAGCTCGGTATGACTCGCGCCGAAATCGCGCGGTTGCGCTCCGGCGGCGTGATCTAGCGCTCAGCTCTCCGGGGCGGGCGGGGCGCCACCTTCGAACGACTCGCCGCCCGGGCTCGTGTCGAGCAGCAGCCGCCAAGTGGTGTTCTGCCATTCGAAAACCAGGTCGACCGTGCCGATGGCCGCCGGTTCGACGTGGAAGGTCATCTTCTCGACCGGAGCATCGAGCCGCGTCGCGGGCACGCGAACGCGGCCAATCTCACGCTCCTGGATCTCGTCGGTGTACTCCGACTCGAGCCCCCACTGCCGAATGCTGCGGTTGACCCTGATCTCCCACTCGCGGGCGCCGGGGATCGCGTAGAGCGAGTAGCTGCCGGGAGCGAGCACCAGCTCGCCCAGGCGCACCAACCGGTTGATGTGCAAAGTCGTCGGTTCGTTGGCGCCGAGGCGCCAGATCCGGTCGTTCGGGACCACGCCCCCCAGCATCTCCCGTCCTTTGAGCGACGGTTGGCCGTAGCAAAGCTTCGCCGCGCCGCCGGAGAGGTCGATGCGAAGCGCGGTGAGCGGGCTCACCCGCGGCGCCCAGGTCGGACCCCAGGCGAGGTTGCGCGGGCAGGGCGCCCAAGTAGCCACCCAGGAGCCGGGAGCTAGCGAAACCAGGAGCACCCAGCCCAGCGCCGCCGCGAGCAGTGCGGCGGTCAGTCGCAGCAATTGGCGTCGCATGCGCGGTGGATTCTACCCGCAGAATGAAAAAAAGGAGCGCCGATCGCTTCGGCGCCCCTTCCCATCTGATTACATCGCCGGCGCGATCGCGATCCGGACTTCGGTGCGGATCCAACGCAGGACCATCTCCTGGCCGGCGGCGCTCTTCTCGAAGGAAATCTTGAACTGATCCACTTCTTCCTTATCGGCGGGAATCGCGGTCGGCTTGCTCTCGACCACGAGCACATCGCTCTTGGTGAGGTCGACCGGCGTGAACTCCTGCTTCTCGCGATCGAAGTGGCCCAAGCCGTCGAGGCCCAGCTGGGTGTTGAAGTGCACCGTCCACTTGTCCGCGCCGGGTGTCGTCGTGACCGAGTAGATGCCGGAGGGGAGCTTCTTGCCGCCGATCATCACCGCCTTGTTGAAGGCGATCTCGGTCGCCTCGTTGGCGCCGGTGCGCCAGCGCTCGCCGAACGGCACCAGGGCGCCGCTCTCCTTGGTGCCGAAAATGTTCTCGCGGTCGCGTTTGTAGGGCTGCGAGTAGACGATCCGGACATAGGCCTCGCCGACGGTGGTGCTGGACGAACCCAGCGGGCTCGGCCGGCGCGACGGGTGAAGGTCCTGCGCGGCGAGCGGAAGCGCGCCGCCGAAGGCGACGAGGGCGGCGGCGAGCGCCAGAACGGACTGGGTACTGTGGGTGAACTTCATGAAACCTCCTTGGGGAATTCCGCCTAGATGGCGGGGGTGAAGAAATCAGGTCGCCCGAGCGTGGCGGGCGTAGTCGCGGGAAAATTTTCGAGCCCGCGCGCCTCGCGATAGGCCGCCAGGCCGGCGGCGAGAACGCGCACCGCGAGCGCCAGGTCCTCCTTCTTGAGCACGTAAGCGATTCGTACCTCGTCGCGTCCGCGGCCGCGGGTGTTGTAGAAACCGGCGGCCGGCGCGACCATCACGGTCGCGCCCTCGTGCGAGAAAGCGGTCAGCAGAAAACGCGCGAAGTCGTCGCTGTCGGTGATCGGCAGGCGGGCGATGAAATAGAAGGCGCCCTCGGGCTTGCGTAGGAAGACTCCGGGAATGGCGGTAAGACCCTCGAACAGCAGATCACGCCGGCTCTGGTACTCGCCGACGACGCCGTCGAAGTACTCCTTGCCGAGCTCGGTGGCACCGGTCGCCAGGAGCTGCGCGAGTCCGGGCGGCGACAGGCGCCCCTGCGCCATCCGTAACGCTGCCTGATGCACCTCAACGTTTCGCGTCGCGAGCGAGCCCAAGCGGATGCCGCAGGCGCTGTAGCGCTTGGAGAGCGAGTCGACGACGATCACCTGATCCTCGAAGCCGGCGAGGGTCAGCGCCGAGGTGGCGGCATGCCCGTCATAGACGAACTCACGGTAGACCTCGTCGCAGACGAAGAACAGGCCGCGGTCGCGACAGAGCTCGGCGACCGCACGCACCTCTCTTGCCGTGTAGACGGTCCCCGTCGGGTTGTTCGGATTGCAGAGCAGCACGAGCCGGGTGCGCGGCGTGAGCGCGCGCTCCCAGGCCTCGCGCGGCGGGAGGTGGAAGCCATCCTCGCCAGAGGTCGGGACCGTGACCAGGCGCACGCCCGCCATCGTCGCGAACGAGTTGTAGTTCGTGTAGTACGGCTCGACGGTGAGCGCTTCGTCGCCTTCGGAAGCGGCGGCGAAGAAGGCGAAGAGAAGCGCCTCGCTGCCGCCGGTCGTCGCGATGAGATCGGAGGCGTCGAGGGTGATCCCGAGCCGGCGGTGGTATTCGACGAGCGACGCCAGGTATTCGGCGGTGCCACCCGACGGGGTATAGGCGATCGTGCGCTCGACTCGGGCCAGGCGATCGCGCATCACCGCCGGCGTTTCGAGATCCGGTTGGCCGATATTGAGATGCAGCACGCGCACGCCGCGCCGCTTCGCCTCTTCCGCCACCGGCATCAGCTTGCGGATCGGAGAAGCCGGCATTGCCCGGCCACGGGCGGAGACCTGGGGCGTCATCGCAGGGCTATTCTAGACCGACACCGATTTTTCGACGGCGGGCGCCACTCCGGCGAAACCGAAGACGAAGCCGGATCCGAAGGCCCGAGCCGGCGTCCAGGCGCCGGGAGCGAGGTCGCCCTTCGCGACGCGAGAGAGCGCTTCGACCGCGGTCACGGCGGTGAGCGCGTATCCCTCGGGGGTCGAGAAGGTGGCCGTGAGCGAGCGCCCGGCGGCGTTCGTCACCCGACCCCAGAGATGGACCCTCCCGGCGCGGCGAGCGGCCTCGTCGGGTCCGGGCTCTCGTCGCCGGACACGCCGCGCGAGGGCTCGCTTCAGCGGACCGAAGCCGGCGAGCGGCAGCAGAAAGCGCCAGCGGCGCAGGAGGCGAACGCGCGCTGGCGAAGCGCCGGAGAAGACGCGCACATTCGCGATTCCGGTGGTGTGAAAGGCGGTCGAGACATCGCCCCACGGAATCGACATCACGCACTGCCGGGTCCGGCCGCCGACCGAAAGGTCGATCTCCATCGCTTCGGCGGCAAGCGGCACCGGCGCGATCCGGCCGGCGAGCCGCATCGCGCCGGTGTGCGGCAAGCTCTCGATCATCGTCGCCAGCGTGCCGCGACTGTACCCTCCGCCTTCGTTTACGAAGGCGAGATCGAGATGGGTGGCGTCGGGCAGCCGCTCCTTGAGGTAGAGCGCCAGGCAGTCGGTCGGCACGACGTCGAAGCCGACGCCGGGGAGGAGCACGACGCCGGCGGCGCGCGCCTCCTTGCCGCCCGCCAGGATCGCCTCGAAGACGGCGATCTCGCCCGTGATGTCGAGGTAGTGAACCCGGGTCGCGAGGCATGCGTCGACCATCTGCCGGCTGGTGCGCACGAACGGGCCGGCGCAGTGCAGGACGGCCTTCGTGTCACGGATGGCGCTCGCGACGGTTCCGGGGTTCTCCAGAGTGAAGGCCCGGAAAGGGAGGGCAAGCTCGTGCGCGAGCTTCTCGAGCGCCGCCGCGTTCCTCCCCGCCAGGATCGGCCGGAAGCCGCGCCGGACCGCCTCTCGGGTTACCAGCTCGCCGGTGTAACCGTTGGCGCCGTAGATGAGCATCTACCAGACCGCCTCTTTGAAATGTTCCTGAATCCGTTCGTCACGGGTCAGGAGGGGAGACCGATGCAGCGCGGCGGTGGCGACGATCATGCGGTCGAACGGATCGCGCGCCCACGTGAGGCGGAGGGCTTCCCGGACGACTTCGTCCATGCGGTCGCGGGATTCGGTTACTCCGACTTCGGCGGCGAGCGCGCTCAGGAGCTCGGCCGCGGACGGAACCAGCTTGCGGGTCTCGTGCAGCAGCGCGAGCTCGAGCCTGACGATCGGAGAGACGAAGAGGGTCGCCTCTTCGAGGAGCGCGAGCGCGCCGGCGCCGAAGCGGTGGCGATCGGCTTCCCAGAGAAAGACCGCGGCGTGGGTATCGAGAAAGGCTTTCACGCGGCGCCGTTGGGATCGTAGTCCCAGCGGATCGCGACCAGGTCGTCGGCGCTGATGCCGCGCAGGGCCTTGCGCTTGGCGCGATTCCACAGCCCACGTCGCGACGCTCCTTCGAGCGGCACGATCAGGAATCGCCGCTCGCCGCGCACGATCTCGCGCGGCTCGCCGCTCGCGGCGATCTCGTCCAGGACGCGATAGATGCGGCTGCGGAGCTCGGTCGGGGAGAGGGCCTCGGCCATGGCGCACGTACGTTATAGAAAGCGTACGTACGCTGTCAAGCTGGTCGCGGGTCGCGGGCGAGCTCGCGCAGGGCGGCGGCGAAGCGCGGATGCGCGCGGGCGAGGTGAGGCAGCAGCGATTCTCGTCGTCCCGCCTTGGCTCGCAGTAGCGGAACGAGGGAGCGGCGTTCGCTGGCGCTCCACGCTCGGAAGCGGGGCAGGGCGAGGAGGATCGGGGCCCAGCGCTCGAGCCAGAGTCGCTCCTCCTGGTTGAAGCTCGTACCGGGTCCGACGTGGAGCAGCTCGCGGACTTCTGCAGCGACCGCGACACGAGCGGCGTCGATCCCGCCAGAGCGCGCGGCGAGCAGCTCCGCCGCGGCGCGGGCCGCGGCGGCGTGCGGCGGCACCAGCGCCGGCGTTCCTAGCGGCTCCCAGTAGAGGTGGCGGCGGGCGAGTGCCGCCAGCGTTTCCCGCGAGCTCCGGTAGGCGGGATTCGCCGCCGCGCGCGCCGCTTCGCGTCGCGCCAGACGCCGCGTCGCCGGATCTTTGGGCCGGAAGCCGAGCTTGGCGTAGAACCACCAGGCGCCGGAGCCGAGGGCCTCGTCGTTGCCCTGACCGAGCTGGTACGGCTCGATCGCGAAGGCCTCGGAGCCGAAGAGGGCGCGCGCCGTGGCCAGGGTGCGCGCGAAGACCCAGGCCGCGTCGGCGCCGCGATAAGTCTCGAAGGTGTTGAAATGGACGAGCGTCGTGCTGAAGTAACCGTCGAGCTGCGTGTAGCCGACCGGTACGCCGTTACGGAGCGTGAGCAAGCCGTAGGCCGTCGAGAGCAGGAGCCGCCGGTCCGGCAACGAGCCGAAGGCGACCAGCTCAAGCCCGTCCTCGAGCTCGATTCGACGGACGTCGCGCCAGTCGGCGTAGGAGAAACAGTCGAGGTCGCGCGACCGGGTCACCATCGCTTCGCGCGCCAGGGTGACCAGCTCGCGGGCGGCGCGGCCGCGGATGTCGCGAATGCTCCTCGGCGGCCGCTTGAGCTCGGCGGCGAGGTCGGGTCGGGCGCGAGCCGGCGCGACGGCGCGGAAGACCGGGGTCGACCCCGGCGCACACGCCCGCGTGCGGCTCGGCACGGCTCGCCCGGGCAGAAGCTGGTAGAAGGGGGCCGCGCGATCGTGCGCGGACTCGCGCTGGAAGTCGCCCCCGGACGCGGCGGCAACCGCATCGAGCAGCGCGGCCGCGTCGGTGCGCCGTGGTCTCGCGCCGCCGGAGAGAACGCGCAGCGCTTCGCGCGGAGTGGGCGCCACTTCGCGCAACCAGACCGCCTCGGATGGGGGAAGCACCGCGATGAGGAGTCGTTCGAGCTCCCGCTCGTCCTCTTTGCTGAAACTCTCCCAGTCGAGAACCAGGAGGCGCGGAAAGCGGGCCGCGAGCCAGCGCGCCGTCGGATAGAAAAAGGGGTAGCGCATCGTCGTTCCCGCGATTCCGCTGTCGATGAGCTCGTCGCGAAACAGCGCGAGATCGGCGCGCCGCGCGAAGCCGGCGAGAATCCGGTCGGCGCGGGCCAGAATGCGCCGGTCATCCGGGTAGGCGCGGAGAAAGAGGAGATGCTCGTGGAAGGCGAGAAGAGCTCTCGCGCTGGGGAGCGCCGCGCCCGCGAGCTCGTCGAGCAGCGCTAGCTTGCGCGCCGCGGCGCCCTCGCCGAAATCGAGGCGGCTCGCCTGCAGGCTGTGCAGGCGGCGGACGGTCGCTTTCGGAGTCAGAGCCCCATTCTACGGAGTGGCGCCCTAAGGAGACGCTCCCGGGGGGTGATCGGCGCGTCGCCATTCTCGAGACGTAGGATGGGCGGAGAGGACCCGGGGGCATGAAGCCGATCTCCAAAACCGCCTTCTACTGCACCGGGGTGCGCGCCCTTGACGCCAGGCAGGCGTCGCCGATCGTCGACGACCGATTCGCGGAGCGATTCCTGGACGACGAGGGTTGGCGGATCTTCGCGCCGTTCCGCCGCTTCACGGCGCCGAACGCGAGCAACGCGATCCGCCACCGGATTCTCGACGAGCTCCTGCGCGCCCGCCTCGCCACCGATCCGTCGCGTCGCGTCCTGATCCTCGGCGCCGGTTTCGATTCGCGCGCCTTCCGCCTTTCCGGCGGGCGATGGATCGAGGTCGATGAGCCGCAGATCCTGGCCTTTAAGGAGCCGCGACTGCCGGCGGCAGACTGTCCGAATCCGCTACGACGAGTCGCCGTCGACTTCGAGAGCGAATCGCTCGCCGACAAGCTCGCCGAAATGGCCGGTCTGGAACCGACCAGCGTCGTCATCGAAGGGGTGCTCATGTACCTCGACGAGACGGCGATCCGGAGCCTCCTGGCGACGCTCGCCGCGCTCTTCCCGCGTCTCGAGATTCTCTGCGACGTCATGACCAACGAGTTCTTTGCCAGGTTCGCGCGCCCGATCCATCGGAAGATCCGCGGGCTCGGCGCGAGCTTCCGACTCCCCGAGCGGCCACTCGCCGAGGTCTTCGCGGAGGAGGGCTTCCTTGAGAGGGAGCGCCACTCGACGCTGACGCGCGCGATCGAGCTTGGCGTCATGCCCTGGTTCGGCCGCCTTCTGCACCGCCTGTCGCGCACCTTTCGCGACGGCTACTCGATCCGCGTCTTCGAGCGCGGGCCGGAGACCGGGGCGGGCTGATCACTCAGCGCGGATCGGCGAGGCGCGGCTTCCAGGCGCCGGAACGGAAGACGCGACGGATGTCGTCGAGGACCTCGCGGTCGATGACGAGCGGCTCGCCCTTCGCAAGGTCGACTTTCTGCACCGGCTCGATGCGTGTGTCGTAGTTCTCCCAGCCCATGAAGTCGGTCAACGTCTTCTGGAAGGCGGCGTCGATCCAGCCGTTGATCGCGCCGCTCCAGAATCCACGCGCTTTCCAGATCGACTGCAGCTCGCGCGCGATCTCCGGCGTCACCGCGATCAGATTCTCCGGTTGCGAAGCGCGAAAGTGCAGGTGGTTGAGCTTCTGCAGGCGCACCAGCTCGGCAATCGGCGTCGCGTGATCGTAGACCGAGAGATCGACGAAGTTGTCCTGCCCGTCGTATCCGGCCCCTTTGCGCACCACCAGGAGCGCCGCGCTCTGCTCGCCGCGCCGGTCGCCGCCCGCCTTGCCGCCGGCGACGAGCGCCGCGAGCAGACGCTCCTCGAGCTCGCCGGCGGTCGATTCGAACGTCTGCGCCATGGCGTCGACCGTCTCCTGGCCGACCAGGATGTTGCCCTGCACGGCGTACCCCTTGCCGGTGCGGCCACCGGCCCAGGGAAAGCATTCCTTGCCGGTGAAGGTCGCCGCGTTTCCGCTGGCATCGACCATGCCGACCTGCCGCTGCTCGCGCCCGGCATCCTTGCGCACCAGGATGGCGAGCGCCTCTTCGGCGGTAGCGCCGCGCTCGAGAAGCGTAAGCCCGTCGATGCCGTAATCGAGCTCGGAGAAGCTCTGCGTCGCCACCGCGCCGACTCCGGCCATCGCCCACGGCACCACGGCGCGCACGTTGGGAAACTTCGACTGCACGGCGATTCCCAGATCGCCGTTGGCCGCGTCGAAGCCGACAATCGAGAAGGTGGCTGCGAAGGGTGCGCGTTCGGCTCGCTCGGCCAGGTAGAAGGAAGCGGCGAAGCTCAGCGCTGTGCAGGCGAAGAGGGAAAGCCGGCCGGGATGCATGACGATCGAGATCCTAGTCGAAAGGAGGCGCCGGACGGCTAGTGGTAATCTGCCTGTTTCAGGAGCCACGCCAACTTGGAAAGGGGAACGACAATGGTTGCGAGCACGTGGTGGACGCGCGCCTTCGCCGGGATGATGATTGCGTGCTTGCCGGGGGCGGCTTCGATCGGGGCCCAGTCCACCGAATCCGACACGACTGTGTCCACCGGGGGCGGGGAGGGTGGTCTCTGCACTCCGGTTCCCGGCGCGCCGCGATTGAACGGGATCGCCTACTCGGTGAGATCGGATGCCGACGATCAGCTCTACCGCTTCGATCCCGCAACCGGCCTGGCCGTGGCCGTCGGCCCGGTCGGGTTCGCCGACGTCGAATGCCTCGCCTTCAGCGAGAGCGGGGAGCTCTTCGGAGTCGACGACGTCACCGACACGTTGATCACGATCGACATCGCGACCGGCGCGGGTACCGCGGTCGGACCGCTCGGAGTGACCTTCACCGACTGCGGTCTTTCCTTCGACGACTCCGGCGGGCTCTTCATGAGCGTCGACTCACCGAGTCCACTGAACCTGTACTCCGTGGATCCGGTGACCGGCGCGGCGGTCGCGATCGGCCCCCAGGGGCAGCGGGTCACCGGTCTCACCTACGCGGGAGGCACGCTCTACGGTCTGGGCGGAGATGGCACGAACAACCTGCTCGATGTCGACCGCGCGACCGGAGCAGCGACCGAGATCGGCGCCTTTACGGGCGTCAGCCCCGACGACGGCGGCATCGACTTCGACGGCAACGGCGTGCTCTGGGGGATCGAGGACGGCGGGTGCGTTTTCGTGCTCGACGCCGCGACGGGCGCCGCCACTCCGGCGGCTACGACCTTCAGCGGCTTCGAATCATTGGCGATCCTGCGGCCGCAGCTGATTCAGGCCGTCCCCGGCCTCTCGCAGCGTGGAATCGCCGCGCTCGCAGCCCTACTGGCCGCCGCCGCCTTTCTCATGCTGCGCCGGCGCTGACCGGCCGGCCTCGCGGGACTCTCGATCGAGGGCGCCGAGGCGCGCCGAGATCCCGGTCACGCCGGAGCGGTCAGGCTCGCCCGCCGCGCCTGGGGCGCGCGAGAAAATCGCCGAACGAGCCGAAATTTCCGGCGGGGTTCGTCGAGCCCGCGGTCGACGCGGCCTCGGACTCGTCGTCGGCGCCGGGCCGTACGAGCGCCAGTGCGATGCGGCGGGTCTCGGGCGCGATCGAAAGAACGGTCACGTCGATCGGCTGGCCGACCTTCAAGACGTCGCGCGGATGCCGGATCTCGCGCCTGCCCCCCGCGATACCCGCGAGCTCCGAGATGTGAAGCAGGCCGTCGACGCCCCGCGCGAGCGCGTCGAGCAGGGCGAGCTTGTGCTCCACCGCCCCGCGGCCGAACTCGAGGCGGGCCGCGACCAGCCGGCGAAGGCTCACGAGCGGAGTCAGGGCTTCGTCAGAAGTTGAGCTTCACCGCCAGCTGCACGATCCGGTTGTCGGAGGCGGCGACGTCGGCGCCGAAGTTGGACTGCGGCGTGAGAATCCGCGTCGTCGTGTTGAAGGTGTAGAAGCCGGTCCGCTGCGAGACGATGTTGTCGCGGTCGAACAGATTGAACGCCTCGCCGATGAGCTCGAGCTCGAAGCGATCGCCGAGCGGAATCCGCTTCGAGAGGCGCAGGTCGACGGCGTAGGTGTCCGGCAGCCGGACGCTGTTGCGGCTCCCCGGGACGATGTCGTTCCTGCCGTTGGCGTCCGCGTTGAGATCGTTCGTGACCCCGAGCGAATAAGGCTGGCCGGTCTGCCAGGCGGCGATCCACGAGATCGACCAGCCGCGGGCGAGAGCGCCCAGGAAGCCGGTCGAGCCCTCGCCGAACGGCAGCTGGTAGAGGCCCGAGAGCACGAGCCGCTGGCGCTGGTCGTTCGCGCCGTCGGCCCGGTCGTCCTCGAAGTCGGCCGGATTCGAGGCGAACTTGGCGTCGTCGCTGCCGCCGGGCACGACGGCGGTGGCGTCCGGGACGGTGTCTTCGACTTTGCCGTAGGTGTAGGCGAGGTTCGCCTGCAGGCCGTGGGTGAACCGCCTCCGGACCTCGACGGTGACGCCCTGATACTCGCTGTCGGCGGTCGATTCGAAACGCAGGATGCGGCTGAAGTTCGAGAACGGACGCGTCGTCGGGAAGCGATCCACCAGCACCGAGCCGCCGCCGACGACCGGAACCTGGGTCGGCACCGGGGTGCCGACGTTGAAATCGCGCGTCCGCTGCAGGTTCTCGGCGTCGACCCAGAGATAGGAAAGGCCGACCGCCCAATCGTCGGAGAGCGCGTACTCGGCGCCGAGGCTGCCCTGTTTCACTTCCGGATTCTCGAACTCCGGATCGAAGAGGAAGATCGACGGCCGGGCCGCCGCGGCGCCGGTCGGCGGCGCGGCGAGGATCGTCGGGTAGCGCGGCGCCGCGGCGCCGGTGAGCGTGATCGTCTGCACGTTGATGCCGTTGTTCGAATGCGCCGTGCCGACCATGATCGCCGGCGTCCGGCCGTGGAAGACGCCGTAGCCGCCGCGCACGACCAACCGGTCGCTCGGGCTACAGGCGAAGCCGAGCCGCGGCGCCAGGTTGTTCGAGTCCTTCGGAATGTCGCGCGTGTCGATGCCGGCCGCGGCGAGCTGCGGGTCGGGATTTCGCACCCGACCCTGGTCGTACTCCTGAACGTCGTAGCGCAGGCCGAGCATCAGCTTCAGGTTGGCCGTGAGGTCCCAGTCGTCCTGGGCGAAGAGCGACCACTCGGTCGAGTTCGGCTCGGTCGTCGGCCCGGTCGTCCCGGTGCCGGCGAAGGCCTGGGTGTAGGAGGCGGGGATTCCCCGGTTGTAGTCGGCGATCGAGTTGAAGGTGTAGGTGCCCGAGAAGTTGCCGGGGAAGAAGTTGAGGATGTCGTCCGCGAGGTAGTCGGCGCCCGCCTTGAGCGCGTGGCGGCCGAAGAAGGCCGAGACCGTGTCGGCGATCTGGAAACGCTCGATCGTCGTCTCGCGCGGCGAGAAGAAGTTCCGGCCGACGGTGAGAATCGTCCGGCCGCCCTGGCGCACCGACCCCTCGGGCAGGGCGCTGTTGGCCGCGCCCGGCTCCTGGTCCTTCGCCCACTGCAGGCGCGCCTCGTTGAAGAGCGAGTCCGAGATGGCGGCGGTGTAGGAGAGGTTCAAAGTATCGGTGTTCACCAGGCTGTCGCCGGTGTGCTCCTCGGCCTTCGTCGGTCCGCCGTTC
>ERZ1292633.2694-Hain-H41-02um-R1-2694-length-17890-cov-5_pt1 | contig 17890 bp, 9 predicted proteins | sample MGYA00564406_ERZ1292633 | MGnify/ENA primary metagenome ERZ1292633 (study PRJEB36523, sample SAMEA6512639) | groundwater metagenome | collected 2019-01-08 | study: AquaDiva: Metagenomics assemblies of 32 groundwater samples | reverse complement strand
AAATAGCGTGCGCCGCGGTGTTGGGTATTGCTCCGAGAGTTCCTTCCTCAAAACTTCGGATAGCGTCTCACCAAGGCATGCGAGCGGGACGTCGCCTTGGCCCGTTTTTCGGGCCCCCCGTGAGTCAGCATGTCGGCCACCTTGTCCCAGTCGATCAGTTTGGACCACGCCGTGACATACCGAGGGCGGTCGTTCCGGTAGTCGAGGTAGTAGGCGTGCTCCCAGACATCCACCACGAGCAACGGCCACACCGTCCATTGAATCGTGCGACCACCAGCGGTTCGGCAGGCCTCGGTGATGTCGTGAGCACCGCTCGCCAAGAGATCTTTTTCGCGGGCGGCTTCCTCCGCGACGGAAAGCACCCGATACTGCAGGGGTGTGAAGGCGTCGTGGGTCCCGATCACATCGAGGCGTATTTCGTCGATGTCCTCGGCCCACCGTTGGCCGCCTGCGCCACGGCCATCCGCGACGCTCCGATTTGCAATGAGCCAGGCCCACCCCGACCCGAAGTGCGATGTGGCCGCGGCCGCAAGGCGTTGCATCATTGCGTCCACCGACCCAAACTGATACGTGACGAGGCTTGCGAGCGGGTGGCTCGTCGGCAAGCCACCGTCCCCACCACCGGCTGCAGGAGGAGAACGAAGTCCGTTGAAATAGAGCGCGTGGTTGTAAATTTGGGCGGCCATGTTGTACACCACGGTGGCCTGAGCGGGGAGTGAACGCTTGCGGGCCTCGTCCTCGGATTCCTCAGCGCGCGACTGCAGCCGAACGGGGTCGTAGTTCGCCAACACAGCCGCCACGGCTGAAACCGACGGACCGGGGACGACGAACGTCTCCGCGTCCGCCAGCGCGGAACTCGCCGTATGGGCTGGCGGTTGAAGCAACGCGGTCTTCGATGCCAGCAGCGCGTTCAACCGAGTCACGTAGCCCGCTTGGTGCTTGTCGTAGTGAAAGTGAACGGTGGTGTTGCTGATGTGCGGCTCCAAGCCGCTGTATCCTCCGGGCACGGGCAACGGCGGCAGCTCGATGGTTGGCACCCCGGTCGTCGTGTCGTTGCGTGTGGCGGCCGTCGCCGTCGTCGTCGACGTGGGTGTTGAGGGTGCCGTCGTCGTGTTCTCCACGGTGCGGGCCGTGCCATCGGGTAGGATCGTCACCGTTTTGCTTTCCGGGGCGGCGGGTGGCGTCGCGGTGTCGTCGCTGCCGGGAGGGTGCTCCTCGCCTCGTCGCGCCTTCACGAGCACCACAAGCGTCACGCATAGACAGACGCCGAAGATGAAGCCGATGGGGTTGCGACGGACCAAAATCGACATTCGGGAATTCCGCATCACCGCAACCGAAGGGGCCATTCCTGACAACGGGCAACACACAGGGGAGGGCGGGCAGCAACGGTATCCATCTTCCCCCATCCCATCGTGTCGAGGTTAGTACCGCCCAGGACGCGGTGCGGTGCGGTGCGGGGGAGAGGTGTGTGTGGTGGGCGTCTCTAATGATGGCCGCTCTCTTTCTCCCCTGCCTTACGGGGTAGATGATGTGGTGGCACCCGGCGACTCGGGGTCGCACTCGTCCAGCCGAGCCTCCAGCTCCCGGATGCGCTCCTTCAACTGTGCCTCGCGATCCTGCCACCGGCGGCGGATCCCCTCCCAGTGCGACGCGACGTCTGTCTGCAACGTCGAGACCAACTCTTCTCGCTCTTGACGCAGCTGCTGCTCATGCGCCGCTTCCTTCGCGGAGAGTGACAGTTCCAACTGCGTGTAGCTCTTCCTTAAATTCGCCAAGTCACGACGGAGCGCCGTATTTTCCTCCTCCAAGTCCACGAGCGTCGTTTGACTTTTTGCCACGTCGAGCTCTAATTCCAAATTCTTTTTCGACGCGGCGTGCAACTCCGCCACGTAGACTTCATTTTGCGCCTGAAGGGCCGAGATTTGGGACGAGAGGGACGACGTTCCAGCAGGGCTGTGGCGCACGGCCACACCGTATGCGGCTGGGCTGTGGTGATGCGACGTCGGGAGCAGTGGTGATGACCCCCTGTCCTCCTTCAGCGAAGGCGATGACGCGACCCGCGAGGGCGACGTCGCCGCCGCTGGCGCAGTTCCGACAGGAGACAACGCGGACGACGGAGGCCGCGCCGCCGACGCGGGAGTGGAGCCTTGCGACTGCGCACGGCGATCGACGGACATCGGCGACTGTTGCTGCGAAGGAGTCTGCGGTGACACTGACATGACGACCGAAGCGCGTGGCCCTGACGGCGGGGGCGTCGCAGTAAGGGGCTCGGTGGCCGAAGGGTGCCGCTGTGCCGGCCCTTCTTTCGTACGCGGCGGCGACCCATTGGCATCGTCGTGTTCTCCGGTGTGGATCTCCGCAGGCATACGTGCGGCGGTGGCGCTGCTGGTCGACGACCGTTGAGGCGCGGCAGGGGGCCGTGACAAGGGCGGGGCGGCGATCGATCCCCCTCCCCCCACCTTGTGATGAAATACGGACGTGCGCTGAGCCGACGAAGCGGCCGCAGCGGCCGGTTGGTGAGTCGAACCCTTGCAAGCAGCGTGCTGCGGCGGTGCTCTCGTCGTCCCAACGTAACGCTTTGGCACTGGCGCCGACGGCGAGGCGATGCGATCCAACATGGCCCCCGATGACGCATGAGAGGTAGCCGCATGATAGGGATAAGAGGTGGAAGGGGACATCATTACGCCCCCTCGGTTGGTCGTCGTCGTCGTCGTCGTGGTGTTCGTTCTCGTCGGCTGCAGCGCGGTGCGCGGTGGTGGCGCGGGGGAATCGGTGTCGACACGGTGGAAGGACGCTCCTGGCTTGCGGCTCGGGTGCGTCGCGGACATGACAGGGGTGAAACCTGTGGACGCTGGAAGCGGCAGCGCGCCCCGGTGGGATGCGAAAAGCGCCGCAAAAATCAACGGCGGGATGGACGACTTGTACTCTCGCAGCTCACTCAGCGGACATGCCGGCTTGTTGAGCGCAACGCCCAACGCAGACCGGAGGGAATCCACGGCGGCGACCTCGGCGCACTCCAGGACGATGAGCGATCCGTCGCAGCGCCGCTCGATTGCGATGAGGCTCTTCCGCAGCCGCGCGAATTTGTCCGGCGTCGTCGCCACCGGCACTTGGCTGTGGGCCATAATGGCCTGGTCGTGAGCGTGGGGATCCGCGTGTGCGCTACCCGAGCGGCTCGCATTGCCGCCGGAGGGCGGAAGGTGGCCTGCGTCGAGGGCCGGGGAAGGGGAGGCAACCGCCGACCACGTCGTATCGGCGAAGAACTTCGATACTCCGGTCGGCTGGATGATGAGCGGCAGCCGGATGCCGCTACACGCCGCGGCCGCGGGTCCACGGGCACTGCCAAGTGGGGGCGTCGGCGACGAAGGCGGCGGGTTCGCTGGAGAGTAGACCGCGGGCGGGGGGAGGCCGGTCGTGGACGCGTCCGTGAGGGTCACGCACCCGTCGCGGGAGACGGCGACGAAGACCTTCCGCGTTGGGGTTTCGATGAACTGGGCCCCGAAGTGCCAAGTGGCCTTCACTCGCAGCGGCGGCGATGGAGCGGACGCTGAGGCGGAGGGGGGGAGGGCGGTGAGGCTACCGTTGGCGGTGAACGCGGCGGCAGGGTCGGCCATCGTCGCGTGGGAAGGGTCGTGGGGTGGCAGTCACGCGGCCCGGGCGGCTGATAAATGGTCCACAAAATGACACGATAAACTGTCAAATGCATCGGGGGGGCCATGACACAACCACGTGACGAAGAGGTCTTTGTGTCGGGCGGCAGGGACGTGTGAAACGGAACAAAAGTGAGGCAGAATGAAGAAACGTGTCCCTCCTCGCGATGAGCGCGCAAAAAGAATAATGGCCAGTAGGTTGGGTTGTGCGAAGGGGGTTTGGGTGTGGAATCAATGAGAGGGCCTCAACGCGGCGCGCCGAACTTCTTCGGAAGCGGTGGTGCAGCGCAGCACCTACCTAAAGATCCGCGTATGCCTCGGCCGCCACGTTGCGGTGTGGTGCCCCTTCCTCCCCGGATGATTCAGAGGAGGTTTTTTTCCTTGGCGACACAAGCGCGACCGACGACGCTGACTCTTGACCATCAGGGTCAGTCCCGTGCGACACTCGAACGTCAGGTGGGATGTCGGACTCCCGGACCACGAAAGGGACGACCACTCTCCCGAGCGGTTGATCGCGCACTCGACGGTAAAAGTTGATCCGCGCTTCCCACTCGCCGGCGACGCTCTTAAACAGCGGCCGCGTCACGCGTCCTTGGAAGGACGCCGCCTCTTCTCCGGGATTGTGGACCGTCGCCGACGTCGGCGCCAACGGGCACCGCGTTGGGGTTAGGTACGTCGCAGGGCCGTCAGCGCCCCCCGTGGCGGTGCCCAGCGACGTTCGGTTTCGCCACTCGCACGTTGAGTCGTCGATCAGCTCGCAGCACAAACTGTACCCTTGCAGCGGCACGTGGCCGGGCGCGCCGGGATCTCCCGCTTCGGCCCAGCCTTTGTAGTGGATCGCCTTGCCCGCTCCCTTTAGTTCCAGCGAGTACCGCATCTCGTCCCATAACATGGGAACCGACTGTCGTGGCGTCGAGCCCCTCGATATACCAAGACGAGCTGTGGGCGTCGACATGTTCAACGTCAACACGACCGTGCAGCCACGAGACAGATTGACGTTTGCAGAGTCACACTGTAAGTGAACGGAGGCGTTGTTCACGATTAGGTAACGAAACAGGCAGTTGTCCTCGTGGCTCATGTCGCGAGGGCGAAATGCGGCAATGGCGTCGAAGGGGCGGAAGCATCGAAAGTGATCGCTGCGGGTGCTCTCGGGCAGCGCAACGTACGAGGCCGTCGCAAAGGAAGCCGGCGAGAGGGAGGCGATCAGCTGCACGGCAAGCACCGCCACCACCACGCACACGACGAGCAGTCCCGTGGTCACAAGGCACGCGGCAGGACGGCTGCCACGGTTGACGGGCATGAATATTTGGTGTCGTACGGCAATGGATCGCTTGTCTGAAAGGGGAAGGGGGGCGAGCGATACGTCGACGCGTTGCTTTCTCCACTCATTTGTGCCGCCCCTCCCTCCCGTCGGAGAAGATAAAGACAATGCATGAGAATGGTTGTCAGGCACGGCCCGTGACGGGGGAGGAAATAACAAAAAACTAGGCGTCCTTTGGCAATATTCGTTCTGTCTGGGGCACGCCATCGCTGACACGGCAGCCTCGCAAGTCAATATAGTTGACCTTGGGGCCGAGCCACGTTTCCGTCGAATGGACGTAAATCGACTCCGCCGTGCACAGCACCCCATTGATGGCGCATGTCAGCACCGGGAGCCACTCCGTTTCGTCGCGTACCGGTGGCGACGGCGGCGACGCGACGGCCTCGGAATCGCAGCCAGCTGCCTCTGGCGGTACAGTGGGTGAGGCCACCGCCGCGGCCGTGACGACGCGGCACCGGGCGTATTCCAGCCGCATTCTTCTGGAAGGCAGCGCGACAAAGACGACGTCCCACGGCTGGGTGCCTCCGGGCACGATATCCGTGGCGGCCGCTGGCTCGCACGACACGCCGTACGCCATGCGCCTTTCAATAAAGTTCAGCTCGTCGCGGTCTGACGACTTGCCCTTCGCTCGGTTCTTCGCGACGTATTCAGGGTCCACGTCGAGCCAGTACGCGTCGAGGCCCAAACACGTCGGGGGCGCAGGAACAGGCGCGGAGTCCTCCGATTCCACATTTGCCGGATCGAGGGATGTGCTCGGGGTCGAAGGACCTCCGGTGAGAGCCTCGTACACGACCAGATTGGCGTTTTTTGACCGAGAAATGACCATGCAGATTTGCGTTGAGTCTCCCGGGAAGCGGCCACCGCGACGCTGGGTCAAGTTGCGGAGCGACATTTCCCCTCTCTGGGAGAAGGCTACTGATCTGGAGGATGGGCAGCAAAAGGACAAAGCCCCAGTGGACGGCGAAGGAAGGAGGGACCAACAAACTGAGGCCCACACGTATGACCCATGTGGCATAGGCGACCACGGCCCCGAATCATTTTTCATACAGTAAAACTGTTCGCCCGCGTTTCCGAGACGTGCGGGGGAGCATCGTCCTCGTCGTGTTGGCTGTGGTGCGACGTGACGCGCACATGCTTCACTGGCGCTGCGGTGCTACCGGCGGCAGGCCCGTGGGGAACTGGCTGAGCCGCGGCAGGGGGCGGAGTCACGTGGCCGGCTGGGGCCCCCCTCATGGAGAATGTCATGCCACCATGAAATCGCCCGCGCGGTGAATGCGGTGGGGTCGCATATGCCGCGATGGGGCCGTTGAAGGATTCGTTCGTCACCTCTCCTCCCCCAGAGGACGTGCGGCGACGGTGGCCGAGCACCACCGACCCATCTACCGGATCCCGGGCGACGGCGTCCGTGCCGTCGAGCTGCAGCCGGCGACGCGCCCCTCGCAGAGCCGAAACCGGGCGGTGCCGCGAGGCGGAGCTCGTGATGGACAGGTTTGACGGCCCAGTTGGCTCTTTCGACCCAGATCGCTGCGAACTGAAGGCTATCTTTGCAGTTTGCAGGTTCATGAGGGCGGTCTCGAATCGATCCTCTAACTTTTCGTGCTTCATGGCGAAGGACAGCGCCAGAGTGCAGGTCATTTGGAGGTCGGGCAGCACGCAGCAGCTGTTGTTCAAGCGCTCGTTCAGGTCTTCGGTCGTGTACCCCCGTTGTCTGGCATGCGCCTGAGCGGCTCGCAGCCACCGCCGCATGGCACCCGGCATGCTTGTTTGCGAGAGCGAGCTGATGGGTAGCCTTGGCATTCCAGGCACGCCCGTCGCTGCATCTGCGCCAGTGAGTGGCGTGGAGGATGAGGGGGGTAGCGGGGCGCTCACCATCGCCCAAAGGCCGCTATCGTTGTAGGGCTCGTTGCCTTCGGACCCCGATGCAAACGACGCATTAGGGGCGGTCGAGGCTGCCGTCGACGACGCCGCCGTGCCGCGTCCGAAAGCAACGATCGGCGCCGGCAACGCGACGTCTTGAGGCGTCAGCGCAGGAGGGCCGAAGTCCGGGTCAATGGACGGCGACCGTCGCGGAGGGGCACCGGTTGATGCCGCGCCTTGCAACGCGGCGGTCGGTTTCCCCTCCGTTGGCGACCCGCTCAAGCTTCCCTGGACGGATGGCATCGCCACGTCTTGCAGGCGAAGAATGCTGCGCTCGAGTCGATAGAAGATGACTCGCGTGGTGCTGTAATGCAGCCAGTAGAGGACGATGCAGTTGAGCGCGCCGGCGATGGGCACGGCGAAAAGGACGTAGATCCACCGCCAAATGCGCGTGTCGTGCGGCGTCCCGAGATTGATGACGGTGATCGGGGCGGTCGCCGCCGCCAGTAGCCCCGCGAACCACAAGCTTACGGCAACGAGAGTAAACATTTGGAGCGCTAATTCAGTTTTGGATGGGGAAAGGGTAACACCCAATGCAATCAACAACACGTTGCCTCTGAGTCAGAGCCCCCTCGCACCACCCTGTTGTCCGTCGAACAACACCCACCTTTGCTTGCTGCCATCACCGGTGAAAGTGTTGGCGCACCTCCGCACCATCCCGAATTCGGACGCCATGCAAGATGATGCACCCGTTGCGACTCACGTTGGCGGTGGTGCCGTGCGGGTCGATCGCTCCGCCAACTCCCGGGGTGGCGGATTGAGGCTGGCTACTCGCGCGGCTAAACAACCACAAAGAGCGCTCCGAGCCTGGCTGAATTTCAGCGTACGTGATCACGCAGTCCTCTGGCATGTGTGGCGGCGGAGAACGCTCGTCCACCAGCAGAGCCGTGAGGACAGCCCGCCATTGCGGGCGCGCATTCTCCACCGTCGTGGTCTGCATCGCACGCAGCAGAAACCGCGGCGGCGACAGCGACGTCGGCAGCCACGCGAAGGCAACTTCCAGTTTGACCTCGGGCCGGCGGCCAAGCGCCTCGGGCGACAGGGGTGTCGCGACAGGTGCGGTGGGCTGGTGGAGGTCGCCGTTGCGGTCTCCAAACGGAGTGCGCGTCGGTGCAGCGGATGCTACGGCCTCCTGTCCCACAACGTCGGTTGACGCCGCGATCAGTTCACTCGAAGCGTCGACCACCAATTCGGTGCTGAGCATCCACGAACGGTCGTAAAACGTGCTGATCGGCTTCCTCTCTCGACGAACCGCCGGTGACATGGTGCACGTCGCCGCATCATCCGACGGCTTCGTCGTGCGGGGCACAGCGACGGGCGTTACCCAAAAGGCTTCGACGACCGACGTGATCGACAGCGACGGAACGGCCAAGGGCGAGGCATGGAGCCCCGGCTGCTCCAGCGGCACCGCGTAGGCGACGGCAGCGGCAGCAGGGCCGCCCCGGAGCGACAGCTTCGATAGCAGCGTGGTGTTACTGGTCCCTTGTGCCGGCGACAACGTCACGTAGAAAAACACATCGTCGCCATCGTCACTACGCGACTCGAATCGCCGCGACCGAGGGGGGAGGCACAGCGGGAGCGGAAGCTGCCCCGACGTGGGAGTGAACATGGCAACCTCGCCGGGAGTCGCAGGCTCCCCTTCCGCGGTCATCGTGAGGGACATCCGAGCGTGATGCGGCATGGACACGTCGTGGGCATCGTCGTGTTGATGCGTGACAATTGCTTCGCACGATCGAAGGGTGCCATCGTCGTCGGCGTCGCCTGCCCGCGACGTCACCACCGACAGCCAGGGGTTCGACGGCATTGGAGATGGAACGACGGCCGCGGCAAGACCGGCATCACCCGCGGCGTTGCTGTTGTTGACGGAGCGTCGATGGTCGTTCCCTGGTGTTGCAAAATTGTTTGCGAGTCGAACCGCAACGGCGCCATCAGTGTCGTCGGCGGCAGCCCTCTCCGGGAGATCGAGCGGCGGAATGACCGGCCGACCACGGGATGAAACGCGATCGCCGTGAATAGGTGTGGCGTCAGGCGTCAAAAACCCGTCGCTGTCGCTCCCGCCGGCATGTCCCTTCGGACGCCGCGTGGGTGGCGCCCTGTTGCGCCGCGCGGAAGGTGGCGGGGTTCCGTTCGCCGCCGAGTCGACTCGCACTCTCGGAATCAACGGCGAGGCGGCACTCGCAGCACTCGAATCACCCAGCGCGATCGATGGGGGTTGCACCGCGGCAACTGCCGCCGCTGTCGCCTTTATTACCAGCCGCAGCCGTGATATGACCTCACAGGTGTCTCGGCACTGTCCTTGAAGAGCGAAGATGTCGCTATGGTGGTTGCCGACCACGATGCGATTGAGCAAGGCCTGGTCGAACGACGGCAGGCGCCGGCTGCTACTGGGAATGGCCGTCGCAGTTCCTGTTGCGGCCTCGGAGTCGGGCGGGTGGGAGCCTGGCACCGGCAGCGTCACCGCCCCTACGGCCATCCGAAGCTCTAATAGGGGCCGCGTCACCGTCACAAAGTGAACGACGCATGCACCAAGCGCGAGGAGGGGCCCCGCGATCACCGCGAAGACGAGGCGGCTGCGTTCTGTGTCGAACAGTACGAGTGGTACCGAGGTGATGAGCAGCGCAAAGGTCACGTAGAACCCAGACGTTACCCACGATGGCCACATGCGCTCGTTCTCCTTGCTGGTGAGTACGCACAACGAACGAAAAAACAACGACATATTACCGATTCTCATTTTCAACTATTCTGTCAGTTCTCATCACCGCATTCTGGCCTGGAGCTCATGCAGCGGAAGCGCGCGTGTCATACTCACACGCTGTCACCGTCGTGTGTGTTGGTTTGCGGTGGCACGTCTCGGATGGGAAACGAGAAACCGTTGCCTGGCAGCGGGCCTAGTGACGGAGCCAGGAGCCAGCACAATCGCGCCACTCTTTGCATTACCTTTACGGGTCGGGCGAAGCGCTGCTTCCGGTTGAGAGGCGAGGCGGCTGTTGAGCCCACGTGCGAGGATGAGGTGCTGCCACAGCTAACGGCAATGTGGTCGTCGTCACCCACAGAGGGGTCGCTGCATCGCCGGTGATGCGCGGATGCGCGGAAGAGCGCGATGTGGGGAAAGAAACATCGCGCCACGCGGACCACGCACGAAGCGGCCAGATAACACCATTTCGTGGGCAACAAGGGCGCATCAGGCCACCTCACAACCTCGGCATGGCCAAACACCTCGGCAAGGTTTCTCTTCCGGCCAAGGTCATACGGTGAATAGACCGTGACGACGACGGCACCTTCAGATGACTGCGAAGGCATGGCAGCGCCTCGCGGCGGCGTCGACGCCGGATCAGCGACAGCCGCAGTTACTCGCAGCGGCACAAACTCGTCGTTCCGGGTCCAGTCCAACATTTGTTGATCGTCCGGGTACGGATCATCCTCGTCGCTGGACGCCGAGACCTCCGCCACATCCGGATTGCGATCGCGTGGATCCCCCACGAGAACCACCCGGACACGCGGCACGCCCGTCCTCGGATGCCACCGGAACGAAACGGGGCGGGCATAGCTGCTCTCCATCGACGTGAGGTTGTATCGCAGCATGCGCCAGTTCCAGGTCACAAAGGCAAGCATGGCTAGCCAAATGGTACCCACCAGGGCAAACACAAACGTCATGATCACATCCTCCCCCTCTCCTCCCGGGGTGGTCGACGCGGTGGTGCTGTCGCGATCACGTCGACCGTACCTCAGCTCCTCGTATTCTCGCATGCTGGCACCTTGTCCGCTCGTGTGCGCCCAGTATAAGAACGAGAAGGCGAGCACCGAAAAAGTGGTGCCGGCAAGCAGGTGAATCAGAAAGCCCACGAAGTGGCGCTGGTTGTGGTACCCCACGCAGTTGTGGATCCATGGACAATGATGGTCCATTTTCAGCACGCAGCGGTTGCAGAGGACGCAGTGGTGCGACCGTGGGGGTCGCCAAAAGCGGCACGCGGAGCAATATCGCAGAGACGACGGTACATTGGGAAAGCGCTCGTAGACCGATTCGGCCCCATGCTCCCTCATCTCGCGAAGAAGAAAGTCGTTCGCGTCCGGCGTCAGGCATGGGGGCACCCACTGCTGGGGGTGAGCCGCCTTAGCACCGCTGTCGTCATCAGCGGGGAAGGGCGGCGACAAGCTGTGTCCAGGATCCATTCCCGCCGCACACGCCAAGTTGAACAGAATCGAAAACGAAATCCAGGCCAGGACAAGATGGAGCGCGTCGTCCAGGACGGCGGCCAAGCACTCACGAAACCAAGCACGCGGGCTGTCCTCCGCGGTCCCGAAGGGGGCAGGTGGAGGAGAATCGTTGTTGCCTTCGTCACCACCGTCGGCGTCCCCGTCTTGAAAGACGTCGCCGTAGAAGGCGGCCACATCCACCACGACGGCACCCGCCGGCCACCCCATACGGTCGCGTCGCATCCGTCGATCGCTGATTCGAACGGTATTGCCCGACGATGCAGCGGCTGAAGCCATTAACGGCGTCGACTCGCTTCCGGAAGGCGAGGCGGTCGCGGTGACAACGGTGAGGAATGGGAGCACCGACGAGAAGGCAGCGCGCGGCGGTGGATACAGCGCCACAGCCGTCCACGGCACCACGGTGGTGTAGAGCGTGTGCACCACCATCGTGATCAGCACGAAGGCGAACGCGAGCGTGAAGAGGCCGACGCCGTTCATGACCGCTCTCCCGGACGATTTGAGGCAGCGGACCGCCCTATTGCCGGCGCCGTGGGTCGTCATCGAAATGGTTGCGGCTGCGGCGTGACGATGGGCCCTTTACTGCATATTGCAACCGTTCCTCGCTGTGGCCGGAGGGAGAAGTAAAACTGCCAGCGCGCGGTGACAAACCCAACGCACCGAAAAACTGACCCCCAATTGGCAAGGCAAGGGAAACCTGACGGACGGTAGATGAAACCGTCGCGAGAGAGCGGAGTTCGTCCTACGGTGGAAGCTTCCACACGCGAGCCTGCATTTCGGCGGTGGGTTTCACACAGACGCCGTCGTCCGTTCGCCCGTATAAAGAAAATCGCCGTTTCGCTACAAAATCGTAGCCAATATCCGCGAGCCAAGATGGCAAGACGTAATACGCGAAGGTCGCCAACCGAGAATATAGCTTCCGGTCCAACTTCATGCCTATGCGGAAAATCGCGGCCGATTTCGTGTAGCATTTGACCTCAAACTTCTCGTCCCCCGCTAACGTCGCCGGGGATGACGGAACGGCCGACCGAAACGACGCAGAGCCTTCCTTTCGCTGCGTTGGCGCCACGACACGCCGCTTTTCGATGAGCAGAATAGTGTCCAAGTCGGTCGCGCTGCGAAGCGCTCCGGGGAAATGGTTAGCGACCGTTCGACCGTCTGACGACTGCAGGTGAACAAAGTGCATTCGGTTGGCGTCGTCGTCGTGGGCCAGGTTGTGTCTGGCAACGAAGTGAATTTGGCGGTTGCAGAAAAGGCACTCGCCGTCAAAAAGGATAAGGTTGAGCGGAACACGCTTGGCGAGGCGGTCCAACGCGGCGGTCGTCATGGCTGGTGAGGCGATGGGGAGGGAGGCACCAACGAACTCTGTGGCGAGCTGCAGTGGATGCACACGGCAACGTCATATGGAGCTTCCGTCCGTGGCAGTGCTTGACAACACCCACCACAGTCCCTTGTAAGACTGCTGCAAAAAAATTTGTGTCTACGAACGTCTTCTCGCAACACACACGCCGCGACGTGACTACGCATCGATCAGCCATTCCCGCCTCACGTGGCCGCACCGCCACGCCTCGAGAACCTCCGACGAGAGCCATTCCGCAAGTTCGTGAACCCCTTCCGGCACTGGAATCGGCATGGGCCTTGCTCGGGCCACGGCAGCCGCTGGTGGAGCAGCGGGTGGATTGCGACTAGCGCTGACGGTGTCAACCGAGCCGATCTGAGCAGGGCCCGACGACTCTGGCGTCCCGACGGCATAACTGTTGGCTCGAGCCAATTGATTCTCTATGACTTGGGACATCGCGGCGTTGAACACCTTGAGGTGCTCGCGCATACCACGCATTTCATAATTCCACTGCGCATGGCCGACCGGAGCCATGAGCTCGGCGCACAGGTACGACTGTTGCGTCGAGGCCGCCGTCGTCTCGCAAAGGAACCTCAGCACCATCGAGCCGGATAGCGACGCGGACCAAGCCCACGGCACAACGATGGGCGTGGCCAGCTTCTTGGCCACTTTAGCCAGCGCATCCGCTTCCGCGGCGGCATCGCCTGAGAAGAGCACGTGGTGCTTCCGGTGGGCTCGACCGACAATGACGGGCGCCCCGACGGCGCTGGAAGCCACGCCGACGCGCAGGACGACACCGAGAGAGGCGATGACCTTGTTGCTGGCCATCTCGTACGCGGCTTGGCATGCATCTCCCACGTGGTCTCGCTGGAGCCTCTTGGTGGTGTTCCACGATGCGCAGACGGTGTCGCCGTGCACCGCGTCGATTTCGCCGTGCATCTGGTGGATGATTTGTAGGAGGGTGTCCTGGTACTTGCCGAGGCGGCGGCCGAGCAGGGTGACGTGCAGCGCGTCGACCCACGCCGAAAACCCAGCGATTCTGGCGCAGAGCACGGCGCACGGCAGGATGGAGTCTACGTGCGGGGTCAGGGCAAGGAGGAGCATGTCCGCCATTTCCACGCGAGATGCGACGTTGCCCTTACCGTCCCCGCCTTTCGTGGACGGCTTGCTGTGTCCACCAGCGCCGCCAATCGCCATGCTTGTTGGTTTCTTGCTGCGATCGGTCCGGTCGCCGGACCTTCGAAGAGCGCCGTCGCTATCGTCCGATTCGCTGCCGTTCGATGAGTGCCCATCGTCGTCGTCGTCGTCGTCGGGCGAATTCGTCGGACGGAGATGCAGATGGTCCGACTCGCTGCCAGGAGACGCTGCCGCGAGCGAAGGATCGCGTGCCCCGCCCTGCTGTGGCGGGGGTTGTTGATTGACCCCTGTGACAGCGGCGTTTTGCATCGATGGTGCGTTCGATCGGTGGCCCCTCGCTTTGACGTGCTCGTACTGTTCGATGATGTCGTTTGCCCGTGTTAAGACCGGTCCTGGGATGAAATTTCGGAACCGCTTGAGGATGGCGACGCAGGCAAGCAGCCGTCGGATGACCAACGACGATCGCTGGGTCCCATCCAAGAATGCCAGTCGATCGAAGCGCAGCTCTGCCATCGCCGAAGCAAACTTCTCGGCCGCGAGTCCGACTTGCTTCGCCTCCGCCGAACCTTGGATCATTCGGATGCCGACGAACGTGGCGACGATGATCATCAAGTTGAGGGCCACGACGAGCATGAAGAGCGCGGCCGATGTCACGAGGTAATTTGGGTTGCACGTCGTGAGCATCCAGCGTTCGGGCAGCGACGAGGCCTGGGCATCGGGGGGACAGGGCACGCAGCGGTTGTCGATGGCCACGAACCGGCTCGGGCACGCATGGCACTCCAGGGTGGGCAATTGCTGGATATGGTTGCGTGGACAAGCCTCTCGGGATGTGAGGCAGACGACTTTGATCGAGGCGGCGGACGTGCCTCCGCCAGCGCACACGGTGGGAATCACCCGCTGGCAAGGACTGTGGGAGTGACGAGGTAGGGCTGCAGATGCGCACGAAAGTGGGCGCCACATCGCGCTGCGGCTGTCGAGCGGGTCCTGAAGAGGCGCTGGCACGTGCTTGCCAATGGCCTGATTACCGGCAACGATGACGCCGTGGACGATGGGCAACGGAAAGATGGCTCGGTCCACGGCGCCGGTGCGCAGGTCGTTGACCTCGATGGTGTCGTCGACGTCCTGTGATATGGTGAGGAATCCGTCGTCGCCTCGGGAGACGTGCACGAGACACTCAAAGCGGCGAAGTTGGTGCGTGGCGCTGCGCGGGGTCGTCGCTGTTCGCAGCGGCACGACGATCCACCGTGCGGCGGCGTCCGCGGAGCTGGAGGTTTGATTGCCCCTTCGCAGCCGCTGACTCGGCATGAGGAATACATTGCTCTCAGTGGATGCCACGAGCCATTGGCTGTCGATCACCTTTCGTGGCGAGTTAACCGCGTCCCCTCGCAGGCCATAGTCATCAACCGTGATCGCAATGGGCGTGCCGGGGATGGAGACAAAGGTCAACCCGAAGTCGGAGTCCGTGAATTTTAGGTTGGAGCCGACGTCAGGGACGGACACCGCCTCGGCGGGGCGCGATGCTTGCGGGCTCACGCGTCGTGCGAATGCAATGTCACGAGCGAAGATGTCCCACGTGAGGGGCCCCAAGGCGTCCACGGACGACGACGCCTGCGACATGAGCAACGAGAGCTGGATTCGCCACGCGTCGAAGCATGGAACCGTCGGAGAGCAATAGCCGCCCACGATGAACAACGCGTCGTTAGGGGCTTCGCCGGCGACACAGCGATGCGCGAACCTCATGCGGTCGGCGCCGAGGGCGTTGCGAAGGCGGCGCAACGGTCGGGTGGTGATGTGATACGTGCTTTCATTCGCCGGAGGTCGCAGGTCGAGGATCCAAATGTCGGCGGACGGCCACCTCGTCCCGTTTGCACTGACGTACTCGCCGCCGGTAATGAACAGCGTCGAAAGCTGGGAGGACACGCAGAAGGCGGCGTTGGTGAGTGACTGATAGAGTGCGAGATCCGACGGCGCCATGGCGCTGAAGCTCTCGGCGGTGATGTCGACGAGGCTGAGGGCGAAGGCATCGAGGAGGAAGAACAGCGAGGTCAGAGGCGTAGTTCTGGGAGCCGTAAGAGGGTCAGACATGGCGATGACAAAGTAGCCGGATCCCCCCGAGGCGGCAAAGCGAGGGCCGGCCAGCGAAAACACTTGAGCACTTCGAAATGAAAAACCGGGTGGCACGAATGCGGCCTCGCTGCCCAAGGTGACACCCCACACCGCATCGTGTGACTTTTCATCTCCCTCTTCCTCACTCTCCACTGGGCGCAAGTACGGGGAGGTGACCGCCCAGTTGATGCCAGTGATCGCGGTCAGCGGCTGGGCCATCAGCTCCGCACTCCGCGCCCTCCAAGCTGCCACCATTTGAGAGAAGGCGGAAGACGCCGCGGCGGTGGCTACCGCGGATGTCACCTGCGGGCAGCTCGGGAAACACGCGGTGTTGAACGCCACGACGCCGTCGGTGGAATTGAAGAGGTCCATCGTCCCTGCGCCGGGAGGTAGCGACCAGCCATGCGAGAGCTGCGAGGCATAGTCGAGCGAGGCAACGAACGAGGCGGGCGTGTGCACGTCGCGGCCGATGATGTGCAGCTCCGACAGGTCGCCCTCAGCGACATCGGCATTGGGCAAGGCTTGGTTGCCTCCGAAGGCGCTCGTCGACGTTTGTTCCGGCTTGACAGCGAACTTAGACGCCCGGATGCGTGCGAAAAGTTCCAAGAGACTGGATCGGCCAAACGTGGTCGACTCAGTGAACGGAAACGTGGGCAGCCAGGCGACGCGCGGTGTGGTCGCGGCGTCGGCGTACGACGCGGTGGCGTCCACGGCGACAGGGCCGAAGGCGATGACGAGCTCGCGAATCGTGTCATTTGAGGACTCGCCAGTGAGCGCGTCGGCGACGCGAGCCGCGACGGTGCTGCTGGACGATGAGGCGGTCGTGTCGACGAGCGTCAGAGGAGGCATCGTCAAGCATTGGTCAAAGGGAGTGTTGTATCGGAGCGTGGCTTGCACGCCGCCCAGTAGGCCGACCCGAAAACGACGGCCACAGATGGAGTAGGGCATATCCGACACATAGACCATGCGGGGCGTCCTGCCGCTTGCAACCGTGACGTTGAGCCACGCACTGGCAATGACGCCGAACCGGTACCCGAGGGCAGCAAAGTCATGGACGAGCACGTGGAACCCCGCGGGAAGCGACGAGATCAGCGGCTCGTCTGCCTCACCGGATTCCACAAAAAGTTCGGCGCACGACCGCATGGACTCATCGGGATATACGAACGTGCACCGGCCCCCACTACTTGAGGCCTTCATGGCTTGGACGACCGACGGCGACAACGCCGACATTGGCAGCACGTTGATGCTATCGACAGCAAGTTGGGTGACAGGGTTGGTAAGGGGACTTCCCAGAGTAGAGGGAGCGACTTCGTAGTTGTCGACAGCAAGAGCAGCGAGAAGGCCGGCGAAGTTGGCGGCCGGCCCCGAAAGCCAAGTCGGGCAGGGAATGCCAGGACAAAAAACCTTGACGCGGCTGAGGGTCCCGAGGCACGGATTCGGAGCTGCCGTCACGCCGCCAGCCGCGACAACGGCGAGGACTGCGGCGAACAGGGTCGCGGTACGGACTGACGCGCGGCCTCGTTCTCCGCGAGGCGTGAGATGATGATACCAGTCGCCCCACATTCCGAGAGCTCGTGAGGGAAAGTAAAATCGAAAATTTAAGTTAGCAACTATGAGAAGGGGGTGCATGAGAGCAAATCATCGCATACTGATCTCTTTGACGGCTCCCACCGAGCCGCGAACCAATGAATTCCAGTCGCTGTTACACTAACCACAGTTTAGTGGTGGGAGGCCTGATCATAGAAAGCCTTGTGTCGTTGGTAGTGCGCCAGCGTCTCCTCGCGCTGAGTAACGAGCGACGGAGTGGGCTCCTTGAAGGTGTCCTTAAAGAGGAACTCGGGGCCGTAGATGGGCAGTTTTTCTTGACGTTTGAGTTCATCGAGGACGAACGCTCGAGTCGCCTTGGCGAGCGCGTCGGTCTCGTCGCGCCCGCCCCACCAACCTTTCGCCGTCGCGTAAGCTTCAAACCGCGGTATCGGACTCATCTCCTTGTCAAAATGTTCGATTTCTGACTTGTCACGGTACCTAGAGGAGTCGTCCGAGGTGGAATGGTGGCCCACGCGGTAGGCCATCGTCTCCAGCAAGACAGGCGTCTTCTCCTCGACGATGATGCGGCGTGCCTCTTTCGTGGCCGCGTAGACGGCGAGCAAATCCGTACCGTCAACGCGGATGCTAGGGATAACATAGGCGATGCCGCGTGGCGTGATG
>ERZ1292633.2693-Hain-H41-02um-R1-2693-length-17893-cov-8_pt1 | contig 17893 bp, 15 predicted proteins | sample MGYA00564406_ERZ1292633 | MGnify/ENA primary metagenome ERZ1292633 (study PRJEB36523, sample SAMEA6512639) | groundwater metagenome | collected 2019-01-08 | study: AquaDiva: Metagenomics assemblies of 32 groundwater samples | reverse complement strand
GAGGAGGTAAATAATATGACTTGTGGATATTGTTGGAAGCGGAAAAAGAGAAAAGAGCTTGGTAACTTTGATGCTCGTAATGGGGAAAGAGTCCCTATTTGCAAAAGCTGTTGTAAAAAGATCTTCAAATGTACGCTCAAGAAGCTTGAACAATACTCTGAAGAATTGTGGGGTCAACAATGCCGTGTTTGTCGGGGAACTGGTCATACAGCGGTAGAAGGTCGTCCTGGTTATTGGCAAAAGCCTGCCTGTCGGAGTTGTAATGGACTTGGGGTAGATAAAAAGTATTATCTAAAAATGAGCGCGCCGTCAAAAACGAAAAAAAAGAGTTAATACGTTATCTTCTTGACCATTGACTAAATCCGTATCTAATCAAGGAGCGTTTGAAACAAAACGCTCCTTTTATTTTTCAAATTATTTAATCTGCTTAGCCGAACTGCAAATTATTTTTGGTTCGCCGCCGCGAAGAGAAATTTTTCCGGCAACTAAAACCACATTTCCTTCTATCCAGATACTCTTGGTTTTGTCCAAGACATCCGAGAACACCAATATTTCCGTATTGGCATTAAAATCTTGAATTGTCACAAAAAGCATCGGCTGTCCCATTTTTGTGGTAATTGAATGAAGTTTGGATATAAATCCGGCAACTTTGACATTTTTAGGCCTCATCCATTCATCATTATCTCCGCGGGCCATAGCAACGCTTATTTCAGATACTTCCAGTTTCTGTATTTTTTCTTTATATATATTTAAAGGATGGTCGGATATAAATAAACCCAACAATTCTTTTTCCCAAGTTATTCTTTCGGTCGGAGTGGCTGGAACACAAGATTTCATTTTGAGAGCGCCAGCCGAAGCCCTAGATCCTCCGAAAAGGCTGTTCTGCGTCGTGTTTTTTGATCTTCTTAATCCGGAAGTAAATTTAATAATATCTTCTATATTGGCTATAGCCTGATTTCTTTCTATGCTCAAAGAATCTAGCGCGCCGGATTTTATCAAACTTTCCAAAGATTTTTTATTCAGATCTTTGTGTTCAACTCTTTCAAGCAGATCTATAAAATTTTTGAAAGGCCCATTTTTTTGCCTTTCGGCCATAATGGCTTCAATAATATTCTGGCCGACATTTTTAATGGCTAATAAACCGAAACGGATATTTTTTTCTTCCGGGACGAAAGCTAAAAAGCTTTTATTTATATCAGGCGGCAATATTTGAATGCCGGCTTTTTTGGCTTCGCTGATAAGAAACGCGGCTCTTTCCACATCGCCGGAATCGGCGTTTAAAAGACCAGTATAAAATTCTACGGGATAGTGCGCGCGCAAATACGCGGTTCGATATCCGATAACCGCATAGCAAGCGGCATGGCTTCTGTTGAATCCATATCTGGCAAACGGTTCAAACCACATCCATATCTGTTCGGCAATTCTTTTTTCAATTCCGTTTTTAACCATTCCGTCTATCATTTTCTGGCTTTGTTCGTCCAGAAGAGATTTTATTTTTTTACCGACAGCTTTTCTTAGTGTGTCGGCTTCGGAAAGCGTAAAGCCGGCGAGCTCCTGCGCTACTTTCATCAGCTGTTCCTGGTAGATCATTACGCCGTAAGTTGTTTTAAGTATGGGTTCAAGTTTCGGATGCAAATAATTTATTCTTTCGCGTCCAAACTTTCTGTTGATATATTGCGGGATAAATTCCATCGGGCCCGGGCGGTATAAAGCGACCATTGCGATGATGTCTTCTATTTCGGAGGCTTTTAAATCTTTGAGGTATCTGCGCATACCGCTCGATTCAAGCTGAAAAACTCCTGTGGTATCCGCGGCCTGAAAAATTTCAAAAGTTTTTTTATCGTCCAGCGGTATCTTGCTCATATCTAAATCTATTCCGTGATTTTCTTTTATCAGGCGAATAGAATTTTCTATGGTTGTTAAGTTTTTAAGTCCGAGTAAATCAATTTTAAGCAAGCCGAGATCTTCAACGCTGTGCATTTCAAATTGGGTCATAATGGTGTCTTTGTCTCCAGGCGCGTATTGAATAGGCATATAATCGGTGAGCGGGCCCTCGGAGATCACGGTTCCGCAGGCATGGACTGAAGCGTGCCGATTGACTCCTTCAAGGTGTTTAGCGGCGTCTATTATTTTTTTAGCGTCAGGATTTGTTTCGTAGAGATTTTTAAATTCCACCACTTTTTTTAATGTTTCATCTATCCATCCTTCTTTCATTCCTTGAGTTGGGTTGAAAGGGATTAATTTTGAGGCCGTATCACAAAGGGAAAGAGGAACGCCCATGGCTCTACCGACGTCTCTAATTGCCGCGCGGGCGGCCATAGTTCCAAAAGTAATGATATGGGCAACACGATCTGTGCCGTATTTTTCTTGCAGATATCCGAATACTTCATCGCGGCGGGTATCGGTAAAGTCTAAATCTATATCAGGCATTGAAATACGTTCGGGATTCAAGAATCTTTCAAACATTAGCCCGTATTGGATCGGATCCAAGTCCGTGATGCCTAAAATATAAGAAACAATACTGCCCGCGGCCGAACCTCTGCCCGGACCAACGGCGATGCCGCGTTCTTTTGCCCAATTTACGAAGTCCTGCACAATTAAAAAATAATCAACGAATCCAGTTTTTTTAACGACGTCCATTTCATAATCCAGCCGTTTTTTGGTTTCTGCGTTTATATTTGGATAACGTCCGCCCACTCTTTCATTAACTAGTTTTTCCAGATAATCATTAGCATTTTCATTTTTTGGAAGCGGAAATTTAGGCAATATCACTTTTCCGAGCTGGATCTCTACGTTGCAGCGGTCGGCAATTTTTGCGGTGTTTTCCAAAATTTCCGGAATGTCGGAAAAAAATTCAAGCATCTGTTCCGGAGACCGCAAAGAAAAATCATCGTCTTTTAAAGTGAGCCTGTCCGGATCGTCCACGGTATTTCCGGTTTGTACCGCCAGAAGAATATCGTGATATTTTGCATCCTCGGATCTTAAGTAATGCGTGTCTTGAGTCGCCACCATATCTATGCCGGTTTCTTGGGCCAGTTTTCTGATGCCTTCATTCACTTCTTTAACGCCGGGAATGCCAGGATGATGGCCAAGTTCTAGGAAAAAATTTCCTTTGCCCATAATTTCCTGATATTCCAAAGCAATTCTTTTTGCTTCGTTGTATTTATTAGCCGTGAGAGCCCGTCCAATTTCTCCTGCCGGACAAGCGGATAGGGCAATGACGCCCTCGTGGTGCATTTTTAAAATTTCTTTATCTATTCTAGGCTTGTAATAAAATCCTTCCAGATTTGCTTTGGTGACTAATTGGATAAGATTTTTCCAGCCGATATTATTTTCCGCCAGCAAAACTAAATGACAAAATTTGTCGTCAATTCTGTTGCGCTTATTGTGCCGGCCGTTCGGAGCGATATATGCCTCAACTCCAAGGATCGGTTTGATGCCGGCTTTTTTTGCTTTTTTATAAAATTCAATCGCGCCGTAAAGATTGCCGTGATCAGTTAGCGCCAAAGAATTCATTCCTAATTCTTTGGTCCTGTTGACCAACTCATCTATTTTGGCGAGCCCATCCAAAAGAGAATAATGTGAGTGTACGTGTAGGTGAGTGAAGCGCATTATGAAGTTAGTTAAAACGTTAAAAGTTTAAAGTTATAAGTTAGAGACAAGATGAGACGGACAGTAACAAGAAGATTAGTAAATAAATTCATGTCTCTTGTCGCTTTTTTACATTGTTACTAATTTATAATAGCTTAAAAAGAAGTTTTTTAAAATATTAAATTATTTACTTATTTATCCTTTTATGATATTTTTAATACATATAATTAATTAACATTAAATAAAAACTATGGGTGGCGTACCAGTAAAACACAAATCAAAATCAAGAGTTGGAATGCATAGGGCTCATCAGGCTTTAAAAAAAGCCAGTATTTCGGCCTGTAAAAATTGCAAGGCTCCGGTTTTGTCTCACAGGCTTTGCTCTAATTGCAGAAGCTATGAGAAATAGTAATAAAGAAATTTCTAATTTCTAATTTCTAATTCCTAATTTCTAAATAATGACTCAAGCTCCAAAACCTAAAAAAGAATAAGGAAGTTAAATAATCATTAATAGTTAGGACTTGGGATTTATTTAGGTCAATTAGAGTAAGTAGGTCAATTAGAAATTCATACACCGATTAATTTATTAGGAATTGGATATTGGTAATTAGGAATTATGTTTTAATTTGAAATATGGCTACTCGTCACTTAGCTCGTTCTATAATTCTCCAATCTCTTTATGAGTGGGATTTTTATAATCAGAAAAATGATCTGACGGAAATTCTTGAAAGAAATATGAAGGAGTTCGGGCCCGGCATTGATGAGCCGGAATTTGTTTGGAACCTGATGAAAAATATAATTTCTCATAAAAAAGAAATTGATAACATAATTACTAAAGCGGCTCCGGAGTGGCCAATTGACCAGATATCTATTGTGGACAGAAATGTTCTGCGCATAGGGCTTTTTGAGCTTTTATTCGCGGACAGGAACGAAGTTCCGCCGAAGGTGGCTATAAACGAAGCCATTGAAGTGGCAAAAAATTACGGTGGCCCGAATTCTGGTAAATTTATCAATGGTGTTTTAGGGACTGTTTATAGAGAGATAGGGGAGCCAGGCAAAGATGATCATGCGCCGGTGAAAGAAGATGTTGTTTCCGAGAAAAAAGAAAAAGAGAAGAAACCCAAAAAATAAAAACATAAAAGCCGAAAAATAATTGTCATTTAGGCCAACGAGCCGGAATCTAGAAGGAGAACTGGATTCCAAATCAAGTTTGGAATGACAGACATCAGACATTGATTAGACATTAGAAATTAGTAATTAGAAATTGTTTTAGTACATATGGATATTGAAAAATTATCAAAAAGTATCGGTTATAAGTTTAAAAAAGAAAATTTATTAAAAGAGGCGCTAACTCACAGATCGTATCTGAACGAAAATCCTAGTTGGCGGTTTTCGCATAATGAAAGATTGGAATTTTTAGGCGATGCTGTTTTGGAATTGGTAGTGACGGAAATTTTGTATAGCAAATATCCGAATTATGATGAGGGCAAGCTCACGTCTTTTAGAGCGGCTCTGGTTAATTATCAAATGATGGCCGATATTTCCAAAAATATAGAACTGGAAAATTCTTTATTGCTTTCTAAGGGCGAGTCAAAAGATATCGGAAGAGCCAGGGATGTTATTTTGGCGAATGCTACAGAATCATTAATAGGGGCTATATATTTAGATGGAGGATATGAAAGCGCTAAAAAATTTATAGAAAAATTCATAATGGCTGAATTGGAAAATGTGGTGGAGAAAGGTTTGTATAGAGATGCCAAAAGCGAGCTTCAAGAAAAAACTCAAGCCAATCAAAAGATCACTCCTATATATAGAGTGATAAGCGAAGAGGGCCCGGATCATAAAAAGATTTTTACGGTTGGAGTGCATTTGGCTGATAAATTGATCGCTACAGGCCAGGGTATGTCCAAGCAGGACGCCGAAGTGGATGCGGCTAAAAAAGCATTGCAGGAATTACAAAAATAAGAAAGATCATCCAATGCGAATAATTTTGGGTTCCCAATCTTCAGGAAGGAAAAAGATCCTGGAAAAGATGGGATATGAATTTGAAGTGATGACCGCAGATATCGATGAAAAACAGATCCGTTTTGAGGATCCGGTTAAATTGACGCTGGCGCTGGCAAATGCCAAAGCCGATGCATTGCTGCCCAAAATTAAATCTGATGCAATTTTAATAACCGCTGACATAGTTGTTTCTTGCAACGGTAGAATTTTTGAAAAGCCGTCTTCCGACGAAGAAGCGAAAGAATATTTAATGATGTGCGCGAAATATTCAGCTGAAACGATCGGATCCATTGTTGTTGTAAATACAAAAACCGGCGCGAGAGTCCAAGGGACCGATATTTGCAAGATCTGGTTCAAAGAATTTCCAGAGGACGTCATTGATAAATATGTGGCGAGCAAGGATCCATTTTTACACGCGGGAGGATTTGATTATGAACATCCGCTATTATTTCCGTATTTAGACCGCATTGAAGGCGAACCGGAAAGCGTTATCGGATTGCCGATGAAATTAACAGATGAATTAATAAAACTAGTTAGTTTTGGGGTATAATTAAAACAAGTTTTTAAAAATAAACCCTTTTTGCATGTTACTTAAACGACTAGAACTTGTAGGCTTTAAATCTTTTGCCGATAAAACGACCTTGGAATTTCCTGGCGGTATTGCCGGAATTGTCGGTCCGAACGGCAGCGGAAAAAGCAATGTATTAGACGCAGTGCGTTGGATTTTGGGCGAGCGTGAAGCAAAAAATTTGAGGGGCGATAAAGCCGAAGATCTTATTTTTGCCGGCACTCAAAAGAGACCAAGAATGGGTATGGCCCAGGTGTCTTTAACTTTTGATAATAGCTCCGGATTTTTCCCGGTAGATTTTTCAGAAGTTTCTATTGTAAGAAGAATCGATAGAGATGGCATATCCCAATATTATTTGAACAAAGCCGAAGTCAGGCTTAAAGATATAATTGATTTTTTTGCTAAAGCCAGGCTCGGCACGCACGGCTTGACCGTCATCAATCAGGGCGAAAGCGATCTTTTTGTTAAATCATCTCCTAAAGAAAGAAGGGAAATGATAGAGGAAATTTTAGGTTTAAGACAATATCAGATAAAAAAGCATGAGGCCCAGAGAAAGCTTAAAAATACGGGAATAAATATAGATAAGGTGCGGGTGATGCTGGACGAAATAGCCCCCCATTTAAGATTTTTAAAAAAGCAGACAGTTAAGTGGGAGAAGCTTTCGGAAACAGAAAAAGAATTGAACGATCTGGAATCGGTATATTTTAAAAGCAAATTAAAGGAAATTTTGGCTGGTCTTGAAAAATTTTCTCCTCGCCTCAAAGAAATAGACGTGAAGCTGGCGCAAAAAGTTTCCGAACTTAAAATTTTGCAGGAGCAATTAACCAAAGTGGAAAACAGCAGGCCGAGTAATAAAGCCCAGCTAGATACATTACAAATTAAAAAAGAGGAGCTTTTTAATAAAAAATCGGTTTTGGAAAAAGAATTGGGAAGATTGGAAGTTAAAATAGAATTTTCTTCAACCGCAGAAGTAGACCCAAGAAAGGCGCTGGTTGTTTTAAATGATCTCAAAGCGGTCATTAAAAATCTTTCAGAAGAAAGCGATTTGGCAAAAATAAAGAGTGTTTTGAATGAAATATTCTCAAAGATAGATAATTTTCTTCAGTTTGGTAATGAAAAAGGCGCGTCTCAAGAATTGTCTGAATTTAAAGTTACTAAAGAAAAACTTTCCGCTCAACTAGATGAAATTATCAAAGAACTGGAAAATTCAAAAAAACTGGAGATTGGCTTTTCAGCGGATCTGGAAAGTTTTAATTCTGAATTTAGAAAATCTTTTCAATTGGTAGAAGCTAAAAAAGATGAGATATCCGGACTAGAATCAGAAAAGAACAGAATTCATTTTGATACCGAAAGATTTAATTTGAGGATGCAGGATCTGGAGGCGCAGATAGTTCAGGCCGGAAAAAATATAGATGAACTGAAAACTAATTTGGAAAATGCGGAGCCGGTCAATATTTTTGAATCGGAAAGAAGGATCTTTAAATTGAGAGCCGAAGTGGCGAGCGTAGGAGAGATAGACCAGGCGCTCTTGAACGAAGCCAAAGAAACCGAGAGTAGATTTAATTTCTTATCTACTCAACTGGCCGATTTAGAAAAAGCGTCAGGCGATTTGAGCGTTTTAATCAAAGATTTGGATTTGAAAATTCATAATGATTTTACTTCTTCTTTAGGAAAGATAAATGAGGAATTTAATAAATTTTTCCAGCTGATGTTTGGTGGCGGAAAAGCCAAACTTTATCTGGAAAAGCCGGAAATTAAAAAACAAGTTTTGCCGGACGAAGGATTGGCCGACGAATCAAATCCTATTCCAAAAGAACCAGAGTCGGAGGAAGAAGATGAATTGTCCGCCGGAATTGAAATGGATCTGGTAATACCTCGCAAGAAAATTAAGGGACTAGAAATGCTTTCCGGAGGAGAAAAAAGTTTGGTTTCTATTGCCGTTTTATTTGCTTTAATCTCCGTGAGCCCTCCGCCATTCCTGGTTTTGGATGAAGTGGACGCGGCGTTGGATGAAAGGAATACTAAGCGTTTTGCCGAGCTTATAAAAGATTTTTCAAAAAAATCGCAATTTATAATTGTGACGCACAACAGAGCTACCATGGAATCTTCGGATATGCTTTATGGCGTGACTATGGAGGAGGATGGCGTGTCCAAAGTGCTTTCTATTAAGTTGGATTAATTTCCTATATAATATAGTTAAAGAGATTTCTTTCCGACTTCTTAGTCGGAATTAGAAATCCTTTATCCGCCAAAATTTTTGTGAAACAAAAACTTAGGCGGATGCTCAATTTTGTAGTTAATTTTTTACTACAGAAAAGAGTGTAAAAAATAAACAAAATTGGCATGTCTTCAGAAATTTTATTAATAATTGTTTTAGTGGTTTTGATCATCGGCTTTGCCGGAGTTTTTATTTATTTAAAAAAATATCCGCCAGCCGGTGGAGAAGTTAAAACAGAAGATTCGTCTGTTTTGCTTATTCAAAATCAGCTTCACGAAATAACTAGGAGATTAGATCTAAGCAAGGGAGAAATGTCGGATACGATGCAAAGGCAAATGTCCGAGAGTAATCGTTTGATCAGAGAAATTACGCAGGAGCTCACAAAAGTAGGCGAGGGGCAAAAACAAGTATTCAGCATGGCAGACCAGCTTAAAAATCTACAGGATATTTTGAAGAATCCGAAACAGCGCGGAGTGCTTGGTGAATATTTTTTGGAAACTCTTTTAAAAAATGTGATGGCGCCGGGACAGTACCAGATGCAATACAAATTTAAAGACGGATCTATTGTTGATGCTGTAATCTTTGTGAAAGATAAAATTGTTCCCATTGACTCTAAATTCAGTTTGGAAAATTATAATAGGATTTTGGAAGAAAATGATCCGACCAGGCACGCAGAGCTGGAAAAAGTTTTTAAACAAGACTTGAAAAATAGAATTGATGAAACTTCAAAATATATCAAACCGGAAGAGGGCACCATGGAATTCGCTTTTATGTTTATTCCCGCGGAAGGAATTTATTATGATTTATTAATAAATAAAGTTGGCGCGATAAAAAGTAATACCCAGGATCTGATACAGTATGCTTTTAAAGATAGAAAAGTTGTGATCGTTTCACCGACGTCATTTTTGGCGTATTTCCAGACCATTTTACAGGGTCTTAAAGCGCTTCAAATTGAAGAGTCGGCTAAGGAAATCAGAAAGCGAGTAGAAAACTTGGGAAAACATATCGGCAGTTATGAAACTTATATGAAAAAACTTGGCGGGCATTTGGGCACGACCGTGAATATGTACAATAGCGCTTACAAAGAGCTGGGAAAAATAGATAAAGATGTTTTGAAAATTACCGAAACTTCGGCGGGTATTGAGCCGGAGGCATTACAAGTTCCGGAAAATTTAGAAGAATAATAATTAATAACAAATTCACAATTTAGAATTTACAAACAAAGAATAATTCATTTAAAAATTGTAAATTTAAAATTAAAAATTACTAAGATTATGACCTCAAAAGAACTGCGTAAAAAGTTTTTTAATTTTTTCGAAAAGCGGGGACACAAAATTGTGCCATCTTCATCTTTGATTCCCGATGATCCATCGGTGCTTTTAACTACTGCCGGAATGCAGCAATTTAAGGCTTATTTGACTGGTGTTGCTGATCCAATGAAGGCATTTGGTTCAAAATCGGTCTGTTCAATACAAAAATGTTTTAGGACTACCGATATAGATGAGGTTGGAGATTTTTCACACCTTACTATGTTTGAAATGACCGGCAATTTTTCTTTTGGGGATTATTTTAAAGAAAAAGCTATTCCTATGAGTTTTGAATTTTTAACATCCGAAGAAGGTCTAGGCTTGGACCCACAAAGACTTTATGTCACTTGTTTTAAAGGTGATGCCGATGTTGATTGCGATGAAGAGGCGATCAAAATCTGGCAGGAACAATTTGCTAAGGCTGGTATTGATGCTAAAGTTGGCGAAAGAATTTTTCTTTATGGACGAGAAAAGAATTGGTGGGAAGCGGGTCCGGGACCATGTGGCCCAGACGCCGAAATGTTTTATGAGACTGGAAAAGCTCATGACAAAAAATTTGGAGAAACATGCCATCCAAATTGCGATTGCGGTCATTTTATGGAAATCGGTAATGACGTTTTTGTTCAATATAATAAAACAAAAGAAGGTACGTATGAGCCCATAACCCAAAGATCTATTGATAATGGAAGAGGATTTGAACGCTTGGCAATGGTGACACAGGGCAAGGACAATGTATTTGAAACAGACTTATTTAGTCCAATTGTTGACCAAATTAAAGAAGTTAGTCATGTCTTGGATCAGAAGGTAATTAGGATCTTAGCGGATCACCTGCGCTCCTCAATTTTCTTAATAGCGGACGGTATTAGACCTTCAAATAAAGAGGCTGGGTATATCTTAAGGCGTCTTTTAAGACGTGTTTTGGCATACAGTTCAAAATATGATATTCATGCTGATCTATTTCCTTTGGTCTTGGAAAGAGTTGTGGAAAATTTTGGCGAAGCTTATCCGGAATTGAACAATAAAAAAGAAATCGTAAACGTTTATTACGAAGAAAGAGATAAATTTAATAAAGCGATTGGCGAGGGATTGAAAGCATTTAATATTTTAATTTCAGCGGCCAAAGAAACAGATTCCTTTATTGCTCAGCTTCAAAAGATGATTGGTTTAAAAAAACACGGACCTATTTCCGGAAAAGATTCTTTTTCGCTTTATGAAACATATGGTTTTCCGAAAGAATTAATGCAAGAGTTTTGTAGGGAAAAAGATATCGTTTTTGATGAAATTGGTTTCGACGAAGAATATAAAAAACATCAAGCAACTTCTAGGGCTGGAGCTGAAAAGAAATTTGGAGGTCACGGATTGGTTTTGGATACAGGAGAATTGAAAGCCGGATCAAAGGAAGATATGGAAAAAGTGATCAAGCTTCACACGGCAACGCATTTGCTTCAGAAAGCATTGAGAAATAATTTAGGAGATGAAATAAAACAAATGGGATCAGACATTAATCCTGAGAGGGGAAGGTTTGATTTTTCTTTTACCAGAAAGTTGACCGAAGAAGAAGTTAAAAAAGTTGAGAGCGAGATAAATGATGTGATAAACAGCGATTTGCCGGTTTATTTTAAAGAAATGCTCATAGAAGAAGCCAAAAAGACCGGCGCCCTGTTCTTTTTTAAGGAAAAATATCCGAACAACGTAAAAGTTTATTTTATCGGTCCGAAAGGTGGCGGCAATGAAAAATCATACAGCGTTGAGTTTTGCGGCGGTCCGCATGTTGAGCATACTTTGCAGATAGGAAGTTTTAAGATACAGAAACAGGAGTCGGTAGGCGCGGGCACGAGAAGAATAAAATTTATTGTTGGTAATTAATACGTTAATATAAAAAACATTCCAACATTCTTGAGAATGTTGGAATGTTGTGTATAGATTAAGAATTGTTTTTGATAATTTTATTAAATTGACTTTCTTGGTTATTGGCTTATATTGAAATAAGCTTATTTATAGTATAAAAAGGGGGAATGTATGAATCCAAATATTCAGCAGTTTTTATTTTTGATTCTAATAGGAATGGTAGCTTGGCTTGTAATAGTTATTGTTGGAATTCTTTGTTTTCATTTTCCAAGAAAATGCGATAAATGCGGCAAGTTTCGGGCGTTTAAGTCTACAAGAGTAGATAAAGCAACAATTTATACGGCAGGGGGATTCATGATTTCAAATTACCATATTTCCCGAAAAATATGCATAAGTTGCGGATTTGAAAGCGAACCGAAGCTTGTTAAGAAAACTGAAAGTTTTTTAAGAGACTAGTTTACCAGCTAGCAGAGAGAACAAAATAAAACCCGCGAGTAAAATCGCGGGTTTTTTATTTTTATTATCATCAGTTTTTGCCCATACAAAGGATTTCCTTCCATTCACGATATAGTGGTATAATTGAATGTGTTAGACCTCAATTTTTTAAAGCGAGTAATTTCCAGTCTAACGGTTAAGAACCCGAATTTTTTGGTTATTGAGGTCATAAATCATTATTTGCAATTTACCCTTATTAAGGCGGATTTTTCTGCTAAAAATATATTGATATGCAAAAATTGGATCAAGGAGCTTAGCAGTTTAGAAATCCCGTATTTGTTAAAAGAAGTCAAAAAAATACTTAAAAAGGTTCCTAAAAAAGCGGATTTTAATATTATTTTAAATCTGGATTCAAATTTAGCTCTCGCTATATATTCCTCGGTCTCATTAGTAAGACCAAAACCTAAAGAATTGATAGATGAGGCCGATCTTGATAATCTAATTTCCCAAGCTATTTGGAGATTTTTTGACAAACAAAGACCGAGAATCGCCAAAAAAATGGGTATTGAAGAGATAGACGTTCTCTTGGCGGATGTCCGTATAAGGGGCGTAAAAGTTGACGGACACAAAGTAGTAAATCCATTAGGATTTAAGGCAAAATCGGTAGAAATTTATTTAAGCGAGACTTTTGCCGTCAGAGATTTTATCAGGGGGGTTAGAGAATTAACGCCTTCCAACAAAATTATTTTTGTAAGCGAGGCGGGTACGACACTGTCCCACGCGCTTCTTAATTCTATAAATGAAAATAAGCCGTTATTTCTTGTTAATTTATTTCCAAATCAGACAGCTGTTTTTCATGCCTCGGTTGGCCATTTATATCATATAGATAATTTCAATTGGGGCGGCAATTCTTTGCTGCAAAATTTAAATGATAATTTTAAGCTTGATGACGCCGTCTCCGGAACCTTAATAGAAGTCTATAATAAAAACGGAGGCTCTCCATATCTAATTAAAAAATTAGAAAATATTTTTATGGAAGAATGCCAGATCCTGGCCAACGGGATCGAGTCTTTGGCGCCGGAAATTGGAAAGATATTTATAAATCCATACTTTAATTTTCCTTCTTGTTTGATTTCTGAACGGTTTGAGTCAAAGTTTAGTAAAAATTTTAAAATTGAATTGTTATCCACCGATACAGTTATGAAAAAAATGGGTTTTACGATACAATTTAGTAAGTCTGTTAAAAAAATAAAGAATTTATCAACGCTATCTTCTGTTCTGCTGGAAATATTTTTGATGCCTAAGAACGAAAAGATAAATTATCTGGCCAATAGGCGAGTAAGATGGCTGTTGTCTTGAAATTAATTTAAATATGAAAAAAATAAGCATAAATAAAAGCGACGAAGCGGCGCTTATTGTTGAAAAAATTATAGAAATTGAGTCAGATGAGATCATTTTAATTATTCCCAGATTTTCACAATTAGGGGAGTCTTTGGGCAACTTCCATCTTTTAAAAAGGGAGGCTGATGCCATAGATAAAAAATTATTAATAGAATCGGTTGATAATCGCGTAATTGAATTGGCCGAACTTGCCGGTATTGAAGCTTTGAATCCTTTTTTTGTAAAAAATAAAAGGCAATTTTCAGATATAATTCCCAAAAAAGAAAAAATCATATCCGGTAAAAAAAATGGAGCAGCCGGAGACTGGAAAAAAGAAGAGGAATTTATTAAAAAAATATCCAACAATTTAAGCCTCGAAGAATTTGAAAATAAACAAAGTCATTTTTCTAAAAAAGAAAAGCAAAAAGTTGCAGGAGAAGAAAATGAACGGGAAGTTGAGGAATCCGAAGAAAAAGAATCTTTTATCAAAAAGATCCCGATCAAAACAATTATAGGAACTATTGTTTTAGGACTAGTTGTTTTTGGCGCCATTACAATGCTTCCTAAAGTTGATCTTGAACTGGTTTCAAAAAAGATGGAATGGTCATATACCGATTCAGTAATTACTCAATTATCCGCTAAAGCTGATTACAAAACCGTTACTATTCCCAATCAAAAATCTACTTCGTCTAAAAATTTGGAAATGAAGTTTCCGGCAACCGGAAAAAAACAGGTTTCTAACAAAGCTTCCGGAAAAATGACTATTTATAATAGCTATAGTTCAGATGCCCAAACATTAGTGAAAGACACCCGCTTTCTTTCTCCTGACGGAAAAATATTTAAATTAATCAAACAAATTATTGTGCCGGGAGCCAAAATATCAGAAGGTAAAATACTTCCATCAAGCATTGATGCCGATGTTGTTGCTGAAAAAGCCGGTGAAGAATACAATGTTGGTCAGGTAAAACTTTTTCAGATCCCAGGATTTAAGGGCACCCCTAAATATGCGGCATTTTATGGGGAATCAAAAAGCAATATGACCGGCGGATTTGTTGGAGAAATTTCTTATCCGACCGCTTCCGATATTGCCGCTGCCAAGAAAAAAATGAAAGAAACATTAGAAAGCAGTTTGAAGACAGAGCTTTATTCTGAAATTTCCAGCGATTTTAAGATCGTAGAAGGATCCTCAAGCTTCTCAACTTTAAAAGAAGACATTAAGGAAGACGTTGATAAGGACGGTAATTTTTCTATTTTTTCTGACGCCCAACTGGCCATTATTTCCTTTAAGGAGTCTGATCTAATTGATATATTAAGTAAAAAAGCGGAAGCCGAGAAGGGCGAAGATTACGCTGTTAAAAGTTATGATCTGCAATATGGAATTGCTAGAATGGATGTCGCTTCCGGGAGGCTAAGTTTTCCAGTGACTTTTAAGGCTATTTTGAGCTATAAAATAGACATTGAAAAAATAAAAAGCGAGATTGCCGGCATGTCAGATATTGAACTTAGAGAAAAGATATTCTCTCTTCCCGGTATTGATATTGAAAATCAAAACGTTGTTTCCTTCTGGCCATTTTGGGTAAAAAGGGTTCCAAATAACTTAAATAAGATAAATATAGCGGTTGACTAAAATATAGCGCCGTGCTATATTTTTATTCATTTATCATGAACGACGATTCGATAAAGAAGCTGGAGGGTATTGTTGAAGAATCTCTTCCGGGCACTAATTTTAGAGTAATCAGCGGAGATAAAAAAATTCTCGCGCATCTTTCTGGTAAAATGCGTATGAATTATATTAAAATATTGCCAGGCGATAAGGTCTTGCTCGATGTGAGCGTTTATGATGAAACTCGAGGAAGGATTACAAGAAGGCTTTAAAGTAATCAACCAATAACGCCTGCCTGCCGATAGGCAGGAATTAGTACGAATTTACGAATAATACTATGAAAGTAAGAGCATCTGTTAAAAAAATTTGCAATAGCTGCAAGGTCGTCAGAAGAAAGGGCCGCGTTTGTATTGTCTGTAAAACCAAAAAACATAAACAAAGGCAAGGATAGAATATAAATCAAAAACCATGCGCTTACTAGGTATAAATATTCCGGACAATAAAAAAGTAGAAATTTCTCTTACATATCTATATGGCATAGGACGTACTTTGTCGCGTGATGTTTTAGAAAAAACAAGAATTGATTTAAATAAAAGAGCAAAGGATCTAACCCCCGATGAAATTAGCAAGATCAAAGAATATATTGAAAAAAATTATAAAATTGAAGGAGAATTAAAACAGATCATCAAACAGAATATCCTTATGTTGAAGGATCTGGGGACCTATAGAGGATCCAGGCATGCGCGCAGACTTCCAACGCGCGGGCAGAGAACGAAAACTAATTCTAGAACTGTCCGTGGCAATGTCAGAAAAACTGCAGGCAGCGGCAAGAGAAAGACGGATCTTAAATAAAAGCACACGAAAAGCGCACTACGAATGCGCCCACACGAATAAAAATATATGGGAAAAGTTAAAGTGGCAAAAAACGAAAATAAGGAGGCGGTGTTGGAAGGAAAAGACAAGGTAGAAAGCGCGGTTGTAAAAACCAGCGCTAAATCAGCTGCTAAAAAAGTTGATACTGGAAACGCTTACATAAAAGTTTCATATAACAATACTTTGATTTCAGTTACAGACGAAAAAGGTAATTTATTAGCTTGGTCTTCGGCCGGGGCTCTTGGTTTTTCCGGACCAAAGAAAGCTACGCCATTCGCGGCTTCTAAAGTAGTTGCCGCCTTAGCTGAAAAGTTAAAAAAGATAGGTCCGGCCAATTTACATGTTATGGTTAATGGTATTGGCGGAGGCAGAGATTCTTCCATTCGTTCTTTTGCTAATCAGGGATTTAATATTTTGTCTATTCGCGATGTTACTCCGATCCCGCACAATGGTCCGAAACCAGTTAAAGTTAGAAGAGTTTAAATAATTTTAAATTTAATTATGTTTGATACTAGAGAAAAAAAAGAACGATCATTAGGCACTAAGCTTTTTTTAAAAGCCCATCGTTGCAATTCTCCAAAATGCGCTCTTGAAAGAAGGCAGGTTAAGCCGGGAGCTCATGGGGCTAGCCGTCGGGGCGCTAAATCTGAATATGGACAACAGCTTAATGAAAAGCAAAAAATAAGATTTACTTATGGATTAAGAGAGGCTCAAATCAGTAAGATTTTTAAAACAGCTTCTAAGAAAGCCGGAATTACAGGCAAGGTGATAGTTCAGCTTTTAGAAAGACGATTAGATAATGTTGTTTTTAGGCTTGGGCTGGCTCCGTCCCGCTCCGTAGCGCGACAATTGATAAATCATGGGCACATTATGGTAAACGGTAAAAAGGTGACTATTCCTTCACTTTCTGTGAAAATAGAAGATAAAATAAGCATTCGTCCGCAATCAAAAGATCATATAGTTTTTAAAGATCTGTCTGTAAACTTGATAAAATATGCTGCTCCTCTTTGGCTTAATTTAAATCCGGAAAAACTGGAAGGAAAAATAATTTCTCTTCCGGCCGATATTGAATTTCCTTTTGACATTAATATGGTCGTCGATTTTTACTCTAAACAATAATTAATTAACTAACGTCGTAAGTCAAAACAATAATATGGAATTTACTTATTTAAGCGAGTCTGTGGGCATTAAAAAGATTTCGGAAACTATTACTGATGGTGTTTTTGAAATACAAGGTCTTTATAATGGATATGGTTTAACTTTAGGAAATGCTCTAAGAAGAACTTTATTTTCCTCTTTGCCGGGAGCAGCTATTACCCAAATTAAAATAAGGGGCGTTGATCATGAATTTTCTACTATTCCTCATATCGCAGAAGATATAGTGGAAATTTGTCTTAATCTTAAAAAAATAAGATGCAGAATTCTCGTAGACGAAGCTCAAACTTTAACATTGAAAATAAAAGGCGAGAAAGAGGTTTTGGCCAGCGACATTAAAGCCGGATCTCAAATTGAGATAATTACTCCGGATATTCATATTGCTACTTTATCTTCAAAATCAGCCGAACTAGATATGGAATTAATAGTTGAAAAAGGACTTGGTTATGTGCCGGTTGAAGTAAGGAAGTTCGAAAAACTTCCTGTTGGCACCATTGCTTTGGATTCCTTATTTTCCCCGGTCGTTAAAGTCAATTTTACAGTAGAAAATATGCGCGTAGGCGATAGAACTGATTACAATAAATTAAGAATAGAGATTAAAACGGATGGCAGCATTACGCCTTCTTCTGCCCTGCATAAAGCTAGCAATATTTTGAAAGATCATTTTGATAAGCTTTCAAAAGTGGAAGTTTTAGAAATTACATCAGCGGAAAATAAAAGAGAAGCTAAACCGAAAAAAACAGCTAAAAAGAAAAAATAAGGGCACACTTACCCTGTTAAATAATTTCGCTGAAAGCGAAATTGCCGCAAAGCGGCATTTAACAGGGTGTTCAAAATTATAAAATAAATTTTTCACATGTTTGATACTAGAGAAAAAAAAGAACGATCATTAGGCACTAAGCTTTTTTTGA
>ERZ1292633.2692-Hain-H41-02um-R1-2692-length-17896-cov-5_pt1 | contig 17896 bp, 12 predicted proteins | sample MGYA00564406_ERZ1292633 | MGnify/ENA primary metagenome ERZ1292633 (study PRJEB36523, sample SAMEA6512639) | groundwater metagenome | collected 2019-01-08 | study: AquaDiva: Metagenomics assemblies of 32 groundwater samples | reverse complement strand
GTAAAGGGACCAGGAGGGTGTTGTTTTCTCCTCGTTGGACTTCATTAACCTTCGCATAGACGATTGTCGGCTCGGGCCTGGCTTCGCAGGCCGGACCGCTGCTGACTAGTTCTTTAATTTCTCGAATATGGCGACATTCCGGGGTCTTGCGATAGATCCATGGTGGACAGGTACATCCATAGATCTTGGTATCGCTGAGACTTACCGTCCAGTGTCCATCACCTGAACTTTTAGGGACATCCCAGGACCGGATCCATTTCATAGGTCGCTCCGTTGCTGTCAATGCAGGTCCAGAGGGGGTGAGGCGGTTCAGAGTTGAAGTGTGGAACTATGAGTGAAAGAAGACGGCAAAGGCCTGAAGTCTATCGAAATGGAGCGGGGTATCTGATTGAATATTGTCATCGAATGCAGCGACCTATTATCAACTAAAGTGGCCACCCAGACAGGGCACCTTTCATGAGAGCTCGAGTCCTGTTTGGGGAACCTGGCTCCTTTTGGTGATAATTGGTGGCCAGATTGATGACAATTCGCAGTGAGATTACAGCAGCCATGGTCATGCCTGCGTGGGGCGATTGAGGCCTCAGGGACTATTGACGAAATGCAGAGCAGTAGTAGCAGTTAATGACGGGTTGGTCCGTGACAAGCGTCACTCTTCCGAGATCAGCTCGATAACGAATGTGTGGTTTGGGCTCCCTCAGACCAGTTGCCCACACCATAAACTCCGTTACCCCAAGAGAGGCAACGACACCGTTGATTGAGACAACGGCGGGCCCTGTTCCGTTGAGCGCATCAGTTGGGACTCCATAGATCGCTCTGTCCTCAGCATGTTGCTTTGGTGTCATAGATTCTATCGCCATAGCCCGCTGGTCCAATTCACTTGCGCAGGATAGACAGATAGTTCCATTGTAGGCGAAGAAGATCCGACCTCCATACCAGACCTGCCCGCCATCATCACCCGTATCAGTCGCAAGATCCATGTATGGCTTGCGGTGTCTTGAGGCAAATTCCGTGAGGCTGAGCCGCGCAGAATCATTGTCAACACATCCAAATAGTACACCTGCCTCTTCCACTTTCATTCTTGCTTCCTTCTCCCGAAAATCAGTCGCGAGAGAAAGAATGTCAGCTGATGGCTGAATTAACCGCACAAGTCTTTCGGCAACCGCTACTTTTTGCTGCTTTTGTTGAACATCAACTTCGCTGGCACCGATCAGACGATTCAGGTTCGTTAATGTCACGATATCATCATCCACAAGGATGAATCGGCGTACTCCTAGGTAAGCAGTCTGCTGGACGATATGGGAGCCCAAACCTCCGAGGCCGATGACCGCGATGCGCAGCGCATTCAGGCATGCTTGCCCGCTCTCGCCAAACAGTCCGATGTTACGACTATATCGCGTAGTATCTAAGGCCACGGCGTTGCCTCACGGATCTCATTGTTAACGAGGTGGGATGTTCGTCACGAAGACCGGCAATGTGTAAGACAGCAAGCTCTTGAAAATGCTTGGGAGACTTTATCCAAACGAGCGCATCAAACCCCCGCTGTGAAAAGACAAGCGCGGCATACGGACGTCCTTGTAAACGCCACCAGACATGGGGAACGAAATCATCCAACCCGGCAATATCGGTTGGAGAAAACTCCGCATCAAAGTCTCCAAGATGAGAATGTGCTTCTATCAAGGAAGCCTGATTGTCCCATGCCCATTTGATCATCTGAGCACGGACCTCATCACCCAGATTGATGTGGTATGTCGTCTGGATGGAAAAGGCCCTCGATGGAACGCAGAATAGATCGGAGACACAGAGCGTCTCTCGATCATTCTCCGATGGGGTTGCCAGGAGGAACGCCAGCTCTTCGGTTCGGCCTGAGAATAAGTGCTCGAGCATCCGGCGATAGAGTTCGGATGAAATCGTGATATGCGCGGCCATCAGCAGCCCTGCCGCAATCGGTCCGCAATAGACCGGGCAAAGTTCAACATATTACTTCCCTGAAAGGGATCTGCAGACGGTTGCCACGGATCTAGCTGCCAAGAAAATCGTCCCCAGCCTTGGCCAAATGGGGTGGCATCGGCCGGATACGTATAACTGGACGGAGGACCACCACCACACACTAACAGCTGAGGACGGATATAGAACCCATAGGGTGCCTGCCCAGGAAGGTTCTCAGGAATCTGGAAGCACACTTCCGCCTCAGAGCAATTCCAAATTCCGAGGCCGATCCAATAGCGCTGGAGTCGCACCCAGTGACCTGCTGAGACGTATTCAAGCTCCGGCCACGCGCTTTTGAGCATGGAGAGTTCTTGCTGGACACGGTCCAGATCTCCTCGCTTAAATCCCACCTTTTTACCAAAGCCCTTGCCCGGCTTAAGTTCCACGATTGCGCTTTCGGCAAGCGTGATTTCTGTGTTCTCCCTCAAGTCGACCTCGATCACCGGAGTATTGCTGGGCAAATGTCCCAGATCACGAATCTCCGGCACGGTGATTGTCTCTCGATTCCAGTCGTAGAAGACACCCTCGATATTCACTTGGAACTTCCGGCCTTCTTCATGTTCCATTCGGCACCTCCTGTTTTGTTAGTGCGTGAACGTTTCTGATGTGGTATCATCATGCACGAATGCGTTTCGCATATCAACTTACGTTTTATAAAGAAAGGAGGTATCAATGTCACGCCGTGCCCTCAGCAGCCTGGGCAAGATGGTGGAAGAAAAGCGAGGGGATAGCAAACTGCGTGAAACTGCTAAAGAAATTGGCATTTCAGCCGCGACGCTCCTCCGTATCGAAAGTGGTCGCATTCCTGATGTGGCAACTTTTGGAAAGGTGTGCCACTGGCTGGAAATTGATCCTGGAGATTTTTTGGGCTTTGAAGGCAAGGGATCGAGACATGGGGAGCAAAAGGGCACGAATCAGCCGGTTTCAATATCTGCGCATTTCAAGGTCGATTCAACGCCGAACCCAGAAACAGCCCAAGCCTTGGCAAAAATGCTTCTGTTTGCCATGACCATTCAACCGCAACCCAAACCTGTCTCAGACAATGGCGACGTTTGATCGAGGGTTTAAGAGTTGGGCGGAGCGGACATCCGCCAACATTCGTCGCGAATTAGATCTCTCGCCCTACGACCGCCTGGACGTGTTCAAGCTGGCTGAGTTCTTGGAAGTCACGGCTTGTACACCAAGAGATTTTCCGGGCCTGCCAAGCGACGTCCTCAATCAATTGCTCGATCACGATCCATGGGGATGGTCCGCCGCATGCCTCACTCTCCATGATGGGAAGGTTCTCTTAATTTACAATCCGAGGAAATCTCGGGGGAGGATGGCCAGCGACATCGCACACGAATTGGCTCACATAATTCTCGAACATAAGCCAAGTACGATTATTTTCTCGCACGACGGTAGTTTTGCCATGCGTACGTATGATCAAAAACAAGAAGATGAAGCTAATTGGCTCGCTTGGAGCCTGTTGCTCCCTCGAGAGGCCTTACTGAGGGCAAGGCAGAATGCTTTCTCGGCGGAAGAAACAGCAGAGATGTATGGCGTCACATCGCAGCTCGTAAATTACCGGTTGCGCATGACGGGAGTATCAGTACAACTCGAAAGGGCTCGGAGTAGGAAATGACAATGGCCTGTTGGCTGAATGAGCGCTTATTGGGTTGAAGGGAAGTGAATAGCCATCAAAATGAGCCAGAACACTGCGGGTAGGCTTCGCCAGGCAATTCTTCTCCAGTACCAATGTTCCCACACGCTGGCAAAGGCGAAGGGGCGGTGACTCTTCAAGCCGATTCACATCGGCTGCTTCGTACGGCCTTGGATCTGCCACTCGTAGAACCCCCCGTCGCAATCACCAGGCAGCGCCTGGTCTTGAAGGCGGCACGAAACGAGGGTTTCTCCGCCACGGTCTCCGCTTTGGCATTGATGCACATGATGCCCGACCTTGGGGTCTTTGGCCCGGGACGGAATCAGACCCCAGCGTACGTGTGGTCGTACCCGGCTCGATCCGGATCGTGGCCACAGCTTGTGAAGGGGCAATGTTGTACCGGGGTGTGAACAGGGGAGGCTCTGCGACGTCAAACTGTTGGGCGATCACCTCTGGCGTGGCAGTTTGCGTAAAGCGTCCACACATGGGATGCGACCCTAACACAAGAGCCTCTGAGCATGCGATGAATCAGGAAGCCAGGCAGACCAATGGCGTGCTGGGCCTACCAGCATGCGGATCGGCTGGATCCATTGGTAAACGGATGAAAATATAATCATTTCCCCTCCCAAGGTGAGGTGATTTCCCGTGGGGAAAGAGGTATTCTGCGTCTCAAATGCTCACCCCATACCACGCCAAGCACTTACCTAACAGGTTCACCAATTACTGGGCGTGCGGAGGGTCACCAGAGGGCAAAGCCTTCACATCCATGGCCGATAGCTGGGAAGCTCGACACTTATGACGCAGGCGAAAGTTGCTATCGACTTAGACCGGCTTCTCAAGCTCCGCCTGGTCGTAGCCCGGTTTGGGGAAATGGATCTGGCCAAGTGGTGGAACACTAAGGGCCAGCTTGGTCGCCTTGGGTCAACCGCCCTCCGTCGGGGCTTCCCACGCACACATTACTTTGCTCAGGCGCGCTCCGTCTTCGCCGTCGCTGCGCATCGGTGCGCCGAGGTCTTCGACCCTCCGGGTTGTGTCACCCTCTGGCGCTTGCCGGAAGCAGTTGAGGAAGAATTCGATGCACGCTGGGAGCATTGGCTCAATCACACGAGCGAGTGGCAGCCATTCTTCCAGAAGATCGAATCCATTGATGGGTCGGATCTCATCGCGACACTTCGAACGTTCGATCTTGTTACTGATCGAGATGTTGAAGCGCTTTCACGCCTGCGGCGTTCGGCTGAAGGCCGGGCGTTACCGCTCTCCGGTACCTTCTCGGAAACTGACGATGATGTCACGCTGCTCGCGCTTGGCTTCGTGCGCGGCGAAACGGGGGCCTTGGTGGTTCCATACGCGAGGAGAGGCAAGGCATGAAGTCGTCTTCTCGTGCGCATGTCGCATCGTCATTCACGATACTAAAGGGAGCTCTCATTGAGGAGAGCTACTCATTTCTGGCTGACTGGGACCCGAGGCGTTCGCGTGAAGAGAATCTTTCCTATTGGAAGGATCGTAATCCCATCGGGGCACGCAGCAATACATGGCTTAGGGATGTCGCTTTCGTAATGAGCCGCCGCTTCGACCCAAACGGAAGAGATCTACCATTGCGAATCCTTGCCCAAGGCGGATTCTCTATCGAGGAATGGAAGCCGATTCTGCTTTGGCACATAACTCGTGACGAGTTCGTCCTGAGAGATTTTCTAGTCAACTGGCTTTTTGTCGCGTTCGTTGATGGCGTCTATCGGATGCGTGCCGAGGACGTTTTCGAGCATCTCAAGTCCATCGGTCGGCGCGGAGCAACGCTGGGTAAGGAGTGGTCGGAAACCACGATAGACCGTGTAGCGCACGCGCTATTAGTTATTGCGAGGGATTTCGGCTTCTTGGTCGGCGGCGCTGCGAAGGAATTTACGACGTACCACTTGCCCGAAAGAAGCTTTATGTACTTGCTTCACGTTCTACGTGAAGCCAACGCGAACCCAAGTAAGATCATCGTCGCTGAAGATTGGCGCATGTTCTTAATGCGGCCCGCTGACGTCGAACAGGAGCTACTCCGACTGCACCAATTTCGCAAGCTCGAGTACCATGTCGCAGGAAGTCTTGTGCAGCTCTCGCTCCCCTCTGCAAGCTCTAGTGAATATGCCGAGAGGATGGTGGCATGAGCGACCTCGATCATCGTATCAAGAATGTTCTCGAGCCAATGCTAGAGCTGCCAGATCCGCGCGATCAAATCAGTGCCTATCACGACATGCCCTATGCGTTGTTTCGTTATGACCCTGAGGAGGAGTTCGAGTTACGCAAGCAGGTCACCTTGCTCGAGACGCGTCTGACACAGAAGGGTAAGCACATCAAACGCATCTCGCTTGCCGAGTGCCTCGACGAAGCGATGCGTTCTCAGCGGCCCCTCGAAGAATGGTTCGCTGCCGAGCGTGAGCAGGGAGTGGAGACGATCGTCGACACCGCACACTCAGTGCTTTCTGAGTATGCGCCTCTTGTTGAACTCGTCGCTTCGCGTATGCCAGAAGATCCAGACCCACTTCGCGACCTTGTATTTATTTTGCGCACAGGCGCACTGTTTCCCGTGTACCGGACCTTTTCTTTACTCGAACAGCTAAAGGGTCGAGTGAACGTCCCGACGATTCTTTTCTACCCTGGCGACCTCGATGGAGCCGCAGGACTTTCCTTCATGGGAGTACTCGACGCCGAACACAACTACCGCCCGAAGATCTTTTGATTATTGGGGGACCTATGGCACCGCAGCCGATCAAAGAACTCTTCGCTAACGACATTCGTCGTCGCATTGAGGAAGTCATCAAGGTCGACCAGACCGACGAGGAAATCCTTCGCGACGAGATTAACGAGTACGTCGTAACTGACGCTATCCGCTCACACTACACAAGTATCTTTGAGGCGTACCGCGAGACACCCAACAAACCTCACGAAGGTATCGCAATTTGGATATCCGGTTTCTTTGGCTCCGGTAAATCAAGCTTTGCCAAGATGCTGGGGTTGTCCATCTCAAATCGCCCAGTGGCGGGTGAATCGGCAGCAGACCGGTTCGCGTGTCGGACGGGAGACAAAAAACTGCAGGTCCTACTCAAGGCAATCGTCGAGAAGATTCCAACTCATGCGGTGATTTTCGACGTTTCGACGGACCGCGGCATCCGTAGCGGCAACCAGACACTTACCGAGATCATGTATGGGCTCTTCCTCCAGAGCCTGGGCTACGCCAAGGATCTCGACCTTTCAGAACTTGAGATTGCCTTAGAAGAGAAGGGGCAGCTCACGAGGTTTGAGGACGAGTACCGCCGCCTCTTCGACAAGGACTGGGGTATGGAGAAAGGCAAGATTGCGTTCGCTCTGAGCGAAGCGAGCCGCGTGCTCCATAGCCTCGATCCGAAGACGTACCCGGTGGCAGATTCCTGGGTCAAGGCCGTCAAGAACAAAGCAGACATTACTCCTGGCAAGCTTGCCGAGCGCGCGAACGAGCTCATGAAGCGCCGCCGCCCGGGGCAGAACTTGATGTTCGTCATCGACGAAGTTGGCCAGTTCGTGGCCCGCGACGTGCAGAAGATGCTGGACCTCCAGGCAGTCGTGCAGAGCCTAGGCGTCAAAGGGCGCGGCAAGCACTGGATTGTTGTCACTTCCCAGGAAAAGCTCGGCGAACTCGTCAGCGGCCTCGACGACAAGAAGATCGAGCTCGCTCGCTTGATGGATCGGTTTCCGCAGCAAGTGCACCTTGAGCCATCTGATATCTCAGAGGTCACAAGTCGACGGGTGCTCTCGAAGAACGCAGCCGCACAGGCAGCGCTCGGGAAACTCTTTGATGAGCACCGGGGCCGGCTCATAGAGAACACGAGACTCACTGCAGATATAAAACTGCCTGAGCTGAGCCGCGACAGCTTCGTTAACTTGTACCCGCTCCTACCCTATCAGATCGACCTCATCATCCAGGTGGTGTCCGGTCTCCGTACCCACGGCGGAGCCAGTAGGCACGTCGGTGGCGCGAATCGTACGATCATTAAACTGGCCCAGCAGCTATTGATCAACCCCGCGGTGAATCTCGCCGAGCAGCTAGTCGGCTCGCTGGTACGACTAGACCAGGTCTATGATCTCGTTGAAAACAATATTGGCTCAGAATTACGCGCCAAAATTGCCGCGATTGCCAGGGAGGTCGACCACCCACTGGCCCAGCCCGTTGCGAAAGTAATCTGCCTGCTGCAATACGTGAAGAGCGTCCACCGCACACCAGAGAACATCGCGGCAGCTCTGCATCCGGGTGTATCCGCCGACGCACAGCTTGCGGCGGTTAAGGAAGCGATCCGGTATCTCGAAGCGGCCCACAAGGTCCGCCATGGTGCCGACGGCTACCGAATCCCGACGCCGGCGGAGGACGACTGGGAACGGTCACGTAACGGCATCAGTCCGAAGCCCGGCGACGCACACCGCCTCTACACCGAAGTGCTCTCTGGATTCTGGCAGCCGCAACCGTCGCACACACTCTTCGAGACCAGAGTATTCAAGGCAGGACTTGCGATCCACGGCCGAGACGTCGTTGATGGAGACATGGTCTTCCACGTTCATCTGGCAGACGACGGGAAAGCATTTCAGGACCTTGCAGGTGAGCTGCGTGCGCGGAGTCAGCAGGAGCGCAAGAACGTGTTCTGGGCGGTATCACTCAATGACGCGATCGACCGTGAGACTGTCGAGCTCTTCCGTTCCAAAGAGATGCTCACCCGGAAAGAGCGAGAAGCAAAGACTGCGGACGAGACCGCTCTTATTATTGAGGAGAAGGTACGATTCCGTGGGCATCAGGAGGAGCTACGGCGCCTCTTTAAAGTGGCATGTTTGTCGGGGAGCGTGTACTTCCGTGGCAACGACCGCAGCCCTGGGGATCGCGCGATTGATGTCGGCAGGAGCGCTTCAGAAATTCTTGCCCACGTGCTGCCTGACATTTTCCACCGATTTAAGGAAGCAGCAGCCCGATCAAATGATGTGAAGAAGGGTGTTGAGGCGCTTTTCACGGCGGAGAACCTACAGGGGCTTCCATCGGTATTTGGCTCTCTCGGCCTCTTACGCGATGAGAGGGGCAAAACCGTCTTTCGTATAGAAACCGGCCCTCTGGCGGAGGTCCTTAGTCGCATTGAAGAGCGTGCAAACTACGGTGACACGGCCAGCGGGCGTTTCCTCGTCGAGGAGTTCGCCAAGGAGCCGTTCGGCTGGGACTTCGAAATTGTTCGTCTGCTCGTGCTGTGCGTGTTGCGCGCAGGAAAGATTGAAGCGACCAGCAAAGGCCAGTCGATTGACTCAACCGCCAGCATCGAAGCCAAAGAAACATTCTCGAATAACAACCTCTTCCGGCAGGCTTCGTTTCGCCCAAAAAAGGGGATCGAGTTTGAGGAGCTCGTCAAAGCGTCCGATGCGTTCCGGGACACCTTCGGAAGGGAAGTTCGCGAGATCAACACCGGCGCTATTGTCTCGGATCTGCGCAAAGAGGTTGAGCGCCACGAGGATTCTGTAGGTTCTGCGTACAGGCTGCTCACGGCGCATCGTCTGCCAGGATCAGGGATGCTGGAAGGCGTGATAGACCAAATGAAGGCCATCCTCCGCGGTTCCGAGGACAATGCAATCGCAACGTTCAATGCGTCGCACCGTTCGGTCAAGGACGCTATCAAGCGTGCTGGTGAGCTGGAGCAGGCTCTCTCGGAAGCGCGGTTTCGTGACCTCGAACGGGCGGAACAAGCACTCGTGATCGCGTGGCCATTCCTCAGCCAGGAGGCGGATATCACCGACGACCTCCGTGTGAAAGCGAAAGAGCTGGAAGATCTCCTCGCGCGGGAGACTTTCTATCGAGAGCTGCCATCGATCGAGCAGCACGCGCGAGGAATTGAAAACGAGTACGAGCGCCGCTTCAACGAAGCATTGGAGGCACGGATCGCCACTTACACCCAGGCCCTCGACCAGTTGGTTAAGACTCAGGGCTGGACCGAAATCGATGAGGAACAGCAACGCAAGCTTGCCGCGCCCATGGAGCGAGGGAAGATGAAGGACAAGGAGCGGCTGCCGATCCCGCAGCTGCGCTCCGACCGTGACGCGTGCGCCGCGCGCCTCCGTGCCGCCATCGCCGAGCTGCACCGCATTATTGACGGCGAACGCATCGCGACCGTGAGTCTCGATAGTTACTTCGGCGGCGGCATTGAGACTGAGGAGCAGCTCGATGCGGCCCTCGAAGGAATCCGCGAGGAGTGCGCACGTCTTATCGGAGCTGGCAAGAAGATCATCCTGCAGTAGAGGGCATCAATTTTGGACAAGGACACCCGCAATGACATTGAACGAGCGACCCAGCGGGCTCGCAAGCTGCTCGAGGATGACTTTGCCTCGCAGCTTGAAGGCACCTTCGATGTCCTTCGCACTGGCGCTGTCGCCGCGAAGGGTGGAGCGCACCTGTCGACCCGCCAGGCATTCCAACGCGACAAAATCGTTGCGGCTATTGAGCACAAACGCGCCGTCAGGATGACAGCAGCCGAAGCCGTGAAGGACTACCTCAGAGACGCAGCGTTTACCACACTCAACCGTTTCGTCGCACTCAAGATGTTGGAGGCACGCGCTCTTGTGCAAGAGTGCATCACGAAGGGTGAGCAGTCCGCTGGCTATCGCGAATTCTGTGGGATGGCGCCAGGCGTAGCGCTGCTCCCGAACGCTTCCGGCTACCGTCTCTATATCGAAAGTCTGTTCGACGAACTCTCAACCGAAATGAAGGTCCTGTTCGACCGTCTCGACGCCGCGTCCGTCCTATGGCCAAGGCGACAGACATTCGAAGCGCTCATCGAGATGCTCAACACAGGGGAACTCACCGGAGTCTGGGGCGAAGATGAAACGATCGGTTGGGTCTATCAATTCTTCAACAGCGGCGAAGAGCGAAAGAAGATGCGCGAGGAGAGTCAGGCACCACGCAACAGTCGCGAGCTGGCCGTCCGCAATCAATTCTTCACGCCCCGCTATGTCGTGCAGTTCCTCACTGACAACACGCTTGGACGGCTCTGGTTAGGAATGTACGGGGAGAAGTCGCGCCTTGCCGAGTGCTGTGAATACTTCGTGCACCCGCTCGACGAGCCGGCCAAGACACGCACAAAGAAAGACCCGCGCGATCTTCACATCCTCGATCCAGCCTGCGGCTCAGGGCACTTCCTTCTCTATTGTTTCGACCTGCTGCTGACCATATATGACGAAGCCTGGGAAAGTAGGGATTCTGGTATCAAGAGTCAGCTGACCAGCCGCACGCTGCGAGAGGATTATGCAGACCTCGCGGCCCTACACCGTGCAATTCCTGCGCTCATCGTCGAGCACAACCTCTACGGTGTCGACATTGATCCTCGCTGCGCCCAGATTGCAGCACTGGCGCTCTGGCTTAGAGCGCAGCGCGCATGGAAGGATTTTGGTATTTCCGTATCCGAGCGGCCACCCATTGGCCGCACGCATATCGTTGTGGCCGAGCCGATGCCGGGTGACGCGGTACTTGTGGAAGAGTTCGCCGCGCGTCTCGATCCGCCGCTCTTACGCGATCTGTTCAAGAAAATGGTCGACGAAATGCGTCTGGCCGGTGAGCTGGGGATGCTCCTACGGGTGGAGGACGCCATTGCCACGGAACTGCACCGTGCCCGCCAGCAGTTTGTGAAGCAGCAGCAGGCCCCGAGTTTCCTGCCTGGCATGGCGCCGATGCGAAAACAGGGTGAACTGGACCTCTCCGGCATCGACGATGACGGTTTTTTCCATGAGGCCGAGGATCTCATCGACAAGGCATTACGCGGCTTCGCTGAGTCGGCCAGCAGCGAGGCAATTGTGCGTCGGCGGCTTTTCGCGGGCGACGCGGCGCAGGGGATGGCGCTCATCGATCTAGTTCGCACTCGCTTCGATGTTGTGCTGATGAATCCGCCTTTCGGTTCTGCGAGCCTTGCCGCCAAGAAGGAGTTTGAGAAGGCGTATCCCCGCACGAAGAACGACATCTATGCCGCCTTCGTTGAGCGCGGCGTGCAGCTTCTTCACCCACAAGGATTGCTCGGAGCCATCACGTCCCGTACGGGCTTCTTTCTCTCGAGCTTCCAGAAGTGGCGTGAGGAAATCCTGCTCAAGGAGGCGCCGCCTGTGGTCTTTGCCGACCTGGGCTACGGCGTCCTCGACAGCGCCATGGTCGAAGTCGCGGCCTATTGCTTGGAGAAGGGCCGCAAGGTGGCGGCATGAAGACCATCTTTCTGCGGGCTTTTGAGGCCGACGATAAAGCGGCGGTGCTGCGCGCGGCGATCAATGAGCCAGAAGTGGCGAGGGGTAAGCGTCGCTTTGAGGTGGACACGGCGAGCTTCGCAGCCGTGCCCCGATCACCATTCGCCTACTGGGTGAGTGAGCAAATGCGGAGGCTGTTCAAGGAGCTGCCATCGTTCGAGGACGAGGGACGGAAGGCAAAACAGGGACTGGCGACCGCGGATGACTTTCGCTTCGTGCGTGGCTGGTGGGCCGTATTGCCACGGCAGGTGGAGGAACGCTGGTTGCCCTTCGCCAAGGGTGGGAAGTTTTCTCCCTTTTACTCTGACATCTATTTGATAGTGAATTGGGAGAGCAGCGGTGAAGAAATCAAGAACAACTTGAATGAGCGTGGTGGAGTCCGCTCGAATGTCTGGATGCTCCAAGACACAGCGGCAAACTTCTTTTTCCGTCCTGGCCTCACTTGGCCGATCAAGAACCGCTTCTCCTTGAAGCCATGGCCACTTCCCGCAGGGTGCGTATTCGCTCACGTTGGGGCATCAGCGTTTATTGAAGGCGACAGCGCCGAGGAACTAGCTGCGCTGCACGCATTAATGTCCTCATGTGCCTTTACCGCCTTACTGCGAATCATGGCGGGATGGAACTTCGAAGTCGGTCTGATTCAGACCACCCCCATCCCACGTCTGAGTCAAACAGATCAGTCTACGCTCGGGACGCTCGCCCGCCGCGCATGGTCGCTGAAGCGAGGTCTTGACGCCCGCACCGAGTCCTCCCACGCTTTCATGCTGCCCGCACTGCTGCAGGTCACGGGAGACACACTCACCATACGCGCTGTGGCCTGGGCCGAGCACGTCCATACCGCTGAAACCAAACTGTCAACGATTCAGGCGGAGATCGACGCGCGGTGCTTCGACCTCTACGGCATCGACGAAGCCGATCGCCGCGCGATTACTGAGGGCTTCGGTAGCACCACTGCGGCCGTAGGTACGCCTGAGACAGACACGGAAGCCGATGTGGAATCGGAGAGGGAAGCCGACGACGAAGAGGCCGCCGACAGCAGAGCCGACACGATGAGCCTAGTTGCTGAGCTAGTCTCCTGGGCGGTCGGTGTGGCCTTCGGCCGCTTCGATGTGCGTCTCGCCACAGGCGCGCGGGTGCTGCCACCTGAGCCAGAGCCCTTCGACCCCTTGCCGGTCTGCTCACCCGCCATGCTCACTGGCGACGACGGCCTGCCGCTCGGTAGCGCCCCGACGGGCTATCCGCTATCCTTCCCTGAGAACGGCATCTTGGTGGACGATCCCGGCCATCCGCATGACCTCACCACCACGGTGCGCGCGGTGGTTGATGTGGTCTTCGGCCTTCGCGCTGATGTGATCTGGCAGGAGGCGTCCGCGCTGCTTGACCCAAAGGACCACGACATGCGCACGTGGCTGTCTGCGAGCTTCTTCGAGCACCATCTCAAGCACCACTCCAAGAGCCGACGCAAGGCGCCGATCATCTGGCAATTCGGTCTGCCCTCGGGCCGCTACAGCGTGTGGCTCTATGCCCACCGGCTCACCCGAGACAGTGCCTTCCAGCTGCAGAACGATGTCGTCACGCCAAAGCTCGTCCACGAGGAGCGCCAGCTCACGAGCCTCGTGCAGCGCGCGGGCGGGAGCCCCTCGGCTACGGAACGCAAGGAGATCGCCACGCAGGAGACCTTCGTCGAGGAACTGCGTGCGCTACTTGACGAGGTGAAGCGCGTGGCACCCTTGTGGACTCCGATGCTCGACGACGGTGCGGTGTTGACCATGGCGCCCTTGTGGCGGCTCGTGCCCCAGTACAAGCCCTGGCAGAAGGAGCTCAAGGGCAAGTGGGACGAACTGTGTGCTGGCAAGTACAACTGGGCATATCTAGCGATGCACCTCTGGCCCGAGCGCGTTGTGCCTAATTGCGCGATCGACCGCAGCTTGGCCATCGCCCATGGGCTCGAGGACGTGTTCTGGGTTAAGGGCGGTGACGGTAAATGGAAGCCACGCTCGATGCCGAGTCGATCTGTGGACGAACGTATTCGCGAACGCACCTCGCCAGCCGTGAAAGCCGCGCTGACGAGCCTCCTCGAAGCCCCTTACGCCATGTCGGGCAACGGTCGTGGGCGTGGACGTCGTACCGGTGCGGCTGCCGTTCACGGAGGGACACGCTGATGCACCCGCTCCACGACTACGTTGCGAAGCAGCTTGCCGAGAAACTCAAGGACCGACGCGTCGTTGTCTGGTACGACGTTCGTCGGGAGTTTTTACCGTTCATCGACGAGGTCCGTGGAGGGCCAAGCTCTCATGGCACTACAGTCCCCATTATCATTGCTGGAAGCAGCGCCAAACTTGCGGAGTACGACGGTTCCTACTTTGAATTGCGCGCGATCGTCGAACCACTCGTGAGTGCCGACATTCCGGAGTCGGTTCTCATCTACATTCCAGGGGTCGAGCGAGACCGCCGAGGGTCCGTGCTGATGGAGCTTGAAAAGGCCGGCGACACATACGATCGACCACTGAAGTGGGTCGCACGACAAGTTCTGCGGCAGCGCTATACGGATGGTGTTATCGACGAGATGCTTGCTTCCGAACGGGTCACGTACGAAGACCTGACACGAGCATCTTCCGACTCGACCTCTATGGAGCCGCCATCCATCCTGAAGGCCATCTTTTACGAGGTGTCTGGGAACGATGCGATCCTCGCTCTGTGGCTAGTACGCGACGCCCACGACAGAGACATTGAAACAAAGGAAGCGACCCGCGAGCTCGTGAAACTTGTGCGCTCACGACTTGGGTTGGAGTTACCAGAGGATGCGAGACTCCCGAAGCTTCGCGCGATCACCCTCCGTTATGTTCTCGCTGGCGAATTTCGCCTCGATCTGCATTGTTCAGCTCCAGCAAGCCTCGACAGTGTTTCGGCACCGAAGACAAAGGATGATGAAACGGCGGTGCGGGACCTTGCGTGCCGGCTTCGGACTGCCTACGCCGAGGAATACGCAGCCCTCGCTGACAGGCTCGAGACCGAGTTCGGACTTCAGAGCGCGAAGATTCCAGTCGATACGCTCGGATCCATCGACACCTTTCGCTTTGAGGAACGCGCGCTTCTCAGCCATTGTGGAGAACTGATCGCGGCACAGCGCTTTGAAGAGGCGCTGGTCTTCGTAAATGAACGTGAGCACAGCTTCTGGCTTGACCGAGATGTCACTCGAAGAGCCCAGTGGGAGGCATGTCGCCGAATGGCGGAGCTGGGAACGGTTGCTCTTACGGTTCGAGGGGCTATCCCCACTGTGGGCAGCAATCCCAGCCAATGGATGGACGCGTACTCAAAAACCGGCGGGTGGTATCGTCTCGACCAGGCTCAGAGACGCCTCGAATCCTGGGTTGCCAACCTCGAGGATGAGCCAGAGGAGCGTCCTCTCGGAGTTGTGAGGCGGGCGTACGAGGATACCTGCCACATCATGACGGAAGGGTTCACGAGATCCCTGGTAGCGGCAAACTGGACCGCGGCTTCTTCATTGCAGCAGACACACATCTTCAGCGAGGTTGTTTCAATCCGACCCAAACCGGTTGCGTACTTCCTCGTCGATGCCATGCGCTTCGAAATGGGCGTGGAGCTGAGTGAACGTCTTCCGAGATCAGCCGAAGTCGGCGTGCGCCCTGCGATGGGTTCGCTTCCGAGCATCACGCCGATCGGGATGGCAGCGCTCCTTCCCGGCGCGTCCGGGAGTTTCAGCGTGATTGCGCAGAACGGCAAGCTTGGCGCGCGTATCGATGATGCCTTTCTGCCTGACCTTGCTGCGCGTAAAAAGTTCGCGGCTGGCCGTGTTCCGAAGCTCATCGATGTCGCTCTGGACGAACTCCTGAGTCTTCAACCATCGAAGCTCTCGAAGAAGCTCGAAGGTGCACAGGTGGTTGTAGTCCGTTCGCAGGAAATCGATCACGCAGGCGAAGCGGGCTTCACGTTTCAGGCGCGCCAGGTCATGGACACCGTCATCGATAACCTCGCTCGCGCGATCCGCAAGCTCTCTGCGGCCGGGGTCGAGCACTCGGTGGTCACCGCTGATCACGGGCACCTATTCTTCGCGATGGACCGGGACGAGTCGATGCGCTTAGATTCCCCAGGCGGAGACCAGGTGGAGCTCCATCGGCGCTGCTGGATTGGCCGTGGGGGCTCCACGCCACCTGGATGCGTACGTGTCGCGGCTTCCTCCCTCGGTTATGCATCAGACCTAGAGTTTGTCTTTCCCGTCGGATGTGGCGTCTTCAAGGCCGGGGGCGACCTCGCGTTCCACCACGGTGGCCCCTCGCTTCAGGAGCTCATCATCCCGGTTCTGACAGTACGGTTCAAGATCCGCGAGTCTGGGCAGCCGACGGCCAGTCCTGTCACAGCTATCGGCCTGCCCGAGGTAATCACGAACCGAATCTTCAGCGTGACACTACAGCTCGGGGGGCAGAATCTGTCACTGTTCTCGAATTCTATGATGGTCCGGCCGCTACTCATGTCATCGGGGAAGCAGGTCGGAGTAGCAGGCATGGCGATCGATGCCGAACTTGATCGGGCCGGTTGCGTGAAGCTCCAGGCCGGGAAGCCCGTCACATTGGCGTTCCTACTCAGTGACGAAAGCGTCCCGTCGCTCCGGGTTGTTGTTCAAGATCCAGCGACGGACGCCGAGCTGTATCGTTCTCCCACAGACATCCCTGTTCGACTAGGAGTGTAAGCCATGAGCAATGGACCTGTCCCTGCACGAGATGCACTCGACGATAAAGTGAATCGACACTTCGCCGGCAAGGTCGTTCGTAAGGACCTGGTTCGCAAGGTCAAGGTCGGGGCGAATGTCCCAGTCTTCGTGCTCGAGTTCCTTCTGGGAAAATACTGCGCCTCGTCCGATGAGGTCTCGATTCAGATGGGGATGCAGGTGGTTAATGACACGCTTGCGAACAACTATATTCGGCCAGACGAGTCGGTGAGAGCGCAGAGCAAAGTTAAGGAGCAGGGGAAGTATTCCTTCATCGACAAGGTCAAGGTGCGTCTTGTTGACTCCGACTACTGGGCCGAGGCGGTGAACTTCGGAAACAAATTTCTGCACGTGCCGACACAAAATGTGCGTGATTACGAGCGGTTGCTGATGGGCGGTATCTGGGCGCAGCTCGATATGCGTTTTGAGTACGACGAGGAAGCGAAGGGGAAGTATCCGTTCTGGATCGACAAGCTCACGCCAATTCAGATCGCAACATTTGATCTTGAAGAGTACCGACGAACACGGCGCGAGTTCACAAGCGACGAGTGGATTGACCTCATTGTCCGGAGTATGGGCTATGAGCCCAATGAGATGTCGCGGAGGTTGAAGCTCCTCTTCCTGCTTCGGCTAGTGCCTCTCACTGAGCGGAACTACAACCTCATCGAACTCGGGCCGCGAGGGACTGGAAAGACGTATGTCGTTCAGGAAATCTCCCCGTACACAGCCCTCCTCACAGGACCCACGACCGTCGCGAATCTGTTTGGTCACATGGGAGGTCGTCAAAAGGGCATGCTGCAGATTTGGGATGTCGTGGGCTTTGACGAAGTCGCGGACCTCCAGAAGATGCCCAAGGAAGTCATCACGACGATGAAGACCTACTGCGAGTCGGGAACTTTCCAGCGGGGCCAGGAGGCAGCATCTGGGGATGCGAGCATCGCGATGTTTGGCAACACAAACCAGCCCATCGATGTGATGGTGCAGACGGGCCACCTCTTCGCGCCGATGCCCGACATTATCCGCGACGACATGGCGTTCATCGATCGTCTGCACTTCTACCTCCCGGGGTGGGAGATCCCCAAAATGCGGAACGAACTCTTCACGCACCACTACGGATTCGTCGTCGACTATCTCGCTGAGGCACTCCGCGAGATGCGGAAGCACAACTTCACTGAAATTAGCGACCGACACTTCTCGCTTGGCGCGCACCTGAACGCTCGTGACCGGAAGGCTGTTCGCAAGACCGTGTCGGGGTTGATGAAGATCATCTTCCCGCA
>ERZ1292633.2691-Hain-H41-02um-R1-2691-length-17897-cov-14_pt1 | contig 17897 bp, 18 predicted proteins | sample MGYA00564406_ERZ1292633 | MGnify/ENA primary metagenome ERZ1292633 (study PRJEB36523, sample SAMEA6512639) | groundwater metagenome | collected 2019-01-08 | study: AquaDiva: Metagenomics assemblies of 32 groundwater samples | reverse complement strand
GCGGCCAGGAAATTGTACCCATCCCAATAGTTGGAGTAGCCTAGTTCCATGTTCAGATACACGCGACCCTTCCCGTCGATCCTGAAGGACGGTACGAATCGGGACGTGCTGCTGACGCAGTCCGGCAGAGCGACGACGTCGCCGATCATGATTAGCGGCAACGCGGCAAGGAACGCCTTTCGATGGGCAATCGCGAATTCGATGCCATCGTGCAGGTTCGCCGGACGAAGGCCTTCTCCACCGAAGGCATCAAGGCGGCTGTCATTGTCTCGATGACTGAGCGGCTGCAGTGGGTGGTAAAGCGTCAGCTCAGTCCGACATGATCTCGCGGAAGAATCGCGCCTCGCGTCGAAGAATGTACTGCCGTCAACTCTGAAATTCGCGCCTATGCCCGCAGCTTCTGCGCGTTCGAGCATCCGGTCGACGGGAATGGCGCGGCACACGGTGACGGCGTAGAAGGTACGGTTCATGTTTGCTCCTGCGCAGGCGTTCGCTTCGAGAGAGCGAGCTGTTCTTTCGCGATCTTCCGCAACAACGCGAGCGGGACATCGACGGAAGATTCTCCTTCGAACGGCTCGTGCTCGTAATCGTGATAGCAGTCATCCTGCGATTCGTTAGGGCAATAGCCGGGCAGAAGGACCCAAAACCGGACGTTGATCATTCCGCCACCAGTCGTGGCGGCGATTTCACCCACCTCCAGTCCGATAATGTATCTGACGTTCATTGGCTCCTTGTTCCGAGGGCCGAAACAGAGATTCAAGCCCTCATAGTAGCTGATGGGCATCGGATAATACACGTCTTCGAAATAATGGGCCGGATTGTCCCATGGGTTCCTCATCTTCCTTGCTCCTTTTCAATGATCTGAATCTAACCTAGCATGCTTGCGGTCTGGCGCCGCCATGATAGGCTAGAAACGTATGAAAAAAATACACAGTCATCTCCGGCCTCTGCTGGCTGCGGCCGGGGCGAGCCGAAAAGCCTCGGACGTCTATCTCGCCCTCTTGGAGACCGGCCCGTCGACGATCGCGGGAATCTCGCGCTCGGCGGATTTGCACCGTCCGGACGTGTATGCCGCGCTTCCGAAACTGAGGACCCTCGGCCTCGTCGGCGTCGGACGCCTCGGCAGGCGCCAGCTCTACCATCCAGCGCCATCATCACGCCTCCTCGCGCTCGCTCGACGGCGGCTGGGCGATTCCGTCAAAGCCCTCACGCTGGTCGGCCGCCGGGAATCGGGGACCGGACCGATGCGCGTCCTTCAAGGCGAGAGCGGGCTGCGGTCCGTGCTCGAAGACCTGACGTCCACGCTCAAGAACGGATCGGTCTTCTATCGCGTTTCTTCGCGCCGTGCCGATACCGACGTCGAACGATACATACCGTCGAACTATCGCGCCGAACGGGATCGCAAGAGACTCGAGCAGTTCGTCATCACCAACTCCGCCCTGCGCGCCAAATCATTCAAAAGGAGGCTTGAGTGCCTGTCGAAAGCCGTGCCGAAAGACGAAGATGCGTTCGACGTGAACGCCGCCCAGTTGATCTATGGCGAGAAGGTCGCCTTCATCGACTACAACACCGAGACGGCCGTCATCATCGAGAATCCGACGCTCGCCCGTTTCCATGAGCGGCTGTTCCGCCTGCTCTTCAAGCGGCTTTAATGACAGGCATGGTCGATGATGCTAGCATCCCAGCATATGAAGAACACCATCCGTCAGATTTACTTCTACGCGGCGACGCTGATCTTCCTGATCATGACTGTCGTCGCCACGATTTCGCTGCTCAACCTCGCGCTGAAGACCTACGTCTTCCCGAAGGCCGACATGGCCTACGGACAGACCTGCGACGAGAACGGCGGCATGTATTACGCGCCCAAGCCGGTGCGCACCGAGGGCGATCCCGAGCCCGCGGCACTCACGGCCGAAGAGAAGGCGGCCAACAAGGCGACTTGCGAGAAGGGCCTCGAAGACCAGCGCACCGCCCAGCGGCAGAACACCCTCGTCCAGTACCTCTCGATGCTGGCCGTGGCCGCTCCCCTGTTCTGGCTCCACTTCAAGTGGGTGCAGAAGGAACGCGAGACCGAGCTCAGGATGGGCGACGAGCCGAAGAAGGCCTAGACCTTGCCAAGAATGCCCGCGTCCGCTAGGATGCGGGCATTAACGTTTAAGTATGTGGGAGTCATGTAAAGACGCTTCGCGTCCACGTGACGCCTGACCACGACTATGAAGAAGGGCAAGAAGTACGTCGAAGCGGCCAAGCTGATCGAACCCGGCAAGATCTATGGCACCGAAGAAGCCATGGCGCTCGCCAAGCAGACCTCCAAGACGAAGTTCGACGGCTCGGTGGAAGTCCACCTGCGCCTCGGCATCGATCCGAAGAAGTCCGACCAGCAGGTCCGCGGCACCGTCGTCCTGCCGCACGGCACCGGCAAGACCCGCAAGGTCATCGCCTTCGTCGCCGCCGACAAGGAGAAAGAGGCCAAGGAAGCCGGCGCCGACGTCATCGGCACGGAAGAGATGATCGCCGCGATCGCCTCGACCGGCAAGATCGACTTCGACATCGCCGTCGCCACGCCGGACATGATGCCGAAGCTGGCCAAGGTCGCGAAGGTCCTCGGACCGAAGGGTCTGATGCCGAACCCAAAGTCCGACACCGTCGGCACCAACGTCACGAAGATGGTCTCGGAACTCAAGAAGGGCAAGCTCGCCTTCAAGACCGACGACTACGGCATCGTGCACACCGTCATCGGCAAGGTCTCGTTCGACGCCAAGGCGCTCGCCGAGAACTACGAAGTCCTGCTCGAGACGATCCGCAAGGCCAAGCCTTCCTCGTCGAAGGGCGTCTTCCTCAAGAACGTGACCGTCGCGACCACCATGGGTCCGGCCATCAGGACCGTCTAAAGGAAAAGAAAAGGCCGATCCCGCCAGGGGTCGGCTTTTTTCAGGCACCACCCGAAACCAACCGGGCAAATATGCGCGACCGTGCATTTTTGCCCGCCTGCTTCCGGACACCGGGTCCCGCACTTGCCTCTGCCTAGTCAAAACGCTAAGGTTGTACCGATATGACCACCATCCAAAGGCCTTCCTGGGACGATTACTTCATGAGCATCGCCAAGATCGTGGCGACGCGCGGCACCTGCGACCGCCTTCAGGTCGGCGCCGTCTTGGTGAAGGACAAGCGCATCATCGCCACGGGCTACAACGGCGCGCCTCCGGGCATGCCGCATTGCGACGGCGCGGACGGCCACCAGATGGAGAACGGCCACTGCATCCGCACGGTCCACGCCGAGGAGAACTGCATCCTGCAAGCCGCCGTACTCGGCGGGCAGGGCACGACCGGATCGACGCTCTACACCACGCACTCCACCTGCCACCACTGCTTCAAGGCCGTGGCCGTCGCCGGCGTGAAGCGCATCGTCGCCGGCGCCGAATATCTCTCCCCCGCCGTCATCGAGGCGCGCAAGCACGCCGGCATCGTCCTCGACTACTACCAGCCCTCGCCCGAATGGCTCGATCGCCTGTCGGCGGCCTTCAAGGCGCCTCTCGAAAATTACGTATCGAAAGCATGAGCGACAAGATCATCATCGGGCTGGTCGGCGAGGCGGCGGCGGGCAAAGGAACCGTCGCGGCTTTCCTGACGGACAAGTTCGGCGCCTCCACCCACACCTTCTCGAAGGCGATGAAGGACTGCGTCGCGCGCCTGTATCTGCCGCTCTCCCGCGAGAACCTCACCAAGTTCTCGACGCTCACTCGCGAAGCCTACGGACAGGACCTCTACGCTCGCGTGGTCGCCAAGGACTGCGAGGCCGACGAGCATGCCATCATCGTCGTCGACGGCATCCGCCTCGAGGCCGACATGGCGGCCCTCAAGGGCTTCCCCGGCTTCCACCTCATCTACGTCACCGCCCCGGTCGAGATCCGCTGGGAACGCGCCCGCAAGCGCGGCGAAAAGGCCGGCGAATCCGACATGTCGCTCGAGGGCTTCAAGAAGGAGGAACTCCTGCCGACCGAGCTGGCCATCAAGTCGATCGGCGAAAGCGCCGAATTCACCGTCCCGAACTCCGGCGACTTCGCCGAGCTCTACACCTCGATGGAATCCATCGTCGCCTACATCAAGGCCGGCGACTTCGACCACCCGCATCCGCACCGGAACGTCCTGCATCCCAAGAAATGAAAGCCCGCATCACCCGCCTCCGCGACGACGTGCCTCTCCCGAAGTACGAGACTCCGGGCGCGTGCTGTTTTGATATCGCCTGCATCGAGGACGCGACGCTCACGCCAGGTGAGATCAAGGACCTGCCGACCGGCCTCGTCTTCTGCGTGCCGGACGGCTACATGCTGCTGGTCTCGCCGCGATCTTCCACTCCGGTCAAGAAAGGCCTGACCATGCCGCACGGCATCGGCATCATCGACCAGGATTACTGCGGTCCCGGCGACGAACTCAAGCTCCGCGTGATGAACTTCACCGAAGCTGCCGTGGAGCTCAGGAAGGGCGACCGCGTCTGCCAAGCGGGGTTCGTGCGCGTCGATCGCTGCGAGTGGGAAGAAGGGGCTGCGGCCTCGGAAACGACGCGTGGGGGGTTCGGTTCGACCGGAAAATAGCTGTTGATAAGTCGCGTTTGTATGGACATGCGGCATCTGCGAAGATGGCCGCACGTCCTTTCGTTACCGAGGTAAAAGGAGCCGACATGTCGAAGTTCACCGACGAGGAAAAGGCGCAGCTCGAGAAGTACGTCACCGACACGGATGGCGATATCTTCGCCGTCACGAATCTCCCGGGGATCGTCGGGGCCGTCTACGCCCGGTACAGCCGGGCGCAGGGCGGTTTCCGCGAGACGCTCCTCAAGGAGTTCATCAAGGACGGCAACATCGACGTCGTGAAGGCGGGCGACCTGATCGAGCGCGTGCTCATCGCCTTCGGCGACGATTCCGTCGGCGAGCTCGAAGGCACGCACGTGTCGTTCGAGAACATGTCCATCCTGGCCACCAAGGAGATCGAGGACCGGCGCATCGGCGGCTCGCCCATCGAGCAGTCCACGCGCTACGTCTTCTACGATCGCAAGGGCGACGACGGCGCGTATCGCTACTACCGCGACGCCAAGATCATGGCCTCGAAGCACGCGGGCGCGTACGTCGAGACGATGGACTTCATCTTCGCGACGTACTGCGAGCTGGTCGAGCCGATGAAGGCCTACTACATGGGCCTGAAGCCGATCGACGAGGCGTCCTACGACGTCGTCGGCGACGGCGTGAAGCGGCATCTCGCGGAATTGACGGACGAGAAGCGCAAGAAGGCCTTCTCGATGACCTACGCCTCCGACATCCGCACCAAGGCCTGCGACGCGCTGCGCGCCCTCCTGCCGATCGCGACCCTCACCAACGTGGGCGTCTACGGCAACGGCCGGTTCTTCCAGAACGTCCTCTCGCACTGCCACTCCTCCCCCATCGACGAAGTCCGCGACATCGCCGCGAAGTCGCAGGCGGAGCTCGCCAAGATCATCCCGCGCTACGTCCAGCGCGCCAAGCCGAACCCGTACGTCATGGCGACGCGCACGAACGTCGCGACGCTCGCGAGCGTCCTGTTCGCCGGCATCGCGGCGTCCTCGTCGGACGAGGTCGAGCTGCTCGACCGCGGCGCCGCGGCCATCCTGGCGTCCGCCGCGGACGGAGGACTGCGTCCTGACGCACTCGAGCGCGCCATCCTCGACGAGGAAGACGATCTCGTCATGGCGCTGATGCTCTACCCCCACCTCGCCCATCCTCTGCATCAGGTCCGTGCCGCCGTGCGCGGGCTTTCGAAGGAGAAGAAGGCGCTCGTCCGCGACGCCTACCTCGGCGACCGCAAGACGCGCCGCGACCGTCCCGGCCGCGCGCTCGAGGCGGGCTATCCCTACACCTTCGACCTGGTGACCGACTTCGGGACCTACAAGGACCTGGAGCGTCACCGCATGATGACGCAGTCGCGCCAGCGCTTCACGCCGACGCTCGGCTTCAACATGCCGGAGGACCTGGTCCGCGCCGGCTTCTCCGAGCAGGCCCAGGCCTGCGTCGCGAAGGCCGTCGCGCTCTACGAGGCGCTCCGCCAGGAGTTCCCCGAGGCCGCGTCGTACGCGACGCTCCACGGTTCCCGCGTCCGCTGGACGATGGGCATCAACGACCGCGCGCTCATGCACATGATCGAACTGCGCACGACCCCGCAGGGACACCCGTCCTACCGCAGGATCTGCGCGATGATGCATGACGCCGTCACGGCCCGCTCCGCCTGGCGGGGCGCGGCCATGAAGTTCGCCGACCATTCCGCGTATGAATCAGCGCGCGGAGATTCCGAAGCCAAGCAGCGCGTCAAGGAAGCCGCGCTCGAGACGAAAGGATAAGGCCATGCGAGGAAAGCTCATCGTGCTCGACGGCGGCGACGGTTCCGGCAAGACGGTGCAGACCGACCTGCTCATCGCCCGCTTCAAGAAGGAGGGCCTGCCTGCGCAGACCATCTCCTTCCCCCGCTACGAGACGCCGACCGGCGCCATCGTGAAGTCCTACCTGACCGGCGCCTTCGGACCGCCGCTCGAGATCAGCGCCAAGGCGGCGTCGGTCCTCTACGCCACGGACCGCTGGGCCGCCTTCCGCGAAGGCGCCTTCGCGCCGCTCGACTCCGGCGTCCATATGGTGGCCAACCGCTACGCGGCTTCCAACATGGCGCACCAGGGCTCCAAGATCGTCGACCCGGCCGAACGCACCGCGTTCTTCCGCTGGAACGACGAGCTGGAACACGGCACGTTCGGCATCCCCCGCCCCGACCTCAACGTCATCCTCCACGTCCCCGCCGAAACCTCGATCAAGCTGATCGACGTCCGCGGCAACGAGAAGGACGGCCATGAGAACGTCGAGCACCTGCGGCGCGCCGAAGCGACCTACCTCGATCTCGCTGGAACATTCCCGAACTTCGCGCTCATCGAGTGCGTCCGGGACGGCAAGCTCCTCTCCCGCGAAGACATCCACGAGCTCGTCTGGGCCGAAGTCAGCGCCGTGCTGGCGGTCCAGCCGACCTGACCACCCCCACCTTGACGGAAACGTCAAGGTGTTTTATATTGCGGGGCATCCCGCAAAGGAGTCTCCATGGGACATCTCATCTCGTTCCTTTCCCGCATCGATGCCGTAGCCCAGCTGCGCTTCGATTCCGTCTGCTTCTTCCTGATGCGCCGATTCGGCCTGAGGAAGCCTGCAATCCGCGCCGCGCTCTATCTGCTGCACATCGTGGGCGTCGTCGTCGCCACGTTCCATTTCGCCGTCGCTTCGAGGCTCTTCCTGGCCAGCGTATGCCTGGGATTCGCCTTCGTATGGATGGCCGTCTACGATTTCTACCTGGACCTGCGCCATGACCACGCGGCGGAGGAGGCGGGCGCACAGTCCTTGGCGGATTGCGCATGCAGGGTACATGGCGGCATCAAGCTCGCATTGATAGGTCTGCTGGCCCTGACCGCCGCCTTGCTTATCGAACGCGATACGATCGACGGCGTCATGGCGCTCCAGGGAAATCCACATTCGGACGCGGGCCGGAAGTTCTTTCTCGGCATCGCCATGCTCTCCACGGCCAGCCTTGCTCTCCAATACCTTGGCCGGACGCCCATGACCCCGCCGGCCGAGAAGGCCAGGGAACACGCCGACAGGTCCTCTACCGCCCCCGCCCAGGCCTAGCCTGGGCTCTTTTTTTATGCGGAAACACCTACTAGAGTAGCAACTCCGGTGCCTGGCACCTAGGTGCCAGGCACCTCCTCAGGACGGCAAACTCCTCTCCCGCAAGGAGATCCACGAACTCATCTGGTCCGAAGTCAGCAAGGTGTTATCGGTCCAGACGGCCTGAAATCGCGCACCTTGACGGAAGCGTCAGGGTGTTTTATATTGCCTCGTGCGAAAAGGAGTCTCCATGGGACATCTCATCTCGTTCTTTTCCCGCATCGATGCCGCCGTCCAGCGCCGCTTCGACTCCGTCTGTTTCTTCCTCATGCGCCGCTTCGGCGTCAGGAAGTCATCGATCCGTTACGCCATCTTCACGCTGCTGATCGTTGCCGTCGTCTGTGGCCTCTCGACGCAGATGCGCTACGGTGTCGCAAGCGCGCCCCGTATCTTCATAGACGGCTTCTTTATCCTGGTGCTGCTCTTGAATCAGCATTTCACGGCTCGGTACGATCGCGAGGCGGAAGCCAAACCCGGCACCGTCTCGGCAGCGGACCTCCAGACTGGAGCGGGAGCCTGGAAGCTCGGCCTCATCGTCTTACTGGTCAATGACCTACTGAAGTTCCGATATCCGCCTTCGAAGTACGTGGGTGCTGGATTGACCGAAGGCCAGCACGTCTTCCCGACGTTCTGCGATGTCCTCATATGGCTTTCCTGCTTTTTAGAGGTATACCTGCGGAAGACGCCTTTTAACCCTCCGCCCGAGAAAGCCAAGGAACCCGTCCTGGCACCCCAGTCCGCCCCCGCCAAGCTCTAGGCCGGGGCTCTTTTTTTATCGATAAACTCCTGCTAGAGTGGCCGTACTATGACCCTCGAACCCGTCATCGGGCTGGAAATCCACGTCCAGCTCAAGACCAAATCCAAGATGTTCTGCGGCTGCGACAACCGCGCCGAGGACGCTCCGCCGAACACGGCCGTCTGCCCCATCTGCATGGGCCACCCCGGTACGCTTCCGGTCGCCAACCGCCAGGCCATCGAGTTCGGCGTCCTGGCGTCCTTGGCCATCGGCTGCCGCATCACCAAGCAGTCCAAGTTCGATCGCAAGAACTACTTCTATCCCGACCTGCCGAAGGGCTACCAGATCTCGCAGTTCGACAAGCCGGTCGGCGTCGGCGGTTCTATGACGCTCGAGAACCCGCTTGCCAGGGAAGGCGAGCGCAAGGTCTTCACGATCGGCATCACGCGCCTGCACCTGGAGGAAGACGCCGCCAAGCTCCAGCACGCCGCGGATGGCAAGTCCTCGCTCGTGGACTTCAACCGCGCTGGCACGCCGCTGGCGGAGATCGTCACCGAGCCGGACTTCGCCTCGCCCGCCGAAGCCAAGGTCTTCCTGCACGAACTGCGCCTCATCATGCGCACGCTGGGCGTCTCGGACGCCGACATGGAGAAGGGCCACCTGCGCTGCGACGCCAACGTCAGCCTGCGCGAGGTCATCGACGACCCCGCCATCGAGAAGGAGACGGTCCTGCGCTTCAATCCCAAGACCGAGGTCAAGAACCTGAACTCGTTCAAGTCCGTCGAACGCGCCCTCGAATACGAGATCGTGCGCCAGACCGCCCTCTGGAACGCCGGCACGCCGCCGATGCAGACCACGACCCGCGGCTGGGACGACGACAAGCAGATCACCGTGCTCCAGCGCGTGAAGGAAGGCATGGCCGACTACCGCTACTTCCCCGAACCCGATCTGCCGCCCCTGGAACTGGCCGAGATCGAGATGGCGGTGCGGCCGAAGATGCCGGAGCTCCCCGAAGCCAAGCGCCAGCGCTTCCGCGAGGAATACGCCTTCACCGCCGCCGACGCCAAGCAGATCGTCGACAATCCCTACCTCGCCCAGTTCACCGAAAAGACGATGTCCGAGCTCCAGGAATGGCTCTCGACCTCCGGCGAGAAGGAAGGCTGGGAGGCTCAGAAGTCGAAATTCGCCAAACTGTTCTCCGGCTGGATGCTCTCGAAGCTCCTCGGTCTCCTCTCCGAGATCGGCTCCGACGTCCGCATCATGAAGATCACGCCGGAAGACTTCGCCGAATTCCTGACGCTGGTGCATCAAGGCAGGATCAACAGCACCGCCGCGCAGGAAGTCCTGCGCACGATGCTTGAAGCCGGACAGGACCCTTCGCAGATCGTTACTGAAAGAGGCCTCCAACAGATAGCCGACGTCGGCGACCTGGAACTGGCCTGCGACAACGTCATCCTGGCGAACGGCAAGGTCGTCGCCGACTACAAGGCCGGCACCAAGAACGCCGTCATGTTCCTGGTCGGCCAGGTGATGAAGGAGACGAAGGGCAAGGCCAAGCCCGACCTCGTGCGCGAGATCCTCGAAGCCAAGCTCGGGAACGTCTGAACGCGAAACCCCGCTCATGCGAGCGGGGTTTTCGTTTCCGGCAAGAGGCCGCAGGGTTTGCGGACGACCGCGACGAGGCGCGCCCGTCCCATGAGATTGATGCGCCGGCGTGAGAAGTAGCCTTCGCTTCAAAACCCTGCGGCCTCCTGCCGGAGAAGAGGATTTTATCAAGCGAGGCGATGCCGGACAACGCTCGGGGTGTGGAGAAAACGAAAGACCCGCCATGAGGCGGGTCTTTGAAGGCTTAGGCGGCCTTCGAAGGCAGGATCTTGAAGATACCGGTGCCGCAGACGGGGCACGTGCCCTTGAGCGCGGGACGGGTCTTGCCGCCCTTGGCCGGCATTTGGACTTCCTGCGCGTCTTTGATTTCGCGCTTATCCTTGCACTTCACGCAGTAACCCATCACGGGCGCTGACGCTTGCATCGGCTCCATAACGGAGACACTTAATAATTCTGCGCTTATTGTAGCATAAAACCAGCCTCTTTACAAGTGGACAGGCTCCCAACCAGAACTTGGACCTGATTATTTGCCTGACTTCAGCCAATTTTCTGACACGCGAAACGCCTCACTCGGGGTCCGGAACCACTTGACCTTATTTATGCGGCGCCACCAGGTCATCTGACGCTTGGCATAGCGTCTCGTGTTCGTCTTGATATCATCGATAGCCTCTTTCAGGCTGATGTCGCCCTCGAAATGAGCTTTGAGCTCCCGATAACCGATGCCGCTCATGGAAGGAAGGTCCCAGGCGTAGCGTCGCGCGAGCTTTTTCACCTCAACGACGAGTCCGGTCTTCACCATCGCGTCGATGCGGCGGTCGATGCGGACATCGAGCGCTTTCTTGCCGGGATCGATACCGACGACGAGCGCGTCGAAAAGCGGCTCCCCTTTCCCCTGCTGCGCGCCGAACGGCTTGCCGGTCGCGCGCATGACTTCCAGCGCCCGCGTGGCGTAGCGAGGGTTCGGACCGATGCGGGCCGCATAGTCCGGATCGAGCTTCTTCAAGCGCTTCAAGATCCAACCCTTGCCCTTCCGTTCCAGAGACGCGCGGTATTTCATGTCAGGCGGAACCTCGGGAATTTGGAGGTTATCGACGATCGCCCTGACGTACAGCCCCGTGCCCCCGACCAAGATCGGAACGCGGCCGCGCTTCAGGATGCCGCGGATGGCGCGGATCGCACGGCGCTTGTAATCCGCCAGGGTCAGCGTCCTTGAAGGCATAGCGACGTCAATCAGGTGATGCGGGACGCCGGACGACATGTAGAGCGCTGGCCCCGTCATGCGACGGGGCGCCCCGCTGTCGCGGGGCGGCTTGGCCGTCCCGATATCCATGCCCTTGTACAGTAAACGCGAGTCGGCGGAGACGATTTCTCCTCCGACCCTTCTTGCCAATCGCACGGCCAGGACGGATTTGCCAGAGGCCGTCGGTCCGACGATGACGACGATTTTCGGAAGCCGTACTTTCCCCATGACCTGTACCTTAGCGAAAAACCGGCTTCCTTGCTATACTGAGGCTGAAATCATACACATTCATCCACAAGCCTATGTCCCGCGCACGACATCACGAAGCGCCGAAGGCTGAGCAGCCGAACGATAGCTCTAAGTTCGATCTTTCCGACGCTGAAACCACCGCGGCCGAGGCTCCCAAGGCCAAGCACAAGCGCGCCCTGACCGCGCCTCCCATCCCGGCGGAAGCCCTCCGCCCCCGCAAGCGAGCCCACAAGGCTCCCATCACCCCCGAAACCGGCACCGTCGCTTCCGGCGAAATCGTCTCGAAAACGGAGGAGGAATCCGACTACGCCGAATACAGCGTCAAGAAAACCATGCCTTCGCATGAAGACGTCCGCGCGTCGCTCAAGGCGGATGAAATGCCGGTCAGTGAAGAGATGACCGACGCATACGCCTCGATCGTCGAGGCCGAGAAGATGGCGGATGATCAGCGGGCCGAGGAGGCTTGGAAGAAGGCGCACCCGGTGAAGAGCGATTCGGAAGCTGGCATCGAGATGGTCCGGCGGGCCGAGCTGGACGCTCTCCAGTCGAAAGCCTACGAAGCCAGGCTCAAACGCGACGCGAAGGAGGTCTCCGCCAAAGATAGCGTCGGTTCCTCCGGTTTCACTGCCGAAGAGGGCGATTGGATCAAAAAAGGCGAGGAAGCTGAGGCACGCCAGATGGCCGAAGCCCGCGCCACGATCGAGCGAGGCGGCAAGGGCGAGCTGATGATCGAGGCCCCGGGCGATATCGACGCCAGCGTGAAGGAAGCGGCCGCGCTCTTCAAGAGCGGCGACCTCAGCCCTCGCGACTTCAGCGTCGAGGACTACGCCTATCTCCTCAAGGAGCGCGTCCGCATCGACGAGGAGCTTGAGCGCGCGGGCTGGTGGAAAGCTCGCCAGCTTCGCAAAGAGCTGAGCCAGATCCTGAAAGGCGGCTACAATGGGGCCCCGAACGGCCTCGATGGTTACGAGAAGCAGATCATGGGCGCCCGGACAGGCAGCATCGTCGCCCAGCGGGCCGAGGCGGGAAAGTCCGCCAAGGCGAGCGGCACCCCTGCTAAGAATATGTCGTTCTGGGAACGCTTCCGTCTCGGCAAAGGACGCTAGAAGCCGAAACCCCGCCATGAGGCGGGGTTTTTGGTTTACGGCTTGAGCGCTCTAGTCGCCGTCTCTTCCTTGATGCGGGCCAGGAGTTCTCCGAGCGTCATCTCGACGGCATCCTTGGTGCCGCGGACGCGGACGGCGAGCTTCACGCCGTCGTGCCACTCCCCGTTCTCCGGGACTTCCTTGTCGCCGAGGACCAGGCCGTACGGAATGCGCATCTTCTCGGCGTTACGGACCTTCTTGCCGACCGAGTCGGCCGACTCATCGAGCCAGGCGCGCAGGCCTTCCGCCTCGAAGCGGGCACGGAGCGCGGCGGAAGCGTCGAGATGGCGTTCCCCGACCGGCAGGAGCGCGAGCTGTTCGGGCGCGAGCCAGGTCGGGAAGAGTCCGCCAGTGTGCTCGATCATCACGGCCATGAAGCGCTCGATAGCGCCCATGATGGCGCAATGGATCATCAGGACCGGCTCCTTTTCGCCCTTCTCGTTGGTGCAGGCAAGGCCGAAGCTCTTCGGCTGGTTGAAGTCGAGCTGGATGGTAGCCACCTGCCAGACGCGGCCGATGGAATCCTTGGCCATGAAGTCGATCTTGGGGCCGTAGAAGGCGGCTTCGCCCGGGCCGTCGGTCCAGTCGGAGCCGACGCGCGCTTCGACGATCTCGCGGAGAGCGGCCTCGGCCTTATCCCAGTCCTCCGGCGCGCCGAGGTACTTCTCCGGATGCGCTGGATCGCGGCGCGAAAGGCGCACGGAAAGCTCGAAGCCGAAGGTCCCGTAGAAAGTACGGATGATGTCCCAGATCTTCTCGGCTTCGCCGCGCACCTGTTCCAGTCGGCAGAAGACGTGCGCGTCGTCCTGGGTGATGGAGAGGACGCGCGAGAGGCCGGAGAGCTCGCCGGTCTGCTCGTCGCGATAGACCATGGTGGTCTCGCAGTAGCGCACTGGCATCTGGCGGTAGCTCTTCGGTTCGGCGGCGAAGATCTGCGTGTGGTGCGGGCAGTTCATCGGCTTCATCGCGAAGAGATGCTTGTCGCGCGTCTCGATCTTGAAGAGGTCCTCGGCGTACTTCGCCCAGTGTCCGGAGGTCTCGTAGAGTTCCTTCTTGGTGATGTGCGGGATGGCGACCTTCTGGTAGCCGTGGACCTTGCGGAGCTCCCAAACGTAGTCGTTCAGAAGCTCGCGGAGCATCGTGCCTCGCGGCGTCCAGAGAGGAAGGCCGGGGCCGACGAGATCGGAGAACGTGAAAAGACCCTGTTCCTTGCCGATCTTGCGGTGGTCGCGCTTCTCCGCTTCCTCGAGCATCTTGATGTGCGCGTCGAGGTCCGTCTGAGTGGCGAAGGCCCAGCCGTAGACGCGCTGGAGCTGGGCGTTCTCGGCTTTGCCGCGCCAAAACGCGCCGGAGACGCTCTTCAGCTTGACGACGCCGACCTGTCCGGAGCGTTCGACGTGCGGGCCGCGACAGAGATCTACGAAATCGCCGGTCCAGTAGAGCGAAGCCTGCGGCGCGCCCGTACCGATCTCGAGATCCTGCGACTCCTCGTCCTTGAGGTTGGTGGTGCCGTGTTTCTTGAGGTCGGTGAGCAGGTCGACCTTGAAGTCCTGTCCTCGCTCCCTGAAGAACGCGACCGCCTCGTCGAGCGGCATCTCCTGCCGACGGAAGTCGAGGTTCTCGGCCTTGAGAGCGGCGATGGTCTTCTCGAGCGCGGCGAAATCGTCCGTGGTGAGCGTTCGCGGGAGCTGCATGTCGTAATAGAATCCGTTCTCGATGACCGGGCCGACGCCGAGCTTGGCGTCAGGGAACATCTTCATCACCGCGGCGGCCAGGAGATGCGCGGCCGAATGGCGCATGCGGTCGAGTTCGTCGTATTCGGCGGGTTTTTTCGCTGCCATAGCAGGCGTTTCAGGCTACGATTACCGGTCTACCTTAACACAGGGCGCCGGAAATCGAAAAGTTCTTAAAATCCCCCTCTTGATGCAAGAGGGGGCAGGGGGAGTTAACCCCTCCGGCCTTCGGCCACCTCCCCTTACTTTAAGGGGAGGGTTCCTTATTTCTCGATGTTGAACTTTATGTGATCGGCCAGGTCCGGCATGCGCTTGATCCAGAACGGCCGAAACTTCACGTCCACGCGCTCCACGCCTTCGATGCCTTCGAAATAGGCTTTGACGGCGTTGATGTCGAGTCCGCGCAGCTTGGCGGCGTCGAAGAGCGGGCTCTCGAGCGAAACGCGAGACTCCCCGCGCACGCTGACCCGCAGCGAGGCGGTACCGTCCTGGGCGTCGGCCTCGTCGAGCTCGAAGGCCGCTTCGTCGGCGCTGACTCCGACCAGCTCGCGGTCGGAGGTCAGGCCGCGGCGGAGGTCCTCGCCGGCGATCTCTACTGCCTTGGCCCGATCGAAGGCGGCCATGCGGACCATGATGGACAAGCGGATGGTGACGCCGTCAGAGGTTTCGCCGGCGGCGGCGGACTGGAAGCGGCTGACGTCTTCGATCTCATAGGCGCGTCCGGACCATTCTCCCCGGACCTTCTTCTCGAGTTCTTCCTTGGCCTGGGCCTCGAGTTCCTCGCGCAGGCTTCGCTCGACCTGATCGATATCCGACTGGCCGACGATGCCGCTCGAGACTTGTCCGCCCTTCATCGACGCGTCGCTCTCGGCATAGATGACTTTCTGGAGCGCGGCATTCAGGCCTGGGATGGTGAAACGGGATGGCCCGATATCGCCGCCGGCGCCCGGCTGATCGGCGTAGGCTTCGGTCTTGAGCCGTCCCTCGGCGGGGACGTTCACGCGAGCCTTGATGCGGAACATGACGCCTTCCGGAGTGAGCAGGCGGGTGGTGGGCACGAGCGTCTGGTCCTCGCCGGATTCGTTGATCAGGGTGACGAAGCCCGTCGCGATGCCGTCGGTGACGGTCGCTTCGGACGGGGCGCCGGAGCGCTCCCCCGCGACCGTGACCTCGTAGACTTCCCCGGCGACGTCCTCGGCGCCTTTCGCGCTCTCGGATACGCTAAGGACGCGTTCGGTGGTGACTTGGGAGCGGCGCGGATGGACGGCGATGATCGCGCGCGCATAGGCGACGTACATCACGAGGGCGCCGACGACGAGAGCCAGCGCGACGAAGCCGATGGCGATCTTGCGGTACATGCCGGTCCTCACGATGGGGCGCAGGTCCTCACGGTCCGGTTCATGCTCCTCTTCCGGCTCCTCGAGGATGTCCTCCACTTCCGCCTTGGGCACCCGCTTGCTCTGAAGAAGGACCTTGGGCGGAACGCTGAGGTCGGCGTCGCCGTTCTGGAGCATCGGAGGCCACTCGTCACGCCTGGCATCGGTCTCGTTTGCGCGGATGTCCGGCTCGATGGAAATCCTCTGCGGCGGCGCTTGCGTGACCGGGATGTCGACGCCGAGCTGCTTCGGCGGCGCGGCGACCGGCCTCTGGGCCGGTTTCGGCGCGACGTCTATCATCGGAGAGAATTTCGGTTCGGGCTGGAGTCCGGGATACGAAAAAGGTGCAACGGTCTTCCCGTCGGCTTTGCTCGGGGCGCGCTTGGCGGCAGGCTTCCTGGCGGCACGCTTCTTTTTAGGCGCGGCTTCAAGAGCGCCCTCTTCGGACGCCCCCTCATCCGCCGCCTTTTTCCTCCTGGGCGACATATCATTCCTACTATACCACACCGATCACTCGGCCGTAAGCGCCTCCATTTCAGCCTCCTTCTGCCTCTCGAATTCCTCGTACTTCTCATCCGTCCAAAGGCCTTCCTTGACGGCTTTCCTCCCTTGCTTGAGGTCATCGTGGACGGCCTTCATCCTCTCCTTTTTCGTCCGTTCATCCTTGACCATGTCTTCCGCGGACTTGCGGCCGAGCGTCAATATTTCGCCATAGAATCGTTCGACGCTGCCTTCCGTAGCCGCGGTCAGGCCGGCCTTGAATTCGGTTTTCGCGTCGTTCGCGTACGTATCGGCCGCGTCCCAGAGGCCGCCCATCGTCTTGCTCAAGACCGCCGTGATATCGTCATCGGACGACAGGCGCTTCTCCTCGCGCGGGTTCTCGAAAGACTGCGCCATGCCCTCGAAGAGGGTCGCGCCACCGCCCGTGGCGGACGCGCGCATCTTGAAGCCAGCCGGGACCTGCATCTTCACGCCTTTGCCGAGCATGGTCTTGCGCACGCCCTCATCCTCGAAATCGACGAGGTCCGAAGCGTCGACCGAGGCGATCTCATCCTCATACATCGCGATGGCCCGATCGATGAGCTTTTGGTCGATCGGCTTCTCGGAACGGATGACCAGGCCGTATTCGTCGCCGCCCTCTCCGGCGGCCATCGGGATGATGTCCTTGATGCCCTGCTCGCGAAGCCAGGCGGCCGCCTTGCTGTCCTTGTCGCGGATCCGTTCGGCGATGCGTTTGAGATATGTCGTGCCGTTGGTATGGGTGCCGAGGTCGTTAACGGTCTTGAGACCGTTGGCGTCGAAGCTCAAGAGGGCGACCTTCTTGAGGTCTTCAAGCTTCCCTTCCGGCGAATCCAAGACTTCGCGCATCCAATCGACGGTCTTCTTCTTGCCGTAATCGAGCCTGGCGATGCCTTTGCCATCCTCGAAGGTGAACCGCTTGTCTTGCCAGTACAGCGAGACTTCCGCGACTCGCTTCTCGACGTGTTTGGCGCGCTTCGCCGGGTCGACGATGCCGTCCGCTTCGAGTTCGCGGTCGTACAGGCGGATTTCCTCCTGCTGATCGTCCGGCAGGGTCTCGATCAGCGATTCGACCCATTCCGCCCCCCGCTCGACCTGGTCCGTCTTCTCCTTGCTACGCCGTTCGCGGAGGCTGTCGAAAGCCTGCTGGAGCTTGCGTTCCCATTCAAGGGAGGATTCGGGCTTGTCGTCCATATCAGCCTCTGAAGAATAAAAATATGAGCCTTTCCGGGCTCATAATAGCATATCGCGGCGCTGGCGCCATATCGATCGGAATCAGGCTTCGCGGCGGGATTCCGGTTCGTTGCCGGAGGTTTCCGGCGTGGATTCGGGGGCGGCAGGGCGGGAGGCAAAGCGCTCGAAGAGCTCATGCATCCTTCGCTCGGTTTCCGGGGAAATCTCCCGGCGGCTGGTGCGTGGCCGATTTTTCATGTCTTTTCCCTTCAATGAGCCCCTCCACGGGGCACGATCCCGTTTCGGACCTGAGACCTTAGCCGAAAAACGTGGAAATGTCAAGAGGCTGTACTAGACGGATACATGGGTAACAACTTCTCGTGGCGGTAGATGAAATTGA
>ERZ1292633.2689-Hain-H41-02um-R1-2689-length-17907-cov-7_pt1 | contig 17907 bp, 28 predicted proteins | sample MGYA00564406_ERZ1292633 | MGnify/ENA primary metagenome ERZ1292633 (study PRJEB36523, sample SAMEA6512639) | groundwater metagenome | collected 2019-01-08 | study: AquaDiva: Metagenomics assemblies of 32 groundwater samples | reverse complement strand
GCCGTGTCTCAGTCCCAGTGTGGCTGATCATCCTCTCAGACCAGCTAAAGATCGTAGCCTTGGTAGGCCTTTACCCCACCAACTAGCTAATCTTACGCGGGCTCATCCCTGGGCGATAAATCTTTGGACTTACGTCATCATCCGGTATTAGCAGTAATTTCTCACTGTTATTCCGAACCCAAGGGTAGATTCCCACGCGTTACGCACCCGTGCGCCACTAGACTATCAACCGAAGTCAATAATCTCGTTCGACTTGCATGTGTTAGGCATGCCGCCAGCGTTCGTTCTGAGCCAGGATCAAACTCTCAAGTTTGATGTTCGATTGCCAAAAGGTGGAATTCCCTTAGGCAAACGCTCATTTCAAGGAGCCGTTCCTGCACAATTCTATTACGTATGGATACGTGAATAGGACTATATGGAACGACTTAATTTGCTACAGGTTGCTGGCACCTTAAAACTGCCAAACCTGGAGCCGCCGCCCACATGTCCCTTCATCTAAAAAATCACAATGTCAAAGAGCGCAAAATGCCGACGCCATGTCTTACCCCGTTTTACCGGGGTGACCGGGCATCTGCGATGTTTGCGGAAGCGGTGAGAAGCTCAAGGCCTCATCGCCGCGACAAGAGGGGCACTAGACGCGCTGTTCTGAGTCGTCAACATCATTTTGCAATTTTATTTCAATGGTTCCTCGCTAGTGAGGATATGCGTCCATTTTATGTATCGGTAAGCGTTGCCTGTGCCCCCTATTACCCAACCCGACGAGACAGAGTTCAAAACCCGCGTTAGAAGCGCCGTGTTCTGGCGTTCCGGCAGTCAAATCGTTGCCCAAATCGTGATGTGGGGGGCCACGATTATCGTCGTCCGTTTGCTTGATCCAAAGGATTACGGCCTATTCGCGATGACGCAGGTGATCCTCGTTCTTTTTAATTTTTTGAACGGGGACAGCTTCTCCAGCTCACTCATCCAAGCCGAATCGGTCGATAAAAAGCGAATCGCACAGGTTTTCGGAATGCTGATTCTCTCAAACGCCTGCCTTGCGGTTGCACAGTTTATGGCCGCACCGCTTGCCGCCGCCTATTTTCGCCAGCCGATCATCACTGATATGCTGCGCACCCAGGCTTTGCTCTATATGGCAACGCCGTTTATTTCGCTCCCGTCAGCATTGCTCGCGCGCGGGCTCGATTTCCGCAAGCAGGCCGCCGCTAATATGGCAGCCGCATTCGCAGGCGCCGTAACAGCGCTGACCTGTGCGGAATTGGGCTTCGGCGTATGGACGCTAGTATATGCACCGATCGCGCTGTTCGGCGTACGCGCGCTTGGGCTGACCTATGCCGCGCGGCTTCTGGTTTGGCCGAGCTTCAATTTTCGCGGCGCGCAGCATATGTTCCGATTCGGCGGTGCGCTGCTGATTTGCCAGATGCTGTGGATCATCCAAAGCCAGTCGGATATTTTTATCGCCGGTCGCGTGTTCGATCCGCATCACCTTGGGCTCTATGCCGAGGCGCTGTTCGTCACTCTGATCTTCACGGGCAAATTCATCCCCCCCCTCAATGAAGTCGCGTTTCCCGCTTATGCGAATCTCGCGAAGGAAGGCGGGCATATCGGAACGGCCTTTATCACATCGGCACGGCTAACAATGTTTGTCGCCCTCCCCCTCTATCTCGGATTAGCGATTGTCGCTGAACCCATGGTCGCAACACTATTTGGCGACAAGTGGCTGGAGATGGCACCGCTCGTCTCAGGGTTGGCGCTGGCAATGCCCTTCTTCGCGCTGCAAATTCTCTGTTCGCCCGCGACCAATGCGCTCGGTAAGCCGCGCATCTATCTGCGTAGTAGCATCGGCGGCGCAATCATCATGCCGGTCGCGTTTAGCATTGGCTTGCAATGGGGCGCGCAAGGGCTGGTTCATGCGTGGCAGATCGCAGCGCCACTGCTGCTGATTGTGACATTAACGCTGACATTGCCCGAAATCGGTGCTGACTGGCGTAAACTGCTCACAGCGCTTGTACCTTCGGTGATCGCATCGGGGGCAATGGCAGCGATGGTCTATATCGCCGCACGCTTTACCGGTGGGCTGCCCGCGCCAACCGAGCTTGCCATCCTCGTTGCCTTCGGCGCGGCCTGCTATTTGGGATTGCTCTGGATATTCTCACGGCAAACACTTCAGCAGATCATGGATCTGGTTTTCCGCCGCAAGATTGCCGTCGCCTAGCTGCTCTGAATATAATCGCGCAGTGAAGCAGCCTCTTCCTCGATCCGGTCGATTCGGTATTTGACGATATCGCCGATCGACACAAAGCCAACCAGCGTGCCCCCATCAATCACCGGCAAATGGCGGATGCGCCGCATCGTCATCAGCGAAAGCGAATCGATTGCGCCTTGTTCGGGGCCAACCGTGATCGCCGGCGTGATCATGACATCGGACACTTTTTTGGAAAGGATCGCCGCACCTTCTCGCGCCAGCCCGTAGATTACGTCGCGTTCGGAAAAAATGCCGCGCACCTCTCCTTCATCAACCACCGGCAGCGCGCCGATTCGCCGTTCGGCGAGAAGCGCAACCGCATCAGCCACCGTTGCGCCAGCCGAAACCGACACCACGTCCTGAGCGCGTGATTGGAGAATTGCCTTAATTGTCATCACATGGCCCTCCTACTGTGCAATGCATCTTGCTGAATTTATGGCAAGGGTTCAAGGAAAAGCATGAACATTCCGGAAAGCCAGCTCGAAAATCACGAATATGCGTCCTTTGCGTGGGATCGCTACAAACGGCTGATGTGGTGGATGGCGCTTGCATCCACGCTTACGACAGTTTTTGGGCTTGGCGCGCTGCGGATGATCGCCGGGCCGATCCCTTGGCAGATGATGCTATTTACGGCGCTTGGGATTTTTTTCTCGGTGCTGCTTGCTGCCGTCCTGATGGGCTTGGTGTTTCTCAGTGCCGGTAGCGGACATGATGAGACGATTATCGACGCGTTCGCGAAGAATACGGAAGAATGAGCGGCACGCGCGAACCCGTGCTTCGGATTGTACCGCAGCGCAGCGACATTAATTCAAATGGACATATTTTTGGCGGGTGGGTGCTCGCCCAAATGGACATTGCGGGCGGGATTGTTGCCGGCCAAGTCGCCGACGGCCCCTGCGCGACCGTCGCGATCGAGGCAATGAAGTTCATCCAGCCGATTCTCGTGCGCGATATTATTTCGGTTTACGCCGAAGTCGCGCGGCGCGGACGCACATCAGTCGCGATCAAGATCGAAGTTGTTGCGACTCGCGATCGCGGGGCGACCAACGTGAGCGTCACCGAGGGGATATTCACCTTCGTCGCGCTTGATAATGAAGCACGACCAAGAGTGTTGCCGGGTTAGGCGGGAGCGCCCTGCCCCATCAAGGCCTCTATCGCCTCAGTTACCTGAGCAATATCCGCCATGCCGTCCACCTTACGGACTAGGCCACGCGATTCGTAGATCGGCAGGATCGGCGCTGTTTTGCCGCGATACTCGGTCATCCGCGTGCGCACCGATTCTTCATTATCATCGGCGCGGCGTTTGAACTCGGTTGATCCACAAACATCACAGGCTCCGGCAACCCCAGGAGTTTTGAATTTGTCGTGATAGCCTTCATTGCATTTCGCGCAGGTATAACGCCCGGTGATCCGCTCAACCAGCGCATCCTCGTCAACCTCAAGTTCAATGACATGATCAAGCACACGCCCACGCGACGCCAAAATATCGTCAAGCGAAAGCGCCTGTGCCGCAGTGCGGGGATAGCCATCAAAAATGACGCCGGCTTTGGGATCAAGCGCATCAAGCGCTTCACCGATCAGGCCTGAGACGACTTCATCCGAAACCAGCCCGCCGCTATCCATGATAGCCTTGGCCTGAAGCCCGGTCGGCGTTCCCGCCTTGACTGCTGCACGCAGCATATCGCCTGTCGAGAGTTGCACCATCGCATATTCATCAACCAGGCGGGCGGCCTGTGTCCCTTTGCCTGCCCCCGGTGGCCCCAACAATATGATATTCATGCGCGCCCTTCCCCGGGGGTTATCTGCCAATAGTTAGCGGCGTGTGATGCCACCCTTCAGCTTGGATTTCTTAATGAGGTCACCATATTGGTGCGCCAACAAATGGCTCTGAATCTGGGTCACGGTATCAATCGTGACGTTCACCACGATCAGCAAACTGGTGCCACCAAGATAGAATGGAATGCCAAGCGCCGTTACCAGATATTCGGGCACCAGACAGATAAAGGTCAGGTAAGCCGCACCAAGCACGGTGATCCGCGTCAGGACATAATCGAGATAGTCAGCGGTATTCTTGCCTGGACGAATGCCGGGCACGAAGCCGCCATAGCGCTTGAGATTGTCGGCAGTTTCTTCAGGGTTGAACACAACCGCCGTGTAGAAAAAGCAGAAGAAAATGATTCCCGCCGCATAGAGCGCCATGAACAAGGGCGAACCATGCTGAAGGTTGGTCGTGATGCCGAGCACGACATCGCCCCAGAAGCTTTCACCCGTCACGCCCTGCCCCGCAAATTGCGTCAGCGTCAGCGGCATCAGCAGCAGCGACGAGGCAAAGATCGGCGGAATGACGTTCGCAGTGTTGATCTTGAGAGGCAGGAAGCTCTTATCCGATTGCACCATCCCGCGCGCGGTTTGGCGCTTGGGATATTGGATCAGCACACGGCGCTGCGCGCGTTCCATAAAGCAAATGAACGCGATCAGCCCTATCACCAATATCAATATAGCAAAGATCAACAGCGGTGACATTGTGCCCGAACGGCCGCCTTCAAACACATTGACGAGCGCGGTTGGCAATTGCGAAACAATCCCCGCCATAACGATCAGCGAAATCCCGTTGCCAATGCCACGGCTGGTGATCTGCTCACCAAGCCACATCAGAAAGAGCGTGCCGCCAACGAGCGCGATAACGCAGGCAACGCGGAACAAAATTCCGGGTTCAACCACCGCCGACGTCCCGTTTTGCGCGCCCCAGCCTTCAAGGCCGACCGCGATGAAATAGCCCTGAACAATTGTCAGGAACACCGTGCCGTAACGCGTGAATTGATTGAGTTTTTTGCGTCCGCTTTCGCCGTCTTTCTTGAGCGCGGCGAGCGTCGGGTTAAGCGATGTCGCAAGCTGGATCACGATCGACGCCGTAATATAGGGCATCACGCCCAGCGCGATCAGGCTCATCCGCTCAAGCGCGCCGCCCGAAAACATGTTGAAGAAATCGAGGACACCGCCCTTGGTTGTTTCAAACTGCGCTTGTAGCGCAATCGGATCAATGCCCGGCAGCGGTACATGGCTGAGCAGACGGAAGATAATCAACGCGCCAAGCGTAAACCATATTCGTTTTTTGAGGTCGGTCGCCTGCGAAAAATTCGATAGGCTAAGGCTTGCAGCCATTTGGTCAGCGGATGATGCCATTGCGAAAATCAGACCCCAAAAAAGAAAGGCGGCGAAATGGCTGTTAGCCCTTCGCCGCCTCTATATAATGAATGATCGCGATATTGAAAGGCTGTGCCAGCCGAACCACGATCAAACGAAGCGTTAGGCTTTAATCTTGTTGACCGTGCGGTGCTTGGCCTTCGCCTTGTCCGCCGCCGCAACCACTTCGATCACTTCAATCGAACCACCAGCGGCCTCAACCGCTGCCTTGGCTCCGGCTGAAACGCCCGCCACCAAAAACGTGAGCTTGGCCGAAAATATGCCCTTGCCGAGCAAACGAACGCCGTCTTTGCCGCCGCGTGCAACGCCAGCAGCCTTGAGCACGGCATGATCAATCACAGCCTTGCTATCAAGCTTGCCGCCATCAACCAGCTTTTGAATCATGCCGAGGTTGATCTCTGCATAATCCTTGCCGAAAATATTGTTGAAGCCGCGCTTTGGTAGCCGCATGTGGAGCGGCATCTGGCCGCCTTCAAAGCCGTTGATCGACACGCCTGAGCGTGACGTCTGGCCCTTTTGGCCGCGACCCGAAGTCTTGCCTTTGCCCGAACCGATACCCCGGCCCACGCGCATGCGTGATTTACGGGCACCATCATTATCGCGGATTTCATTCAGTTTCATGTCTTGCACTCGCTTTCGCTTTGTTCGCGCCGTTAATATCGCCCCTCCCATTTAAGGAGGAGGTTTTCTCTACTCGACCACCTGCACCATATGGCGCACGGCACGGATCATGCCGCGCACCTCGGGGCTGTCCTCAAGTTCACGCACCTTGTGCATTTTGTTGAGGCCAAGCCCGATCAGCGTACTGCGCTGCCCCTTGGTACGGCGGATCGGCGATCCGGTTTGCTTGATCTTGATCTTTGCCATGTCGCTTACTCCACAACCGCAGCAGCGTCGGCTTCGGCCTCGGCTGAGCTTGCGCCACCACGGCCCAGCAGATCGGCAATTTTCTTGCCGCGACGCTGTGCCACTGATTTCGGGCTGGTTTGTTCACCAAGCGCCTCAAAGGTCGCCCGGATCATATTGTATGGATTTGATGTGCCGGTTGATTTCGTCACAACGTCAGCGACGCCGAGGCTTTCAAACACAGCGCGCATCGGGCCACCCGCGATGATCCCGGTTCCTTGCGGAGCCGAACGCAGATGGACGAGGCCAGCACCAAAATGGCCGGTGCCATCATGATGCAGTGTGCGGCCTTCACGAAGCGGAACACGCACCATTGCCTTTTTGGCAGCGGCAGTTGCTTTCTGGATCGCTTCAGGAACTTCGCGTGCCTTACCGTGGCCAAAGCCTGCACGGCCCTTGCCATCACCGACCACGACGAGGGCTGCAAAGCCGAAACGCTTACCACCCTTCACCGTTTTCGAGACGCGGTTGATGTGGACGAGCTTTTCGATCAGCTCTTCGCCGCCATCGTCAGCCCCTGCGCCACCGCGCTTGTCATCACGGCGACCACGGTTGCCATCACGGCCACCGCCGCTGCGATTACCGCCGCCGGGGCCGCCACCGCGTCCACCGCGTGGGCCGCGTGGGCCGCGTGGTGCTTCGCCTTCGGGAGCAGCGGCCGGTGCGGCTGCCTGAATTTCGGTTTCGTCAGCCATCGATTAAAACTCCAATCCGCCTTCGCGGGCTCCGTCAGCAAGCGCCTTAACGCGCCCGTGAAACAGAAAACCTCCGCGATCGAATACTACTTTGGTTACGCCTGCCTTGATGGCACGCTCTGCAATCGTTTTGCCAATTGCGGTGGCCGCATCGCAGGTTGCCCCGGTTACGCTGCGCGCATCCTGTTCAAGGCTTGATGCCGCAACAAGCGTTTTGCCCGCTGCATCATCAATCACTTGCGCATAGATATGTCTGCCCGAACGGTGAACCGTCAAACGCGGACGCAATCCACGCTTGGCAAAAAGCGATGTACGAACGCGGCGACGCCGCTTTTCGAAGAGTGAAAGCTTGGCCATTACTTCTTCTTACCTTCTTTGCGGAAGATGAACTCACCGCGATATTTGATACCCTTGCCTTTGTAAGGCTCAGGCTTTCTCCAGCGGCGGATTTCAGCAGCAAGCTGCCCAACCTTCTGTGCGTCCATGCCCGAAATTTCGACCGTGGTCTGGTCAGGGGTTTTAACTTCAACGCCTTCAGGGATCGCAACATCAACATCATGGCTGTAGCCAAGCTGAAGCTTCAGGTTGCTGCCCTGCGCGTTTGCACGGTAACCAACGCCGTTGATTTCAAGCACCTTGGAGAAACCGGCGGTTACGCCGGTTACAAGATTCTGGATCATCGTGCGCTGCATCCCCCAAAAGGAACGCGAACGCTTGGTTTCATTGGCTGGCTTGACCGAAAGCAAATCGCCCTCAAGTGCATAAACCACCTCAGAGACCGTCGGCATGGTCAGCGTGCCCTTCGGGCCTTTGACCGAAATAACGCCGCCTTCAATCGAAGCGGTAACACCTGCCGGTATGGTGACCGGCTTTTTCCCAGTGCGGCTCATCAGAACACCTCCGCGAGAACTTCGCCGCCAACATTCTGCTCACGCGCTTCCGCGTCGGAGAGAACGCCCTTTGGCGTCGAAACAATGACGATACCAAGGCCGTTACGAACGCGTGGCAATTCGGTTGAACCCGAATAGACGCGGCGACCAGGCTTTGACACGCGGGCAACGTGGCGGATCGCCGGTTGACCTTCGAAATATTTCAGCTCGATGCGAATGCCTTCATGCCCCGCGAGCAGCTCATCGGTGTAACCCCGGATATAGCCTTCGCGCTTCAGCACGTCGAGCACACGAACGCGAAGCTTCGAAGCCGGCGTCATCACGCTGTCCTTCTTTGCCTGCTGCCCGTTGCGGATGCGGGTGAGCATATCACCCAATGGATCAGTAAATGCCATCTCTTGCTTCCTTACCAGCTCGACTTCGTAACGCCTGGAATCATGCCCTTATTGGCGAGATCACGAAGCTGAATACGACAGAGGCGGAATTTGCGGTAATATGCGCGTGGGCGCCCGGTGAGTTCGCAGCGGTTGCGAATACGGGTCGGGTTGCCGTTGCGCGGAATTTCGGCAAGCTTGAGGCGCGCCATCAGACGATCTGTGTCATCTGCGCTTTCGTCATCGGCAATCGCCTTCAAACGTGCGTAACGGCCAGCCATTTGCTTGACCATTTTCTTGCGCTTCTCATTCTTGTTGATTGAACTCAGTTTTGCCATGTCACGCTGCCTGCTTTTCTTGAGTTTCCGTAGCCACCTCTTCTGGTGGGAAGGGGAAGCCGAACAGCCGGAGCAGTTCACGCGCTTCATCATCAGTGCCCGCTGTGGTCGTTACGATCACATCCATACCGCGCACCTTGTCGATCTGGTCATAGCTGATTTCAGGGAAGATCAACTGTTCCTTGAGGCCCATCGCATAATTGCCACGGCCATCAAACGACTTCGGATTTAATCCACGGAAATCCCGAACGCGCGGCAGTGCAATCGTGACCAAACGATCAAGAAATTCATACATCCGTTCACGGCGAAGCGTTACCTTACAACCGATTGGCATGCCTTCGCGCAGCTTGAACTGGGCGACTGATTTCTTGGCCTTGATCACAACCGGCTTTTGCCCGGCGATCAATTCCATTTCCTTGGCGGCGATATCGACATTTTTCTTGTCTTGAGTCGCTTCGCCAACGCCCATGTTGATGACGATCTTATCAAGACGCGGCACTTCCATCGCATTCTTGTAACCGAATTTCTCGGTCATCGCCGCGACGATCTTGTCGTCGTAGATGCCTTGCATCCGTGCTTTATACTTATCAGCCATTGATCACTTCCCCGGACTTGACCGCGACGCGAACCTTCTTGCCGTCCTTGATTTCAAAACGGACGCGCGTTGGCTTGCCCGTTTTTGGATCTTCGATAGCAACTTTGGAAACGTGCATCGGCGCTTCACTGCGCTCGAGGCCACCTTGCGGGTTGGCCTGCGTTGCCTTGCGGTGACGCGTTGCGATGTTGATGCCAGACACAATCACCTTGCCGTCCTTGGGGAACGACTTGGTCACTTCGCCGTGCTTGCCCTTGTCCTTGCCGGACAGGATGACGACCTTATCGCCCTTTTTGATCTTCAGTGCAGACATTACAGCACCTCCGGCGCAAGCGAGATGATCTTCATGTAATTCTTCGCACGCAGTTCGCGCACCACTGGGCCAAAAATACGGGTGCCAATTGGCTCCTCATTCTTGTTGACCAAAACGGCGGCGTTGGTGTCGAACCGGATGGTCGAACCGTCAGCGCGGTGAATGTCCTTGGCGGTGCGGACGATAACGGCGCGGTGCACGTCACCCTTCTTCACCTTGCCGCGCGGTGCAGCTTCCTTGATCGAAACAACGATCACATCGCCAACACCGGCAAAACGACGCTTCGATCCACCAAGCACCTTGATGCACTGAACGCGCTTTGCGCCTGAATTATCGGCGACTTCCAAATTGGATTGCATCTGGATCATGGATTAACCCTCCGCAGTGACGGCAGCAGGTGCTGCCTTATCAAGAACGCGCCATGATTTGAGCTTTGAAATCGGCGCACATTCTTCAATGCGGACGGTTTCGCCTTCTTTGAAGACATTGCCTTCATCATGGGCATGATATTTTTTTGAACGGCGGATGATCTTGCCATAGAGCGGATGTTTCACCTTCCGCTCTACCTTCACTACCACTGTCTTTTCGGTTTTGTCGGAAACGACAACCCCTGTGAGCACGCGCTTTGGCATGTCCCTTATCCTTACTTAGTCGCAGCCGAAGCGGCAGAGCGCTCGGTCTGGAGGGTCTTGATCTGGGCGATCGAGCGACGGACAACGCGAACCCGCGCTGGCTTTTCAAGCTGGTTTGTCGCCGCCTGAAAACGCAGGTTAAACTGCTCGCGCTTCAATTCGCCAAGTTGCTCAACGAGCTGATCGTCGGTCTTGAGTTTAAGGTCAGCAATCTTGGCCATTATACGGCTCCCAAATGTGACGTGTCGCCCAGGCGGGCTACCACTTTGGTTTTAATCGGCAGCTTTTCCATCGCGCGGCTAAACGCAACAGCAGCAAGCGGGCCAGGAACGCCATCAAGTTCAAACAGGATACGGCCTGGCTTGACACGGGCTACCCAGAATTCTGGTGAGCCCTTACCCTTACCCATGCGGACTTCGGCTGGCTTTGATGACACTGGCACATCAGGGAAAATGCGGATCCACAACCGGCCTTGACGGCGGATGTGACGCGTAATCGCACGACGTGCGGCTTCGATCTGGCGCGCGGTGATCCGGTCTGGCTCCATGGCCTTCAGGCCGTAAGAACCAAAGTTCAGATCGGTGCCACCTTTGGCGTCGCCCTTGATCCGGCCCTTAAAGGCCTTGCGGAATTTTGTGCGCTTTGGCTGCAACATGTCTAATATTCCCTATCAGCGACGGTCAGACTGCGGACGGACGCCAGAAGTCTGTGCTTCCATCATCAGCCGGTCTGTTGCCATTGGATCATGACCAAGGATTTCACCCTTGAAAATCCAAACCTTGATCCCGCAAATGCCATAAGCGGTCAGCGCTTCGGCTTCGGCATAATCGACATTTGCGCGCAGCGTGTGAAGCGGAACGCGGCCTTCGCGGTACCATTCCGAACGTGCGATTTCAGCGCCACCAAGACGACCAGCGCAGGTGATACGAATACCCTCTGCACCCAGACGAAGTGCCGACTGAACCGCACGCTTCATCGCGCGACGGAAAGCGATACGACGCTCAAGCTGATCAGCGATGCCCTGCGCCACAAGCTTTGAGTCAATCTCGGGCTTACGGATCTCGACAATGTTCAATGAAACATCCGAAGATGTCATCTTGGCAATCGCCTTGCGCAGCTTTTCAATGTCGCCGCCCTTTTTGCCAATGATAACACCGGGGCGCGCAGCATAAATTGAAATGCGGCAAAGCTTGGCAGGGCGTTCAATCACAACTTTCGAGATTGCGGCCTGTGGCAGCGTCTTCAGCACGAACTTGCGGATATTGAGATCCTCAAGCAGCAAACGGCCATAATCTTGGCCTTCGGCATACCAGCGGCTGTCCCAAGTGCGGTTGATCTGGAGGCGCAGGCCAATTGGATTTGATTTTTGACCCATGGTTTATGCTTCCTCTTGAACTTCGCGGACGACAACGCGGAGGCGGCTGAACGACTTAACGATGCGGCTTGAACGGCCACGCGCGCGGGTCGCAAAACGCTTCATCGAGATTGATTTGCCGACGCTTGCTTCCGCAACGATCAGCGCATCAACATCAAGGTTGTGATTGTTTTCCGCGTTAGCGATAGCCGAAGCCAGCACCTTCTTCGCGTCAAGCGCCATACCGCGCTTTGAGAAGGTCAGGATGTTGAGCGCGTCGCTTGCCTTGCGGCCACGAATGAGCGCTGCAACAAGGTTGAGCTTTTGCGCCGAACCACGGATCGTGGTTGCAACTGCAAGCGCTTCCTTATCGCCGACCTTACGGGGGGATGCAGATTTAGACATCAGCGCTTGCCCTTCTTATCAGCAGCGTGACCGGGGAAATAACGCGTAGGCGCAAATTCACCGAGCTTCATGCCGACCATATCCTCGTTCACCGAAACGGGAACGAATTTGCGGCCATTGTAAACATTGAACGTAAGCCCAACGAATTGCGGCAGGATCGTCGAACGACGCGACCATGTTTTGATCGGCGCACGCGAATTGGCGTCCTGCGCGGTTTCTGCTTTCTTGAGCAGGTGAAGGTCAACAAACGGACCTTTCCAGACGGAACGAGCCATGACTACCTCTTCTTCTTCGCGTGACGTGACCGGATGATCATCTTGTCAGTCGATTTGTTCGAACGGGTACGAGCACCCTTGGTCGGCTTGCCCCACGGCGTCACTGGGTGACGACCGCCTGACGTCCGGCCTTCACCACCGCCGTGCGGGTGATCGACCGGGTTCTTGGCAACACCGCGTGTCAGCGGACGGATGCCCTTCCAACGGTTACGGCCAGCCTTGGCAAGATTGGTGTTGGCGTTGTCAGGGTTTGAAACCGCACCCACCGTCGCCATGCAATCGCCGTGGATGTAGCGCTGCTCGCCTGAATTGAGACGAACAATCACCATCCCGCGATCACGACCGACAACCTGAACATAAGTCCCTGCTGAACGGGCGATCTGGCCACCCTTGCCGGGCTTCATTTCGACGTTGTGAACGATCGTGCCAACGGGTGCCTGGCCGATTTCCATCGCATTGCCGGGCTTCACGTCGGTTTTCTTGCCAGCAACAATCTTGTCACCAGGAGCCAGACGCTGCGGCGCAATGATATACGCCTGCTCACCGTCGGGATAGGAAACCAGCGCGATGAACGCGGTGCGGTTTGGATCATATTCCAGCCGCTCAACGGTTGCCTCAACGTCCCATTTGCGACGCTTGAAATCGATGAAACGGTAACGCTGCTTATGACCACCGGCGATGCCGCGTGATGTGACATGGCCCTTATTGTTGCGACCACCCGTCTTGCGCTTGCCTTCGGTCAGCGCCTTTACGGGCTTTCCTTTGTGCAGGCTTGAACGGTCAACCAGAATCAAGCCACGACGGGCCGGGCTGGTTGGGTTATAATGCTTGAGTGCCATGAGCCTTAAATCCCCGTGGTCACGTCAATCGACTGGCCTTCAGCCAGACGGACGATTGCTTTTTTGAAGTCAGACTTGGTGTAGGGCTTGCCCTTCCACTTTTTGGTCTTGCCCTTCTGGACGATGGTGTTGACGCTCAAAACCTTGACATCAAACAGCGCTTCAACAGCGGCTTTGATCTCAGGCTTTGTCGAGTCATTGGCAACACGGAAGACAACCGCGTTATGCTCGCTTGCCATCGTTGCCTTTTCGGTGATGTGCGGGCCGCGAACCACGTCATAATGACGCAGCGTTGGCTTGGCTTTTTCAGTTTTAGCCATTGAACCGTGCCTCCAGCTTTTCAACTGCTGCACGGGTCAAAACCAGTGTTTCAGCTTTCAAAATGTCATACACATTCGCGCCAACCGCTGGCATCACGTTGATGCCGTAGAGGTTCGCCGAAGCGAGCGCGAAGCTGTTGTCAACCATATCGCCGTCAATCACGAGTGCGGTTTTGCCGAACCCGAGCTTGGCAAGGCTTGCAACCAAGGTCTTGGTCTTGCCTTCAGCGACTGCGAGATTGTCCATCACAACGATCCGGCCAGCTGCCGCCTTTGATGACAATGCCATCTTGAGGCCGAGCGCGCGGATCTTCTTGTTGAGCGACGGGTTAAAATCACGAAGGCGAGCACCATGGGCTTTACCACCACCAATGAAATTTGGTGCGCGACGGTTGCCGTGACGGGCGGTACCGCCACCCTTCTGGTTGCCAAACTTCTTGCCGGTGCGGGCCACGTCAGCGCGTTCACGCGTTGGACGGGCAGTCGCACGACGCTTTTCAAGCTGCCATGTGACGACGCGGTGAAGAATGTCGGCGCGGGCTTCGATCCCGAAAACGTCATCAGCGAGCTCAATATCGCCAGACTTTTTCGCGTCGAGGGTTTGAACGGTAAGTTTCATGTTCAGCCCTCCTGGGTTTCTGCTGCAGTCGTTTCGACGACTTCAGCGGGGGTTTCTGCGGGTGCATCGACCGGAGCCAACGCTGCCGATTTGATGCTTGCGGGATAAGGCGCATCGCTGTGGCGCGCGACCTTTACACTGTCCTTGACTTGAAGCCATGTGCCCTTTGATCCGGGAACGCTGCCCTTCACGAAAAGAAGCCCACGCTCGACATCGGTCGAAACGATTTCAAGGCACTGCTGGGTGCGCTGACGGTCGCCCATGTGGCCGGCCATCTTCTTACCCTTGAATACTTTGCCGGGATCCTGACGCTGCCCGGTTGAACCGAGCGAACGGTGAGAAACCGAAACACCGTGGGTTGCGCGAAGGCCCCCAAAGTTCCAGCGCTTCATACCGCCCTGAAAGCCCTTGCCCTGCGTATGACCGCTAACGTCAACAAGCTGCCCTGCAACGAAATGATCGGCAGAGATGGTCGCGCCGACATCAACCATCGCATCTTCCGATACGCGGAATTCGACGAGACGGGCCTTAGGCTCCACTTCGGCTTTGCCGAAATGGCCACGCTCAGGCTTGGTCAGATTTTTGGCCTTGGCCGTTCCGGCACCGAGCTGGAGCGCGACATAACCGTCACGCGCTTCGGTGCGCTGCGAAACAACCTGGCAATTTTCTAGCGAAAGAACGGTAACAGGCACATGGCGCCCATCTTCCTTAAACAGGCGAGTCATGCCCATCTTCTTCGCGATCACGCCAGTACGCATGATCTATTCTCCTCAAAACAGAGGCACCCCGGAACCATTTCCGAGATGCGTGAAGCCCTAAATATGAAACATCGCCCCGTTCGGGCTGGCGCTCATGTCTGATCAAAAATCAGACAAAAACTGAACGGGGGACGCAGGCCACAGCAACGACGAATCGCTTGCGCTGTGCGGTATCCCTTAATGAGTGTCGCCGTTAAGCGAGTTTGATCTCAACATCAACCCCTGCGGCCAAATCTAGCTTCATCAAAGCATCAACGGTTTGTGGGGTTGGCTGAATAATATCGAGAAGGCGCTTGTACGTGCGGACTTCAAACTGTTCACGCGATTTTTTATCAACGTGTGGCCCACGGTTAACCGTGAACTTTTCAATCTTCGTCGGCAGTGGAATCGGGCCACGGATCGAAGCGCCTGTGCGCTTTGCAGTATCGGCGATATCACCCGTTGCCTGATCAAGTACCCGATGATCAAAAGCCTTGAGGCGGATGCGAATATTTTGCGTTTCCATGTCCATTACCAATACGAAAGAGCCACGCCCGAATTTACGGGCCTTTTAGAAACGGCAATCGCCCGATCCTTTTTGAGAAGGATCGGGCGATGCCGATGCGGATATTAGTTCGAGATCGAGGCGACGACGCCTGAACCCACGGTACGACCGCCTTCGCGGATCGAGAAACGCAGGCCCTGCTCCATCGCGATTGGCGCGATGAGCTTGACGCCGAGCTGTACGTTATCACCAGGCATCACCATTTCGGTGCCTTCTGGCAGAACGACTTCACCGGTCACGTCGGTTGTGCGGAAGTAGAATTGCGGACGATAGTTCGCAAAGAATGGCGTGTGACGGCCACCTTCATCCTTCGACAGCACATAAACTTCCGAAGTGAAATCGGTGTGCGGCTTGATCGAGCCGGGCTTGCAAAGCACTTGGCCACGCTCAACTTCTTCACGGCCAACGCCGCGAATAAGCGCACCGATGTTATCGCCAGCCTGGCCCTGATCGAGCAACTTGCGGAACATTTCAACGCCGGTCACGACGGTCTTCTTGGTGTCCTTGAGGCCGACGATTTCGACTTCTTCACCAACCTTGACGACGCCTTGTTCAACGCGGCCGGTCACAACCGTACCACGACCCGAGATCGAGAACACGTCTTCGATTGGCATCAGGAATGCGAGATCAAGCGGACGCGCAGGCTGCGGGATCCAGCTATCAACAGCGGCCATCAGCTTGAGCACGGCTTCGCGGCCAAGTTCAGCATTGCTGTCGTTGAGTGCGCATGTTGCCGAACCTTGAATGACGGGAATGTTGTCGCCGTCAAAGTCGTACTTCGAAAGAAGCTCACGGATTTCCATTTCGACGAGCTCGAGAATTTCAGCATCGTCAACCAGATCGCACTTGTTCATGAACACGACGAGCTGTGGAACGCCAACCTGACGCGCAAGCAGGATGTGCTCGCGGGTCTGTGGCATTGGGCCGTCAGTTGCCGAAACAACGAGGATGCCACCGTCCATCTGCGCCGCACCCGTGATCATGTTCTTCACATAGTCAGCATGGCCCGGGCAATCGACGTGCGCATAGTGGCGGTCAGCGGTTTCATATTCGACGTGTGCGGTCGAAATGGTGATGCCGCGTGCGCGTTCTTCAGGCGCTTTGTCGATGTTGTCATATGACGTGAAGGTTGCGCCGCCGGTTTCGGCCAGCACCTTCGTGATCGCTGCGGTCAGCGATGTCTTACCATGATCGACGTGCCCGATGGTGCCGATGTTGCAGTGCGGTTTTGTCCGCTCAAACTTTGCCTTTGCCATTGTCTTTCACCTTCTTGTTCAAATTCTGATTCGTGCACGTAAGCCCGATGCGGACGCGCCCATAACGACTAATTTTGGATTACGCCAGCTTTGCCTTCACTTCTTCGGCAACATTTGATGGCACTTCGTCATAATGCGAGAAATGCATCGAATATTGCGCACGGCCTTGCGTGAACGAACGAAGCTGATTCACATAGCCAAACATGTTGGCCAGTGGCACCATTGCCTCAACCGTTTGCGCGTTACCGCGTGTGTCGGTGCCCTGAATTTGGCCGCGACGTGAGTTCATGTCGCCGATGACATCACCCAGATAATCCTCTGGCGTAACCACTTCGACCTTCATCACCGGCTCAAGCAGAGTGATCCCTGCCTTTTGCGCAGCTTCACGCATTGCGGCACGGCCAGCAATTTCAAACGCCAGTGCCGAGGAGTCAACATCATGGTACGCGCCGTCATACAGCGTGATCACAAAATCGATGATCGGGAAGCCGATCAGCGAGCCCGTGGCCGCCGTTTCGCGCATACCCTTTTCAACGCTTGGGATATATTCCTTGGGAATATTCCCGCCCTTGACTTCATCATTGAAAATGATGCCCGAGCCACGCTCACCGGGTTCAACGGTGAACTTGACGCGACCGAACTGACCCGAACCACCCGACTGTTTCTTGTGGGTATAGTCAATATCGACTTTTTTCTTGAGATATTCGCGGTAGGCGACCTGCGGCGCGCCGACATTGGCTTCAACCTTGAATTCGCGCTTCATGCGGTCAACAAGGATTTCAAGGTGAAGCTCACCCATCCCCTTGATGATCGTCTGGCCCGATTCATGGTCGGACGTAACGCGGAACGACGGATCTTCGCGCGCAAGACGGTTGAGCGCAACGCCCATCTTTTCCTGATCGGCCTTGGTCTTGGGTTCAACCGCAACTTCGATAACCGGATCGGGAAATTCCATCCGCTCAAGGATGATCGGCGCGTTAAGTGCGCAGAGCGTTTCCCCGGTAGTGGTATCCTTAAGGCCTGCAAGCGCCACAATATCGCCCGCATAAGCGACCTGAATGTCTTCGCGGTCATTGGCGTGCATCAGCAGCATCCGTCCGACCTTTTCCTTCTTGTCCTTGACCGAATTCATCACGATCGACGCGGTATCGAGCTTGCCCGAATAAATGCGCGCAAAGGTCAGCGTACCAACGAAGGGATCGTTCATGATCTTGAAGGCAAGTGCCGAGAACGGCGCATCATCCGAAGGCGCACGCGTTTCAACCGTCTCACCGTCAAGCTTCAGGCCTTCAACCGGCGGAATATCAAGCGGCGAAGGCAGATAATCCACCACGCCGTCAAGCAGTGG
>ERZ1292633.2688-Hain-H41-02um-R1-2688-length-17912-cov-6_pt1 | contig 17912 bp, 20 predicted proteins | sample MGYA00564406_ERZ1292633 | MGnify/ENA primary metagenome ERZ1292633 (study PRJEB36523, sample SAMEA6512639) | groundwater metagenome | collected 2019-01-08 | study: AquaDiva: Metagenomics assemblies of 32 groundwater samples | reverse complement strand
GGAACAGGACATTTCTATGCGGCTCAAACAGGACATATTAAAAAACGCGCGACAGTATCAATTTGTAGCCGAATTTTACCGTACGGTCGCGGCGAGAGCGTCCTCGAGGCGCGGATGCTTGAAACGGTATCCGGCGCCGACGGCGGCGGCGGGGACGATCTTCAGGCTTCCGAGGAGCAAGGACGACATCTCTCCCAGCATCAGTTTCAGCGCGGCGGCGGGAACCGGGAAGGGAGTCGGGCGTCTCAAGGCCTTGCCGAGCGCCGCGGTGAACTCCGCGTTCGTGGCGAGCTCGGGACCGACGGCGTTCACGGGGCCGCGCAGGCGCTCATTGGCGATCGATTCGAGGATGAGGCCGGTCACGTCGTCGAGGTGCACCCACGGGAAATGCTGCCGTCCGTCGCCGAGACGTCCGCCGAGGGCGAGCTTGAAGGGGAGGAGCATGCGCGCCAGTGCCCCGCCGTCCCGGCCGAGTACCACGCCGATGCGCAGCACCACCACGCGCAAACCGAGTTTCTCGGCGGGGCGAGCCTCGTTTTCCCAACGCACGCAGAGGTCGGAGAGGAAGCCTGGGCCTGCGGCATCGGTTTCGGCCTGAAGGCGTTCGCCGGCTTGAGCGTACCAGCCGACTGCGGAGGCGTTTATGAGCACGGGGGGCTTCTTTTCGACGCGGCCGAGGGCTTCGACGAGCGCCCGCGTGGGCGTCAGGCGGCTATGCAGGAGACGGCCCCTTCGGGCCACGGTCCAAGGGCCGTCCGCCACGCCCTCGCCGCACAAATTGACGACCGCGTCGGCGCCCTCGAGCTCGTTTTCCCAGCCGCCGGCGTCCGCGACGAGCCAGGAACGCGTGCGCACTCCGGGGACGCGGCTGGCGGCACCGGTGCGGCTGAGCACGACGACGTCGTGGCCGGCGTTGATCAGGGCGCGCGAGAGGTCACGTCCGATCCACCCGTTTCCGCCGGCGATGACGATCTTCATGGAGCCCTCCTTCGGTTTGAACATCGCGGCGACCGCGGATTCGCGGTAAGCGAAAATCACGTCGAGACGACGTTCGATCTCGCCGGCGGCGAGCTCGCCAAAGGGCTGGAACGGAAGCTCGTAGCGCACCTCATCGGTGATGAGCGTGCCGCCGTCCTTGTCTTCGAAGCGGTGCGTGTGATGCCAGAGCTTATACGGCCCTTTGAGCTGGGTGTCCACGAAGCTGTTGGGCGCGTCGTAGGATTCGATCAAGGTCCGCCAATACTGCGGAAAGCCCAGAGGGCTGACCCGGTAATCGAAGATCGCGCCCGCACGCATCTCGAGCGGCTGGGGCGTCAGGACATGGAAGCCGAGCCACGGCGGCGTCAGCTTGGCGAGGTTCGCCGGGTTCTGAAAAAAAGCGAAGACCTCCGCTCGGGGGCGGGGAAGCCACTGAGTCCGGCGCAAGGTTCGTACGCTCATCTCAGAGCTCGCGCGAGCTGGCCGACCAGAAAGTCGGCGAGATAGCCGGCGTCGAACGGCCAGGCGTACTCGATGACGACGCCCGGGTGGTTCTTGCGGGCTTCCGTGACGATGCCGGGGATCTCGCACTCAGCATGAAGGCCGCCGCGCGTGTACATCGTGGAGATCAAGCTGATGCGCGTGAAACCTTCCTTGACCAGGGATTCGATGGCGTCCTCGACCGACGGCGCGCAGAATTCGTTGTAAGCCGCGACCAGCTTGCGTCCGCCGAGCTTGGGGGCCAGGGCCGCGGCGATCTCGTCGATGCCGACCTTGTAGGCGTCGTTGTCGGGCGTACGCGGCCACTCGCGCACCTGTTTGTCGAGCTCGGCTTCGCGCGGGCTCATCTTGATCTCTCGCCGCGCCTGGCGCTCCGCCTCGAGACGCTTGAGCTCCCCGATCAACGGCCGCGGCGTGTCCCGCGCCGTACCGCCATGACCGATCAGAACGACGGCTTCTTTGTTTTCCATTTATCGAATCCTCTCGACCGGCGTCCCGTGATGGTCGTGCGCGCGAGCTTATCCGTATCAAAACCTTTCGAGCGAGCGACCTTTAACATCTGATCGTAGATCGCGGGATCCAGCGTAGGCCCTCGGCTGATCACCCACAGCTGATCCCGCTTTGGCGTGCCGACCAGGGCCCATTGGTAGTCGGGGTCCAAATCGACGATCCAGTAATCCGCCTTAAAAAAGAGGAAGAACTTAACCTTGAAGAGCGGTTCCGGTCCGGGGACCGGCGTCGCCTTGCCGAAGTAAGGCTTGTAGGTGTCGCCCTTCCAGCAGGTGTTGGCGAGATCGAAGCCGCCTCGGTCATTGAGGCGGTAATGCACGATCGTGTCCGTGCAGCCCTTCTGAGCGAAGTTGGGGATGTGCGCGATCTCATGCCAGGCGCCCATGTAGCGCGGCAGATCCAATTGGATCGCGGCCGCCGGAGCCGCGGCGAGCAGGGCCGAAAACATGAGCGCGAAGTTCCATGCTTTCATCGTGCCCTCCCCGAGGCCCCGAAAACCTCGAGCGCGCGGACGCGGGCCGCCTTGTGGTCCACGATACGGGCGGGATAATTCTTGCCGATCGTCACCTTGGCCTTGAGGAGGACCTCGGCAGGAGCCTCCCAGGGCTGATGCAGCCAGCGGTCGGGCATGGCCGCGAGCTCCGGCACCCAGCGGCGGGTGTACGCGCCCGTCGCGTCGAAGCGCTTGCCCTGCTCGACCGGGTTGAAGATGCGGAAGAACGGCGCGGCGTCGGCGCCGCAGCCCGCGGCCCACTGCCAGTTGAGCGTGTTGCTGGCGAGGTCGGCGTCCACGAGGGCGTCCCAGAACCAGCGCGCGCCCTCGCGCCAGTCGATGAGCAGATCCTTGGTGAGAAAGGACGCGACGACCATGCGCACGCGGTTGTGCATGAAGCCGGTGGTCCAAAGCTCGCGCATGCCCGCGTCGACGAGTGGATAGCCGGTGAGCCCCTTCTTCCAGGCCGCGAGGCCAGCGGCGTCGCGGCGCCAGCGGAAGGACGCGAAGCGCGCGTCGAGAGGCGCGTCCGGCGTCGCGGGGTTGTGGAAAAGAACGTGGCGTCCGAAGTCCCGCCAGCCGAGCTCGCCCAGAAAGCCGCCCTTGGCCGCGGGATCGCCGCCGAGGGCCTCGCGCCAGACGCGGCGGACCGAGAGTTCTCCGAAGTGGAGGCGCGGGGACAGGCGCGAGCCGCCGCCGCTCGCGGGAAAGTTGCGGTCGGCCGCGTAGCCGCGGATCGGGCCGGCCAGGAAATTCTCGAAGTCGCGCCTCGCGCCCGCTTCGCCGGGGGTGAAGGAGCTTTCGAGCCCCGCGGCCCAGGCGACCTTGGGCAGAAGCCCGAGCTCGGCCAACGGCAGGGACTTCGGGAGCCTCCTGGGAAGCCTCAGCGGGCCGGCCTCGCCTCGCGGAGCGGCGGGCTCGGGCTCGGCTCCGCAGCGGTTCCAATACGGAGTGAACACTCGGTAGGGCCCGCCGTTCAGGGTTTTGATCGCGTCGGGCGCGAAGAGGACGTTGCCCTCGTGGGCCCGGGCGCGCAAACCGGCCGCGTCCAGGGCGAGGCGGACGGCCTGCTCCTGACGCAGAGCGGCGGGCTCGTAGAGGCTGTTCCAGGCGACGGCGCCGGCGACGCATTCGCGCCCGGCCGCGACGAGGGCCGCGGCGGCGGGGCCCTTTTTGACGATCAGGCGCGAGCCGCGCTTGCGCAGGTCGCGCTCCAGGCTTTGAAGCGAATGGTGGAGCCACCAGCTCGAGGCCGCGCCCGGAGCCCAGCCGCCTTCCTCCTCGGGCGACCAAACATAAATGGGGACGACCCGGCCCTCGGCGGACGCCTCGATCAGAGCGGGGTTGTCCGCCAGGCGCAGGTCACGGCCAAGCCATAGGAGCGTCGTTTCCATCGTTGATAGGTGGCGGACGGAAGCGGATTCTTACAACGTTCGCGGTGCGGCGGCTACTGCTTGGGCCGTTCCAGGCGCGAGGTGTCGTAGCCCAGAGCCTGCAGCTTCGCCAGCAGATCCTTCTCGACCCCCGGCGGCAAGGTCTTCTCGCGCGACAGAATCCAGAGATATTTCCGGTCGGGGTGGCCCACCGCCGCCCAGCGGTATTGCGGGTCGAGCTCGATGATCCAGTAGGGCGCCTTGAAAGGCCTGAAGAACGAAACCTTGTAGCGCGAGCCAGACGGGTCCACTCTCCACGCCTTGGCGCTCGCCGTGCGCGCCGGCCCCTCGGGGCCTCCCTTGCGGCAGGTGTTGACCACGCTCACCGTCCCGTCCTTATGCAGCGCGTATTCGGCGGTGACGCCGTCGCAGCCTTTCTCGAAGCGATTAGGCAGGCGCGCGATCTCGTACCACTTGCCCATGTACTTCGCCGTCTCCACGGACGGCATGGGCTGGGAGTCGAGCGGGGCGTGAGAGCAGGATGCCATAAGCAGGACAAGAAGGGGGAAAATCTTCATGGGAACTATTCTACCTCTTCGCGCGGCGAGCCAGCGCGCGCACCATGCCCGCGAAAATCATCACGTGCGCCGGCACCAAGGAGTACCAATACAACAAGCCGGCCAGCCCGTGCGGCTCGAAGACCGCGGTCTGCGTCAGGCGCGAGCCGCCGTTGTTTTCCACGACTTCGAATTCGAGCCACGCCCTGCCCGGCAGGCGCATCTCCGTCTGCAGGCGGAGCCGGCGTCCCGGTTCGAGCACCGCCACCCGCCAGAAATCGAGAGCGTCGCCCACGCGCAAGGCCCGCCCGACCGGCCGGCCGCGCCTCATCCCCACTCCCCCGGCAAGCTGGTCCACGATGCCGCGCAGAACCCAGAGCCAATGATAGGGCCAGCCTTTCGCGCCGCCGAGCGAGGCGACCTCCTCGAACAAGCGAGCGGGCGTCGCGCTCGAATCCGCCGAGCGCGCGTCCACCAATCGCGCCGACGCGCCGGGAAACTTGCGAAGAGGGCCCTTCGAGGAAAGGGCGTCGAACCACCGGCTCTGCGCGTATTCGAGGTCTTCGTTGATCAGCGCGCGGGTGATCGCCTCCGACAACCCTCGCGGCCGCACGGAGAAATCCCTGAGGGTCTTATCGTCGCGCACGACGGTTTCGTGGCGGAGGCTCGTGAACAGGCGCCGGCCGATCCGGGCGTAAATCGGCGTGACGAACGCGAGCCACAGGCTCGAGAGCCATGGCGTCAGTAGCGCGACCGGAATCATCACCCGCTTCAGCCCGCGCTGGCGCGCGTACTCGCGCATGATCTGCTCGTAGGAAACTCTGTCCTTCCCTCCTATCTCGTAGACGGCGCTCTTGAGCGGCGATTTGTCGAGAGCGGCGATCAGGTAGGCGAGCAAATCTTCGATGGCGATCGGCTGAGCCTGAACGCGCACCCAGGACGGCGTCGTCATGACCGGCAGCCTCTCGACCAGGGCGCGCACCATCTCGTAGGAGATGCTTCCGGATCCGATCACGATCGACGCCCGAAACTCGATCACGGCCGCCCCCGATTCGGCCAGAATCCTTCCCACCTCCTGACGGCTCGCCAGGTGCGGGGACAGCTCTCCCTCCCCGAGCCCTCCGAGATAGATGACGCGTTTGACGTCCGCCCCCTTGGCCGCCGCGGCGAAGTTCCGGGCCGCGACGCGGTCCTCCTCCATGAAATCCTGCTGGGAGCCCATGGAGTGCACGAGGTAGTAGGCCGTCTCCACGCCGGCCACCGCCGCCGCGAGCGAGGCGGGGGTCAGGAGGTCGCCCTCGAACACCTCGGTGCGCGGACCCACGCGCGGCTTGAGCCTCTCCGGACGCCGCGCCAGGCAGCGCACGCGCTCTCCGCGTTTCTCGAGCAGCGGCAGCAGGCGTCCCCCGACGTAGCCCGTCGCGCCGGTCAGTAGTATCATCGGGCGCGGCCGGTTCGAGGCGCGTGCGTCATAGGCGGCGCTTGACCGCGCGGATGCCCGCGCCCAGCACGGGAATCTTTTCGAAGAGGTTCGCGCCCGAGTCCCAGTAGTCCTGATGGTAGACGACGCGTCCTTCCTTGTCGAAGCGCAGGTGGGACATGCCGATGGACTCCTGGGTCGTGCCTTTGTGGAATTTCTTGAAGCGGATGTCCATGTGCCAGCGCACATAGACGCCGGAGGGGGAGGTGAGGACCTCGTCGATCTCGACCTTGCAGGATTCGACGCCGCGGGCGGTCTCGACAAGGTAATGCTCGAGCGCGTCCACGCCCTTGATGGACTTGAGCGTGTCGTTGAATCGGACCTCGGGCGCGTAGACGGAGCGGATGTCTTTCTTGATGAGATCCTCGCGCAGGTCGCCGAAGAAGCCGCGGAACTTCTCGACCGCTGCCTTCTCGGCGGCGGATCCGGACGCCGGAGAGTCGGCGGCCGCCGCCTCGGTCGCCTTGAGCGATTCGGCGTGCCAGGACATGGGATCGAGAGGAACGGGTCGGCTCGCGCAGCCCGACAGCAGGACCGCGAACATCAAAGATGCATGTTTCATTTGGCCTCCGGGACAGGCAGACGGCGGTTGTTCGGGCGCGTCAGCACGAGCTGAAGGTCGCCCAAAGTGCGGGTCGAAAAGCCTGCTTCACAATAGGAAAAGTAGTAGTCCCAGGTGCGCAGAAAGACGTCGTCAAAGCCGAGAGCCTTGACCTTGTCCTTGTTGGCAAGAAGCGCCTCCCGCCACAGGCGCAAGGTCGGCGCATAATGCGCGCCGACGTTCTCGACGCTCTCGACCATCAGGCTCGTGTTTGCGGTCAGGGCCGAGCACATCGCGGTCAGCGAGGGGAGAAGGGCCCCCGGAAAGATGTGCTTCTGAATCCAGTCGCAGCCGCCGTGGTAGGCGTCGTATCGCTGGTCGGGGATGGTGATGCCCTGGATCACGATGACGCCATGGGGCTTGAGCAGGCGGTCGCAGGTGGCGAAGAAGGTGCCCAGGAACTCGTGGCCGACGGCCTCGATCATCTCGATGGACACGATGCTGTCGTAGGAGCCTTCGGCCTTGCGGTAGTCGCGCAGGACGACGGACACGCGGTCGGAGAAGCCCTCGCGCTCGATGCGCGCTTTTACAAACTCGAACTGACGCTGAGAAATCGTCATCGTGGTGACCTGGGCGCCGCGCTTGGCCGCTTCGATGGCGCAGGTGCCCCAGCCGGAGCCGATCTCGAGCACATGATCGCCCGGGCGCACGCCGGCCTTGTCGAGGATCATGTCGACCTTGCGGCGCTGGGCGGACTCGAGGGTGTCGTCCGGCTCGAATTTGGCGCAGGAGTACATCAAAGTCGGGTCGAGGAAAAGCTTGAAGAACTCGTTGCCGAGGTCGTAGTGAGCGTAGATGTTGCGCCGGCTGCCCGACTCGGTGTTGCGATTCATGAGGTGGCGCATGCGGTTGCGGATCTTGCCCCAGGCGGCCCAGCGACCGTTGTCGACGGCCATCGCTTCTCCGTTCTCGATGAAGAGGCGGATGAGGGCCGTCAGGTCGTCGGTCTCGAAATCGCCGTGCTGGTAGGCTTCGCCGAAGCCGACGTCGCCCCACAGCAGGACGCGGCGGAAGAACGAGGCGCGCTTGACGCGCAGGCTGGCGCGGACCGGAGACGCGGCGTCGCCGAAGACGCGCGTCGTGCCGTCGGGCAAAGTCATCGTGAGGCGGCCGTGCTTGATGCGGTCGAGCGAGTCCATGACGGCGGCGGAGCCGGTCCTTTCAAGCAAGCCGGTTTCGACGAGAGCGTCGGCGGTGAGTTCCATGATCAAGCCTCCACGGGATTGGGTTAAAAATTGCGGGCGACGGTGAGCGCAGACTGCACGGCGTCTTCATGAAAGCCGTAGCCGTGATATGAGCCGGCGAACCAGGTATCGCGCGCGCCGCTCAAGGAAGGCAGTTCGGCCTGCGAGCGGATCGCGGAGAACCCGTACCCGGGGTGCTTGTAGTTCAGGTCGCGCAGGATGGTGCCGGGGCGCGGCTCGCGGCGCGGATTGAGCGTGACGAGGTAGCGCCGCAACGACTGAAGGCCCTGCAGGCGATTCATATCGTAGGTGACCGACACGCCCGAGGAGCCGTCCTCGCCTTGTTCGCGCTTGTAGTTCCAGGCGGCCGAGGCGCGGCGGTTGGGGGGCATGAAGGACTCGTCGGTGTGAAGAACGGTGCGGTTGTCGAGGTAATGCCAGGCGCCGAGCACGCGCTTCTCGGCGTCGCTGGGATCGGCGAGCAGCGCCAACGCCTCATCGGCGTGGCAGGCGACAACGGCGCGGTCGAAGCGCTCGGGCGCGCGTCCGAGGGCGCGGACTTCGACGCCCCCGCCGGGAAGACGGCGCAGGGACTCCACGCCCGCGCCGCGTTCCACCCGTCCGGGGAAGCGCGCGAGGAAGGCTTTGACGTAGGAATGGCTGCCGCCGACGACGGTCTGCCATCGCGGCCGGTCGGCGAGGGACAGCATGCCGTGGTTTTTGAAGAAGCGAGTGAAGGGCCGCGCCGGGAAATCCATCATCTCGCTGAGGCCCGTGGACCAGATAGCGCCGCCCATCGGGGCGGCGTAGTGATCGATGAACGCGCGGGAGAACTCACGCGCGCGGAGATAGTCGCCGAGGGTCGCCGCGTCGAGCGTGCCGGCGTCGAGGTCGGCCGCGGCGACGCGGCCGAAGCGCCTGATCTCTTTAAGAAAGGACCAGAACGAAGGCGACAGCAGGTTCCCGCGTTGGGCGAACAGGCCCGACAAGGTCGTGCCCGCGTACTGCAGGCCGGTTTGCTCATCGTGGTAGCCGAAGGACATCTCGCTCCAGCGCCATTTCACTCCGAGCTCGGCCAGGAAGCAGTGCAGCCCGGGATAGGTTTTCTCATTGAGGACGATGAAGCCGGTGTCGACCGGGGTTCCCGCGTCGGGACCGTCCGAAACGACGACGGTATGGGTGTGGCCGCCGACGCGCGCGTCCTTCTCGAAGAGCGTGACCGACCAGCCGGCCTTGGACAGCTCCCAGGCGGAAACGATGCCCGCCACGCCGCTCCCGATCACCGCGACCGTGCCTTTCATGATTTTCTCCCTTCGGCGAATTTTGCGACGGCAAACGACAGCGGAAGCGCCGCGAACCACAGCGCCGACAAGGCGATGAGTCCCGCCGGAGCGGGTAAGGTCAGATCAACGGCGCCCAGGCGGACGCCTGCGGAGAAGCTCAGCGGGCTTGCGGCCGCGCCCAGGACGGCGCACAGCCAGGGGCGCCTTTCGAGCCAGCCCAGGGAGGCGTCGAAGGTCGCCGCGAGCAGGATCCACAGCGCGACGATCCAGGCCGGGGCCAGCCACGCGGCCGCCGCCCCGCGATAGGCGTACAGCCCCGCGCCCTGGGCGGCGCTTTCGAGGACGAGGCCGAACAGGCCGACGGCGACGAGGCGCCGGAGCTCGCGCTTCGGGTCGACGCTGAAGTAGAGGTGCGCCGCGCACAGCGTCGCGACGGTCAGCGGGCCGAGCCAGAAGAGGCCTCGCCCGGCGCCCAGGACGCACGCGAGCCAGCCGATCTGGAAGCCGACGTAGTTCAGCGCGTTTTTCAGGAAGCCTCCGCGCCGCGCTTTTTCGGGTGATCGATGACGGGCACGCCCTTGATCCAGAGCTTGAGCGCCTGCCAATGAATGCCGCCGATGACGAACAAGGTCATGAACGGCCAGCGCAGCAGCGCCGAGGCGAGCGAGCGGCCCGTGATCTTGACGCGCGACATCGTCATGGTCGCGTCGAATATCTTTTGGCCGCGCTCGAGGTTCTCCATGTGCACCGTGAGGCGTGCGTCGGGCGCGCGCAGCGCCCAAATATACTCCTGCTCCATCTTCATGAACGGCGAGACATGCATGAGCTTGGGGGCCCGCCAGCTCAGCGCTTCTCCCGGTGTGAGGCTCGCGCGCCGATCGAGGACATAGCAGTGCCGCTCGTGCCAGGGCGTGTTGGTGACCTCGGCCACGACGGCCTCGAGCGCGCCGGCGAGGTCGAAGCAATAGTAGAAGCTGACCGGGTTGAAGCACCAGCCGTAGTAGGCGAGGTGGGTGAGCAGGCGTATGGCACCCTCGGGGCGGCGGCCGGTCTTCTCCTCGACGAGGTCGTACACGCATCGATCGAGCGGCAGCGCTGGATCGCCCAGGTGATCCTCGCGGCGATAGCGAGCGACCGCTCGCCGAGACGCGCTCCACAGCCAGCGCCCGGCGAACACCGTATCGACCTCCGCGAGATCGAGGTACACCATGAACATGGTGTAGTCGAACTCGTGGGGGATCGGGCTCAGGCGCCGGTGTCGGACCTTGCCTTCGTACAGCGCGCTATGCATCGCGCCTCCGGAACAGGTAATGCGCCACGCGCCACTCGCTTCCGCCCGCGTAGCCGAATAATTCGGCGCAGGCCATGTAGAAGATGCGCCAGCGCGTCAGGCGCAGGGCGGCGTCGGCGCCGTAGGTCGCACGCAGAAGCTCCAGGGCCCGGCCGCGGTTGCGGTCGAGATTGGCGAGCCAGTGGTTTGAGGTGCGTTCGTAATGGCGCCCGTCCACGATCCACATCTTCTCGTGTTCGAGGTGATCCTGGAACTCGAGCAGGAGGCTTTCCGACGGCATGATGCCGCCGGAGAAGAAATGGCGCGCCATCCAATCGTCCTCGCCCTCGTCGGCGAAGGGATAGGCGAGAGACTTGTGGCAGAAGATGTGCACGAAGAGCTTTCCGCCGGGCTTGAGCCAGCCGGCGATGCGCCGCATCAGCTCGGGGTAGTTGCGCATGTGCTCGAACATCTCGACGGACACGACGCGGTCGAAGGTTTGCTCGATCGAGAAGACGTTCATGTCGCGCGTGAGCACCGTGAGATTGGCCAGGCCGCGGCGGGCCGCCTCAGCCAATATGTGCTCGCGCTGCGGGGCGGAGTTGGACACTGCGGTGATGCGTGACTTGGGGAAGCGCTCGGCCATCCACAACGTCAAGGAGCCCCAGCCGCAGCCGAGCTCGAGTATGTCCTGCCCGTCGGCGAGCTCCGCGCGCTCAGCCGTGAGCGCGAGCATCGCGTCCTCGGCCTGGGCCAAGGTCTCACACCTGGTTTCATACAGGCATGAGGAGTACTTCATGCGCGGCCCGAGCGCCAGGCGCATGAACTCGGCCGGCACTTCGTAATGCTGCTCGTTGGCCATCTGCGGGACGGGGGCGACCGGGCCGTTCATGATCGAGGCGCGCAACGCCGCCATGCGGCCGGAGATGTCTCGTGATTCCTCGGCGAGGCGCGCGCGGCACAGGCGACGGATGCCCGCGCGCGTCAACGCGTCCGGGACGAAGCCCGTCTCGAGCAAGGTGATGGCGGTTTTCACGCGGCCCTCCGGGGGAACCAGGGAATGAACATCGACGTCTCGCGCTGGTAGCGGCGGTAGTCCTCGCCGCGGGAGCGCAGCGCCTGATCCTCGGTCGCAGGGATGCCGGTCACGCGCAGCAGAAAATAAAGCATCAAGGCGGGAGAGACCCAGACCTGCCAGTCGGCGGGGGCCATCACGGCGTAGGCGAGCCAGTGCGTCCACTCGAAGAAATAATTGGGATGGCGGGAGTAGCGCCACAGTCCTTCCCGACAGGTCGTCCCTTTGTTGGCCGGGTTCGCGCGGAACCGGGCCAAGGTCGCATCGGCCGCGCGTTCTCCCAAAACACCGATAAGCCAGAGAGCCGCGCCGGCGCCGTCGAGGAGACCGAGCTCCCGGGAACGGGCCGCCAGCGCGGCGAAGGGGAGCGCCAGCAGCGCCGCCAGCGCGCCCTGGGCCTGGAAGAACCAGAAGAAGTTTCTGTTCGCGTTGCCTCCCCACGACGCGCGCAGGGCCGCGTAACGGCCGTCCTCGCTTTTGCCGCGCACGCGGTCGCTATAAAGGTGCCAGGCCAGGCGCGCCGACCACAGCGCGCCCATCGCGCCGACGAGCGCGCGGCGTCCCGGGTCTCCGGGAAGCACGGCCGCGCAGAGAACGGCGAGAAACCCCAGGCTCGCCGCCCAGCCGACGTCCACGAGGCTCGCGTCCTTGGTCCGGCGCTGAACCGTCCACAGCGCCGCGAAGAAGGCGGAGAGGACGAGCCAGCCTGAAAGGAGGGTTGTTTCTTGGGTCATGATGCCTTCTGGGTTATGTTCACCTGAACATTCGTGGCTGTGACCCCGGAAATCTTACAGTCGTCCGGCTGCCATGAGGGCACGATACATATCGGACGCGGCCGCGCATATCGCGGCGGTGTAATGGGTTTTTCTCGCTACCAGGGTTAGGGCTTGAGGCGGGCGATGAGGCGACGCTTGACGTCCGCGTCGCCGGGGGCGGGCGCGCCCCAGATGTCTCGGGCCGCCCGGTCGATCCAGCGAATCTGGGCGGCGTAGCGCCGGCAGAACCAGCAGACGGCCATGTGCAGGCGAAGCATGGTCCGGCGGGACCGCGAGGACTCGTTATAGGAGTCGTCGCTGACCGCGCGCGCCACATCAGAGCATGACGGGATCCAGCTCATCGTTTCGTCCATTTCTTCTCGAGGCACTCCCGGAGCTTATTGCGGGCCCGGAACATGAGCACCCCGAGATTCGTGGCGGAGACCCCGATTATCTTACAGGCGTCCTCCGTGGACACGCCTTCAACTGTCTTCAACTGAAAAGCGGACCTTTGCTCGTCGGAGAGGCCCTTGGCGCATTCCTCGAGCCAGGCCTTGAGCTCGTCGTTGACGGCCTCTTCTTCAGGGCCGCGCGGCAGGCTGTTCCAGACTCCGAGGGAGCCGAAGCGTCCCGCGAAGGCCGCCTCCATGTCCTCGGTGGCCTGCTCCCGCTTGTTCTTGCGGCGCCGTTCCGAGCACTTGTTATAAAGGACGCCGAACAGGAAGGTTTTGAGCGTCGAGCGTCCCTCGAACCGATCGATGGCGGTCAGGAAGTCGGTGAGCGAGTCTTGCACGGCTTCTTCGGCGTCGCGCTCGGACAGGCCCCAAGAACGCGCGGCCGCCAATAGAGGGGAGGTGAACTCTTCCACGAGCGCTTCCACCGCTCCCGGACGGCGAGCTTTCAGGTCTCGAAGCCGGTCTTGTTCGCCCATGAGAGGATGACCAGCGTACAAATTTTACGATGACGGCGAAAATGCTGAGGGCCGACGAGCCGAAATGCAACAGAACGTCTATATCAATAGGGAGCGTTGAAGATGCACAGTACGTGACTGCGGTCGGAGCTTGTAATAAGTCAGACCGCCGCTCACTCATAAACGGGGGATATGTTGCTGGGTAGCGGGGAGGGTGGAGAATATGAAAAAGGTCACGGCGCGCTGTTTGGTCGCAATGTTTTTCGCAGGCATCCTGGGCGGCGCTGCGCGGGCATCCGTGCCAACATTCAGCATGGAAGTGGAAACGGGCGCTGCTTGGTTTGCGCGCAACGATGCGAGAATTCCGGGCGCGGGGGGGACTCGATTTTCATTGAGCGACCTGACGGGGAGCGGCCCGGTCTCCGCGGTTCGCCTCGAGGCCAAGGGCAGGAAGGAGCGGCATGGCTGGAGATTGCTTTACGCGCCATTGTCCGTTGAGGGCACCGGAATGCTGGCCCAGCCCGTTTCATTCGCGGGCGGTCAGTTTCAGGCGGGCGCCGCCACCAGAGGCCAGTACCGCTTTGATACCTATCGATTCACCTATCGATATCGATTGAAGGATTCTCCCAGGGACGAGTGGTGGGTGGGGTTCACTGGTTTGGTGCGTGATGCGGAAATTGCGCTCAGTCAAAACGGGACGTCGGCCAAAAAACACAACACCGGCTTCGCGCCCCTCTTGTATTTATATGCCAAGCGAGAGTTCGTGCCCACCTGGAATATTATCTTTGATTTCGATGGCTTGGCCGCACCCCAGGGCCGCGCGTTCGACGCATCATTGAAGGTGAATAAGCAGTGGAATGACCGATGGGGTGCCTCCCTCGGCTATCGAACCCTGGAGGGCGGCAGTGACAGCGACACGGTTTACACTTTCGCGTGGGTCCACTTCCTCATGGCCTCGCTCGGCTATCGATTCTAGCGAGCTTTGGGGAGACCCACCTTTTGAGATTTTCCTTGTAAGAGATACGTGCCTTCGACCATAAAAATCTCTGGAAGCCAACGGCCCCGTCACTAAACTACTGGCGGGGATGGGCCCTGTCCCAGACGCGACGCAGGTGCTCAGGCTCAACGTGGGTGTAGCGCTCGGTCGTCGTGATCCGTTTGTGGCCGAGCATCTCCTGGATCGCTCGGAGGTCGGCCCCGCCGGAGAGCAGATGGGTGGCGAAGCTGTGCCGTAGGATGTGCGGGGACACAGAGCGTGTGATGCCGGCGGACTTGGCGTAGACCTTGAGCTGGGCCTCGATGATGCCTCGGGTCATGCCGCCGCCGTGAGACGCCAGGAATAGTGGTTCCGCGACGCCCGGGAACTTGGCCTCGCGGGCGGCGAGGTAAAGCTCGATGGCCGTCTTGGCGCGGGCTCCAAACGGCACGATGCGCTCGCGCCCGCCCTTGCCCAGCACCCGCAGGTAGCCGGCCCCAAGGTCCACCAACCCCGCCTGTAGGCCCACCGCCTCGCTGACACGCAGGCCGGTGGCGTAGAGCAGCTCTAAGATTGCGCGGTTGCGGACGTTCTTGAACCGGCCGCCGGCGGGAGCCGGCTTTGGAGCTTGGGCAGGCGGATGCCGGTCATGGGATCGGCGGCGGCGAGGCCTTCGAGCATCAGGAAGCGGTGGTAATGCCGCAAGGCGATGGTCGCCTGGAACAGTGAGCTCGCGGAGAGCCCATCGGCCTTGCGGGCATCGAGGTAGGCGAGGATGGTTTGCCGCGTCGCATGGGCGGGATCACCGCCGGGGTGGCGGAGGTAGCTCGTCACGGCGTAGCGGTAGGCCTCGACCGAGAGCGGCGACAGTCGGCGCTCGCGCTTGAGAAGGCCAGAAACGGCCCAACGTTGGCCGACGTTGCGTCTTCGGGTATCTCGGGGCTACTGGGCATGGCGTCGCTCTGGGCGGCATGATGAGCTGCGATGGGGCCAATTTTTGATCGGTCTCTTAGTCTTCGCTCGCCACTCGTCCTCTTTTCAGAAGAGCGGGTGCTCAAAGGACAGGTACGCGAGGAAGCCGTGCTCCTTACGCGACGGCCCGACCCCGACCGGCACCGATAAGCCCGGCACGATCTGGAGCCCTGACTTGAAATCGATGGAGAAACGGACCCCGGGATTGAGGAAAAAGCTCTCCTGGCGGGTCTTGGAGCCGTCGCTTTCGACCGTCTCGACGGCGCCGCGAACCGCCTCGAGCATCACGTTGAAGTTCTTCGCGGCGAGCCAGATCAAGCTTGCGCCGCCGTTGTAGCCCCAAGCGTCGCCCTTGGCGCCGCCGGGCTCTTTCGACCCCGGCGTCACGGTCCCTCCGAGGTTCCAGTGGGTCACCCAGGAGTCGCCGAGTTCCACGCTCAGGGGCAGGTTGACCTGATAGCCGAGGGCTCCTGATCCGAGGCCCTTCTTATGATCGCCCGTCGGTAGGATCAACGAGGCACGCGGGGAGAAGGCGACCCGCGTCCCCATCAAAGCCTGGTAGCGGTAATTGAGGAGGATGTCGCCCAGTCCGCTGTCGCTTCCGGGCGGCCCCGGGCGAGCGGCCGGGACCGTGTAGGAGAACTGGTGCGTCTGTCCGGGAACGGGCCACTCCTGGGTGAAAGAATAGCCCCAGGAACGGCTCCTCTTCAAATACTGGAAAGCCTGGATATGCTGGATGACGCCGTCCTCCTGGTTGTAGGCCTCCTCGAGAAGAAACGAGTTGTCTTGGATCTTCCGCGGTCCTTCGGCCCGGGCGCTTGCCGCCGAGATCCACGACAAAGCCAAAGCCGCGACGAGCGTCATTTTTCTGATCATGCATGACCTCCTCGAGATAATTTTCAAGCGGATACCATCATATCATTATTGAGACAGAATATCAATAAGAGAACGGACATCCCGGCGGGTTGCGTTGATTACGCTTATTGAGATTTGGCTAAGTTCGGTGCAGACTGCCGTGTCAATCACGCATGCCGTTAGGTCGCTGACCATCTTGATGAACTCTGGGCGGTTCAAGTGGGAGCGGTGACGCTGCTTCCGCAGGTCGTGCTGCGCAGAGTTCTCTGGTCAAAGACCGGCATGGGGTGGCTTTCAGGTCCGGCCAACCAACTCCGGAAAGTGTCTATTGGCGGAGTTCCAGCATCGCTGAGTTCGGGCAGCCAATTTTCAGAAGCACCCCCTCGAGCCAGTCTGTCGAGAGGTTTTCCGCCTCCTGATTCGCCAACATACCGCCATGGCCGACGATAACTGGCAGGATCTGGGCGCCGTAGAGAATTTCAAGAAGTCCCCGCTGACCGAGGTCCAGGTCGCGGGCAAGCCCGTCGTCATCGTCTTCGCCGACGGCGCCTTCTCCGCCTTCGCCGGCGCCTGCTTGCACTCCGGCGCCCCGCTGGCCAACGGCACCATCGCCGGCGGAAAAATTGTCTGCCCCTGGCACGGCTGGCAATACGACCTCAAGTCCGGCGCGGCCGACAAAGGCGGCGCGCGCCTGGCCTCCTATCCGGTCAAGGCCGAAAACGGCCGCGTCCTCCTCAACCCCGTGTCCGCCCAGGCCTCCGTCGCCGCCTCCGAAAAGCATCCGCTCCAACGCCCCCCGGTCCGCGAGGACGGCCCCATCCGCGTCGTCGGCATCTCCACCACCGCGATGAACCGCTCCGAGCCGCGCTACTCCACCTCCGAAAAGCTCCTCACCACGGCCCTCGACCACGCGCGCGAATCGTTGGGCGCCGAGACCCGCCTCATCAAGCTCAACGACCTGAAGGTCCGCAACTGCGAGGGCTACTACTCCAAGAGCGCTGAGTCTTGCATCTGGCCTTGCACCATCACCCAGGCCGATCCCACCGATCAGATGGAGCGCGTCTACGAGGCCCTTGTTTTTTGGGCCGATGTCGTTATCATCGCCACGCCCATCCGCTGGGGCGCGGCCAGCTCCCTTTACTTCAAGATGGCTGAGCGCTCGGTCGGCATGGCCCGGGTGCTCGTGGACAGTGTCGCGCGGACGGGCAAAACGACGCGCGCCGGGCGCAAAGCCACGCCCGTCAAGCTCTCCTAAGCCCGCCGGCGGCTACGCCCCGGTTCTCATATCGTCTGTTTCCCGCTAGAAATTAAGACTTACCACTGATGAGCCCCGGCCCTGTTTTGTGGGGAGACGTCAGTGCAGCATTTGCCTGGTCACTACGGGCATTGTAGTCGAGCTGGAGTATCCTAACAGGCTCTTCAGCGATGGAGCTCTACTGTTTCGGCCCGGTCAAGGTCGTCGCGCGCAGGATGTCTTCCATAAGGCACCAGCGCGTGAAGGCCGACTGCAATAGATTGACGCCCACGAAGGCGGTGAGCCAAAGAAATCGGCCGTCCACCCAATGGGCAAGACTGAGGCTCGCGAGGACCATGGTCCCGGCGATGGCGCGAATGGCGTGATGCAGGCTCATCGTTCCTCCTTCCGTTTGAGCATGAAATAAAGAACCGGTACGGCCATGCGCGAGAGCAGGGTTGAGGCCACTTCGCCCGACATCAGCGCCACGGCCAGGCCCTGGAAGATGGGGTCGAAGAGGATGACGCCCGCGCCCGCCACGACTGCGGCGGCCGTTAGCAGCATGGGGCGGAAGCGCACCGCGCCCGCGTCGATGACCGCGTCGCGTAGGCTCATGCCCTCGCGGCGGCGCAGATCGATGAAGTCCACGAGTATGATGGAGTTGCGCACCACGATGCCTGCGCCCGCGATGAAGCCGATCATCGAGGTGGCGGTGAAGAAGGCGCCCATGGCCCAATGCGCGGGCAGGATGCCCACCAAGGTCAGCGGGATGGGCGCCATGATGACCAGCGGCACGGTGAAGGACTCGAACCAGTAGACGACCAGCGCGTAGATGAGCAGCAGCACCAAGGCGAAGGCCGCGCCCATGTCGCGGAACACCTCGTAGGTGATGTGCCACTCGCCGT
>ERZ1292633.2687-Hain-H41-02um-R1-2687-length-17913-cov-6_pt1 | contig 17913 bp, 18 predicted proteins | sample MGYA00564406_ERZ1292633 | MGnify/ENA primary metagenome ERZ1292633 (study PRJEB36523, sample SAMEA6512639) | groundwater metagenome | collected 2019-01-08 | study: AquaDiva: Metagenomics assemblies of 32 groundwater samples | reverse complement strand
AGCTTCGCAAGTGGTGCCGCCATTCGCAACGCCTGCGGCGTGCCATGCATCGCCTTGCTCAGTGGATTCAACGGCAAAGCCGATCGTGCCGCCGTTTGCGCCGCAGGCGGGTTCACCATTGATAGGTGTGCTGATCGCGAAAATGCCGGTCTTGGTCATGTAAAAGACGCGGCCTTTGTCGTCTTGATTCCCCGGGCCGATACCGAGCGCACCGAGCGTGGCATCATAGAATTTTTTCGATGCAGCAAGATCGCTTGCACCGAGCATAATGTGACTGAACATATTCTTCTCCTCGTTTGAAATAGTGATTGTTCAATGAAAGTCAGATCAATCTTCGATCGTGAACGTCAGCCCGGCATTGGCCTGCAAGCGTTTGATCAGCGGCGCGGCGATGATCGCGCCGGGAGTGAAGACGCCGCCGGGGGTGTCATTTTCCAGCAACGTCAGCGCACTTTCGGCGATCATCTTGCTGGTGGAGCCATATCCAGGATCTTTGTCGCCCGCCACGACAGCCTTGACCATATTGCCGTCACCCATTTCGGCGATAAACAGGATCTCGTAGAAGCCATTTTCGCGCTCGTCCTTGTTTGGGCCTTCACCTTGCTTGGGGATTGGGCCATCGCCAAACGGATTGGCGCTTTTGAGCGCTTTGGCAATGCCCTCCGCAATGGCTTTTCCGGCCTCGCCTGCGGTTGTCATCATCATTTCATCATAGGCAAAATCTTCGCCATACGCATGGTTCAGGAGGAAATTGGTGCGGTGGACATTCTTGGTATTGATCGCCGCCATGATAAAAGGGGCCGTCCATGTGCCGCTGGTGGCATCATATTCGGGGAAGAGGCCGCTTGGTTGATCGGGGCCTTCAAAGCCTGGCGTGAGTGCGAACGAGCTTTTGAGCCGACCAATAAGCGATGGGCTTTTCGCCACTGCCTTCATCGTTTCGGTGAGGCTAGCGATAGTGCCGCCCGATGCACCGCCCTGCATTTTGCGGACGCGGCCCTTCACGCGCGGGGCTGGTTTGGCGTAGCGCTTGATCGCCTCTTGTTCGACGAACCAGACGCCGAGATCGAACGGGATTGAATCGAAACCGCAAGAGAAAGTAATCCGTGCGCCCGACGCTTTGGCGGCATCATTATGTGCGTCGATCATGTCACGCATCCACAGCGGTTCGCCGCAGAGATCGACATAATCAGTACCTGTCGCGGCACAGGCGGCGACGAGTTCATTCCCGTAAAGCTGATATGGGCCAACCGTCGTGATAATGACGCGTGCGCGGTTGCACATCGCGGTGAGTGAAGCGGGGGTGCTGGCGTCTGCTTCAATCAGCGGGGTATCGGCGGGTGCACCGATCAGATCGCGCACCTCGGCAAGTTTGGTGGCACTGCGGCCAGCCATGGCCCAGCGTTTAACGCCTTGCTTTACAAAATATTCGGCGACCAAGCGACCAGTAAAGCCGCTTGCGCCGTAAATGACTACATCAAATTCAGCCGCTTTTTTCGCCATGATCTTGCTCCCGGTGCCGTCTTATCGGGAGTGCATGAGCGCGCACCGATATGCAACCAGCGGAGATAAAAAAAGCTATTTCACCATCGCAAAAAACATGACGCGACCTTCGCCCGCAGCGGGAATTGGCTGGGTGAATTTCCAGCGCACAGCGGTGACATCATTGGGCAGTGCCGCACGCATCGTTCCATCACCCTTGGCAACTTTAAGTGCTGCGAGCTGGCCAAATGTCTTGCCGCGATCAACCGAAACTTCGGCCCAAGGCTGTTCAGCGCCGGTGTAAATCACATTCTCAGGGATTGGATTGTTGATTACAAACGCCGTCGCGGGTTTCGCGCCAGTGTTCTTATATTCAAGCATGAACACCAGCGCCTCACCGGGAAGGACACGTTCAGGTACGACCAGCGTATTTTTGGTTTTGCCGGGGCCATCGGGCACCTGCTTGACGACAAAGGCCTTGCTGTTGAGCGCAACGCTTTGTGCCTGAGCGAACAGGGCAGCCGGAACCGCAAGCGCGGTGAGGAAAAGTGCATGTTTCATAGGCTATCCAATACCCAGATTATGCTTGCCAAATGGTTAACATCAAAGCTTTGGCAGCGTCACCCCGCGTTGCCCCATATATTTGCCTGCGCGGTCGGCATAAGTGGTTTCGCACGGCTCATTGCCCTTAAGGAACAGAAACTGGCACGCGCCTTCGTTGGCATAAATCTTCGCGGGAAGCGGGGTCGTGTTTGAAAATTCGAGCGTGACATGCCCCTCCCAACCCGGCTCAAGCGGGGTGACGTTGACGATAATTCCGCAGCGCGCATAAGTGGATTTGCCAAGGCAGATCACAAGGACATCGCGCGGCACCCGAAAATATTCAACCGTGCGGGCCAGCGCAAAACTGTTCGGCGGGATAATGCAAACGTCAGTTTTGCGATCAACAAAGCTGTTGGGGTCAAAATCCTTTGGATCAACCACGCTTGAATTGACGTTGGTGAAAATCTTGAATTCGTCGGCGACGCGGGCATCATAGCCATAGGACGACAGCCCGTAACTAATACAGCCATCACGCCGCTGCGCCTCGACAAAGGGTTCAATCATTGCCTGTGTGGTCGCGGCTTCGCGGATCCATTTGTCAGAGAGGATGGACATAAATTTCCTATGCAAAGCCAAGGTCGGCAGGGCCGAAGGGGTGGGGGAGAAGCTGTGAAATGCGGTGATGCGTCACATTCACGCCGTCTGCCGATGCGCAGTGGATTTCGGTATCATGCCCGCTCATCTGCGCAGCCTCATTGATCACCTGACGGCACCGCCCGCAGGGATTGACCGGAGCGCTGCCGCTAATTGTGCCGTCCACCAATTTGCCACCAATCACCGCGATTTCGCGTACCTGTTTCAGTTTGCCCTGCGCATTAACTGTCGCGAGCGCTACAGTTTCGGCGCATAATGTTAGACCGTAACTGGCATTTTCAAAGTTGCAGCCAGTAATGATTTCGCCGTTTTCAAGGCGCACGGCTGCACCCACACCAAATCCCGAATATGGGGCATGAGCATAAGCAGCTGCAGCGCGCGCGGCGTTGATTAGATCGTCATTCATGGTTGCAATACATTCCAATTTACTGGGCCTGTGATGCCGTCAATTCGGCGCTGGTTATTCGCTTGCCAGATTACCCAAGGGTGGCTGCCATAACTGGGTTTAAGAAACATCCGCCGTAGCCAAAGCGATCGATTTATGGCGCTGCTGACCTGATAGGCGTCTTCAAAATCTTTAGTTGTATAGATAATCATTGCCTTGCCCGTATGCGCTTCAACCATTTCGATAAAAAGCGCAATTTCATTGAGAAGGACTTTCTGATCGGGCCGTGCAGTGCAATTGCTCATAAATTCGAGGCTAAGCACGGCGGGCAGCATATTGGGCTCGCGCGGCACAGTTGCGATTAAGTTCGTCGCCTGATCTCGTGCAAGGTGGCACAGCGTAAAAGTATGAATGGCCCCACGACGTAACCCAGCTTCGCGTGTGGCCTGCCAGTTTTCGGCGAATTGCGTGTCGCGGATGTCAGCCCCCTCACTTGCCTTGATATAAGCAAAATCAGCGCCGCCTGCGCGCAACTTACGCCAGTCAATTTCGCCCTGACTTGCCGAAACATCGATGCCTTGCAACGGATAGGTGGCGCGCGACGGAGCCCAGCGGGCGGCAAAGATCCATAGCAACACTGCGATAATCGTCAGCATGGCAAGCGTAGATATGATCTGCTTGATCAACAGGGCGGGGGTGCGTGCGGCCATTCTCACCCTTTGATATGAAGGACGCAAATGAGCGTGAACAGCCGCCGCGCGGTATCAAAATCAATCGTAATCTTGCCCTCAAGCCGTTCTTTGAGCAGTTCAGCCGCTTCATTATGGATGCCCCGCCGCGCCATATCGATCGTTTCAATCTGTGCAGGTGTGGACTGCCTAACTGCTTGAAAATAGCTGTCACAAATTGCGAAATAATCCTTGATTGGGCGGCGGAAGCGGCCAAGCCCGAGGATCACCGATTCAAGCGGGGTTTCATCCTCGCGGTAGATATCGAATGCCAGCCGCCCTTCCTCAACGCGAATCGTCACGCGATATGGCCCGGCATAACCATCATCATGCTTACGCTCTGGCGCGAATATGTTACCCTCAAGAAGATCAAAAATGGCAATACGGCGCTCTTGCTCGATATCGGCGCTGCGCCAGATAATCGTGCCCTGATCAAGTTCAATGTGGATAATACGCGGATCAGCCATGGAGCGGCCATATTGCCGAGGTGCCTGCGAAGATCAACCGAGTTATCCCCGTTGTTCTTTTCCGCCTTGGCTTGTGGTAAACCCCGCCTCCAGCCAAAGAGGCGCTATGGCAACTGTACCGTTATTTTCTGTCCCGACGCCTGAAGGCGTAACCGAGCTTCCACATAATATTGAGGCGGAGGCAGCGCTGCTTGGCGCGCTAATGATCGATAACCGTATTGCCGAGGATGTGCAGTTAAAGCTGCGCGCCGATCATTTTTATGAATCCGTCCACGGGCGGATTTACGATTCTATCCTGTTGCTGCTTGATCGTAACATGGTCGCTAACCCAGTGACGCTACGTCCGCAATTTGAGGCGGATGAGGCAATGAAGGCGCTTGGCGGCGTTGGCTATCTCGCAAAACTGACGGGTAGCGGCGCGGCACTGATTGGTGCGCGCGATTTTGCCGCGCAAATTTATGATCTGGCGCTGCTGCGTGAACTTGTCTCGGTCGGCCGGACGATGACCGAGCGGGCGATGGACACGAGCGAGGCCGTCACCCCGAAGGAGCAGATCGAAGAAGCCGAAGTCGCACTGTATAAAGTCGCCGAGGAAGGCGGTGAGCAGGGCAGCGTCAAAACATTTGGTCAAGCCACGCGGATGGCGGTCGAGCTTGCCGAAAAGGCGCTCAATGCGGGTGGCGGACTGTCAGGCGTGACCACCGGGCTTGATAGTATGAACGCCAAAACTGGCGGGCTGCATCACTCCGACTTGCTGATCCTTGCCGGCCGCCCCGGCATGGGCAAGACCGCGCTTGCCACCAACATCGCCTATAATGCCGCCAAGCGCTGGCTGCGTGATGAGGAGGATGGAATACCGCCCGAAAAATCGGTTGGCGCAAAGGTCGCCTTTTTCAGCCTCGAAATGTCGGCCGATCAGCTTGCAACACGTATCCTTTCGGAGAATTCGGGGATCAGTTCAGAAAGCCTGCGTATGGGCAAGATTGGCCAGCAGGATTTCCGCAACCTCGCCCGCGCGGCGGGGGAACTTGAGACATTGCCTCTGTTCATTGATGATACGCCCGGCCTCACAATTGCCGCGCTTCGGACACGCGCGCGCAGGCTCAAACGGCGGCACGGGATTGGATTGATCATCGTCGATTATCTCCAACTGCTTCAAGGCTCGGGGCGATCATCCGAAGGCAACCGCGTTCAGGAAATTTCGGAAATTTCGCGTGGTCTCAAAACCTTGGCAAAGGAGTTGAATGTTCCTGTGCTCGCGCTTTCACAGCTCAGCCGTGCAGTTGAATCGCGTGAGGACAAACGGCCCCAGCTCTCCGATTTGCGCGAATCGGGCTCGATTGAGCAAGATGCCGACATTGTGCTGTTTGTGTACCGCGAGGAATATTACGTCCAATCGCGCGAGCCAAAACGGCCCGATGCCAGTAGCGATTCCAAAACACATGAGGATCATGACAAATGGGCAGCGGAAATGGCGGGCGTGTTCGGCCTTTCCGAACTCATCGTCGCCAAACAGCGCCACGGCTCAACGGGCAAGGTCAAGCTGCGGTTTGAAGCACAAATCACGCGGTTCAGTGATTATATCGAAGAGGGCTATGTGCCCGAACGGCGGGAATGACGTTTAGAAAATCGGATCGTCCGTCCCGCTATTGTCAACTGGGGTGTGAATGCCGCATTCAACCTTATCCCACCCGCGCCAACGGCCTGAGCGTGGATCTTCGCCGGGTTTGACAACGCTGGTGCAGGGCGCGCAGCCGATGGAGAGATAGTCTTGGGCAACCAGTGGATGCACAGGCAGATCATGCTCGGCCATATATGTCTCAATTGCGGCCTTATCCCAGTCGGCAAGCGGGTTGACCTTAAGACGACCCTCCTCAACCTCAAAGCGCGGTAGCGCCATGCGCGTTTTGGATTGGAACGCCTTACGCCCTGTAAACTGTGCATCAAACGGGGCGAGTGCGGCCTTTAGCGGGATCACTTTACGGATTTCACAGCAGCCGTCGGGGTCGTATGACCAGCGTAACCCGGTTGCATCCCGATTGGCGATTGCATCGGCATCGGGCATGATATTGCGTAAGTTGGTGAGCCCAATACGTTCGATGAGCATATCACGGTAAGCCAGCGTTTCGGGAAAATGCTTGCCCGTTTCGAGGAAGATTACGGGTACATGCGGATCAATGCTACCGATCAAGTGGAGCAGCACTGCGCTTTCGGCACCAAAGCTTGAGACGATAGCCGCATCACCAAGCATATGCTCCTTGAGCAAAACGGTGAGCATCTCAACCGTATCGCGCCCGCGAAACATGTGGTTGAGACGGATCGCATCGGCTTCGGTATAGCGTGGCCGCACGTCAATTTGATCAGGAATGCGCAGCGTTGCACTAGCCATGACGCAGTTTCCACACTGGCACGCGGGCATCCGCTGCGTGCTGGTAAACATGCTCATAACGGGCAAGCGTGGCTTCAACCGCCGCCTCATTCAACGGCTTGGCAGGTGCGAAACTGTCAAAACCACAGCGGTGCATGAGTGGCACTTGATCGACAAGGACATCGCCCTCGGCGCGCAATTCACCCTTGTATCCAGCCTCACGCAGAACGCGTGCCGAGGAATAGCCACGCCCATCACGAAAGGTCGGGAAGGCAATTTCAATCAAGGCAAGCCGATCAAGATAGGGGATCAGCGCGCGGGCATCGTCATCTGGCTCAAGCCGAACAGCAGTGGCGTTTGATTGATCGAGAAAGGCGTCAAGTGTGACGGCTGGCTCTTCAAGACTGTCACCCATAAATCGCCTCCTTGAACGGTTCCATGCCAACGCGGCGGTAAGTGTCGAGGAAGCGTTCCTTGCCTTCGCGTATGGTTCGGTATTTCTCGACAACCTTTTCCACGGCATTGACGATGCCATTTTCATCAAAACCTGGCCCAGTGATTTTGCCGATTGAGACATCTTCCGCGCCCGATCCACCTAGGGTAAGCTGGTAATTCTCAACGCCCTTCCGGTCGACGCCGAGGATGCCGATATGGCCCGCATGATGATGCCCACAGGCGTTGATACAGCCCGAGATTTTGAGCTTCAATTCGCCAATATCGCGCTGCCGCTCAGTGTCAGCAAAACGCGTTGCGATTTTCTGCGCGACGGGAATTGAGCGCGCGTTGGCGAGGCTACAATAATCAAGGCCGGGGCAGGCGATGATATCGCTCACCAGATCAAGATTGGCGTTGGCAAGGCTGGCCTCGTTGAGCGCCGCCCAAACAGCGTAAAGATCGCGCTTGGCGACATGGGGCAGGACGATATTCTGGGCATGGGTGACGCGCAGTTCGTCAAAGCTGTACGTCTTGGCGAGATCAGCCATTACATCAATTTGCGCAGATGATGCGTCGCCGGGGATGCCGCCGATAGGCTTCAGGCTGATGTTGACGATGGCATAGCCCGCTTGCTTGTGGGCCTTCACATTCTGGTCAAGCCAGACCGCGAAATCGGGATCGCTGCGGTCAACGTCATCGCTTAGCTCAGCCTCAAACGGAGGCGGGGCGAAGAAGGCGCTGATCCGGTCAAATTCAGCAATTGGCGGATCAATGCCAAGTTTCTTAACATGGATAAATTCCTCGGCCACTTGATCGCGGTAGGCGTCTGCCCCGATTTCGTGGACGAGGATTTTGATCCGCGCCTTGTAAATATTGTCGCGGCGGCCGTAGCGATTATAAACACGCAAGCACGCCTCGATATAGCTCAGCAAATCTTCGGCGCGCACGAACGGATTGATCTCCGGCGCGATCATCGGGGTGCGGCCCATACCGCCGCCAACGAACACACGTCCGCCAAGCACACCGTCGCGCTTGACGAGTTCAATGCCAATATCATGCAGTCGCATCGCTGCACGGTCTTCTTCAGATGCAATCACAGCAATCTTAAACTTACGCGGCAAGTAACTGAACTCTGGGTGAAAACTGCTCCACTGGCGTAGTAGCTCTGCCCATGGGCGCGGATCGGCGACTTCGTCTGCGGCGGCACCGGCATATTGGTCGGAACTGATATTGCGGATGCAATTGCCGCTCGTCTGGATCGCGTGCATTTCAACGCTGGCAAGATCAGCCAGCAGATCGGGGCATTCGTCGAGCTTGATCCAATTATATTGGATATTCTGGCGCGTGGTGAAATGGCCGTAATCGCGGTCATATTTACGCGCGATGTGGGCGAGCATGTGCATCTGCTCGCTGTCCATCGTGCCGTAAGGGATCGCGACGCGCAGCATATAGGCGTGAAGCTGAAGATAGAGGCCATTCATCAGCCGCAGCGGCTTAAACTGATCCTCGGTGATTTCGCCCGCAAGGCGCCGCTTCACCTGATCACGGAAATCCTCAACGCGGGCATCCACAATGGATTGGTCAAAATTATCATATTTATACATATTAAATTACCCAGTTACCGATTTGGGGGTCGGCTGGCTTTAATGACAGATCAAGCCGGATGGTTGGCCCGAGCGCGCGGATGCGATCCTTGATATGGGCCGGGCGCGGGCCTTCGGGTGTAGCTACCGCATCAATAATATAGGGTGCATTGACGTGGCGTGCGCCGTCTTCGCGCGCGAGGAGCGCATCGCCGCCTTCGGACACGTCAACCGCATCTTCAACGTGAATTGACCAATAACTGCCCGCCCACCATGTGACGGCCCCGCTCGCCAGATCATTTCCAGTCAGGATTTTCATGCAAACGTCTCCGCTGTTTGTGCGAGTGTGGCCAGTCGATCCTCGGCATCCGATTTCAGGACAACCTCACCCACCACGATAATTGCCGGGCTTTTGACATGCTCACGCGCCACCATGTCGCCAAGGTCCGCCAATAAGGTGCGGATCGCGCGGGCACCTGCGCGCGTACCACGTTCGAGAACCGCTACGGGCATTTCGGGCGCAACACCCTCGGCGATCAATTTATCGGCAATATCAAATGCGGTCGCGACACCCATATAAATTACCAGTGTCCGGCCCTTGCCCGAAAGCCCCGCCCAATTCTGGTCGGAAAGTCCTTTGCATTGGCCAGCGACAAAGCTGACCGCGCTTGATGCGTCACGGTGGGTGAGAGGGAGCATTGCCTCGGCAGCACAGCCAAGAGCGGCTGATACGCCAGGAACCACTTTGACGGATACGCCCGCCGCGCGGCAGGCCTCAACTTCTTCGCCACCACGCCCGAAGATGAACGGGTCGCCGCCCTTTAATCGGACGACAAAATGGCCGGCCTTTGCCTCTGTGATCAGGATGGCATTGATCTGTTCCTGTGGCACCGAATGATGGTTGCGCTGTTTTGCAACAGAAATGTAGCGCGCCGCCGGGTTGGCGAGCGCGATGATCGCGGGATCAACGAGGCCGTCATGTACAACGACATCGGCCTGTTCAAGCGCACGCGCAGCCTTGAGGGTCAGAAGTCCCGGATCTCCGGGCCCTGCTCCTACGAGCAGAACCCGGCCCTCGGGAGAGAGAGGAGGATTCGTCATGGAGGATATTTGAGGCCTCGCAGACCAAGCGACAACCGAGTCTTTTTTGGGGACTGCCTAGATTAGCTTTCTTGGTCTATCCCGGCACTACCACATCGCGAAGACCAATGCCGATTGATGCGCGTGCCTGTTCGTCCTCAACCGACACAACGGGATAGGCGCAGTAATCGGCAGCGTAATAGGCGCTTGGCCGATGATTGCCCGATAAGCCGACGCCACCAAATGGCGCATTCGAGGGGGCGCCGTTGGTCGGCCGGTTCCAGTTGACCATGCCAGCCCGGATGTTTGCCCAGAACCGGTCATAAAGCTGTGGCGATCCGCCAATCAACGAAGCCGAAAGGCCATAGCGCGTTGCGTTCGCCTCAACCAGCGCATCTTCAAACGTCTCAACCCGAATTACCTGAAGAAGCGGCCCAAAAAGTTCAATATCAGGCCGACCTTTGACGCTGGTAACATCAATGATGGCCGGGCTAAGGAACGGGCGATTTGGTAGGGGGCGTTCAAGCCGCTTGATTGGCTGCCCACCCTTAAGCGCCAACGCAAGATAGCTCTCTTCAAGTCCGTCCGCCACTTCATTGTCGATGACTGGCCCCATGAATGGAGCAGGGGCGGCATGGGGCTCACCCACAATCAGACGGTCGGCAAGCTTCTTAACTTCATTAATCAGAAGCTCATGCTCACCGTCTTTGACAATCAATCGCCGTGCCGCAGTACAGCGCTGCCCTGCCGACAGAAAGGCAGATTGAATGACGAGGACGGCGGCAGAATGCAGATCAGTCGTATCCCATACAACAATCGGATTGTTGCCTCCCATTTCGAGCGCAAGGATTTTGCCCGGCGTGTCGGCAAATTGGCGATTGAGCGCGATACCGGTTCGTGCCGAACCCGTGAACAGCAAGCCATCAAGATCGGGATGGCCGGCAAGTGCTTTGCCTTCGGCTGGCCCGCCGATCAGGATACGAACTACCCCTGAAGGAATGCCAGCCGCATGATAGCATTCAACAAGCATCGCTCCGGTCGCGGGCGTCTTTTCGGAAGGTTTGAAGACAACTGCATTGCCCGCGATCAATGCTGGCACGATATGCCCATTGGGCAAATGCGCAGGGAAATTATAGGGGCCAAGCACACCAAGAACCCCGTGTGGTTTATGCCGGAGCGCACTTTTGGTGCCCATATTGCCTTCTAAGCGCCGCTGAGAGGTGCGCTCGGTATAGGCTGATATCGAAATTTCAACCTTGTTCATCACCGATTCGACTTCGGTGCGTGCTTCCCATAACGGCTTACCGGTTTCGCGTGATATGCAATCTGTTAGCGCATCGGCCTTTGTGCGCACGACGTTTACAAAGCGCCGTAGCGCCTCGATTCGCACCGCTACCGGTTTAGATGCCCAATCCGCCCAAGACCGGCATGCAACCGCAACCTCGGCGTCAACATCGCCAATAGGCCCGCGCCAATAGGTTGCCCCCGTTGCCGGTTCGATCGATACAATTTCAGACGCAGACATAAGGCAAGGTCACTAACGAGGCATAGTTAAAATCTTGCATACCCAATGCGAGGGCAGGGATCAAATCGGAAGTGGGATGGGGCTTTCACCTACTTCAAGATGGTTGGCTGGGATGCCTCGGTTTTGGCATGATCCCCCGCATCATACATTGCCTACTGATCCAGAAAACTCCGCATTTTGCGGCTGCGGCTTGGATGCTTGAGCTTCCTCAGCGCCTTTGCCTCGATTTGACGGATGCGTTCGCGGGTTACGCTGAACTGCTGGCCGACTTCTTCCAGCGTGTGATCTGTATTCATCCCGATGCCAAAACGCATCCGCAGAACGCGTTCTTCGCGTGGGGTGAGAGACGCCAAAACACGGGTCACGGTTTCTTTGAGGTTCGCTTGGATCGCGGCATCGACTGGAATGATTGCGTTCTTATCCTCGATGAAATCACCGAGATGGCTATCCTCCTCATCACCAATCGGCGTTTCGAGGGAGATTGGCTCTTTGGCGATTTTCATCACCTTGCGGACTTTTTCAAGCGGCATCGACAGGCGCTCGGCCATTTCTTCAGGCGTTGGTTCACGGCCGGACTCGTGTAGGAACTGCCGCGATGTCCGCACCAGCTTGTTGATCGTTTCGATCATGTGGACGGGAATACGGATTGTCCGCGCCTGATCGGCGATTGACCGCGTGATGGCCTGCCGGATCCACCACGTTGCATAAGTGCTGAATTTATAGCCGCGCCGATATTCGAATTTATCGACTGCCTTCATCAGACCGATATTACCTTCCTGAATGAGATCAAGGAATTGCAGGCCGCGATTGGTATATTTCTTGGCGATTGAGATGACGAGGCGCAGGTTGGCCTCAACCATTTCTTTCTTGGCAATCCGTGCTTCGCGCTCGCCCTTTTGCACCATGTTAACGATGCGGCGAAACTCACCAAGGCTCATGCCGGTTTGTTGGGCAATCTCGCTAATTTCGGCGCGAATCCGCTCAACCGCATCAGCTTCATTTTCGGCGAAAGCCGCCCATTTCTTGTCGGTTTTCTTCGCGTTATCGAGCCAATTCTCGTCAAGCTCATGATTGACATAGCTGTCGAGGAAGGATTTGCGCGGCACTTTGTGACGCTCGGCAAGCCGCAACATCTGCCCGCCAAGCGCGGTCAGGCGGCGATTATAGGCATAAAGCTGATCAACCAGATATTCGATCTTGGCATTGTGGAACTGAACGCTTTCAACCAGCGCGGTGAGTTCTTCGCGCAGCTTGTGATATTTATTCTCTTCTGCCGTCGAAAAATCATTGCCGACCGAGAGCGCCTCAATCCGCGCGGCCTGAATTTTAGAGAACTTCTTGAACAGGCTGGTGATCTGCGAAAACTTTTCGAGCGCAGCGGGCTTAAGCTGCTCCTCCATCTGCGCGAGGGAGAGCGTATTATCCTCATCATCATCGTCAACCGGCACCTTGGCGCGGCGCTCGGTCAGGCCTTCTTCCTCGTCATCTTCATCGACGACGGTTTCGGTAACAACATCATCTTCTTCCTTATACGAAGGGCCAGCGGTTTTTTCACTGATTTCGCCATCGCCGCCATCTGCTACTTCGCCGTCTTCGGTCAGCGATTCAGGGGCCGGATCTTTCGAAAGCATCGCGTCAAGATCAAGGATTTCACGAAGCTGCATCGTGCCTTCGTTAAGCGCGTTTGACCAATCGATGATCGCGTTGAAGGTGATTGGGCTTTCGCACAGCCCAAGGATCATCGTGTCGCGGCCCGCCTCAATGCGCTTGGCAATCGCGATTTCGCCTTCGCGGCTCAGCAGCTCAACCGCGCCCATTTCACGCAAATACATGCGCACCGGATCATCGGTGCGGTCAACGACTTCTTTTTTCTTGTCGCCAACCGATTCGCCCGCACCTTCGGTATGGTCAACGGCTTCAACTTCGTCTTCAACCGCTTCCTCATCAGGATCGTCGGTTGCTTCTTCATTTTCGACGATGTTAACGCCCATCTCATTGATTGCAGACATGACGTCTTCAATCTGTTCGGATGACATCTGATCCTGCGGCAGCGCTTCATTCAACTGATCATAAGTGATGTAGCCAACGCGTTTCGCGCGCGCGAGCAGCTTCTTGATTGATGCCTCGTTGAGGTCAATCAGCGGTGCATCGCTTGCTTCGTTCTTGTCGATCGTATCATCACCGCTGGTTGGTTTCGCCATTTGCCCTGTACACCTTCAAATAATGTTCTCGTCGTCCCCGTGAAGTAGCGCTTTGAGCTGCTCCATCGCCGAAAATTCTGCCGCCCGTAGCCTAGCTTGTTCATCAAAGCCAGCATCAGACCATGTGTCTGTCGATTTTAGCTGTTCTTCAAGCAGTGCAAGCTGCTCTCTAATCTCGGTACTCGCAGCCAGTTTTTCAATGACTGCGGCCAAATCAGTTTCGGCCTTCGCTGGCTCAGTGTCGGCACGCAGGAAGGAAAAGGCGATCCCGTTTGATTTATTGAGCGCTTTCCAAACCGGGCCCAGGCCTTCATTGCGCACAACTTCAGCAAAAACATCAATATCGATTGATGGCCCGCTGAGTGCAGTGTCGAACAAAAGCTGGCGGAATTGGCGGAGTTCGCGGCTTGCTATATTCAAACGACCAATCGACTCAGCATATCTTCCAACCAGTGTAGTTCGGGTAACAAGGGCCGAAAACACCGCAGGAATAATCGTCGCCTGATCGATACCGACGATTGCGATTTTCCCCATCACCTTCTGGCTATTGCTGCCAACAAAATTCGCCTCTGAGATAAATTTGCGCCCAGTGCGCTCGCCCGGCGCAAAAAACTCGCGCAATCGCTGGCTGAACACGGCGAAATATTGCGTGCGGACATCCTCATCACGGATCATTCGCGCATGATCGCGGAGCCGCTTACCAAAGCCAGCGCGTGCCTCGGGTGTGCCGAGCGGTTCGGCAAATTGTTCTGCATTCCACAGAAACTGATCAAGCGGCTTGGCATCAGCCAGAAATCCGTCAAACGCAGCCTTACCTTGTTTGCGCACGACATCATCGGGATCAAGCTTGGTAGGCAGCGTAACGAACTGGAGCGATTTGCCGGGTTCAAGATAGGGGAGTGCACGGTTGATCGCACGAAGTGCTGCCTTTTGCCCCGCGCTGTCACCATCAAAGCATATGGTCGGGCAATCCGACACGCGCCACAGCCGGGCAATCTGATCCTCAGTAAGCGCCGTACCGAGCGGGGCGACGCTTTCCTCGTAGCCCGCCTGCGCGAGCGCAATAACATCCATATAGCCTTCGACGACGATCACCCGCCCGCTCTTGCGCGCAGCCGCTGCCGCGCGGTCAAGGTTGTAAAGCGTGCGGCCTTTGTCAAATAGCGGGGTATCGGGTGAATTGAGATATTTCGGCTCGCCCGCGCCCAATATTCGCCCGCCAAAGGCAATCACGCGGCCACGCGGATCGCGGATCGGGATCATCAAGCGGCCACGGAACCGATCGTAGGGCTCTTTCTCATCAACCGAGATGAGGAGGCCAGCCTCAATCAACGCAGCATCACCGAACTTGGCAAGCGCGGTGCGGAGTTTGCCCCTTGAGTCGGGTGCAAATCCAATCCCGAATGCCTTGATTGTCGCCGCATTCAGCCCGCGCTGCTCAAGATAGGCCCGCGCCTCTGCGCCTGCGATGCTGCCGAGTTGCTCGGTGAACCACTCCGCTGCGGCTGTCATTACGTCATACAGCGAACTGGCACGCTCGGCGCGTTCGGCGGCGCGCGGATCAGCGGCGGGAACCTCGATCCCTGCATTCGCCGCCAGTTCCTTGACCGCATCCATGAATGGCAAGCCGCGCTGATCGGTCATCCAGCGGATCGCATCGCCGTGGGCGCCGCAACCGAAGCAATGATAAAAGCCCTTTTCATCATTGATCGTGAAGCTGGGCGATTTCTCGTTATGAAATGGGCAGCACGCCTTAAACTCGCGTCCCGCCTTGGTCACCTTCACCGTCCGCCCGATCAGCGTAGACAGCGTCGTCCGCGCGCGGAGCTCGTCAAGAAAGGTGGTGGTTAGGGACATGAATAAGGTCAATTGTTCCAAAAAAAGGAACTTTAACAGACATGGTCATTAGCGTAAAATTTGGCTGTTTTACGCCAAAGCCGCCTTCACCAATCCACTCGCCTTGCTCATATCAAGCGCACTCGCGTGGCGTTCTTTGAGGGTGGCCATGACCCGACCCATGTCCTTGACGCCCGTTGCGCCGAGTTCAGCCTTGATGGCTTCAATCAGCGCGGTGGTTTCAGCATCCGAAAGCTGTGCGGGCAGGAAGCGTTCGATCACCACAACCTCTGCGGCCTCATTCGCCGCCAGTTCAGCGCGGCCACCTTTTTCAAACATTTCAATTGATTCGCGGCGCTGCTTCACCATTTTTTGCAGTACCTCAACGACCAACGCATCATCATCTGCCACCGCCTTGCCGGTGCGCGCCTCAATATCACGGTTTTTGATCGCCGAGATGATCAGCCGCGTGGTATCGCGCGTTTGCGTGTCACCCGATTTCATGGCGGTAATCTGGGCGGCTTTAATGTCTTCGCGAATCATGGCGGTCTTTCAGGGGTAATAGGAAAATCTGTTCTTTAGCGCCAAGATTTCCGATTTGATAGATTGACGCTGCGGCGGCGCTTCTCTAGCGAGTGTCGCTTAACGACATCGTCATAATCCCGATACGGAGCGACCCCAACATGGCCGAACCCACCTCTACGCGCGCGCCAAGCGGAGCCACCGGCGTCTTGGTTTTGGCCAGCGGTGAAGTCATCTGGGGCAGGGGCTTTGGTGCGCCGGGCGCGGCGGTTGGTGAGGTGTGTTTCAACACCGCGATGACTGGGTATCAAGAGGTGATGACCGATCCGAGCTATGCCGGGCAGATCATCAATTTCACCTTTCCCCATATCGGCAATGTCGGCACCAATGTGGATGATGTGGAAGCGGTGGATGCCCATGCGCTTGGATGCATCACCGCGCAGGATGTGACTGCGCCGTCCAATTTTCGCTCGACGCTTCCTTTTGACGCATGGATGAAGGCCAATGGGCGGATTGGTCTATCAGGTGTTGATACGCGGGCACTGACACGGATGATCCGCGTGAAGGGTGCGCCCAATGCAGTGATCGCACATGCGGCGGACGGCGTGTTTGATGTCGCGGCGCTACTCGCACAGGCGCGCGGCTGGGCAGGGCTTGAAGGTATGGACTTGGCCAAGGACGTGACAACGGGGCAGGGGTATGGCTGGGATGCGGGGCGGTGGGTGCTGGGGCAGAGGCAAAGCGCCGAAGGTGCTGCGCAACGTGATTTTCGCCCGAAAATTGTTGCCATCGATTATGGTATTAAAAACAATATCTTGCGAAATTTAATTGATGTTGGATGTGAAGTATCGGTTGTAAGTGCGACTGCGAGTTTTGCAGAGATTATGGCGCATAACCCGCAAGGCTTGTTCCTCTCAAACGGCCCCGGCGACCCGGCGGCGACGGGCGAATATGCCGTGCCCGTGATCCAGCAGTGGCTCGCGACAGGCAAGCCACTGTTCGGCATTTGCCTTGGCCACCAAATGCTCGGGCTGGCCGTGGGCGCGAAGACGATCAAGATGCACCAAGGGCATCGCGGCGCAAACCATCCCGTCAAGCGGCTGAGCGACGGCGCAGTCGAGATCACGAGCATGAACCACGGCTTTGCGGTGGATGCCGAGACGTTGCCAGCGAACGCCCGCGCGACGCATGTGAGTCTGTTTGATGGGTCAAACTGCGGGTTTGAACTGGTCGATGCGCCAGCGTTCAGCGTGCAATATCATCCTGAGGCGTCGCCGGGGCCAATGGACAGCCACTATCTGTTTGAACGGTTCGCGGGGATGATGGGGTGAGTGATCCAGCGGTTTATCTTTATGCCAAGATGCTGGAAAGGGTGTATGACGACACGAAGTGGTTTGGTGACCACAGTTACGTGCCAAATTTTCAGAGGATCGATGATTTATTCAACGATTTATTGATAAATGTACCATCTAGTGCTCCTCCGAATGATGTTTTAAGAGCAGTGAATTTTCTTGGGGAAAATGGGGTATTCGAAGTTTTTTGGGATAGCAAGGCGGGGCACAGAGCTAGATATATTTCGGAAAATATCAGCAAGCTATATAAAAAAGAATGTAAGATTAATGGTGCCCTATACGTTGCGGTAAATTCGAGTATTGACTATTTTGATAGTGCATTCAGTAAATTTTATAAAGATTTTGATTACGTTGGCAGCGCGTACACAACCAGTGATAACTATAGTGATGGGTACATGAAAAAATTCAAAATGGATGATGTAGCTAAATCGATGAAAGGGCTGTTAAATACTAGCGTCAACGTTAGAAACTTCGCCACACACAATAATTTTACTCAAAAAAAAGACAATCTTGAAAGAGCGACCAAAACTAAATCACCCAATCCGTTAGAGCAGCCGGTCGATTGGACAAAAAGTGGTGCGATTGCTGCATGGATTGCAGTGGGCCTTACGGTATTCGGCTGGTTAATTTTTGGTGGTAGATAGCATTAGTGATTATGACTCTCTCCCCTGAACCAAGCGCTGCATCCTCAGAGTCCTCCCTCGCCCCCTTTAGGGGGAGAGGGAAGAGACGCCTAGCGGCGAAGGGAGGTA
>ERZ1292633.2685-Hain-H41-02um-R1-2685-length-17938-cov-5_pt1 | contig 17938 bp, 20 predicted proteins | sample MGYA00564406_ERZ1292633 | MGnify/ENA primary metagenome ERZ1292633 (study PRJEB36523, sample SAMEA6512639) | groundwater metagenome | collected 2019-01-08 | study: AquaDiva: Metagenomics assemblies of 32 groundwater samples | reverse complement strand
TGGCCTTGCCAGGCCATGGCTACACGGTGGCTTTGGGAAAAGGTGAATAGTTACTTATGTAGTCATTCAGCTACAATGTCGTATTATCTATGCAGCAATATGTCGCCGTCAAAAATTAAAGTTTTATCGGCCCACAGATGGCACTGGTTGCTTCTATAAGCGTTTATAGGCTTTTTAAAAAATTTAAGGTCTACCAGCCAAGCTCAAATATCAGTTCTTGCCAATAAAACGCTGAATAGTTAATGCGACATATCGCTGACTTGCTACAGACTTAAATATAACAAAAACACCCTGATATGATGTTTTTGTTATCTGTATATACTGTTTGTCAATAGGCATGTTAAATGTTATTTATGCTTTATTTATCATTAGTACACCAGTATTGCAATAATCTAAAATATGTGGTATTTTTAAATTGGAGTTTAATATAGTATTAAGAATATAAAAATTATGGACAGAGTAGATAATAATGAAATGCGTGGCGAGCAATTGAAATCTGATATTGCGACGACCACTCTTAAGTTTGCAGAAACTGTGCGTAATAATCCAACTTACGAAAACAAAGTTGGCGGATCAACAATGAATAATGACCCATATATGGAAGTTTCTATGCAAGCACAGCAGGCTGTAGAAGCAGGGGATATGGACAAAGCTGGAGTTGACTTACAAAAATTAAGAGAGCTTGTTTTAATTGCGGAACAGCCAAATAGCGCGGAACAGCTTGATTATCAATTAGGCGAGATGCTTCGAGGACAATTATCGGAATGGCAAAGAAGTATGGAAACACGTTTGGATGAACGCGCTCGTTATTTACAGCAATGTGCAAGCGAGCACCCAAAAAATTATGGCGACAAAGCGAATTGGACTAAAGCGGAATGGGCGGCAGATTTAGAAAAATATCTTCAGGAAGAAAAGACAGTTAACTATCCAAATGGAGGCTCTGTAACAGCTAGTGTACGTGAGCACCTCCAAATGTTGTTAACAACCGAGCCAACCAGATATCAGCCAAAAGCTCCGGACGGTAAGCCCGATTATCAATTTATAGCTCGTGATTTGAAAAGTGTGGTAAATACAGTTCGTTCACTTGCGCCAGGTACCTATCGCTAAAATCAAATAATACGGATTGACCATGGCAAATTAGCACGAAATTTAAAACCCCTCCAAAGTTAGAGGGGTTCTTTGTATGGGAATTTTAAAAGTATTACTGTGATGCTCTTTCCACGTATTCTCCGGTGCGGGTATCTATTCTTAGTGTGTCGCCTTCTTTAATGAACATCGGGGCATCTACTTGCAAACCGGTTTCCATTTTTACCGGCTTGGTCACGTTACCGCCGCTGTTACCTTTGGTGTCCGGCGGAGCTTCTACAACTTTTAAATCTACTTTGATTGGCAGTTCAATAGACACCGGCTTGCCGTTAAAGCGCATAATTGAAACTTCAAAGCCTTCTTTTAAAAACGCTTCTTGTTCGGCCGTGGACTCTTTGACCATATCTATGGTTTCAAAAGTTTCTTGGTTCATAAAGTGGGTACCGCCTTCGTCCGCGTACATAAAAGTCGCTTTTTCGCGGGTAACGTCGGCTTCATCAACTTTTTCTCCGAACTTAAATGAGTATTCAATAACTTTGCCGGTAATAACATTGCGGAGCTTGGTTTGCATAACCGGTTTTCTCTGGGCGGTGCGCATGCGGTTGGACCAGATAATTTGCCACGGTTCATTGTTATACATCAGAATAACACCGAGTTTGATGTCTGAAATATCCATAGTTCAAAATTTTTGTTAATAAAATTTTGAATAAACTCGAAATCCTAATTGCTAAATTCTAAACAAATTTTCAAATCCAAATGTTTAAATATTGGGATTTTAAATTTAGGTATTGTTTAGAATTTAGAGATTTAAATTTCGGATTTATTCTTTACGCTGCTACGAAAGGCAACAGTGCCATATGTCTGGCTTGCTTTAAAGATTTGGTTACCATTCTCTGGTGCTTTGGACAAGTGCCGGTGCGGTTGTGATTTAAAATCTTGGCGTGCGGGGACATAAAGCGGCGCAGGGTGGTGGTATCTTTGTAATCCGCCGTAGAGATTTTATTGGAGCAAAAATAACACTGTTTCTTTATTTGGGGGGCGTTGTTAGTTGGACGCATAATATAATTTAAATGATTGATCAGGATTGAACATGATTGACATGAATGTTCTGCAGACTGCAGTTTAATCTTGTCAATCTTTTAATTCTTTTAAATCTTGTCATTCCCTTTTTAACCTTTGGTTAAAAAGGTATGTCTTCTACGTTAATGTCTTCGCCTTGGACAATGGTGGGGAGCTCTTCGGTAGTTGGAGCCGGAGTGCCGCCAAAGTCTTGGGCGGAAGAAGTACTGGTTTGTGGAGCTTGAGTTGGAGCACTGCCAGGAGCAGGGGTATATCCTCCGGCTGGTCCGCCTGAGGCGGAAGAAGAACCACCGGATGACGGTTTGCCCAACATAATCATGTTGTCACCAATAATTTCTGTGCGGTAGCGTTTGGTACCGTCTTTGCCATCCCAGCTGCGGGTTTGCAAACGGCCTTCAATAAACACTTGCGCGCCTTTTTTTAAATATTGGTTGGCAATCTCGCCCAATTTTCTCCACAGTACAACATTATGGAATTCAGTTTGCTCTACCTTTTGGCCAGTCTGCTGGTTGGTGTAGACGTAAGAAGTGGCAACGCCGATTTGGCAGACGTTAACACCGGAAGGAGTACTGCGTAGTTCCGGATCCCGGGTTAAGCGCCCGATAATCATCACTTTATTTAAGTCCATATGTTTGAAACCTTTGACTTTTGACATATGACCTTTGACTTGTTGCAATAGGTCAATTGTCAATGGTTAATTGTCAAATGTTATTTAGTTAGGTCTTCACTCAAGGCTTCTTCAATCTTTTTGTCCAGTTCTTCCTGGTTGATTTCAGCTAAGACCACTTTTTCTTTTTTCACAACCGGCTTAGGGGCTTTAACAACCGGCTTTTCGGTCATCGCTGGTTTGGTAATCAGAGGGACGCCAATTGGGGCGTCTTCAGATGGGGGACCTTTGCGTACAATCTTAGATTGGGCAATGCGGTCTTTTCCCATTCTGGCCAAATGTTCGTCCAAATTCACAATCAGGTAGCGGATAATTTGCGTGTCCTGAGTGTGGATTTTCGCGTCAAAGGCATTAATGTTTTTGCCGTCCATAGTAAAATTGACCACAACATAATGACCGTTGCGGGTTTTGCCAATGGGGTAGGCGAGTTTTTTCTTTCCTAATTGAGTCTCTTTTATGTCAGTTCCGCCAAAATCCGCAGCGAATTTTAATACGCTTTCAGAAATTTTCGGCACTTCATCGTCGGCAACTTGGCTGCCAAGCAAATACATGAGCTCATATTGCGGCATAGAAAGTAACCTTTCTATCTCCCTGTCGGGAGAATATGACCCTAGTAGAATATGCAAGCATCTCTACAGGGTAAATAATTATTAAGTTGCACAAATCATAGCATTTATAAGGGGTTTTGTCTATTGACTAATAACTATTTTTATGTTAAAATATAGTGCTTTGCCTTTATGGCTAGCCTGTCCTCTACGGATAGATTTCAGAAGGAGGTGCCTTTATGGCCCCGAAAAAAGATGATTATTTGATCCCGCTGGACCTCGCTGAATACGAGATCCTGGCAGGACCAGGGAAGTTTGACCTAATATGTGAGGCTCTGGGCGGTGGTCATCCTGTCAGCTTTGAGGTGCGAAGTCTTGTCGATGGTCAGACTCTAGTTCTTCGAATCTTCATCACAGGGATGGATTCGATGAATACCATCAGTCGGAGAGATTGGCAGATTTCCGGCTATTTCGAATGGAATGGAGTTCCGGGAACCTGCACACCGTTTGAAGGTGTATATCGCATCGGCGGATTTGCTGTAGCAGGGTGGCGCCAAGTTAGGGGGTGGATCAGGATCGAGTAGCTATTTGCAGGGTTAGCGCGAGCGCCTTTGCAATAACAAACTAAACGCGGACCTCACGGCCCGCGTTTTTCTTTTGTCTTAAAAAGTAATTGTATGTTAAAATATTTTATATCAAAATCCGCGTGGAGGATAAATCGAGATGCAGTTTGCGTGTGTTGTGTTGTTGTTCGTTTTTGCACCGGCTGTTTTTGGCCAGCGTTTTATTCAAGAGAGTGAAGCTCTATCCAGGCTCAAGCCGGGGCAAATGGCCGCGCTGAAGTGCAGTGAGGATGTTCCTGGCCTGAAGTTTGAACTAACCGTCAACGCTTCCGGCGAGGTTAGCAAAGCCAGAGCGTTAAAGCCCAGAAGTATGCCGGTAAGGTATTCTCTCGCGGCTTACCGCTTCTTGCGCAACCAGGCTCAGCAGTTGGTTATGGGCTGGCATTTTCAGCCAATGCTGGTGGCTAACCAGCCATCACCCTTAAAGACCATTGTAACCGTGCCCTGCACCCCGCAATAATGACGCGCCATGTTAGCGCGCACAAAAAGGCCCTTCCAACGTACGGAAGGGCCTTATCTTTTTTTGTCGTCTCCTTCTCCCTGCCTGTCCTCCGTAGTCTGACGAAGGTGGGGACGGGAGAAGGGTAGGGATGAGGGTGCTATTCGTTCAATGTATAAAAAATTTTATCTAAGACTGACTCTTTATTATAATCAAATAGATTTCCGCTAAAGCTCTGCTCCGGGGTGTGTCATCCCAGAATTTTTCAGGGCTGTGAAAAATATCTGGGATCCATGCAGTATCTGTAATCTGGATTCCCGATCAGGTCGGGAATGGCACACAGGGAACCTGTCGTAAAGATCTTTATGACGGTTGATACCTCGAGAGCTTAAGCTGCGGGGTGATTCATTAAAATCATTATGCCCAAATTCGCAAAATTCTAAAGCCCTGTTTTTGTAAATATTCGTTGCGGATTATATCATCAGAATTTTGGTTATGTTGCCCGCCGTCGAGCTCAATAATTAGTCGTTTAGAAAGACAAACAAAATCCGCTACATAGTTGTCTATTGGAAATTGACGGCGAAATTTAAAATTTTGGAATCGACGGGAACGCAAAAGTTGCCAAAGTTTAGATTCTTCGGGGGTTTGTTGTTTGCGGAGTTTGCGTGCTATTGGTATGAGTGTTTTGTTTTGCATTTCACCCTCACCCTTAATCCCTCTCCCGTCCAGGGAGAGGGAAACTATGCATCTCTACGGGGTGAATCTAAAGTGAACTACGTCGCCGTCTTGGACAACGTACTCTTTGCCTTCCACTCTAAGCCAGCCTTTTTCTTTAGCGCCAACGTAGCCTTTGGCTTCCAGAAGTTTGTCCCATTGGATTACTTCGGCGCGAATGAAGCCTTTTTCAAAATCGGTGTGAATTTTTCCGGCGGCTTGCGGGGCTTTACTGCCCGCGGTGCATGTCCATGCTTTACTTTCTTTTGGTCCGGCGGTAATAAATGTTATAAGGCCTAAAGTTTTGTAGGCGGCTTTTATAATTTTATCCAAACCGGATTCAGGAAGTCCGAGTTCTTTTAAATATTCCGTGCGTTCAACGTCTTCCAGTTCCGCCAGTTCGCTTTCAATTTTTGCATCAATTGGAATTGGATTGGCTATTGGTAATTTAACATTGGCGATTTCCGAAGCAAATTGTTTTTTTTCTAAATTAAATTCATCATTTACCACATACATAATCGGTTTATTGGTCAGCAAAATAATGTCCTTGCTGTGTTCTTTTTCTTCGTCAGTTAACTGGACAGTCCGCACCATTTCACCTTTTTCCAATGCCAGTTTATATTTTTCTAAAACTTGTTTTTTCACTATGGCGTCTCGGTCTCCGGATTTAGCCAGCTTGCTTGTAGTATTTAGGCGGTTATTAACGTTTTGTAAATCCGCCAATTGCAGTTCAATGGCAATAGTTTCCATATCGCGGTTTGGGTCAACGTTGCCGTTAACGTGGATAATATCTTTATTTTCAAATACCCGCACCACTTCCAAAATCGCGTCCACTTCGCGGATGTGGCTTAAAAATTTATTACCCAAGCCTTCACCGGTGGAAGCGCCTTTTACCAGTCCGGCAATATCTACAAATTCTATGGAGGTGGGGACAATTTTTTCCGACTTTTCTAATTCCGAAAGTTTTGCCAAGCGTTCATCCGGCACAGCCACAACGCCAACATTTGGGTCTATGGTGGCAAACGGGTAATTGGCGGCTTCTACTTTGCTTTTGGTAATAGCGTTAAACAGGGTGCTTTTGCCGACATTAGGCAGTCCGACGATGCCGATTTGAAATGAAGACATTATAAGGTACAGTTTAATTGTATTGAGGTTTTATTCCAAAATTTTCGGCTTCAGTTTTAAAGCCTCGGCTTGAAAGAAATCTTGCCAATCGGCTTCATTTACTTTAGCAATCATACGAGGGTAGTCTTGGACAGTTTTGGCTTTAACAAATTGGTTAGCCAATTGAACCGGATCAATATGCCAGTCAAATTTTAGCCTGGCCCAGGCGGTTAGCTGCTCTATGCTCCATGCGTATTTTTGAGATATGCAGTAGAGGTCAATGTAATCACGGGCCTTGCTACGCTGGTAAATCGTAAATAGCTTGTTGGTCGCTATGTCTTTAATGCTGTCTATTTGTAGGCCAAACTGTTCTTGGCCTTTGTCTATTTGTGCAAAAGGAAAATAAGTAAATTCGGTCTTTAAAACTTCGTTGCCAATACCTAGAAAGAACAGGTTGCGGTTCATGCTGGTTTGGATATCGATATTTTTTATACCAAACTTGTTTTTATTGGCCTGGAAAAACGACACGATTGGCAAGGTATCAACCTCGTTCATGGAAAAAAAATCCAAGTCTTCGGAATAGCGGTGTTGCAAATAAAAACCGGCGAGAGCGGTGCCGCCGGTTAGATAAAAGTTGGATTTAAAAAACGTTTCCCGACCCAGTGCCTCCAGCATGGCAATTTGGGTGGAAGCTAAAATTTTATTGTCCGGCATAGAGCAAAAGTTCAAATAATTTTCTGCGGTCCGAGTCAATTTGCAATTTAAGGAAGTGTTGCCTTAAATCCTGTTCGTTAATCCGTTCGTTTTTATCCAAACCAAAATTCACCTGCTGCTCTAACTGCCAAATGCGTAAGGCTTCAGGGTCTTTTTGTAGTTTGATTGTATCAGTTGACCAATTTTTCATATCTACATTTTAGCATAAAATAGGGCTAAAGTAAACTCTCCAAGATCAGCTCTCCAAGATCAGCCCGAATTTGGGCTTTTGCATAAACCCCTTTATTTAGAGTAAAATACCATAATGAGCCTTACCTCATTCATTAAAGTAAAGCAGGTGCGGGAAAAATTTCAGGAAACTTTTGAGTTGCCGAATTTTAATTTTGCCACGTCATTGTTGGCCCCGCCACTTACTAAAAATTACATGTTGGTTGGCACTGCTTTTGATTACTTGCTGCGGTTCTATTTAAAACGTTTGAATCCTAATGCAATAACCAAAACCTGGGTTGCCGAACAGACAGTACGGCAGATTCCCGAAACCTTTGGGCGGGGAACATCATATTCCATTTTTGGCCGCTCTTGGTATGAAAAAACGTATAATAAAGCAGTGGTGATTCTAAATGAGGCCAAACAATTTTATGCTGGTTATCTTCAGTCAGGTCAGATTACAAGAGAATTGATTAAGAGCACAATTCTGCTTGCCCAGCTTGATAAAATTTATCGGGAAGGCCGGCTTGATCGTAACTTTGGCGTTGCCGATGATGGGGATATAGCCGATCTGGAAAATTTAATCCACCTGGTTAGGCCAGAGATATTTGTCGCAAAAAATATATGCTTGCTTAATCCTACTTTTGGACATGCATCCAATTTAGTCGGGGGCGCGGATGCTGATCTGCTGATTGACAATGTAATGATTGACATAAAGACGACCAAATACTTAAAATTCGACAGGCTTATGCTTCATCAGTTAGTGGGTTACTTTCTACTCCACAAAATTGGTGGCATCGGGGACACGCCCGGCAGCTACGAAATAAACAAGCTTGGCATTTATTTTTCGCGCCATGGAGAACTTTTCACTTTCGCGGTTAAAGATTTGATGGCCGAGGACAGCATCCCGCAATTTCTAAATTGGTTTAAAGACGAAGCCATAAATTGCTTCGAAATTTAAATATATGATCCAAACCATAACCGAAGAACAGCTTGATTTATACCAATCGCTCTTCCGGGGCAGGACGGATGTTTATGCCCGGCACTGGGAGAAAAACGGTCAGTCCAATTACAGCCCGGCTTATGATGTTAATTGGACGGCTTATGATAAATACAAATTAACCGGCGGATCATTTAAAGATTTTAAAGATAAAAAGCTGATTCCCTTAACGTCGGACATTGTTAAAAAACATTTAATCGGCGCGCATGCAATTGGCGTCTACCCGATCCTGCAAGACAACACCTCGTATTTTATTGCCGCAGATTTTGATGGTAGCAATTGGCAACAGGACTGTAAAAATTTTATTAGTGAATGTGAAAAAGTTAATTTGTATGCCTACCTCGAACGGTCCAGATCCGGCAACGGCGGTCATGTCTGGATTTTCTTTGAAACGCCTTACCCTTGTTATAAAAGCAGGCAGGCGGTTTTGGAAATCATCCGCAGGGCATTAAAACTTTCAGAGTTTGACAAGGAGATCAGTTTTGACCGACTATTCCCAAACCAAGATAATTTAGCAAAGGAAGGATTTGGTAACCTTATTGCTATTCCTTTGCAGGGCCAGTCTGCACGGCTAAACAACACGCTATTTTTAAATCTAGAATTTTTTCAGCCTTACGCGGATCAGTGGACTTTTTTGCAAACTATGCATAAGCACACACCTGTTGAACTTGAAACAGCTTGTGCAAACGTATTTAACAAGCCCATTAGCTTCACGCCGGAAATATCCGGCGTTTCATCGGTCAGTTTAATTTTAAACAGCAAAGTTGTTCTAAATCGTTCAAAATTAACCCCACAACTAATCCATTTTTTGAAAGAGAAATTGAACTTTATTAGCACTGAATATTTGACCAAGAAGCGACTAGGAAAATCTGTTTATAAAGTTCAAAAATTCTTTAAGTTGCTTGAGGAGGACGGCGATAATATTTTATTGCCACGAGGATTTTTAACCCAGCTTATTTCTTTTTTGCGGGATAACCGAATAGCTTACCAACTTAAAGACAAGCGGCCCCAAATCCCTGAGGTAAAATTTACCAGCAACATTAAACTCCTACCAGCACAACAGCCGATCGTAACAAAGGCCTTAGAAGTAGATAGCGGAGTCATTGTCGCCCCTTCAGGCAGCGGTAAAACCATAATTGGCCTTGAGATTATCGCTCAAAGAAAACTACCAGCTTTAATTTTAGTTCATCGTAAACAATTACTTGATCAATGGATTGAGCGAATGCAATCGTTTCTCGGGATCCCGAAAAAAGATATTGGCCAGTATTATTCGGTTAAAAAGAAAACGGGCGAAGAAATCACTGTCGCAATGATGCAGACTTTGGTAAGGGTTGATAATTTCACAGAACTGCAAAATAAATTCGGAACCATAATCGTAGATGAATGCCACCATATCCCAGCCAAAACTTTTCGCGAGGTAATAAGCCAGCTTAACCCAAAATACATTTATGGCTTAACTGCAACTCCCAAGCGCAAGCATAACGACGAGTCATTGATTTATATGTTTATTGGCGACATTATCGCTCAAATGGAGCAATCTCCAGAAATAAAAGCTGAAACGGCTACCTTATCATATAAACCAGTTAAGACACAAATTATTGTTCGGGAAACTAATTTGGAAGTTCCTTTCAAATTCACGACCGATAATTTTCAGCTACTTGCTAAGCTAATCTGTTTTGACACTAATCGCAACCAGATGATCGTCAAGGATATTATGGAGCAGACCAGTCAGAGCAAAAAAGTTCTATTCCTTTCCGAACGCCGTGACCACTTGGAAATTTTAAACCTTTACTTAAAAGGCCAATGCGAAATCATTACAATCTCCGGTGAAGATTCTAATGCCAAGCGGGCTATTAAACTTAAACAAATTCACACCGGACATTATCAAGCTATTCTTTCAACCGGCCAGTTTTTTGGCGAAGGCCTGGACATTCCGAACATTGACTGTTTAATCATCGCTTTTCCATTTTCTTTTGAAGGGAAACTAATCCAATACATTGGACGCATGCGGGGTAAGGATAATCAGAAAACCATTATTGACTATGAGGACAAAAAAATTGCCTTTCTAGAAAGACAATTTAAACTGCGAAAACGGTATTATAATAAAATCAGCTAATTTTTTAAAAAGACTATGTGTATAGAAGCATTATTTTAAGTCTGCATTGTCAGAGCCAATCGACTGCCGGTCAAGCAGTTTGAACAACAGTACAAAAACCATATCAGTGGCTATCATTAATGGAACCAAAAAGACCGCGCCGATAAGTGGGTACTAGTGATTAGCGAATAGTCAGAGATAGTATAATTCAATCTAATCATTTAGCCAAGGAGCGGCTAGTCTTTGACAAAATGCCATAAATAGGAGTACTATTTAAATTAAATTCGGCGCCAAATTTTATACAGGTGGCCGGAAATAAATTCTCAAAAGAGGGAAGATGAGCAAACAGAACGGTTTGTCATACTCTTCGAGTGTCAACTTGGCGAGAGGGGGCGAAGTGCCCCGAGGCATCGTCATCAACCAGTTGGTTGGGCAAGTGGAACCTTGTGATGTCGCGGAGTATCTCCGTGCTCACATGGATTTTTGCCCTGAGCTGAGAAATCCCCAATTGGCCTTTGGGGTCTTCGCGAAGCGGTTTTGTCTGTGTGGTAAGGCCCTCAAGGGCCAAAGAAGCCAAGGAACGAAGAAAGGTGACGGCTTCATCATGGTTGAGTGCGAGGCTCAGCCAGAAGACGGGTGTGTCCAAATCCTGATCGAACACGCCTTTGATGGCGAAGCGATCCGAAGGGCGGAGGTCACATTTTCTCACGTCCAACTTCTGTCCTGGCTCCATGGTCCGTTGGTTATGCAACGGGCCGGGCTCGTCCCTTCCGTGGCGCCAGCTCAATAGTTTTCCCCGCAAGCACTCACCCACAAGGTGGTGTGCAAGGCGGCCGTTACCCATACGGCCGCCTCTTCCTTTTATTGACGAAACACAGCAAAAATAGTATTATCTTCTTACTAGAAGACGGTGTAATAGCCGTCTTTTAAATTACACTTGAAAGAGGACACAGTGAGCCGAAGAAAAGGTTATCACTATTCTAAGAGGGTCAGCATCAAGCGTTTGATGCACGGACCATTGCTTGGAATAATCCGCCGCCTGTTTGATCAGGCTGGCTTACATCAACAATATCACGAGCCTGTCCCGTCTCCACAGCAAATTCACAGGATGCTTGAGGAGGCTTGTGAGCAGGTTGAAAAGCCCAATCGGTTAGTCTCGCTTAATGTTTATTTGGCTGGCTCGAGGGGCGAGCAAGCAGAGCTATTGTTGATCGAAGCTTGCATGGTCACCGAAAACCAAGTAGGAGAACGGGAGAAGGTGTATACAATCTGCGGAACACCAAAAGGTTTTCTGCGGGTTGTAAACGGCGGCTAAACAAAGACAAGCTCGGTTTTTATATGGGCGCGGTCGCGAGTCAATTCCCACTGACTCCCCGCGCCTCTTTCTTTTGTCTAATTTCGTATGTAATTACATACGAAATTAGACAAACTCAAAAATTGACTTAAAGGGGTTGAGGAAGTAGAATAAAATAAAGGAAAATCGTATTTTATGAGTGAAAAAGATATTGGAGAGCATTGGGATTTTAAAGATGAACAGAATGCGCGCCATAAAGCAAAAGGAGCAAGAGGTGGGGTTGAAAGTCTAACTGCGCCGGATTTAATTGTTAAATATAATTTAGATTCAGGCCAGGAAATTACTGAACCTTATTGCAAAGAATTATTGGAAGTTATTTTATCAACTGCCGGCGTGACAGCGAGTGACGACATGGGATTGATAATCAATAAATTAAGAAGTGGTGGCTTAACTAAGTTTGAATCTGCCAGCGTTCATAGTATTTCGTTTTTTGATGAAATTCCGGCAAGAGGCGGAATAAAGGTTAACGTTTTAGAGCCAAGAAATGGAGTAAGACAAGGGGTGATTTCTTTGCCGATATTTTTAAATTTCAAAGGCAAAAAAGTTGCATTGTTTATAAATTCAGACAGAGAAGGTTTGTTAAAATATTTAAGAACAGAAAAAAGCAATGAGCGAATTTAAAAAATATAACAGAAGTGAAATGGAGGATCAGCAGGTTGATGTTAGAGGTTTGTCAGAAGAGAAGTTGCTGGAATTGTATAATTATTTATTAGACCAGCGAATAAATATCAACCAAAAGTTGTTACAGACAGGTGTGGTTTCTGAGGGGTATAAAAAGTTTGGAGTCATTGATTTTGCAAACGGAAGAATTGGGTTTCGCCCAGGTCAGCATAACTATATTATTGTCGGCACTCCAAAAGAATTTTCAGCAGTCCTAAGAAGATTTAATCCAAAATTATGAACATAGATACATCCATATTTAAAGCCTATGACATTCGGGGAATTTACCCGACGCAAATTAATGCTGAATTGGTTTATAAAATTGCCCAAGCCTACGTGCAGCTTTTGCAAACGCGGAAGAACGCGGAAATTAATGCGGAAGAACGCGGAAATTTAACTATCGTTGTTGGGCACGATATGCGGCTTTCCGGGGAGGAATTTAGCGAGGCGACAATTCGGGCATTAACCGACGCCGGGGTGGATGTTATAGATATTGGTTTAGCTTCTACCGACCAATTGTATTTTGCAGCCGCTACCTTGCCGGTAGCCGGGGGAGTACAAATTACGGCCAGTCATAACCCCAAAGAGTTCGGCGGTTTAAAACTGGTGCGGGAAAAAGGCGCGCCGATTTCCGGAGATAGTGGAATATACGAAATTAGAGATATGGTTTTGTCCGATGTCAAAGGTCAAATGTCAGATGTCAAAGGCTCTGTTAAAAAACAGGATATCAAACAGGCATATTTTGACCATGTGTTTAAATCTTTTAATATTTCCGCAATCAAGCCATTAAAGATTGTGGCTAATACTAATTTTGGTATGGCCACGCAGGCAATAAATGAATTAAAGAAAAGATTGCCCATAGAATTTGTAGAAATTGTAAATCCGAACTTAGACGGGAATTTTCCCAAAGGCCCATCTGACCCGCTCTTACCCAGCAACCGAGGCGAAACTATTGAAGCCATAAAAAAACTTAAGCCGGACTTGGGTGTGGCTTGGGATGGCGACGCTGACCGTTGTTTCTTTTTTGACGAAACCGGAAAATTCGTGGCCCCGGCTTATATTAACGCTCTTTTGGCTGAGTATTATTTGCAAAAACATCCGGGCGCGAAAATTTTGCACGACACTCGCGTAGTGCGCGTAATTGACGCGGCCATTGAAAAAAACCACGGGGTTGCCATTATGACCAAAGCCGGGCACTCGTTTATAAAAGAACGAATGGCCAAAGAAGACGCGGTGTACGGCTGCGAAACCTCCGGCCATTATTATTTTAAAGACAATTTTTATTTGGACAACGGTTTGTTTCCGTTTGTCGCGGTGTTGGATATTTTATCTACATCTGGAAAATCTTTTTCGGAAGTTCTAAAGCCATTCCGCGAGCAGTTTTTTATTAGCGAAGAAATTAACTTTGAACTTGCAAACAAAAATGTTTTGGAAAGTCTAAAAGAAAAATACCATGATGCGGAAATAGACGCCACCGACGGCTACAGTTTTAGCTATCCCAAGTGGCGGTTTAATGTCCGCAGTTCCAACACCCAAAATCTCCTGCGTATAAATTTGGAAGCCGACTCGGCGGAGTTACTAAAACAAAAAACCGACGAAGTGACAAATTTTATTTTAAAGCATAATTAAAATTTGTCATCCCGAGTGCAGTCGAGGGATCTCTTAATAAAAGTATATAAACGAAATTAAATAACTAGAAAAGAGTGTAGGCCGCCGCGATATGGGAATCGCGGCGGCCTATTTGTAAGCCGGTACGGTTGCGTTGTTCGTGGTCAATTTTTTCCTCCGAAGAGGATGACAGGATTGGCCTGGGTGCGGCTATGTCCGTTGCCGTGATTTGGCAGGAGCCATTGTCTGGCGATATGGAAATCGCCTGTGTTGGGGAAGGATTTAACTCCACTGACATTCCTTTTGGGGATGTCTTCCGGTTTGAATTTCCCTCCACAGGCCATCGCAATCACTACTTTTTGACCATGAACCTCTACTGGTCCGGGGGTGGGCAAGAGCCCGCACCAGTTCGGCAGTTTTGGCCATTGGTCTGCGAGGTAGTTGGCATAAGAGCCGTCCCCGCATTCGATCATGATAACGCTCGTCGCAACTTTTTGAACCGTCGCAACTGAATACATGACACTAACCTCCTTAGTACTGTCGTTCCCAATTTAAGCTGGAATCTATTTTAGATAGATTCCGGACTAAATCCGGAATGACAAAAAAAGACTGCTCATTTAGAGCAGTCCGATTTTTTCTTTTACTTCTATTAAGGTCGCTTGCGCTGTAGCGCGGGCGCGGGATGCACCTTGCCCCAATGCCTCGGCTATATAGTCGGGTTTGTCCAACAGCGCTTGTTTTTTCTCCCTAAATTCGGCAAAGTAGAAACTTATCTCTTTAGCCAGAGTTTCTTTCAGTTCGCTGAATTTTAAACTGCCGTTTTTTTGCCGGTCTTTAAAAAAAGTAATTTCTTCTGCGGTGCCAAAATGTTCCAGTAAGAAAAATAGATTATCAACTCCTGGTGATTTGCTGTTGCCCTCGGTAGCAGTAACAGCTTTTTTTAGCTTGCGTAAAATTTCTTGGGGGGCATCATCGAGAAATAGTGCACCGTCGTCGCCGGCTTGCCCCGTACCGGATCTGCCGGCTGGCGGAGACTGGTGCGGGGTCTTGCTCATTTTTTTCTCCGGGTCAGACAAGGACATTATGCGCAAGGGTTTTTGCATAAACGGTTTTGGCTCGGGAAAGGTTTGTCCAAATCGGCTGTTAAACTTGCGGGCAATTTCTCGGGTTATTTCCACGTGCTGAATTTGGTCTTCGCCCACCGGCACAGCGGAGGGCTTGTAAATTAAAATATCCGCGGCCATTAGGCACGGGTAAGTTAGGAGGCCGGCATTAATGCTGTCTTTTTGGGTTTTGGACTTGTCTTTGTACTGGGTCATCCGTTCCAGTTCCCCCAGCGGGGTAATACAGTTAAAAATCCAAGCAAGTGTTGCGTGTTCAAGAACGTGATTTTGTAAAAAGAAAGTGGACTTTTCGGGGTTAATGCCGGCGGCCAAGTAAGTTGCGGCCACGTCCAGCGTATTAGCCGAAAGTTCGGCCGGTTTAAACGGCGTGGTCATGCCGTGCAGGTCGGCGATAAAAAAATAGCAATTATGGCCCTGTTCTTGTAGTTCAATAAACTGTTTGAGCGCACCCAAATAATTGCCGATGTGGAGTTTGCCGCTGGCTCTAATGCCGGAAACGATTGTTAACGATTTTTCCATGCAGTTATTATAGCAAATAAATAATTTTTAGGGGAACTATTATCTTAAGACAGGCTCCCTCTGAAGTTTAGGGGATGGATTTAACGTATCCCAAATTTTGATAGAATAAAAATTAGTACGTTGGACATCGCCAGAGCAAGCACCAACAGGCCAAATATGATCAGATAATTCTTTTTCCCCGGCTTAGGCCGGACGAGCACCGCAAATTTTTCGCTCGTAAGCAGAAACGGGATTATGGCGAATGAACCGTAAACAACAAAAATAAACAGCCAAATTAGAGGGTTCAGCGCCCCATACAACAGGATGGCTTCAAATACCACACCCCAGATTCCCGTAACCCAAAAAATATCCCAGGCAGAGAAGTCATATTTTTTGAGCATAAAATACCAAGCGACGACTACCCAGAAATAAATGGTCAGCGCTTGGATAAAATGGGCGACAGGATTGGAACTAAAAGATTTTTCAAAACCCTCCATTTGCACAAAGATTTGGGTAATACCTCCGACAATAATTCCTAAGCCGATAAAGTGCAGCCACAGTGGGATTGGCAATTTAGCTGATGCGTGTTGCAAGCCTTTCCATAAAAATACCAGAACAAATACGGAAAAAATTAAAATAGAAGAAACACCATCCTCAAAAAGGCGGATAATCGGCAGTAGGCCGGCAATAATTAACAAGGTTGTTACAATCCGATTTTTCATAAAGCCAAGGGTTGGTTATTTAATGTCTTTATATTTCAATCACGACCGGTAATACCATTGGTCGTCTTTCGGCCCCGGTAGCAGAACCTCGGATGCACTCGGTTCGCTACGGGGTAAATTTTTTGGTGTCAGCCTAGATTTCTATTACGACTGGAAGTACCATCGGTCGGCGTTCGGTTTTTTGGTACAGGTATTCGCCAATTTCATCGCGGACAATGTTTCTTAGATAGGCGTAGTTGGGTTCCAACTTTTCTTTGCCTTTACTTTCCACCAGTTTGCGCACCTCGTGCTTGACTTCGCGGATTAAATCATCATTCCCCTTCATATAAATGAACCCGCGGGAAATAATATCCGCTTGGTTAATGAGTTTGCCGGTGCGCCGGTCCAAAGTCATAATTATAACGAACATCCCGTCTTGCGCCATTACTTGGCGGTCGCGAATTACGACTTCGCCGACATCGCCAATGCCCAACCCGTCAATAAACACATAACCGCTGGAGATTTTGGGATCTTCGGTCACTTTGGCTTCCTGAGCGGAAGTAATTTCCAAAATTTGTCCGTTATCCAGAGCAAAGACGCGGTCTTCCGGGATGCTCATAACTTTGGCCAGCTCCGCGTGCGCCACTATCATGTGGTGCTCGCCGTGAATCGGCATAAAGAATTTCGGTTTTATTAAGGCCATCATCAGTTTTAATTCTTCCTGGTGCGCGTGGCCGGAAGTGTGAATGTCTAAAGTTTTGTTGTAAATGACGTGGCTGCCAAGGCGGGTTAGGTTGGACAGCATAGCGGAAATCGCGCGTTCGTTGCCCGGAATGGGGGAGGCGGAAACAATAGTGGTGTCGCCTTTTTTAATTTTTACGGTTTTATGGTCGCCGCGGGCAATGCGGGCCAAGCCGGCCGCTTCTTCACCTTGGGCGCCGGTGGTCAAAATTAAAATTTGGCTGTCCGGGAATTTTTTGGCCTGCTCGGACTTAATAATTATTTTCGGCTGAATTTTTAAATAATTTAAAGACAGCGCAATCTCAATATTATTTACCAAACTGCGGCCGGTAACAATGACCTTGCGGTTATATTTGGCCGCGGAGTCAAAAACCTGCTGAATACGGGAAATGTTGGTGGAGAAGTTGGCAAAAATAATGCGCCCCTTTATGTCGGCAAAGGTTCGGTCAATAGTTAAACCTATTTCCCGCTCACTGGCGCAATAGCCGGGCTTGGTGGCGTTGGTGGAATCTGACATTAACAGGGTAACGCCTTCGGCGCCGAATTTGGCGATTTTGTCAAATTCAGTCGGCTTACCGTCTGCCGGGGTGTGGTCAAATTTCCAGTCTGTGGCGTAAATAATTTGTCCGACCGGAGTGGTAATGCACAAACCGACGGAGTCGGGGATGCTGTGGTTAAGGCGGAAAAAGCGGATTTTAAAATTTCCCAAAGCCAAGACATCGTCTTTGGTTAAGGTGTGAATTTTGGACCGGCCCAGCAGACCGAATTCTTCCAGGCGCTTTTTAATAAACGCGGCGGTTAGCCCCATGGTGTAAACCGGCGGGTCGCCGATTTTTGGCAAAATGTAAGGAATGGCGCCAATGTGGTCCAAGTGGCCATGAGTAATAACAACTCCGCGGATGCGGCGCTTATTTTCTTCCAGCCATTTGGTGTCTGGAATAATATAGTCGATACCCGGCATAGTATCGTCCGGTAAAG
>ERZ1292633.2684-Hain-H41-02um-R1-2684-length-17939-cov-5_pt1 | contig 17939 bp, 16 predicted proteins | sample MGYA00564406_ERZ1292633 | MGnify/ENA primary metagenome ERZ1292633 (study PRJEB36523, sample SAMEA6512639) | groundwater metagenome | collected 2019-01-08 | study: AquaDiva: Metagenomics assemblies of 32 groundwater samples | reverse complement strand
TTGTATTACCTCTTATCAGTATATTCTAGAATATAAATTTGTCGAACTCAGGTTAGCTTTAAAAGTCTTATTTTTTAGAAAGCCTTACAAATAATTATTTAACTTCAAAATTAAGTGAAATATCTTGTATATTTTTTAGTTCTTTACAAGCTTTTTCAGCTAGATCATACATTACATCTAACTGTTTTTTTGTAAATGGTTTTTCTTCCGCAGTTCCTTGTACTTCAACAATTTTACCACTTCCTGTTATTACAAAATTCATATCAACTTCAGCATTAGAATCTTCATGATAATTAAGATCTACTATACTTTCACCATCAGAAATACCTGTACTTATCCCAGAAACTGAATCATTAAAAGGATTTTCTGAAATTAATTCTTTTCTAATCATTTCTTTAAACAAAATACATGCACTAACATAAGCACCTGTAATTGAAGCTGTTCTTGTTCCTCCATCTGCTTGTAAAACATCACAATCAACTGTTATTGTATGTTTATTTAATTTTTTAGTATCAGTTATAGCCCTTAAAGATCTTCCTATTAATCTTTGAATTTCTTGAGTTCTTCCTCCTACTTTACCTCTTTCTCTTTGTATTCTTTTATCCGATGAACAAGGTAACATAGCATACTCAGCTGTTATCCATCCATCATCTGTATTAATCAAAAAGGGAGGTTGCTTTGATTCATAACTAGCAGAACAAAGAACTTTTGTATCACCAAATTCTACTAATACAGAAGAAGGAACTTTATTTAAAAAACCTGTTGTTATTTTTATATTTCTAGTTTCATCATTATTTCGTCCGTCAAATCTCATATTTTTTTCCTTTTAAGCAATTTTTTACATTCAAATTCTACTATATACGTAAACAAACTTTAATGCAATTTTTTCAAGATTTGAATTTACATTATAACTAAATCGTTTTTATACATTAATTTAATAAAAAAATTATTATTTTATTAAATATCATAATAAAAAAAAATAATTTTATCTTGATTCATTTTATTTGCTATGATAACTTAATGTATTCGGATTATATTTTATAAGGTTTTTTATGGAAGTAAAAAGTAATATGGCTGGAACAATACTTGAAGTATTAGTTTCTGTTGGAGATCAAATTGAAGATGGTCAAGATTTAGTTTGTCTTGAATCTATGAAAATGCAAATGTTTATATCATCAGAATCATCTGGAACAGTAAAAGAAATAAAAATTGATATTGGCGACTTTGTAAATGAAGGCGACTTATTATTATTGATAGAGTAATATTTTATGTTTTTAAAATTGCCTGAAAAAGTTAATATCGTTGAAGTTGGTCCAAGAGACGGGCTTCAAAATGAAAAAAATATTGTATCAACTGAAGATAAAATTTTTCTTATAGAAAAATTGGTTGATTCGGGCATAAAAAAAATTGAAATAACCTCTTTTGTTAATCCAAAATGGACACCTCAATTAGCCGATGGTTTTGAGGTGGCTACAAAAATAAAAAAACAACAAGATGTTAATTATTTAGCTCTTGTTCCAAATTTAATAGGAGCCAAAAAAGCAGTTGAATCAAATTTAAATGAAATAGCTGTTTTTATGTCTTCTAGTGAATCTCATAATAAAAAAAATCTAAATAGAACTATGGGTGAATCATTAGAAATATTAGAAGAAACCATAAAATTTGCAAAATCTAATAATTTGAAAGTTAGAGCATATCTTTCAACAGTTTTTGGTTGTCCTTATGAAGGAAATATTAGTGTTGAAAAAGTAAATGAGCTTTTAAAAAAATTATTTTCTTTTGGCATTTTTCAAGTATCATTAGGCGATACAATTGGAGTTGCAAATCCAAAACAAGTTAAAGAAGTTTTAGAAAGTGTTTTTACTATAATAGAGGATAAATCACAAATTGCAGTTCATTTTCATGATACTATGGGTATGGCTTTAGCAAATTCTGTTATAGCATTGGAAATGGGCATAAAAACTTTTGACAGTTCTATTGGTGGTATAGGTGGATGCCCTTATGCACCAGGTGCTACTGGAAATGTAGCCACAGAAGATTTAGTTAATATGTTTCATAAAATGGGAATAGAAACAGGTATTAATCTTGAAAAACTAGTTGAATCTAATGTTTTTCTTGAAAAAATACTAAATAAAAAGCTTAATAGCAATTTTTCTAAAACCTTTATGGCAAGAAAAAATAGTCCTATATAATTTAAAGAGGTAAATTAAATTGAGAAGAAAATTTTTTGTTCCAGTTACATTAGGATTACTTGGCTTGTCATATTACTTTTATAAAAAACAAAGTGATAATATAACTATTTTAGAAGAACAAATAAACCAAGAAAAACCAAAAAAAAGGTTTGCTTTTAGAAGAACAAAATATAAAATTTCTACATCACTTAATAAAATCCTTAGTACTATTGATAATAATAGACTTCTTTTTGTAGAAATAAAAACCAAAGGAAGAATTGCCAGAGAAAATATATTAAAACAATTAGAAGTTTTAAAAACAGATGCTCCTGTAGGTGAAATTTGGGTTCCTGAATTTCATAAACAAAAATTTAGTAGGGAAGATATAATTGCATTGACTAACAAAAAAACAATTCTTTATTTAGTTGAATCTTTTGAAGAAGTTGAAAAAATAAGTATGTCAACTAGTGCTACATTAGCAAAAATAATAGGTAATTCATTATCAAAATTAAGTCTTAAATATCCTTCTATGGAAAAATATGTTTTTGAACCTATGCTCGATATTTATGCACCATTAAAAGAAACTGATGAACTTAATAATTTTGGTATAGTAAAAGAAAATCAGTTATATAGGGGAGGAACACCTGTCGGTGAAAGCCATTATGATAGAATAGCTGAATTAGGAATAAAAACAGTTGTAAACCTAAAAGTTGAAGATAGTGCTGTAGAATATGTGAATGAGCAAAATAATTTACATAAAAGAGATATTAATTTACACTATATCCCAATGCCTAATGTTGCTGCTCCAACAGTATTACAAGGTTTAGAGTTTTTAACTATTTGCTATAATACAGATATGAAACCTGTTTTTGTTCATTGTCATAGAGGTTCTGATAGAACAGGCATTGTATCTGCTATTTTTAGAATAACTCAAGGTTATAATGCATCTTGGGCTTTGGCTTAAGCACAAAAATTTAATATAGCATCTAGTTTTCATAATTATAAGATAGAATTTGTTTATAAATTTGAAAAATATTGGCTTAAATGGAAAGAAGAAGGTAAAATTCCAAATGATCTAACTAATTTTGATTTTACTCATTTAGTGAATTATTTAGAGCATGATAATGAAGATTATAAAGAAGAAATAGAAACTGAAATAGAAAGCGAAATAGAAACTCTAGCAAAAGATGATGTAATATAATTTATAATAGCTCTAAAATTATTTGTTAGTTTCTAAAAATACAATATAATTAATTTAATTATATAAATAACATGAATGTTTAAAATAAATGGTTCCTAGAAATCCTTATATTAATTTTATTCCTTACAATCCAAAAAAACTTTTTGGAAATTGGAACCATCAATTTTATAAAACCCATAATTTTGATTCTATTGCCTCATTAGATTCGGCTGAAAATTTTCCGACTCAGTTTTATATAACTAAAGAAAAAATAAAAGAAACTTTTTTACGAATGGAAAGAAAAATAAATCTAGTAATAACTGCTGTTGGAACTGGTTCTATTGTTGATTTAATAGAAAAAGATCTTGATGAATTAGAGCCTTATATATCTTCCATAACTTTAACAGATTTAAGAGATATAAATTTAGAAAAATGGAAAACAATAAATAATTCTGAAATAGTTCTAAAAAAACAAATTGGAGATATTACCACTATTGAATTTATTCAAACCTTATCAGGTGATATGTTTTATGGTAATGAACTTTTTGGAGATATTCCTAATAGATTTATCTATAAAAAAAATAATAAATATTATGATATATGGATAAAAGCTTATTCTCCTAATAAAATGCCGAAAATAATTGAAACCCAAATGAAAAATATTTTATATAGTATTTATTATAAAAATAAATTTCCTGAAATTTTTACTCCAGAAATAGGGAAAATTTTAGCCTTTGATATTGCCATTAAAAGAAGGATTTTTAGTTATGAAATAAATCATTATTATCAATTTTATCCAAATGATTTTATTATTGCTGTTTCAGACACAGCATATAGAATATTATTTGAACTATATGAAAGATTAAATAAAAAAGGAACAATTCTTTTTCATGATTATGGTTTTTTTGCTAAAGAAAATATTCATCTAATAGAAAACTTTGCTAATTCAAATAATAAAAACAATGAATTTGTAAGAAACTATTATGGAGAATTTACTACTGATCCTAGTTTTGATTTTTTATATCATAAACTTAAAGTAGCTGTAAAAAATATATCAATAAGAAAAACAGCAGATTTAGTTTCAGAAATTACAAACACTCCAAAACCATTAGTGAATTTAGATGGTCAAGAAAGAGATTCAAGTTTTTTTATAAAAATAATAAGAGAAAGATTTGAAGCTTGGAAAATAGAAGAAAAAGAATCTATTGAAAATATATTAAACGATTTTGTATTAGCATTAAAAAATAATTCTTGTGATTTTGATTTTTTTACAAATAAAATAAATGAGTGTACAGGCAATAATTTAGATATAAATAAAAACTTAACAATAAAAAAAATATTGCTAGGATACTTTAATGACGATGATCATAGGTTCTTGTCAATCGAAATTAATAAATAAAAGATTGCTTTAGTACTTGCCACTAGGAAAAGGATATGTTAATATACATACATGTTGATCGGGCGTATAGCTCAGTTGGTAGAGCTCCTGCCTTACAAGCAGGCGGTCACAGGTTCGAGTCCTGTTGCGCCCACTACATTAAAACACCAAATCAAAAATCCAATCAACATATTTCTCAATCCTTAAGAAATTGTAAAAAATCACTAAAATCATTAAAAAATTTGTTATTATGATGAAACCCTTATTTTTGTAATAGATAAAAGATGGAATTAAATAATTTAGTAAAAAAATTTTCAAAAATATCTTTATCTGTTTTGGTAACTTTATATGCTAAACAAATCTGCTAATGCAGAAATATTAAAATATCCTGAATCAATAAAAGAAGATGTTTATGATGATTATCATGGTCATAAAATACATGATCCTTATAGATGGTTAGAAGAGCCTGCTTCTGATAATACAAAAAATTGGGTTAAAACCCAAAATGAATTAACTCAAAACTATTTAAAATCTATTCATATAAAAGATAAAATAAAAGATAGATTGACACAGCTTTGGAATTATCCTAAATATTCAATACCTCATAAACATGGAGAATATTATTTTACTCAAAAAAATACAGGATTACAAAATCAATATGTTTTGTATAAGCAAGATAGTTTAAATGGAGAATATAAAGAGGTTCTTGACCCAAATACTCTTAGTACAGAAGGTGTAGCAGCTTTAACTACCTCTAGTTTTAATAAAGAAGGAACTTTATTAGCTTATGGAATATCAAAAAATGGTAGTGATAAACAAGAAATTAAAATCAGAGATGTTAATACTGCAAAAGATTATCATGAAGAACTAAAATGGTGTAGATTTTCTGGTATAGCTTGGAAAAAAGATAGTTCTGGATTTTTCTATAATAGATTTCCAGAAACAGGAAGTGTAGCCCCAGAAGATGAAGGAAATTATTCAAAAATATACTATCATAAATTAGGAACTGAACAAAAAGAAGATATTGTAATATACGAAGATAATAAACATAAAGAACTTGGTTTTTATCCATCTATAAGTGAAGATAATGATTATTTATTAATCATTCAATACAAAGGTACAGCAGTAGAAAATAATTTATATGTAAAAAAAGTTGATAGTGATGAACCTCTAAAAAAACTTTTTGAAAAACCAGATGCTTCATATAATTATGTTTTTAATATAAAAGATACTTTTTTTATTAGAACTGATGAATCTGCACCAAATTCTAGACTTGTTTCTTTTACATTAGATAAAAATGATAAAAAAGATTGGAAAACTATTATTCCTGAAAATAAAGATGATGTTTTAGCTGGAATAGATGTAATAAATAATAAATTTATAGCTCTTTATATGCACAATGCTCATCATATATTAAAAGTTTTTGATTTTGAGGGTAATTTTTTAAACGAAATAGAACTTCCTACTTTAGGAGCTATAGAAGATGTTTCTGGTAACAAAGAAGATGATGAAATGTTTATTAAATTTATTTCTTTTACCTATCCTTCAATGATTTTTAGATATGATTTTAAAACCCAAAAACTAGAAGAATTTAGAAAATCTGAAATACACTTTGATTCTAATGATTTTGAAACTAAACAAGTTTTTTATCCTTCAAAAGATGGTACAAAAGTTTCTATGTTTTTGGCTTATAAAAAAGGCTTAAAATTAGATGGAAATAATCCAACTCTTCTTTATGGTTATGGTGGCTTTGATGTAAGTTTAAATCCTAATTTTTCTATTCAAAGAATTGTTTTATTAGAAAGTGGTTTTGTTTTTGCAATGCCAAATCTTCGTGGTGGTGGAGAATATGGAGAAAAATGGCATAAAGCAGGTATGTTAGAAAAAAAACAAAATGTTTTTGATGATTTTATTTCTGCTGGAGAATGGTTAATAGAAAATAACTATACTAAAAAATCAAAATTAGCTATAAATGGTGGTAGTAATGGCGGTCTTTTAGTTGGAGCTTGTATGGTTCAACGACCTGATTTATATGGAGCTGTTGTTTGTGCTGTACCTGTTTTAGATATGCTAAGATATCATAAATTTACTATAGGAAGATATTGGATACCTGAATATGGAAATGCTGAAGCAAATAAAGATCATTTTGATTTTATGTATAAATATTCACCTCTTCATAATGTAAAAAAAGATGTAAAATATCCACCATTATTAATTACTACAGCAGATACAGATGATAGAGTAGTTCCTGCTCATGCAATGAAATTTGCATCTACTATTCAAGAATATAATAAAAGCGAAAATCCATCTCTTATAAGAATTGAAACTCATGCAGGTCATGGATTAGGTAAGCCTACATCTAAATTTATAGATGAACAAAGTGATGTTTATGCGTTTTTATTTAAATCATTGGATTTACTATAATCTATGAAAATATATATAGATGCAGATGCTTGTCCAAAACAAGTAAAAGAGATATTGTATAAAACTTCTTTTCGTTTGAAAGTAGAACTAATTTTGGTTTCAAATAAAAGCATGAATTATCCTTTATCTGAATATATTAGTAGTATCGTTGTAGAAAGTGGAGCAGATGTAGCAGATGATAAAATTGCTTTTTTGGTAGAAAAAGGTGATTTAGTTATTACAGCAGATGTTCCTCTAGCAGATAGAGTTATTGATAAGGAAGCATTGGCATTAAATCCTCGTGGTAAATTGTACTCAAAAGAAAATATAAAAGAATCTTTGGGTACAAGAAATTTTTTAGATGAATTAAGAAAAAGTGGTGTTGAAACAGGTGGCCCAAGACCTTTAGACAAAAAGAATATTCAAGAGTTTACGAACCAATTAGATAAAACTTTGACTAAATTACTAAAGACAAATAAATTTTAATCTAATTAAATTATTGAATCCAGATTTAACATAACCTCAAGCAAATATCAAATTCAGAAATAGTCAATCTGGATTTTTTGCGAGAAGTTATCAAATAAAGAGCATTTATAATTCTGGAAAGTTAATTAATTTTAAATTCTAATCAGTTAATTTTGGAAGTACAATATTAAAACTTTTTCCTGTTTGTTCAATAAAATGTAAATGTAAACCTTTTCCAGAAGCTAATTTTATAAATCCTTTATATTTTGAAGTTCTATCTAATAAAGAAAAGAAACCTTTTTTATATTCTGCTGTATAATCATAAAAAACTTTTATTACATTAGATTCAAATGAATTTAAGGAAATATAAAAAGCTGCACAAAACTCATCATTTTTAATATTTTTTCTTTTAATAGATGTAACTTGAGATATAAAATTATCAATATCAACTCTTTCACCAGAGCCTATTCTTGCTAAAAAAAGCATTTTTGTATTATCTTTTCCATAACCTATAATATCAAAGCTACATTTTTTATTATTTTCATCTTCAATATCTAAATTAAATTTTATATTTGTAAGTTCTGGTAAATAATCATAAGCTAATTTTAAAGTAGCAAAATTATTTGTAGAATTCAATAAGTGTAAATATTCACTTACAATCCATTCTGAAAATTTATAATGAACAGAGTCGTTAATTATTTTTAATAAATCAATATCTTTATCCAAAACTTTCATTTTAAGATTTTTATCCATATCTATCTCAGTATAAACATTATTCTTTATTTCTTTTGAAACATAATTAGGCATTTCACTTGTTTTAAATTCTAAAAACTTAGTTAATCCTGCTTTTGATTTTTCTCTAAGTTTTACTGATGTAATAGAATCTGCTAATACTTTATTAACACTTGGTTCTAAAAGAATAGGGGCTATATGATAAGTACTTAAAATAACACTATGATTAGTTACAAATACTCTTAAATCGGTATAATCTTTTTTTGTTATTTCGATATCATCTTCATCAACACAAGATTCAAAAACTTTTTTTCCTTCTGCATATCCATAATAGGTTATATTTGTTTCTGATTTACATTTTATGTAACCAGAAAAAGGAGCAATGCCTGATAAAAGATTATTAATAAGTGGTTCTAAATCAATATTAGAAGAATCCAAATCTTCTTGAAGTGGTGGGTTTTCTGATATCATAGAAGCTAGTATAACAGGCATATATTTTTGTTCATCTTCAGCCGTAAAAATATCTATATTATCAATTTGCAATGAATTTATATGATTAATCGCATTTTGATTTTTTAAACCATTAAGAATATCTATTGCACCTAAAATATATCCCTTATAAATAAAAATTATTATTTCTTCGTTTATTATTAAAGCACCAGAAAAAACATTACCAAATGAAACTTCAGAAAGAACTTTTTTAAAATCAGTTACATTTGATTTACTATACTCCATTTTTCTTACTAAAATTTTTATCCAATAATAGTCTTTTTCTAAACTTTCTATAAAAGCATGGTTAATTACTGTTTTTCTTAAGAGTTCTTGTACTTTTGAGTTTGGCGAAATTATCATAGTAGAGCTTGACATTTGTTGTTTTAAAATATCATTTGTATTTATCATCATTGTTGATTTAAAATCATCATTTGTATTAGAAGTATTATTATTACTATTATCTACAGTTATTCTGCTTAAAAGCCTTGATAAATCACTACCTAGTTCAATAGCTGTCTGATATCTTTTATCAGGTTCTTTAGCAATAGCTTTTAATATTATTCTATCAAGTTCAGAAGGTATATCTCCATTAAAATTACTAGGAGGCATAGGTTCTTTAGTCATTATTTTCATAACTAATGAAGGTATATTATCACCATCAAAAGGAAGCCTTCCACCTGTTAACATTTCATACATACTCATGCCAAAAGAATAAATATCAGCTCTTGCATCAACTTTACTTGAATCAGTTAGTTGTTCTGGAGAAACATATAAAATACTACCTAACATTGTTCCACTTTGTGTAAGTCTTTTGCTATTTTGACCCAATTGAGCAATTCCAAAATCCATTAGTTTTGAAATACCTTTTTTAGATAAAATTATATTAGCTGGCTTTATATCTCTATGAATTATACCGTTTTCATGTGCAAAATCTAAGGCACTAGCAATCTGAATTCCAATGTTTAAAACAACCTCTATATCCATTACTTCAGAAACTAATCTGTCATATAAAGATTTACCATCTACAAATTCCATAACCATATAATATGATTCATTTTCATTACCAACATCATAAATATTTACTATATTTGGATGTGTAAGTTTAGCTACAGCACGAGCTTCTCTTTGGAATCTCTCTACTATTTCTTCAAATGGAACTTCAGATTTTTCGTTTCCACTAGATATATTTAGAACTTTTATGGCAACTTTTCTATCTAATCTTCTGTCTGTTGCAAGGTAAACAACACCCATGCCTCCACGACCAAGCTCTTTTTCGATAGTATAAGTCTTTTCTATATTTGTAAATTCCATAAAAATTCAGGTTTAAAAATTATGATAACTGAATTATACAATATCTTTTCATTTTTTATATAAATAACTTTTGTAGTTGTAATAAAACATATAAAATAAGCTCAGAGTATTTAATTTCTTAACTCAAATAAATACCATAGTACTATAACAATGGCATTAAGTTAAGTTATATACAATTGTAGGTGCGTATTGCTATATGCACTTTTATTTACAATAAGATAAAATTATTTGTTATCAATAAAAACTTTGTCAATAATTATAATTACGTTATACATTTTTTTGTATTTACCATTTGTTTTATGCGTATGCAATACGCATCTACATTAGGATTGAACAGATTACAACAATTTAATTCCTTAACTTAATGACATTGAGTACTATGAAGCCGTTTGTATTAACACCAAATCAAAGCTTTAGAAATAAAATTTCATTTTGTTATAACTCGGGTCAGATCATCAAGGTATTAATTAATAAAATAAAAAAGGACCAACTTTTTAGTTAGTCCTTTTTAAATTAAAAATTATTAGTTTTCTTCAGGGGTCTCTTGAACGGCAACTTCTTCTGAACCTGCTATTTCTTGTTCTCCATCTTCTACTACTTTTAAATTAACTCTTTTGTTCATTTTCACTGCTGCTGCTTTTACAACTGTTCTTAAAGCATTTATTGTTTTTCCTTGACGACCGATAACTCTGCCTCTATCAATAGGATTAACCTTTATACTTATTCTTAAGTTTTCACTATTATCTAATTCATCGGTCATTACTTCAACATCTTGTGGATGTTGAACCAATGATTCTATTATAGTTTTTACTGCATCTTCTAAAGACATCTCAATTAATTCTCCGTTCTTTTATTTATCACTGTAAACATTTGATTTCTTTAACAAGTTATGAACTGTTTCAGATGGTTGAGCACCATTTACTAACCACTTTTTAGCAGCTTCTACATCAACTTTTAAACCAAGTTCAGATTCATGTTTATGTGGATCATAAAATCCGATTTCATCAATTGTTCTTCCATCTCTTCTATTTTTAGATTCCATAACAACAATTCTATAAACAGGTCTCTTTTTAACACCAAATCTCTTTAATCTGATCTTTAACATTTAATACCTCAATAATATTTAAAATTAAGAATAAGTTATTTTAAATTAAAACTTACATTATACAAAACAAGTAATGACTATATCACACCTTATATCTTTAGACAAGTTAAATATGTTTAATGAAATGGTAAAAATAAACAATATACTAGTAAGAAGTTAAAAGTTAAAAGTAAAGAGATAATAATATTTTGAATTTACAATTTTTTTGTCTCATCACTGATCACTTTTTACTGATCACTTCTTAGTCTAAAGTTCCAAAAAGTATTATATTATCTGCGATTTCTTTCATTGAAGTTCTTTTATCCATACTATGTTTTTGTATTTTTTTAAAAGCATCTTGTTCACTAAAAGAATATTTTTCCATGAGAATACCTTTTGCTTTTTCTATTATTTTTCTTACTTCAATAGTTTCTTTTAAATGTCCGACTTCTTCTTGAATTATCTTCATTTCACTATTTCTAGCTATTGCAATACCAATATTTGCAAGTAATTCACCTTCTTTAACTGGTTTTATTAAGTAAGAAAAAACACCAAGTGAAACTGCTTTTTCAATCAAATCTGGTTTAGGAAATGCTGTTAGCATAATAACTGGAAATTTTGGATATTTTGAAGAAGAGTTTAATTCTTCTAAAGTTTCTAATCCATTTAGTTCTGGCATTTTTATATCAAGAATTAATAAATCAGGCGTTTTTTCTTTGCAGATAGAAAGAACTTCTTTACCATTTTTGGCTTCACCTATTACGTTGTAACCATTATCAATAAGAATTTCTTTTATATCCATTCTTATTAATGATTCATCGTCGGCAATAAGGATACTTATATTTTTTTTCTTATTTTCCATAAAACTTGTTTTTATTTTGCTTGTTTTTATAAATTTCTAGTTCCAATAAAATTTTTTGGAAGTTAAAACTAATATATCATAGAGTTATAGAAAAATAAAATAAAAACTTTCTTTTATGCTAAAAATTATTTAATTGATGATTGTTCTATACCAATCAATATATTCAAAAATATTTAAGTTTATGATACAATTATTAAAATTATAAAAATTGAATTATATGGAAGTTAAATTATGTTTAATAAAAAAGCTTTAATCTTGTTCTCATCTCTAACTTTTTTGTTTTCTTGCTCATCAAATGTGAATTTAAACAACCTTGAAAATGAAACATCAATATCAGCAAACCAAGTTAATAAAAACTATATACCTTGGGGAACAGAAGAAAAAGATTGGGGAAAACATTCTCAAATTGCTTCAACTTATGAAGAATTAAATGATATAAAAGGTAATAAAGATGGTATTTGGGATAATGAAAAAGGAAAGGCTGGAGTAGTTGATGGTATTGGAATTTCAGCTCCATTAAGACCACTATTTGAAAGAGGTTCTAAATTATTACAAGGTGAATTATCTCCAACAAATTTGATAAAAGCATTATCTAATTTTAGAAAAGAGCAAGAACAAAAATGGGGTAAATCAGTTACAACTTTAAACCTAAAAAATATTAAATATGGTGAATTATTTGCTGTTCAAAAATCAATTTATTTAACTAGATTAAATAGAAATCCTTCTCAAGTTATAGATGGATTTGTAAAAGCTTCAGGTTCAGTTGATGGTAATCAAATAGATGATAGAGAGATTTTTTATCAAAGATTTAAACCAACTTCATCTGCTAATGGTAAAATAGCCGTTATATCACCAGGATTTTTAGAATCTGGTAGAAATTTTTATGAACAAGCTGATATCTTAAATAAAAAAGGCTTTGATGTAATAATAATGGATCATCAATGGGCTGGTTATACAAAAGGTGGTAAAGATGGTTTGGCAGATAGAGGATATGGAGTAGCAAGAGATACAGCAGTTATGACAGCCTTTGCCAAAAATATTTTAGATGCTGAATATTCCTCTTATGCAAAAAAAGAAGTTTTAATTATTGGAAATAGTATGGGGGCAGGTCCTGGTGCATTAGGTGCAATAACATTAAATGATAATGGGAAAATGAAACTTAATGGTTATAAAATGCCTGAAGGTGTTAATGTCGTTTTACAAGCTCCTTTTTTAGGAAGCACTGAAAGTGTTATTAACTCAGCTCTTTCATTTTTTGCTAAAGTTCCATTTGCAAAAAATATAGCACTTTATAATATAGGAATTCCAATTCTTACACATAATAAAATTGCTGCACAAAAAGGAATGCAAATATCTCTTTTAGAAGATACTAGAGCTCAAGCGGCAACAATGATTTCATCTAATAAAGATATAGAATCTATAATTGAAATGATAAAATCAGGGATTAAGCCAAAAGGTAAAATTAGTATAGTTCATGCGGATAAAGATCCTTTAGCTAATTCTGAAAAAAGCTTGATGATTTCTAAGTTTTTTGATAAATCTCAATTTACTTTAAAAGTTATTAATAGTAATAACCATGTATTTGAGCAAAATCCAGAAGAACAATTTCTTGCTATTGATGCAACACTAAGAATTAATTAGTTTTTTATAAAAGGAAAGTATATGAAAAAAAAATACATAAAAATAGCTTTTTTATTAACATCACTTGTTTTTTTATCTTCATGTGCCTCTAAATATATAAAACAAGACACAGATAATTTTACAGAATCTAATACTGAAAAAGCAGAATATAATAAAAAAGTTATTTCTGCTTTTTATGGTGCTTTTAAACGAGGCGATGCTGAAAAAATGGTTAGTTTTTATCACGATGAAGTTGAATTTGAAGATCCTGCTTTTGGAAAGCTAAAAGGTGAAAGAGCTAAAAACATGTGGAGAATGTTAATACAAAAAGGAAAAGAAACTCTTAAAGTTAATTTTTCTAATATAAAAGCTAATGATAATTACTCTACTGCCGAATGGGTTGCCGATTATGCTTTTAGTGTAACAGGTAATCAAGTTCATAATGAAATAAAAGCTAATTTTGAATTTAAAGATGGTAAAATTTATAGACATAAAGATAACTTTGATATATGGAAATGGTCATCAATGGCAATCGGTATTCCTGGTTCTATATTAGGAGGAACTGGTTTATTTCAAGCTAAACTTACCGAAGAAGCAAATAAAGAACTTTCTAAATTTATAGATAAAAAATAAATCCAATATTAATAAAATAAAATTTATGCACAAAAAAACAAGTAGTTTCATTCCTACTTGTTTTTTATAAAAATCTAAGTTCTAAAGTATTTTATTCTTCTACTGAAGATTGCATTTTTTTAGAATCATCAAGCCATTGTTTAACTTGTGTTGTTGAAGGCATTCTATTTACAAGATTTTTAGCTTTATTTGCTTTTTCTAAAGCAGGATAAAGATTGTCAGATAATCTATGTGAAAGTTCTTTTATACTATCAACACCAGCTTCTTCAAGCAAGTTAGATTGTTTAGGACCAATACCCTTTATTCTCATAAGATCAACATGATTAGCCCACTCTAAAAGTAGTTTTGTTGATATTCCTGTTTTCTTAGCTAATGCTTCTCTATCTTTTCTTTTTCCAGCAAATTTTAAGTAATCATCTGTATATTTTACTCCAGCATCAAGAAGTTTTGCAGCATAAACTTCTCCAATACCTTGGATTTCTACCATTTTATATTTAGTTGCTAATGTATCAACATTTTCTTCTGAAATTACTGAATTGAGAGGTGCTGAATTTGGAACATCTGTACCATTACAACCCGCAAGTGCAAAAACCAAAAGTGAAGACATTAACAGAGCAAGTCTTTTCATTATTATTTATTCCTTCTCTTCTTATAATAAGATTTATTAGATTGTTATATTATAGTATGCTTTTAATAAAAACTTGTTTAAATTTAGTTTATTTTTATAGTAAAAAAAATTTAATTTTATATTAATTGATTTTTATTAAAAGATATTTTTATATTTTTTAATAAAATGTTAGTTAAAAAAGTGTTAAATTGATAGTTTTGTGATATAATGAAATAAATATGTATTTCATGAGGTGTATTATGACTAACCTTATAAAGCCGATAATAGCTTTAACAATAGCTTTCAGTACTTGTCTTCCTGTTTTTGCAAAAGGTGAATCATATAAAATTGCAGCAGTAGAAAGTAACATTCAAAGAGATGTAATGATTGTTAGAATAGCTACTGGACAAGCTCAAAAGAAAAATTCTGAAGGTAAATGGATTCCTTTAGCAGTTGGAGCTGATTTATCAAATCTTGACACAATAAAAACTGGAAAAAATAGTACTGTTCTTGTTGAATTACCAGAAAACTCTGGTTTTATAAGAGTTTTACCAGAAACTGAATTAAGAGTAGATCAAATAAAAGTTGACAAAACACTTGGTGGTGGTCAAATAGCTGAACTTTCTATAATAAAAGGTAAAGTTATAACAAAAGTACGTAAATTTAATAGAAAATCATCAAAACTTCAAATTACAACTAAAGGTGCAACTGCTGCTGTAAGAGGAACATCTTTCCTTGCTTCTGTTGATGAAAATCAAAATACAAAAATAGTTGTAGGAGATGGAAAAGTTTCTGTAAAAGGACAAGGTGAAGAAGTTCTTGTTAACCCACAAGAAACAACTTTGGTTGCTTTAGGTAATATTCCAACTAAACCAGCAATAACTACAAAGGCGTTTGATTTTTTAATTTCTGACATTAAATCTGAAAAAGGTGAATTAAAATTAACTGGAAAAACTGATCCTGATTCTGAAATTTCTGTAAATAAATCATTTATATATCCTAATAATGATGGTACTTTTCTAGGTAATTTCAATGTTAATGATGGTAAAAATGACTTAACAATAAAATCCTCAACAATTGATGGAAGAACAAAAATATCAAAACTAAAAGTGATTAAATTTACTGATTAATGGTTAGAGATAATAAAGGACTGATATTAAGCCTTTCGATAGGACTAATAATCGGTCTTTTTTATTTATTAGGTGCTTTGAATGGTTTAGAATTGAAACTTGGATATGATTATTCTTTATTATTAAATAAAAAATCAGACGTAATAAATAAAAAAATTAAAATAATTGGTATCGATTCTCAAAGTATAGATAGAATTGGGGTTTTTCCTTGGCGAAGAGATTTATATACGAAGCTTTTAAAAAAATTAGAAAATAAACCTAAAATAATATCTTTTGATATTTTACTTTCCGATTATTCTGCTTATCTTGAAGATGATATTGGTTTTTCAGAAGAAATAAAAAAAATAAGAAATGTAATATTACCTATAAGTTTAGAAACAGATCCAAATAATAAAGAAAAACTTAGCTTTTTTTATCCCATCGAAGAAATTTCTAAAAATACGAAATCATTAGGTTTAATAAATTATTTACCTGATAGTGATGGAATATTAAGAAAAACAAAAATATTTCAATTGGATGATGATAATAAAAAAATAAATATTTTTCCTTATGAAATTGCAAGGCAATATCTAAACCAAGAAATTGAATTACCAGAAAATATTTATTGTAATTTTCAAGGTAAAGAAGATATTTTTGAAATTTATTCTTTTTATGATGTTTTGGCAGGAAAAATAGATCCTGATATATTTAAAGATTCTATTGTATTAGTCGGAGCAATGGCTGAAGGTTTACAAGATAGGGTTGCATCACCTATAGGTCCTATGTATGGTGTTATATATCATGCCCAATTATTATCTAATATACTAAATAATAATTATATTAATGCAGTTTCTCCAAAAATTAATTTTATCCTAATTTTTTCTATTTCGTTTTTATCTTATCTAATCTGGCGTTATTTTGATACTTCAAATCAAATAATACTTATATTTTCATCATCAGCTATTTTGTATATAATTCACATTTTTTTATTTAAAAATTCTATTTGGATAAGTGGAATAAGTATTATATTAACAAATATGGCTTCTTTTGTATCTCTTATACTTTTAGAACAAATAAAAATAGCCAAAACCTTAAAGTTTGAACTTGATTCACTAATAAGAAATTATTATAAAAAGAATCTTAAGTATAGAGTTTACCAAACAAATGTAAATTTATTATCTGATGAATTAGACAAAGATAAACTTTCTAATACTGAGCGAGTTTATGAAATTTCAAAAATAGGAAAAAATCTTGCTTTAGAGAGATCTTTTTTAGAAACTTTATTAAATAATATAAAAATACCTATTATTGTTACAAATCACATGGGAAATGTTATTCTAACTAATCCTAATGCAGAAAGTTTCTTTTTTAGTATATATTCTAACAAAGAAAAAGAAAAAGAATCTAATTATAATAAAGAAAATAATGAAAAATTAGCATCTAAAAAAGATACAATTGAACTTAATGAAAATATTTTTGAAAATAATGAAAAAAACTATCTTAAAGAAAAAAGAAAAGAAAATTTAGAGTTTAAAATAAATACTACCAATAAAAAAGAGATTTTAATTGGAAAAAAAATATTTGATCTTTTTGTAAATTTACCAACATTTCAAGATGAATTAAAAAAATATTATGAAAATAAAGATAGAAATAGTATTGAATTTGAAGATGATAATGGTACAAATATATATAAAATGAGGCTTTTTAATTTATTGGCAGATTCTGTTCAAAGTAATACTATTTGTCTTATGGAAGATGTAACCAGTTGGCATAAAATGGCTAATAAAGATGGATTAACTTCTTTATGGAATCAAAGATTTTTTAAAGATCAACTAAAAAAAGAAATAGAAAGAGCAAGGGAAGGAATCAGATTATATAAAGAGGGGTCACGT
>ERZ1292633.2682-Hain-H41-02um-R1-2682-length-17956-cov-7_pt1 | contig 17956 bp, 18 predicted proteins | sample MGYA00564406_ERZ1292633 | MGnify/ENA primary metagenome ERZ1292633 (study PRJEB36523, sample SAMEA6512639) | groundwater metagenome | collected 2019-01-08 | study: AquaDiva: Metagenomics assemblies of 32 groundwater samples | reverse complement strand
GCAAGGTATAATTAGTTCGAGCTCGGGAACATCGGTTTATTCTTGTCCATATGTTGTGTTGGGCTGTAGTGGATGTACAAATAGTTGCACTGGGGGATTGTCACTTAGTCCAACTTGTGTGCAACAGGGCGTTACATGGAGGAACGCGGCGACAACATATAATTGCACCTTTGTCGGCAGAATGGTTGGTCTATAAAAGCGAATGCGTTAAGTGTATTTTCTAAATTAACAAATACGCTCTTAATTGTTGGTGGTTTCGTTTGTTAGAAAGTTTAGTATTGCTTGTAGTTTGCCACACCGAAAGACAGAAGATTAAATCATATGCTTATTATTTTCTATTTTTTAATGCGTTAAGCATTGTTGTTTCGTCAATATATTCCAGCTCGGAACCAGCGGTGATTCCGCGACCGAGGCGCGTTAGTGTAATGGCGAGCGGTTCAAGAATTCGCTCAATGTAGTTTGCTGTCACATCGCCTTCGGGAGTCGGGTTTGTGGCGAGGATTATTTCAAGTGAGGGGTCATTTTTCTTTGCGTTGGAAGCTCGCGCATAGAGTTCTCGCAAGGTTAATTTTTTTGTTGATTCAGAGTCCATGAGCGAAACGACCCCTCCAAGAACATGGTAGAGTCCTTTGTAACTACCACTTCGTTCAACTGATAGCAGATCTGATTCTTTTTCCACGACCATAATCATTGAATGATTCCTGTTTTTATTTGCGCAGAGCGCGCATAGTTTTTCTGTTTTTTCATCGCGCTCAACCGCCGTGAAACATTTCGCGCATTGTCCGATTGAGGACGAAAGAGACGCAAGTGTTGTACCAAATTCTTTTAAAAATTCAGGATCTTCTTTTAATAAGAAAAACACAAAACGACCGGCGGCGCGAGGCCCGATGCCAGGAATGCGGGTAAAGTATTCAATAAGTTTTTGGATTGATTGGGGGTACACGCGCGATCTTTAGCTATTAGTTTTTCGCCTCTGGCAGAAAAATATTTTTTAAAACGCATTAAATGTTTCGTCGCTTTTGTTCATTTGTGTGTGATGTCGTCGTTCAATCGTACGAAAAGATACTTGATTTTCATTGAAAAAGAGTTCAACGATTCCGGTTGGGCCATTTCTATGTTTTTCAATGCGGATTTCGGCGATATTTTTCTTTTCGGTATTCTTTTTTATTTTATCTTCACGATGAATAAACATAACAACATCAGCGTCTTGCTCAATAGATCCTGATTCACGGAGATCAGAGAGCCGTGGAATTCCATCAGTTCGCGATTCTACCGCGCGGGAAAGCTGTGAGAGGGCAAGAATCGGCACATCAAGTTCACGGGCAAGGCTTTTTAACGAACGAGAGATTTCAGACACCTCCTGTACGCGATTTTCCGGACGGCCATTACCGGCAATGAGCTGTAAGTAATCAATAACTAAAAGCCCCAGTTCTTTTTGTTCAATTTTTAATCGTCGCGCCATAGTTCTAATTTGCATAATGCTAGACGATCCGCTGTCATCAATAAAAATGGGAGCTTGCGCGAGGCGATCCATTGCGTCGCGAATCCGGACGAAATCGCTATCAGTGTCGCCATCGCGTAATTTTCCATTACGGAGGCTCCGAAGGTCAATATGCGCCTCTGATGCAAGAAGGCGGTCAACGAGCTGATCGCGGGACATTTCTAAGCTAAAAATGCCTACCGGCGTATTGTGTATAAGTGCGACATTTTTTGCGATATTTAACGCCAGCGATGTTTTGCCCAGTGAGGGGCGAGCAGCAAGAATGATAAGGTCGGATTTTTGAAAGCCGGAAAGAATGCCGTCAAGCTCAGGAAAACCCGTCCCTACCCCGCGAAGCGTATTTTCGCCGTTATGAAGAATGTCAAAACGGTTCCACGCTTCAGAAAGCATATCTTTTAAATGCAAAAAATTTTGCTTTAAAGAGTGTTGAGAAATTTGAAAAATTTTTTTCTCCGCGCCGTCAAGAAGCGTTTCAATTTCCGATGCTTCGTCAAAGCCCATTTCTCCGATTTGGTACGATGCGTTGATGAGGTCGCGAAGTATCTTTTTTTTGCGAACAATTCCGCCGTAGTGTTCAATGTGACTTGCTGTTGGGACGGAGCTGACGAGAGTCGCAAGATACGAAGATCCGCCCACGGAATCAAGGGTGCCTCGTTCTGTGATGCGTGAGGATACGCTTAATACATCAATAGGCTCTCCACGACCATACAGTTCAAGTATAGCTTCATAGATTTCGGAATGTGCTGGTTTATAAAAATCAGCAGAGCGGAGGGTGTCAGCTACGCGAGTCATAGCGTCGCTTGAGAGCATGAGCGCTCCTAAAACCGACATTTCTGCTTCAATATTTTGTGGAGGTATCCGTTCTTGAGTCATTGGAAGAGGAAAAATTATTGCGACTAGCGGATGGTGAAATGAGAATAGTAATTCTCATTTCCCAGACGCGCCGTCGCAACAAAGGTCAATACCGCGGGGACATACCCCGCGGAGCTTTATTTCCGCCGAAGGCGGATCCGCCTTCGGCGGAAATTTCTAAAATCTAAGTATAGAATAACTCATCTCACGAACGCTCGCAATGAAAGGGCTGGTGGTTTTTGGGCATAAGGTGTTGAAAAAAAGACAAAATGTTTTATATGGCGTTTGTGGCGCACGGCATATAAAAAAAAGCCTCAAATAAAGCTTGGGAGCTAATGCTATGGCTACGAATGCTCTTTATTTGGGGATTATAATAAAACCGTCAGTCGTATCGCTTATTACGAAACCCTGAACAAGTAAAATATCACGGATTTTGTCGGCTTCATTCCATTTTTGATCACGACGCATGGTATCGCGTTCTTCTGCGAGTTGCAGTATTTCCAATGGTATTTTGATTTCAGCGGGCAGAATACCAAATATATTGTTTACATATTCAAAAAATTCAAAAATTTTCGCGATACTTTCTTGTGTCGGAGGATTTTTTGCCGCTAAAAGTTCGTTTGTATCAGAAACAAGGCTATCAAATGTGCTAAGCGCCAGAGGCGTATTAAAATCGTCATTCATCGCTTTTTTGAATTTTACAACAGGGTTTGTTTCGTTTTCTTCGCCAACTTCAAGGAGTATGCGTGAGGTTCCGTAGAGATTTTTTTCTTGAATTATCCGAAGATGCGCGCGAAACTCTTTTAGTTTATGAACGCGGTTTTCTCCTGCGGTGATATGTTCCTCGCTATATTCCAATGGTGAGCGATAGTGGGTTTGAAGCATAAGCAGGCGTAATGCTTCTGTAGAAAATTTTTTTTAAATTTCTTCAATGGTTATGAAATTTCCAAGTGATTTTGAAATTTTTTCACCTTTGAAGGTTACCCATCCCGTGTGGAGCCAGTACCGTACGAACGGGGTTTTTTCTGAAACGGCTTCGGCTTGCGCTCGTTCTGCTTCGTGGTGCGGGAATACCAGCTCTATACCCCCACCGTGCACATCATACTGCGGACCAAATTCCTTTTCGGTAATCGCGGTATCTTCAATGTGCCAGCCAGGACGACCAAAACCCCACGGGCTTTCCCATGTTGGTTCTTTGGAGTTATTTTTTTCGCGGCTACGCCAAAGGACAAAATCGTGTGCGTGTTTTTTATTTGGATCATCGTCTGTGCGAGTCGCTTTTTGTAGGGCTTTCAGATTTTGGTTTGAAAGCGTTCCAAATGCCAGGAACGAAGATATGTCAAAATAAACCGAACCCCCTGCTTCGTATCCGTTTCCTTTTTTAATTAGGCGTTCTATTTGAGATATGATTTCTGGTATATAGTTAGATGCGGGCGCGTAGTGTGAAACAGAATCAACCCCGATTGATCGCATATCAGCAAAATAGTGTTCGGTTTCTTTTTTTGAAAGTTCCAGTGGAGGTACGCCAAGTTCTTTTGCGCGGTTGATGATCTTGTCGTCAATATCCGTGATATTTTGGAGGTACTGTACGGCGTACCCTTCTGTGCGAAGGTATTTTGCGATGACATCAAATGCGATGTATGTTCGCGCGTGTCCGATATGAGACCGGCTATAAACCGTCGGTCCACATACAAAAAATTGAACAGGTGAGCCCCGCGGAAGAAAATCTTCTTTTTTTCGTATGAGCGTATTGTAAACACGAAGCATTGAGTTTAAAGAATTTTTCTAATTTTAAAATAAAGAAAAACAGCGAGAGTTACGGTTATTGATCCGCCGATGACAAGCCAAAAAGCATTCGGATGTTCCGAGAAGGGAATTCGCGTGATATTCATTCCGTAAATATTTGCAACAAGACTTGGAATAAAGGTAAGGAACGCGAGTACGGTAAAAAACTTCATTGTGCGATTGAGGTGATTGGTAACGATTGACTCGTTGGTTTCATAGAGCTCAAGGATTGTTTCTTTGTGGCCGTCCAAAATGTCGCAGATGCGATAATGCTGTCCAGTAAGATTCCGAAAAAACGGTCGCGCACTCTCTCCGTAGAGGAGCGCGCCGTTTTCTTCTAGGGAAAGGAACATTTCTCCCTGTGGTTGAATTGTGCGACGGAAATCTATGATATCACGGCGGGCAATATACATATCGTGGACGATTTCTTCATTCTTTCCGTAGAACATAACATCTTCCAGCGTGTTTATATTTTCTTGAATATGGTCAAGCTCGCGCAATGAAAATGAAAAAAGATGATTCACTATTGAGTGCAGGAAGTGTGCCGTTTCATTTTCGTTCGGGGAGTTTTTAAGAGGGCGATCAATAGTTTTTGCAAATTCTTCAAGTGGCGAGACTGTTTCGTAGCTTATGGTGATAATAGCGTTTCGCAAAAGAATAAAGTCAATTTCTTTGGGGTTGGTTTTTCGTTCTTTCTCGTCAAAGACAGGCACATGGAAAACCATATAAAAATAGGTTTCGTACATATCAACTTTCGGACGGATAGTCGGAATCAAGAGTTCTTTTAAGACAAGCGGATGGAGAGGAAATTCGCGATTAAGCTCGTTGATTTCTTTTTCGTTTGGCTCTGTAATTTTTATCCAGCGAACACCAGATAGGGTAAATTCATTTTTCATGACAACACTATACCATAAAAAAGAATCAAAAAAAATAGATTCGTAATCTTTTTTTAATTAAATTTTTAGAATTTGTCAACCCTTGTTTCTTTCTTTTGTTCTATGTATATTTTGAGAGGCTTTTTAAAAATTTAACTATACCAAACAAACGGAGAATGCTATGAAAATACGCTACGCGTTGTTTGTTGTTTTTTTTGCAATTCAATTTTTTCTTTTTGAGGATGCGCGCGCTGAAATCACACAAAAAGAGGCGGTGCAACGCTGTTTTCGCGCTGTTGTTAAAATTGAGAGTGTGAAAATCGGCGAATCAAGCGAGAGTTCAAGCGGAAGCGGATTTTTTATTTCTCCAACAGATGTTTTGACCGCCGCTCATGTTGTCGGCGATATTCCAAAAACGGCGGATGAATTTCGCACGGTCTACGCAGATGTTGATCTTAAACGGCGTAACATTTTTGTCGTTAAAGAGGGAAAAAGATATCGGGCAAAAGTGCTGTGGCGTGATCCGTCTATTGATGTTGCCGTTATTCGGCTCGTGGAGCCAATTCTGGGTTCTGCTCCGTTGATTATTGGGGATTCAAATGCCGTTACTGTTGGCGATCGTGTTGTGGCATGCGGACATGTATTTGGTTTGCAGTATCAGACCGTGACAGGCGGACATATTACAGCGATTCGTCAATTCAACGGTCTTGCGAGTTACGAAGATTATTTTCAGACCGATGCTACGATCAATAGCGGAAATTCGGGTGGTCCCTTGCTTTCGCTCGAAACAGGCGAAAATATCGGAATTGTAAATTCTACAGTAGGGGGAGATAATAACGGTTTTGCTATCCCGAGCAACATTTTTACTTCCGTGTCAGCATCAAATCCAAAAGGCACGCTTCGCCGTTCATGGCTCGGTATTAAATTTCCGATTGAAGAACTTGTTCTTTCAGACGATTTTCAAGGGCAATTCTTCCTTTATAAAATTTTAGGAAAAGAAAATAAAATATTGCGTGGTATTCAGACAGAGCTCGTATCCTCTTTAAAGGGCGTTTTAATAACAGATTTGATAGCGACGCTTGAGGAGCCGTATTTTGACGCCTTGCATGAGAATGCAAAAAATATGTTAGTTGCTTCTTTTTCTGATTTACAGTCACCAGCTCGAAGAGCTGGGCTTATGGCAGGGGATATTATTCGGCGGTTTGACGGGAAGGTCATAAAGACCTCGCGTGATTTTTTATACGCGCTCTTCATGTCAGAGCCGTACAAGGCAATTTCTATACATGTTATCCGAGTTCGTGAGGACGGAACATCAGAGGAACTTGATCTTATCGCGACTCCGATTGTGCGAATCCCGGAAAGCGTTCGCAAGGACTCGTACTAGGCTTATGCTAAGACTCGTATTAATACGAGTCTTTTTTTATGAAAAAATTAAATTAGCACTCTCTTGACGAGAGTGCTAATTTTGCTATACATAGATGTATGGCGCATAATGAGTTGCACAGTAGACAAAAAGAAATTTTAGACGCTTTGGTACGAATATATGTCCGCACGGCAAAGCCCGTCTCATCAGAAGATTTAAAAAATCAGGACGGCGTTTTGTGGAGCTCTGCGACCATTCGTAATGATTTTAAGGTTTTGGATGCGCTTGGGTATATAGTTCAGCCACACATTTCGGCAGGGCGTATTCCCACCGATAAAGCGTATCGGTTTTATATAAATGAGCGTGAAAATCCAAACGAGGAGCATGAGTACAGCCAGCGTACTCATAAATCGTTGCATGGGCTTTCTGAAAAACGCGGGCTTTCGGATGAAGAGTTTTTAAGAAGTGCCGCTGCCGTTCTTTCCGAATTATCGCATGGATTTACAACGGCAGGATTAATTGATGATCGGCTATTTTTTAAATATGGATTTTCTGATGTGCTTCAAGAGCCGGAATTTTTTGATCAAGAGGTGGTACAAAGTTTTGCTGAATGCATTGATGAGCTTGAGCGGGGCGCAGAAGGGCTTTTCCGTAAGATTTCAGTAGGACGGCCGGAAGCGTTCATTGGGGACGAAAATCCAATAAAAGAAGCAAGAGAATATGGCATGGTCGTGTATGCATATGAAAAAGATTATCACACCGGAAAGAAAAAGCAGATCGTGAGTATTTTGGGTCCAAAGCGTATGGATTATGAAAGGAATCTTTCTTTAATGAATGAGTTTGATAAAATTGTAAAAAATTTTTGCGTTGAATAAACGCCCCCCCCTAATAAGCACTGAGTTTTTAAATAGTAATGAGATAATTTTTTATGGATACGCATAATACAAAAAAAGAACAGCACGAGCATTCTGACGATGATTCAATTCAGTACGAAGAAGAACGAACTGAAAAATCGATAGACGAAGAAGAGCTTGCGGAAACGGTTGAGGTAAAATTTGCAAAAACAAAAGAAGATTTAAAAAAATGCGCGGAACTTCAAAAGGAATATCTAGATGGATGGCAAAGAGCAAAGGCGGATTTCATCAATTACAAAAAAGATGATGCAAAACGATTTCAGGAATTAGGAAAGATTGTTATTGAGGATTGCGCGCGGGACATTTTTCTTGTTTTGGATAGTTTTTATTTAGCACGGCAGTATGAGATGCCTAAAAATGTTGCCAAAGGTTTCGCTATGATTCAGGGACAGCTAGAAGATGTGTTACGCAAACGAGGGTTTACGGCGATAGCGGTAAAGGCGGGAGACGAGTTTGATCCGCGAATTCACGAAAGTATTGGAGAAGTTAGCTCTCAGCATCCCCTCGGAAGTGTTGCGGAAGAAGCGCAAAAGGGATATGAGGTTAACGGTCGCGTTCTTCGTCCAGCGCGAGTACGATTATCAAAGTGCGATAACTAAAAATTTTCCGCAGGAGGCTGATGTACGTCTTTGGCGAGAAATTTAAAAATATGAAAATCTTAGGCATTGATCTTGGTACCACGAATTCCGCAATGGCAATTGTGGAAGGAGGTGAACCAAAAATTATTGAAAATAAGGAGGGCAATCGCACGACGCCTTCTATTGTTGCGTTTTCAAAATCTAATGAACGATTGGCGGGGCTTTTAGCTAAACGCCAAGCCGTTACGAATTCAAAAAATACGCTTTTTTCGGTAAAACGCCTTATCGGAAGAAAGTTTTCTGATCAAGATGTTAAAAAAGACAAAGAACTTCTTCCGTATGAAATAAAAGAAGGGCAGAATGGTGGCGTAGAAGTAAAAATGGGGGATGTGTGGTATCGTCCAGAGGAGATTTCGGCAATGATTTTAGTAAAATTAAAGCATGACGCCGAAGAAAAGCTGGGCGAAAAAATTGAAGAAGCGATTATTACTGTTCCTGCATATTTTGACGACTCACAGCGCAAAGCTACGCAAGCAGCTGGAGAGATCGCGGGCTTAAAAGTCCGGCGCATTATTAATGAACCGACCGCAGCTGCTTTAGCGTATGGTCTCAATAAAAAGAAAGAAGAAAAAATCGTTGTGTATGATTTTGGAGGTGGAACATTTGATGTTTCTGTTCTTGAAATTGGCGACAATACTATTGAAGTGAGGTCAACCGGCGGAGACACGCATTTGGGAGGAGATGATTTTGACCAAAAGATAATTCAATGGATCGCGACTGAATTTAAAAAACAGGAAGGAATTGACCTTTTCAAGGACACGCTCGCTCTCCAGCGCTTGAAAGAGGCGGCAGAGCGCGCAAAACACGAGCTTTCAGGAACCGTTGAGAGCGAAATCAATATTCCGTTCGTCAGCTCGGACTCTTCTGGTCCTAAGCATCTTTTATTGAAGCTCAAGCGCGCGGAACTTGAAAAGCTTGTCGGTGATTATATTGAAAAATCAATTGAGATTACAAAAAAAGTCGTTCAAGAATCTGGATTTAAACTTTCTGATATAAACGAGGTAATTCTTGTCGGAGGGCAGACGCGAATGCCAAAAATTATTGAGGAAGTGAAAAAGCTTTTTGGTAAGGAACCGAATCGCACGATCAATGCGGATGAGGTCGTCGCCGCTGGAGCCGCGGTGCAAGCGGGAATTATGCAGGGTGATGTGAAGGACATTTTACTTCTTGATGTCACGCCGTTGTCTCTTGGTATTGAAACCATGGGGGGTGTCTTCACAAAAATTATTGAAAAAAATACGACTATTCCGACAAAAAAATCACAGATTTTTTCAACCGCTTCCGATAATCAGACCTCCGTTGAAATTCATGTCTTGCAGGGTGAGCGAGAACTTGCAGAAGGGAATAAAACACTCGCGCGGTTTATTTTGGACGGAATTCCACCATCTCCTCGTGGTATGCCACAGGTTGAAGTGTCCTTTGATATTGACGCAAACGGCGTTCTTTCTGTTTCGGCAAAAGACAAAGCGTCAAACCGCGAACAAAAAGTCCGTATTGAAGGTTCCGCGAGTCTTTCCAAGGAAGATATTGAACGAATGAAGCAAGACGCAACAACGCATCACGAAGAAGACAAAAAGAAAAAAGAGCTCGTTGAATTAAAAAATACCGCTGACACGATTATTTATACCGTTGAAAAAGCACTTCGCGACGCAGGAGATAAAGTTTCTGCAGATGTTAAAAAATCAATTGAAGAAAAAATGGATGCGGTAAAAAAAGTAAAAGACTCTGGCTCTGCAGAAGAGATTAAAAAAGCAACTGAAGCGCTTTCTCTTGAAATGCAAAAAATTGGAGAAGCGATGTACAAAGATAAGGGCGGAGCTTCAGGACAGCCCGGACAAGAAGAGCAAAAAACAGATGCGCCAAAAGACGCTGAATATGAGGATGTAAAAAAAGACGAAAGCAAGAAGGATGAGGACAAGAAATAAGGAATGAAAAAACTTACGAGGCGAAACCTCGTAAGTTTTTAATTTTTTGCAAAAAAATAAAAAACGCCCCGCGAGATTGCCATAATGGGGCTATCTTGCAGGGCGATGTGCGCTGTTCTGTGTGCCACGCGCGCGCATAATTACAACGCGCGCGTGGTGATTCAGTTTTGCGTCACGCACTTTCCCAGCGATTGGGGAAGTGATACTTACGAAATCCCAGCGGGCGCGGAAACCCCTCGTCATAACGGAGAATAAGCACCCACATATACGGTGTCGGTCGTATCTCGCGAGTAACGGCCAACATTGGGTTTCTCTTGATTTCTCTAGTCTGGATTCCCAGCATCTCTTCTCTGCTTATTTTTTTCAAAAGCATGATTTCCTCCTTGTTTTATTATGAACGGCTAGGTGGTCGCAAACTCTTCTTCATAAATTTTGCGTTTTTGCGCGAGTTTTTTAGAGAACGGAGTAGTGCCTTGTCCGGGGCACCCTTTGCTATTCACGACATGAGCGTCTATGACAAAAGACATTCCCGAAATGCGAACTGCAATAAGTTCATTACAAACAGAACAAATTCCTTGCGAGGCGCGTGAGGTATTATCCATACCCACCTCCTTCAAAATCTTAAAATCCGAGTGTAAATTCTTTTGGGATTTCGGTTATTTGTGGTTCGTTTTCTGGACTTTGAACCAGAGAATACCGAAGCATTGGTTTTCCAGCAGGAAGTTGATTGCTCCCGACGCACAGCTTTGATGCGTATTGATGGGCATCAACTTTGTACTGGATTATGTCAGGCGATTTTTCAGTTGAATAGGCATCAATTTCTTTGCCACATTCTCTGCATAGCCCGACCATTTTCACTGGCAAACGGACATAACCTTTTAATGACATAAGGAACCTCCTTTTACGAATATCAGGTTTTTTGTAGGAAACTTCCAGCGGGCATGTTTGGGTGCATCGCGAAAAAAATATACTCAGGTCCTCGCCAGAAACGCGCGCCTAAACTTTTAAGAATTGCTTCCGCCCATCTTTTGTCTTCAAATGATGAGACGAAAATAGTACAGGGTCGCTCGCAGAGCGGAGTTGCCAACGCTTCTTGAATCGCTACGGCAATAGCACTTCTTTTTTCTAAAGATACAACAAAAGACATAGAGCGCCTCATTTCAGGGTTATTTTTTTGTATATGAGCTAACTTAATTATACATCATTTATAATACACTTGTCAAGTCAATGAATTTAAAAAAACATTGTACAATAGCATTGTATAAACTGATAGCATCAATCTTATGAACACTGAGAAAATATTAAAAATGCCAAGCATAAAGGAGTTTGTTTTTAGTGGTGCGATTCTTGCCGTCGCGGCGTGTATTGGCTGGACATGGAAATTCGTTGGGTTTTTGGGTGGATTTATGACGGTCGGCAGTACTACTATGATTGGTATATTTTTTTGGACTTTTGCCGTTGTTATGTTCATAGTTTTGCTGTCACTTTTTGCGCTTGCGTCTCGTTCGTTTCCGTTAATTATTGCGGTTTCTTTTATTTCATCAGTTCTGTTTTTTATTTTTTATCGTTTTGATGATGTATATTTTTTGGGTATTATCGGATCGTTCGTTCTTTTTATCTGGGGAGTTTACGCTATACGGCGCGAAGCATCTGTTTGTGTTCGTTATCGTTGGAGCACTCTGTGTTCCTATGGAATTAAGAAGTTTTTTACGGCAATAGCGCTTTCTTCGGCTATTCTCTATTTTTCGCTCTCAACCTCTAGTACAAATTTACATGATGTATTGATTCCTCGGGGGCTTTTTGATGGAGTTTTAACTGTTTTGGAAATGCCACTATCTACGATATTTCCCGGATTTGTTTTAAACGCGACCGTTGACGAAACGATTGTTGCAACAATGGCGCGCCAAGGAAGCGGAACAGTTGATTTAAGGCAAGTTCCAAAAAGCGTTATTCAACAGCTTGTTATTGCGGAACGAAGTGCTTTAAATAAACAATTTAATTTAAAACTTACAGGAAAAGAAAAAATAGCAGATGTTATTTATTCCGCGACTTCTCAGATTATTAATAAATACACAGAGCCATACGCAGAATATACCCCAATAGCAATGACAATTGGTTATTTCGCAACACTCCAGTTCGCTTTTTTTCTTTTGAGTTTTCTGATATACGGGATTTTTTCATTGTGTGCGTGGATGCTTCTTTCTATTGGAATTTTACGAAAAGAGAGTATACTGGTTGATAAAGAAGTCCTTGGATTTTAATTTTTAAGAAGTCATAATTATGGCAAAAAAAGATTACTATGAAATTTTAGGCGTTCCAAAGAGCTCATCTGCCGATGAGATTAAAAAGGCATATAGAAAGTTAGCGCACCAGTATCACCCCGATAAACAAGGTGGCAACGAAGAAAAGTTTAAAGAAATCAGCGAGGCGTACGGTATACTGGCTGACGCAAAAAAACGCGCGCAGTACGATCGTTTTGGTCCGGCGTTTGATCAGGCGGGAGGTTTTCAGGGAGGACAGGGATTTCAATGGCCGGGGAACGGCGGATCGTTTGAATTCCAGTTTGGCGATGGAGGGCAGTTTGATTTTGGAGATGTTTTTGAAAATATGTTTGGTTTTGGCGGAGAGCGTGGAAACGCGCGAACGCGAAAAGGAAAGGATATCCAGGTTGATTTGGAAATCCCGTTTGAAGAATCAATTTTTGGAGGTAAGCGGGCTATTGAACTACGGAAATTAATTCGCTGTGAACGGTGTAAGGGTTCCGGAGGCGAGTCTGGCGCAAAGATGAAAAAGTGTTCAACCTGCAATGGTCAGGGACGGGTTCAACGAACGCGAAAAACAATTTTGGGCGCCTTTGCAGAAGTTTCTACCTGCCATGATTGTCTCGGTAGCGGGGAACGGCCCGATGCTGTGTGTACGGAATGCGCGGGGAAACGCGTGCACTATGGCCCGGAAACAATTGAAATTTTGATTCCAAAAGGAATTCACAATGGAGCGATTTTAAAGTTGACCGGAAAAGGAGAGGCGTCACAGACAGGAGGGGTTCCGGGTGATTTATATGTCAGAATTTCAGCTCTCCCGCATACGATTTTTCAACGAAAGGAAAATAATCTTTTTATAGTTTTGTCCGTTAAATTTACTGATGCAGTATTGGGCGGAACAGTTTTGATGGCAACGCTTGATGGAGAAATTCACTTAAAAATTCCTGAAGGCGCGCAATCAGGCGATATATTGAAAGTGCGGGGAAAGGGTGTTCCGCGGGAAGACGGATACGGGCGTGGGGATCTCTTGGTTGAAATTCGTGTTGAAATTCCAAAAAAACTTTCTAAAAAAGCCAAAGAAGCTATTGAAGCGCTAAAACACGAAGGACTCTAGTTTAATATCTAATTACCAATTTCTAATACCTAAAATTAAAAATTAGGCATTATGGATACAAGATTTTTAAAAATTAAAAAATGATTGGATTTATAATTGGTCTTATCAGCATCACAATCCCAATTTTTGGGCTGTATAGCCTCCAAAAGAGGTTTCCTATTCAGAATTTTATTGATTTTTCGGAAACAACGCGGGAAATTCTTTTTCATCCAACATGGGATATCATGCTCATGTTTTTTATTGTTGCTGTTTTATTTTTTTATGCGATTTCTACGGGTCGTGGAAGAATAACGATTATTATCATCAGCACCTATGTCGCATATGCCATCTCAAGTTTTCTTTTTCTTCAAAAATCATTTTGGGGGTTTACAATTCCAGATGGTTCAATACCAAAGCTTGTCGTTTTTGGTTCGGTTTTTGTTTTAACGCTTTATTTTATGTTTCGCACGCAGATTGGTTCTCTGATCCGTTCTGGAATGAGAGATATCGCGTGGTGGAACGCTCTCTTGCAATCAATAATGGAGGCGGGACTTTTGTGTTCGTTCCTGTACACATTTCTTTCTCCGGCTGAAATTCGGCTTCTTGCTCCATTGACGAATTTTCTTGTTGGAACGGCGGGGGTTCAGCTTGGATGGATTATCGCGCCATTCATATGGTTTGCGATTTTAAATCTTATCAAAAGGGAATAGCGTAATAAAGCTCCTTGGGACTCGCTTCGCTCATACAATCGTCCGCCAAAGGCGGACTGTATTGACCTTTGTTCCCGTCGCTTGTTCGGAAGCATACACTGCTGTGTCTGCTTCCCGATCTTCGCTAGGGAATATAACTGGGTACAATTTTCCCGTCGCTTGCTCGGAAATGAATATGCGTACACATTCATTTCCCGATCTTCGCTAGGGAATAAGTGGAGTTATATAATTTCGCCATAAAAAACAAGAGCATTAAGCCCTTGTTTTTTGTTTTTTTTGGTGTTAGTTATAAGAAAGTTATTTGAAAACCTAAAAGAGGAGAAGATCGTATGCCAACGACAGACGAAGAAAATAAACATGGATCAAAGAAAAAGCATGTGTGGCTTAGAGATGTTATTGCCGGTCAAACCAGCATCTGCGAGCTTGATGAGGAAAATCATAGGTTTTATTATCGTGGTTATTCTATAGAGGGTTTAGCTGAACACTGTACATTTGAAGAAGTCGCCCACCTTTTGCTTATGGGCAAATTGCCCGATGCATTTTGTCTTGAGCAATTTAGGACTAATCTTCGCAAATTGGCGGAAACGGCATTTACGCGTAAACCCATAAGAGATATTGCCAGGGGTTATGCGTATGCTCATAAAATGGATGTTCTTTCGGCTATGGTTCGCGAAGAAGGCCTAGTTCAAGGAAAATTTGCCGATCAAGAAACAGGTTCTTTGGAAGAAGCCGTCAAACACGCGGCTAATCTGGTTGCTTTAATGTCGATGTATTGCTGTTTTATTGCAAAACGCAAAGGCGTTCCGTTTAATTCCGAGCTCATTACGAGTTCTCCCGCCAAAAACATTCTTTTGACTTTTTTAGGTTCTAGACCTGACGAATTTCAAGTTCATCTTATGAATGTAGCGATGATACTGTACGCGGAACACGAATTTAACGCTGGCACATTTGCGGTTCGCGTTGCCGCGAGCGCACACACCGATATTTATTCAGCTATATTGTGTGGCATTAGTACTTTGCGCGGAACTCGCCACGGTGGTGCTAATGAAGAGGCAATGAAAATGCTGCTTGCTATAGGCACGCCGGAAAATGTTCGTGTGTGGTGCGATAAGTTTTTTGAAAAGCCGGAGAGCCGGCTTCCCGGTTTTGGACATGCGGTTTATAAATTGCGTGATCCACGAGTAGGGATTATGAAACCATTATTGCGAGAATTTTCACAGCGTGGGGCTGATATGCGATGGTATGAAATGTGCCTTGCGTTGGAAGAATATATGGCAGAGCGTTTTTTGAAGCACGGCAAATTTATTCCTGCAAACATTGATTTGTGGACAGCGCCCATGTATTACATCATGGGAATTCCCATTAATCTCTATACGCCCTTATTTGCGGCGGCCCGTGTGGCAGGTTGGTGTGCCCATTACCTTGAGGTGCGTAATATTTTAAACGAACCCATTTTGAGGCCACGAGCAGAATATATAGGTTCAGAACCTCGGCCGTATGTGCCAATTGAAAAGAGGTGAAAACAATGAAGCAAAAGAACGATATGTTAAATCGTTTGATTAGCTTTACGCATGATCTTAGATATGAGGATTTGCCAAAGTGCGTTGTTCACGAAACCAAACGCCGGGTAATTGATGCTTTAGGGTGTTCTTTGGGCAGTCTTTCTGACGAGCGGGTTATGAAATTGCGTCGCGAGTTAAGAAAAGAAAATTGCGGTGTGTCCGCTAGGGGCTTTGTTATTGGAATGGGTGAACGCTTATCCTTGGATTATGCGGCTTTCTTAAATTCCGCAATGATTCGTTGGTTGGATTATAACGATACATATTTGGCCTTGGAACCAGCTCATCCAAGCGATAACCTCGGACTTATTTTTGCGATATGCGGTAAAAAGCAAATTTCAGGGAAAGACTTTATTACAGCTACTGCCGTTGCCTACGACATTCAATGTAGGTTGTGCGAGGCGGCATCTCTTAGAAAACATGGCTGGGACCATGTGAATTATTTGCTTTTTTCGTCAACATTGGCAGGAGCTAAATTATTGGGCTTTGATCAAAGGCAGATGTATGATGCTGTGGCATTTTCTTTGAATTCCAATATAGCTATGCGTCAGGCCCGAGTTGGTACTGTTGGGGAGCAGAAAAATATGGCCGCTGCTGACGCCTGTCGCGCGGCTGCCTGGGCTTTAATGAAAGTAAAAGCGGGATTTAAAGGGCCGGAGGATATAGTTTTTGGTACATATGGCTTTGTACGGCAGGTGTCAAAGGGGTTTCGTTCCAGCGCCTTTAAAGGTCTCGGTCAAGAATTTTTAATTCAAGACACATATCTTAAAAAGTATCCGGTTGAATATCACGCTCAGACCGCGGTTGAGCATGCTCTTGCTTTTCGTTCAAGCTTGCGTGGTAGTCCACGAGCTTCGGATATATCGGTAGTTTTATTAAAATCCTATGAAGCGGCACTCAGTATTATCGGTGGGCAAGAAAAATATCGTCCTAAAACCAAAGAAAGCGCAGATCATAGTTTGTATTACGCTTTTGCGGTCGCCTTGCTTAAGGGACGGTTTACCCTTAAAGAATATTGTCCTGAACTTATTTCAAATTCAGATGTTCTGGCTGTAGCTGATAAAATTACGCTAACGGAGTATAAACCATTTACGGATTTGTATAGAAACGCAGACAGAACGAAGCGTGCTTTTCCAAGTTATGCCCTTTTACTGATGAAGAACGGAAGGGTCTTTGAGGATTTTAGGAATTATCCAAAGGGACATCCAAAAAATCCACTAACCGATGAAGAAGTGACGGCTAAATTTTTAGAGATGACAAAGGGCGTATGTTCTTACCCCGATAATTTGATAGATCATCTCTGGCATCTTGAAAATATACCAGCTCCGTTCTCCGATATGAAATTATTGTTAGATGTTATAAAAACTCATGGGGAAAATGGATGGAGATTATAATGACAGAACAAAAAGTTTCACCAGGATTTTTGTTGCATCGTTTAATATCCCAGGGCGTGGTAGTGGCTCCAGGCGCATTTATGCCAATAGTCGCAAGGCAGATTGAGATGGAAGAGAAGCGTAATTCACATAAACCGTTTTTTTCGGCGGTATATGTTTCTGGTGGAGCTCTACATCAAAGCCGCGCTTTTCCAGATGAAGGAATTCTTACAAGAGAAAAGGTTGCTGGAATGGCTTCAGAGATCATTTCTGCAACGCGACTGCCTTGCATAGTTGATGTTGATACTGGTTTTGATGAAGATAGCGGTGGGGTTGGAGAAACAGTACGCATTTTTGAAAACATTGGAGCGGCGGCAATACAAATAGAAGATCAGGTTCCGGGTTTTAAGCGTTGCGGTCACCTTGAGGGAAAGCGACTTATCCCATTATGTGAAATGACAGATAAAATTAGTCGGACCGTTAGGGCAAGAAACGATCCGAATTTTATAATCATTGCTCGTACCGATGCTCGTGCGGTAGAGGGTTTTAATGGAGCTGTTCTGCGAGCTGAAGCTTATTTGGCTGCTGGTGCGGATGTTATTTTTCCTGAAGCCCTTAAATCTAAAGAGGAATTTCGTAAATTTCGTGATGAATTTCCCGTCTCAGATCCTTTTCTTGCAAATATGACAGAAGACGGAAAGACGCCATACATCACCGTTAAAGAGTTCGGTGAGTTGGGTTATAATATAGTTATTTTCCCAATGACAGGGTTTCGCGCAGCGTTGCAGGCAACGAAAATTGCCTTATCTCAGTTGCGCCAGTACGGAACGCAGAAGGGGTTGCGGAAAAAGAATTATCTTATGTCAAGAAAACAAGTTGCAAAACTACTTTTAAAAATTAATCCCGCAACGGCAGAATAAAGAATACTTTGTTCCCGTCGCTTGTTCGCAAACAGACACTGCTGTGTCCGTTTGCCGATCTTCGCTAGGTAATAAAGAATACTTTGTTCCCGTACATTCGGCTTGCTAGCCTTAGTATTTCCTCGCTCGCGCTCGGTCATCGCACACGGTCGATATGAAAACTTCTGTTTTCATATCTTCTTCGCTA
>ERZ1292633.2679-Hain-H41-02um-R1-2679-length-17963-cov-24_pt1 | contig 17963 bp, 14 predicted proteins | sample MGYA00564406_ERZ1292633 | MGnify/ENA primary metagenome ERZ1292633 (study PRJEB36523, sample SAMEA6512639) | groundwater metagenome | collected 2019-01-08 | study: AquaDiva: Metagenomics assemblies of 32 groundwater samples | reverse complement strand
TGGTTTGTCTGGTTCATTTGGTTCATTTGGTTAGTTTCGTTCAACCAAAAAAACTAAACAAACCAAACAAACCAAGAACCTGCTAGTTCCCGTAGCGTAGCGTGGGGGCTGACCCAGAGGAGGCTCTTTGTATGCGAGCCAATTCGAGCCGTTGCGGTACGTCATGGAAGGTCGGAATCGATTCATAAATTTCAGCAGCCCGACTCCACTGTTCTTGGGCTTCGTAGAGTAGGCCGAGCTCATAGCGAATGGCTTGCGCCTTGGTCCCTTGGCACTTCGGATCTTTCAGCAACTGTTCGAGCTGTGCACTCGCCGACTGGCCTTTCCCCTGTTCTTTCAAACAAATCGCAGTCATGAGACAAGAGTCCAGAAAAAAGTCCTGGTCCTTCATCGAAAGACCAAATTCTTCCTTCGCTTCATCCAACAGTCCCATGTTCTTGTAAGCCACTCCCAGCATGTAGTGAGTCTCCGGGCTAATCCCATCCACGGGTAAAGCAGAGACCGGCGTCTCGACAGCAGGGATCACCACGTGGGGTTTCGGCGAAAATACCACGGCCCATTTGGCAATCAACGGACTCGCCGGAGCTAGTTCTTTGACTTTTGCATAGAGACTTGCTGGTTGATTCGGATGCTCATCATTTGGATGAACCAGGAGCAATTCGAGGGCGCGGGAATATTGCAAGGCTGCGCCGGCGGTGTCGCCCTTGGCCTCGAGCAGAGAGCCGAACAATTCTCGGGCCTCTGCATGATCAGGCTGCCCTGAAACCAAGCGACTGAGCCATTCTTCGGCCTCAGCTTGCTGGCCGGCCTTCAAATAGACCTGGAACTGCTCGCTCGTTGAGAGGACAAGCGGAGCGGAAGCGATCGGGACTGCCGCCTTCAATGCCGGCACCCATAGCTGGTCCGGCTCGGGAATAGACCACGAGAATTCACTGCTTCTCGTGATCGGTTTGGGTTCTGCAAACACTGGCGACGGCTCGGCGACTGAGATTTCCCTATCTTCTTGTAGCGGGGTGACCTTGGGGGCCAACATCCAGGGATCGTCCGGTTCCGTTCCAGTCCATAAAACATTTGGCTCGCTCTGCGGCACCGAAGTGGCTGTCCCTGCCGAAGCCTGAGGCTCCGCCGTCGCGGGCGATTCAACGGAACTCTCACCCCTCATCAGCGCAGAGAGTTTCCAGATAATGGGATTGTCTGGAGCGAGCGACTTGACCTTCTCAAATATTTCTTCGTGAAGAGTGGGCATGCCTGGCTCTGGATGTTGAAGCAGCAGCTCGATCGCTTTCCCATACTGAAACACAGCGTTGCCGATGTCGCCTTTCTCTTCGTAGAGCTCGCCATAAAGCTCAATGATTGCAATCGATAGCGGTTCGACCGCCAAAATTTCCGTAATCAGCGATTCTGCCTTCACATAATCTTGTGCCCGTAAGGCCGCCCCTGCAAGATAGCGATACTCGCCGAGCGCTACCTGAAGGTCTCCACGTTGTAGATGCAACTTAGCCAGCAATTGACAAACCTCCGGATTGCCCGGCTCTTTGGTCAGCAACTGATTGAGAATAGCCTCGGCTCCGGTAAATTGTTTGTCTTCGATACGACGAGTGGCTTCTGAGAGCAGATTGGGTGGTTCGACGTTCTTGGCCGGGCTTTTTGCAGAGCGGGGTTCCACCTTTGAGGCAGAGCTATGACTCCCACCGGTTTTTTTGAATTGTTCGATAAATTGGGCGGCCTCACTATTGGCAGGATCGATCTTCAAGACAGCTTGATATGCATCCTTCGCCTCAGCATAGCGCTGTTGCGCCGACCGCTCCCGCCCTAACTGCAAATAGACAGTCGTGGCTTCGCCCTGCAAATTTTCTTGCATGCATAATTCTGCCACCCGCTGCTGGGCGTCAAGATTCAAGGGATCCTGGCTGACGATCTTCTTGTAGATGTCCAGCGCGGCTTTGCTTTTTCCCGCTTTGATGTAGTGTTTGCCAAGGGTGAGATAATCTTGGACCGCGCTACTCAGCAGACCACGTTCAACATTGAGATCTCCCAGATACCGGAATACGTCATATTGTGAAGGGTCGAGCTTTAAAATCTTCTTGTACGTAGCGATTGCCTTGAGGGTGGCCCCTTCGGCACGAAAGGCACTGGCCGCTTGCATAAAAGCCGTCACGGCATCGTTCGTGGCGTTACGTTTGAGGTGTAACTCCCCAATTGAATTGAAGATACTCCCATCGCCGGGCGACTCGGTCGAGAGCTTCTTCCATTCAGCGATCGCGGCGTCGAATTGACCCCGTGACGCAAAGAGCTGCGCATTCTTCAAAACACTGCTACGGTCGATTGGCAAATCAGACCTCCCCTAACCCACATTATTTATAATGGTTCTGCTGCAAGCGCATATACGCTGCTACGCAGGCAGTCTGGCGTCCATCCCTCACCGTCCCCCATAATATGGGGGACGGATGGGAGGGGGATAATGAACCTTCATGAATAATGCGGGCTAACGATGAAACGCTAACAGTGTCGATGGATGTTGTCAACGAAATGGGGCATTTAGCCCGCGTTATTTGCGCAAGACGGGCGGGTGAGACGTGAGAGAGAATGTTGAATGGTCAATGGTAGATGGTTGGAACCGGATTCGATCCGATGATTTCCGGACATTGACCATTGACCATTTGTCAGATCTCGTCAGCCTTCAAGTCGCGCCTTTCCCGCCTGTCTCGCGTCAGTCGGGCACCGACGAATTCACCAGAAACAGGAAGGCCTGCCCGGAGAAAATAGGCAGGCCTCCCTGTGACACAATATGGGGAAACAAATATATCAAGACTCGGCGACGGCCGCCTTCAAGACATTCGAAGCCTGAGGCCCCTTTGCCCCTTGCACGACCTCAAACTCGACGTTTTCTCCTTCTTTCAAACTCTTGAATCCTTCTCCTTGTAATGCAGAATAATGTACGAAGACATCGTCTCCGCTCTCAAGACGAATGAACCCAAATCCCTTGCGATCATTGAACCACTTGACCGTACCTTTCGTCTTCACAGAAACCCCCTTTCCTCAACAGCCACGCCTAGTTACGTGGCTGGTTCCGGAACCCAGCTGGCGACGCATAGAATGAATAGAAATCAACAGGAAGAAGAACAGGTTGAAACGACGGGTTCATTGGAAAGACAGAATCGACCACAAAGCCCATCTCGGGTTAAACACGCGCAGCATGTACCATGTCATTTCAAATCTTGTCAAGCCATTCTTTGGCCAGAGGCTTTCCGAGAGTGTGATGGAAGTGTGGTAGACAACCCTCTCCCGCTCGCCTATATATAGAGTTACACCACGTGAGAGGCGTGATTTATCCAATGTTTCTACGAACGCTGCTGGATCGCTACATCTTCACGGAACTCCTTTCTCCCTTTAGTGTCAGCCTCGGGGCGCTCTGTTTCGTGATGCTCACGCGCGAACTCCTGCGTTTGGTGGAATTGCTGGTCTCCAAGGGCGTTGGGATCCTGGCGGTCTTGGAAGTCTTTGCTCATCTGATGCCGTCGTTTCTCGTATTGACCCTCCCGATCGCTGGAATCATCGCTTCAATCACCGCCTTCGGACGGTTGTCTTTCGATAAAGAATTGGTGGCGATGCAGACTGCGGGCCTGAGCCTCATGCGGCTGGCTCGCCCTGTGCTGCTCTTTGCCTTGCTCGTGTTCGGATTGACCCTGTGGTTGGCGCAGTGGGGCCAACCCTGGAGCTCCGTCAACCTCAAAAAAGTGGCGCTGAATCTCCTGCGGGATCAGCTGGTACTGGCGCTGGAGCGGGGAACATTTAACGAGCCCATCCCTAAGATGATGATCTACGTACCGGATGGGAGTCCCGGACAGGCCTCGACCGGTATCTTTGTCTCCGACGAGCGAAATGCGGACGATCCCCGCATCATCGTGGCCCAACAGTTCGAGGTGATGATGGACCCTGCGACCGATCAAGTCGCCTTACGCCTGCAGCATGGGGTCATTCATAGCCGACCGAATCAGGCCGATCAATACGAGCAAGCCTCCTTCGCCAGTTACGATCTCAAGCTCTCACTCAAGCAAAGCGGTTACACAGCCTCCGAGGAACGTCCGTCGTACGACACCATAATCTCGCAGCTCACGCAATCCCAATGGCGAGATCCATCGGCGCTCCGGCGTTTGATGGAGTACTACAAAGATCTGGCCTTTCCCACCGCCTCGCTCGTACTCTGTCTGTTGGGCGTCCCTGTCGGCATCGCCTCGAAACGATCTGGCCGAGTCGGCGGATTTGCGGTCGGCGTGTTCGTCATCATCGTCTACTACATGCTGAACGTCGGGTGTGAATTCCTGGTCACGACGGCAAACCTGCCTCCCTTTGCCGGAGCCTGGATCCCGAACGGCCTGTTTGCTCTTGCCACAATCGTGTGGTTTTACATAATGAGCCGCCGATAGTCCCATGCCCATTCTCTTTCGCTATCTCTTTCGTGAGTACGCAAAAATCTTCATGATGTGTTTCAGCGGGCTGATGACGGTGTACCTCGTCATTGACTTCTTTGAGAAAGTACGCCGTTTCTTACGCTACGACGCCGTCTGGCTCGATGTCCTGACCTATTTCCTACTCAAGGTTCCTGCAATCTCTTTCCAAATCGCGCCGCTGGCCATCCTGATGGCAACATTGCTGACGTTTGGATTGCTCTCCCGCGGCCATGAAATCACGGCCATGCGCAGTTGCGGCATCAGTTTGCTCTGGGTTACCTCTCCTTTTATTGTCTTTGCCACAGCGATTTCTCTCGTGCTCTTGCTCTTCAGTTCGACCGTCATCCCCTGGGCCGCGAACAAGTCCGAAGAGATTAGGACCACCCGCATCGAGAAAAAACCGCCTGTCGCCGCCGTGAGGCTCAGTCAACCCTGGACAAGAGTGGGAGCTGACAGCCTCATGCATGTCACGAGCGTCTCTGTTGGCGGAGAACTCCTAGGTGGCGTGCGGCTCTTTCAGTTCGATCGCGATTTCCAAATGACCGGCATGACTGAAGCCGCCGAAGCCCGCTATAGCGACTCCAGATGGACGCTATTCCAGGGACAACACCGGCGATTTTCCCCCGATGGAACCGTTTCGACCACCGTATTCGACCGCCAAGCCAGCGGACTCACCCTTATTCCCGATGATTTCACCACATGGCTCGCCGGCGACTCTGAGCTGATGACGTTCCATGATATCCGGGCCTATTCCAGACGCAGGGATCAGGAAGGCGCACAAGCCTCACGGCTCAAGACAGACTATTACGGTCGGATCGCCTTCCCCTTCGTCACCGTAATCATGGTCCTGGTCGGCATTGCACTGAGTCTTCGCCGAAGCGGAGCCAGAGGCAGCGGCATGGCGATGGGCATTGGGCAAGCGCTCGCCGTCGGCTTCTGTTTTTGGACAATGCACTCCATCGCGATCGCGCTCGGCCGTGGCGGGGCCTTAACGCCTCTGATCGCCGCCTGGATGGGGAATATTCTCTTCTTGAGTTTCGGCCTCTATCTGATGTTTAAGGTACGGTATTAGCGCGAGACGAGCACAGCAGGCTGAAGGTTAGGATTAGGCTGAAGACTGAAGGGCTCGGACTCCGACCTTCAGCCTTCCCAGCTTCAGCCTATCTTGCCTATCTCGCGGCTGGTTGACTCACCCAGACGCTTCCGGTAAGTAGAAGCAAGGGCGTTACCAAAGGATCGTAAGAAAATGCGGGCACGTGTCGTCGTCACAGGGCTGGGGGTCGTCTCTCCGATCGGTATCGGAATCAGCGATTTTTGGAAAGCCGCCCTCGCCGGCCAATCCGGTATCTCGGCCATTTCATCGTTCGACCCCTTTCCCATCGAGGGCTATCGCTCCAAGGTTGCAGGTCAGGTGCGCGACTTTGCAGTCGAACGGTTTATCGATTCAGTCCATGGTGAACGCGTGGACCGCTACGCCCAGTTTGGTCTCGTGGCTGCAAAAGAAGCGCTGGCTGACTCGGGTCTCCGGATGGCGAAGGAGAACCCTCACCGCATCGGAGTCATCGTGGGAGCCGGCATGGGCGGGATGGTCATGGGCGAACGTGAGATCACGCAGCTCTACCAGCAGCAGAAACCCCATCGCGTCCATCCAAACTTTATTCCCGTCATCACGCTCAATTCGGCCTCCGGCATTATCGCAATGGCCTACGGCGCCAAAGGCCCGAACCTGACCATTTCGACTGCCTGCTCCTCCAGCGCTCATGCGCTCGGACAAGCCCTCCACTGTATCCGCGAGGGCCGTGCCGATGTCGTGATCGCTGTAGGAGCTGACGCCAGCATTACTCCGCTCGTCTTCGCCGGGTTTTGCTCCCTGCGCGCTCTCTCATCAAAATATAATGATAACCCAGAAAAGGCTTCTCGGCCCTTCGATCGGCTGCGCGACGGGTTTGTAATGGGAGAAGGCGCCGGAGCGCTCATCTTGGAATCGGCCGCGCATGCCAAGAAACGCAAGGCGAGAGTCTATGCCGAAATTGCCGGCTACGCCGCTACGAGCGAGGCCTATCACATGGTCATCCCTCGTGAAGATGGCCTGGAAGTGGCCAATACCATGAAGCTGGCCTTGGCGGACGCAGGCCTGGCCCCGGCACAGGTGGATTACATCAATGCTCACGCGACGTCGACAACCATTGGTGACGCTGTCGAAGTCAAGGCGATCAGACAACTATTCAAGTCACGCGCGGACAAAATTACGATCAGCGCCACCAAGTCGCTGATCGGCCATACGCTTGGCGCCGCCGGCGCCATCGGCGGCATCGCCTCGGTGCTGGCCCTCTATACGGGCAAGATTCATCCGACCGCCAACTACGATGATCCGGATCCGGCTTGCGCCTTGGCAGGACTCTCCCGATCGGCGCAGGAGCGTCGCGTAAAAGTGGCCCTGCTGAACGCCTTCGGATTTGGCAGCAACAACGCCGCTGTGGTATTCAAACAGGCGGCGGCAGAAGGCCGAAGGTCGAAAGGCTGAAGGGGCGAAGGTCTGGGATTGAAGTTCCGAACACTTCAGCCTTCCTACCCTGTCACTATTCACAGTTAACGGCGGAGAACATCGATCGATGGCAACTGACCCGACCATATCGTTAAAAATCCGTACCGCCCTGGCTGAGTATCTGAAACGCGATCCGGACCGCATATTGGTCACACAAGATCTGCGTGACGATTTAGGTCTCGACTCTATGGCGGTGATCGAACTGCTGTACCGCATCGAAGAAGCCTTCGATCTCCAGATTCCAGATCAAGACTTGGTGGGGTTGGCGACTGTCGGCCATGTCGTAATTTATGTTGAGAAACGGTTGGGGAAATTGACCCCCGTAGCTCCGATCAAGAAATCAGCGACGCCCCTGAAGGCTACGAAACAGTCGAAGCCGTCCAAGCCCAAGAGCAAAAAGAAATCCTAATCTCTATGGCAACGAAAGCAACCACTCCTATTTCACTGAGACAGATCCACGGACTTGTCGGCGGAGAACTAGTAGGACCGCCACAAGCAACTGTGATAAGCCTGGCCGGCTTTGAGTCGGCAGGCCCGAACGATCTGACCTTCGTCACAGGGGATCGGATGCTCAAGCAGGGCGGACCCTCCGCTGCCGGAGCGCTTCTCGTCCATCGGCGTATGCCTGAGATCGCCAATCCCCACATCGTCGTCGCCAATCCCGCGCTGGCCTTTGCACAGGTCGCCAGAACATTCTTTTGCCCTGTCTCCCCTCCTCGTGGAATTGCCGCGGCCGTTGTTCGTGGCACTGACACGCAGATCGGCCACGATGTCTCGATCTGGCCAGGTGTCACACTGGGGGACCGGGTCATCATCGGCGCGCGGGTAACACTCTATCCCGGTGTGTTTATCGGCAACGATACGACGATCGGAGACGATACGCTGTTGTACCCCAACGTGGTCGTCAGAGAAGGCTGTACGATCGGTGCGCGGGTGATCGTGCATAGCGGCACGGTGATCGGAAGTGACGGATTCGGCTATGTGCAGGACCAGGGGCATCATTACAAAATTCCCCAGCTCGGTGGAGTCACGATCGAAGATGACGTCGAGCTTGGGGCGAACGTCACGATCGACCGGGCCACACTCGGCCAAACGGTCATTCAACAAGGAACCAAGATCGATAATCTGGTCCAAATCGCCCATAACGTGACGATCGGCGCCCATTCCATCCTCGTGGCACAGGTCGGGATAGCCGGCAGCACGCTGGTGGGACATCACGTCATGATCGGTGGACAGGCTGGGCTGGCGGATCACATCGTCATCGGAGATCAGGTCATGATTGCCGCTCGTGCAGGCGTCAACCGCAGCCTCGAACCCAACCAAATCGTCTCAGGGGCTCCTGTGATGCCGCATGAAGTCTGGGTCAAGGCCCAAGCTGTGATCCCGAGACTTCCTGAACTTAGGCAGGCTATACGCACCCTAGAAGAGCGGGTGAAAAAATTGGAAGCATCGCAGGGGGAACGGGGGAAGAAGAGAAAGAAGTGACGGGTATGGAAAATGGTCAATGGTTAACGGTTAATGATCAGAGCAGAATTCGTCTGATGTTTCTGAGCATTAACCATCCACCATTGACCATTCGTTAAGCATCTGAATTCCTCCATCCTGTTAGTCGACTACGCCGCGCCAACAAAATAACTTCGCCCAGTAGAATCCCGCCCAAGGCACCAACGCAGCAGGAAACATGTTGAGATCGCCGTACATGTAGGCCGCGGCTGATGAGCCAAAGACTAACACCGCTCCTGCAATGGAGATTGCCGTGACAAAGCCACGCCCAGGATGCTCGATGACCGGGACTTCTGGCTCAGCCTTACTCTTAGTCTTCTTGCTACGTTGAGCCACAGCGGTTCGCATCTTTGCCGCATAGACCTCGGGAAATGTCTTAAAGAGATAGCGGTGATAGCGAGCCTGCGCGAACCCACAGCCTGCGCCAACGACGATTAAGAGCGAACTACTGAGAAACGTCACCCAACTGTACGTATGGTTCGCCAGTAATTGATAGGCGAGCGCCCCTACCCCGCCAACCATACAGACCAGTCCGATTGTCCCGGCAGGTAGGAGAATATGGGACCGGACATAGTAGCGAGCTTGCTCGTCAATCTTCTCCGGCCGCAAAACCGTCACAAGTTTCGGCATCGATACAGTCTCCCAGGCAACAGGCTGAGGTCAAGGCTTAGGAGCAGGTTAAGGTTGAGGTTAAGAAAGATTGAGTCTCAGAGCCTCGCTCTGCCTCAACCTCGGCCTTAACCTGCATTCTAAGCCTCGACCTTCCCAAGAAGGCGGCATCATACCATCCTTCCTCTGCTTGTTGCATAGAAGGGACTGGCTCCCATCTGTAGCGGTGCCTGTCTTTTTATCCATCCCGATGCATGTGAGAAAAGCGGGACGCTCAATCTCTCTGATTAGTGGAGATATTGTGGATGAAAGGTCATTAACAGTAGGCAGCAGGCTTGGTTTTTATGGCATGAGCACTCATCGACATACTCAACGGCAGGGAGGTAGGTGTCGACGCTGAAACGCCTTTCGCAGAGAAAGGTTTCGGCTTCATCCGCATGGAGTCCCGCGGTGGAAAAGGCGACCGTGTGGCACCCCATCAGCCCACTCACGCTCTGTGTCCACAAAAGATGTGCATGGCATGTGGATAACCATGTTGATAAACGGCCAATACCACGCCGTACCACGGCGCCTTACACATTGCCCAATCCATAGGCAGCATAATCCGTGCAATTACATCGAGATGTATTTTCTCAGGAGAAGCTTGTATGCGGCATGAATGCAGATTTCTCATGACACAGAATATTCTTTAGCGTCGAGCGTACAGAAGTGTGCAGACCGACGGAACCCAAGTACACGCGAGACTCGCGTGAAAAGCGGGACGAGCGAGATGGTCTGAAGCAGGGCTAAGGCTGAAGGCAGTCGAGGCTGAATGTTGAATTTTGAATGTGTAATGTTGATTGTTCGGAATTCCGATTCCGCCAATTGAACATTCATCATTCCAAATTCAACATTTCCACTTCGGCCTCGCCTTCAACCTTCTCTAGACTGGGAGGATAGCACTGATGGCAGATCGCTCGACGCGCCCGATATTGCCCCACTGTTCCGCCATCGGAATCAATGAGTGAATCCTCGTCTCGACCGTTCCTAGCCGCTGCGCCAAGGTCGACGTTTTTCGATAGGCTGCGACCATGAGAAAGGATCGAAGCCCTTGTAAAAACATCGTGATCATCGTCGCCTGCACACGGCCGGCCAGGTCGTAGAGAGCCTCGACTTGCTCGAAAATCGGATCAAGCTGAGACGCCGTGACAAAATCTGTCGCGCCCTGCGCTCGTATATTTGCAAGAGTGGAACTGATGATCGGAACACGCTTGCGGACCTCTTGAATGAACTCGTCGTCGAGCCGGTCGAGCTCAGCTAAGATACGCCCGACGCCGGTGACATCCAGACTGTCGGGTTCCTCTTCGGCTCGCTGAATCACCGCCTCCAATACATCGCGAGCCGGCTGAAGCGATCGGGCACGCGCTTGCTGCAAATCTCGAAGGGCATCGAGGAGCGGGACACTGGAGTTCACGGTGAGCTGAACCTGCGCCTGGGGAAGCGAAGATTGCTCCGTTCCAACGGCAGGAAGCGCTTGCACAAATTCGCTCGCCCTTTCCACTGGAACATCATCGATCCCGACAGAATTGTCCTCTTGGTCTCCCGCTAACCGGCGCACAGCTAGAGTAATCCGATCCAACCCCGCCTGAAGCGACTGGAGCGCCGCCGACATCGCATGGGGCTCTTGGCGGCCCACATCATGGAGAATCGGAAGCAGATTCGAGGCCATCTGCTCGATAACCTGAAGTTGTACCGTAGACGCTGATTTGCCAAGATTCGTAATGCCATGCAAGAGAATCCCGTAGAGCTTCGGACGCACCGTTTCGTTGGCCCCTTCAGCGAGCTGTTTCACCACCGTCTGAATTTGAGCCAGCCATTGATGCGCTTCGAGGGCGAATAACCCGATCACTTCCTTTTGGAAACTGGCATCCGCAAGATCCTGCGCAGGTGACCGGGCAGTCCATCGATGCTCGCCAGACCGAGACGCCGCTCCCTCTTCTGGCACAGACGTTATGGACTCAACAGCATCTTTGATTGCACTTGCGAGAGAGTCCAAGCCATCCAAAAGCGCCGTAAACTGATCGGATGCCTGAGGGAGGGGCTCAGATGCCTTCTCACAGACCTCATCTGCGGGAAACGATACCCGTGCGACATCTGGCGGCTCCAGCGTTTCGATGACCGACACGAGGGGCGTGCAGCTCAGATCCATCTGCCGCCCATCCTGAGCATAAGCCGTATCACTCTCGACCCAGACGACCGGCCGGAGTGGAAAGCGCTTATTAATGCGTATGACAGATCCGACTTCGCCGGTAGTTAATCGTACCGACGTACCCAGGGGATACGCCGATAACTCCTGGATTAAGGTTTTGACGATTTCGCGAGGGAACGCCGTCCGTTCCGCCACCAACAATTCTCGTACCGCTTCGTGGGGAAAAAATCGGCGGCGATATCCGCGCGGGCTCACGAGGGCGTCAAAAACATCCACCAGGCCGATGATTTGAGCAAACTCATTGATCTGCCGTTCCTTCAGCTTGTTCGGATACCCCTGCCCGTTCCACCGCTCATGTGCCTGTCGCACGACTTGCGCCAGCCAGTCGTATTTCAAACCCGCCTTTTGAATTGCCTGATAGCCTAGTTCTGGATGTTGTTCAATCAACGCACGTTCATCTGAGGTCAGCCGGCCCGGCTTAGCGATCAGCGATTGCGGCACAGCAAAGAGACCGATATCATGCAGGAGCCCCGCGAGGGCAAGCCGTTCCAGCTCTTTCCCATAATATCCCAGCCCCGCGCCGATCTTCGTCGCCAGAATCCCGACATTCACAAGATTCGTAATCAGCGGAGGGCCTACCGGACCGCTCATAGCCTGAACCAGCAATCGGTCGCTTCTTTTGAGCGCCGCCACAACCTCCGTCGCCAAAGCAGATAGGGGCTCTAAATCAAGTACGTCTTGCCGCTGCACCGCAAGAGCCAATCCCGTCAATTGCTCCTGCGCTCTGCGATACCAGTCGGCCGTGCTGTGTTCACTCATGTCGTGAGACCGTCCTTAAATAAGCGTGATCCGAAGGCTGAAGGCCAGTCGAGGCTAAATGTTGAATTTTGAATGTGTAATGTTAAGTATTCGGAATTGCGATTCAGTCAATTCAACATTCATCACTCCACATTCAACATTTCCACTTCGGCCTTCGGCCTTCCTCTTTGGCCTTCAGCCTCGATCTCGGCCTGCCGGGAGCACCTGATCGATCGCGGCACGTTGAGCTCGTCCATGCTCCACCCACAGACGAATGGCATCTCCCATCATGTGCAGTCGCGACGTCACTGATTCTATCCGCGTGGCAGCCAGAAGCACTCGACGCTGCGTTACCATGGTCAGCAATACGTGAAGACCAGAGAAAAACATCATAGCCGAACCGGCATTCACCTGCTGTGCCTCAGCGCGCAGATGCGCGACGTCTTGCAGAGAGGCTTCGAGGGCTACCATATTTGCTGCTGGCTCACCCCCACCCATCTTGAGAGCGCTTATCTTCTTCATAATTGCAGGCACCTGCTCATCAATCACTTTCAGAAACGACTCTTCGGCTTCGGACACCCGCGCAAGATATCCTTGAACAATCGTGGGGTCGATACCCTGGACACCGGCCTGAATCTGCCCTTCTATCTGCTCAATCAGGCTCCGAATCACGTTACGCTCGGACCCCATATCGGAGGACTGTTTATTTTGTAGCTCCTGAAGCGTTTTCAGAAACTTCTCGGGAGAGAGAACGGCATCAACTATCTCAGCCATCGCACCGCTTCCTTCGTCGTCGAAGGAGACGCCCGTCGCCTGGGTCAATGCTTTATGGATCTGTCCCAGCTGTTTACAGAGCGAAAGAAAGTCCAGGGAGGAGCCCGCCTTCAGTGGATCCTGGAGGGCTTCGATAAACGGAAGCGCCGCGAAGCTGGCTTGCGTGACACCTGGAAGATCGATCGTGGCGGCAGAGCCTCCGAGACTCGTCACTCCTGCAGACATTGTATGAATCAGCTTGGCATGCCGCTCCGGGGCCGGACCCTGCTGCAGCTCGTCAAGAGCGTCATGAATCCTCTGAAGCCATTCGTGCGCTTCCTGAACGAAGAGCACGATCAGCTCTTTCTGGAAATCATCTGTGGTGTCGGCAGCCATGATGTCAGTTCGTCACAATAGTGGCAATCCACGGAAAAGAATCGTACAAGATCAAGGCCGTCGTTTTCCGCTTCCCAACTGGGAAGCCAATCCCGCGATCTCGCCAAGCTTTCTTGCCATTTCTTCAAACCGTTTGGTGGCTAGCTCGGCCTCTTGTTCAGTTTCTGTCATGCGCTTCGCGAGCAGGCTATTTCGTTCCCGTTCCATCTGAAGTAAAGCTTCAAACTCATGGGCTTTCTGCGAAGCGGGCTCAGTCTCTGAGATGCGCGTGGCAAGCACGGTGGTTTTTTTTCGTTCTTCTGCGAGCGCTTCTTCTAAGCCACCTGCTCGCACGGCAAGCTGCTCACTCGCGGCCACACGATGAGTCAAATCCCTCGTACACTCCTGCTCCTGCTGAAGCTGTTGAGACACTTGTTGGAAGCGAGCCGCCGTCTCTTCCATCTTGGTCATCTGTTCAACCAGTTGCTTAGCAGCCTGGCGCTCAGCCTGCAACGCTGCTTCCATCTCCCTCACACGCCCGCCCAGACTCTCCGCCACAGATGCTTGCATCTTGGCCTCAACGGTCTGCTCTCTTTCAACTTCCAGCAAAGTTTCAAGCTCTTGCACACGAACGGTGGCACTGTTAACCTCTGCAAGTTGCATCTTCAGCTGAGCCGTTTGCTCTCGCTCCTTAGCCAACATCGATTCAAGTTCCTCGACCCTGCCCAACTGTTCTTTGAGTTCCACCACTCGCTGCGTGCTGTAGGTCACTCGGTCTCGTTCGATCCGAAGTTCTTCTTCTAGTGATTTCACTCGTATCTCTGCTTGCCTGTAGGTTTCTAAATGATCCCCGCTCACACTCGACCCTTGAATTGGCTCAATAGGTTCAATCACCTTCTCGACCGTCTTCGCCACAGGCATAGCTATACTTTGCCGCTTGGCCAACAGCTCGATTACGCGATCCTTGAGAGAGGTGCCCTGGAATGGTTTTTTCAACACTCCATCGGCGTGACAAGATTCAGCCTGCTTCGTTACCTCATCATTCACGATGCCCGAGATCAAAAGCACCGGCGTGTTCGCCAACGCCCTCTGCGCGCGCACGAACGTGCATACCTCGTAGCCGCTTCTATCCGGCATAATCACATCTGACACAACCACGTCAGGAGTCTCTTTGGCCAAATAAGCCAATGCCTCCTCACCGTTCGCGGCAAGAGTCACTCCAAATCCAGCTTCAGTCAGCAACCGTTCGGCAACTTTCCTGACCGCAATACTGTCGTCGGCAATCAACACTTTTGTCATAGTAGCTGCCTTTCCTTCAGAGCTCGTACCGCGTGAGGGTATCCTGTATCGCGCTTCCTAGTCTCTGTAATGCCACAATAGTCACATCGTTTCCGTCAATCGTGACTGAGCCTAGCGACTCAATATCTCTTTCGAAGCTCTGGCGAATCGATGATGCATCCGCCCTCGCAATAGCCGGCACATCGGCATCGATGCAGATGGCCATCGGACCGTCGACGTGGCGAGCCACCAAACACAGTAACGGATCTCCCTGCACTACGCGCCTCAGCCTGGCTGCCAAATCGTAGACCGGCATCACACAATTATCTCGCTTCAGCATGGCCTGCACGAACGGAGTTCGACTCGGTATCGGGATAGTCGCAGCCCAAGGCAACACCTCCCCCACATCCTCAATCCGTGCGGCCAGCTTCATTCCACCGATGGAAAATACTACTATATTCCACGATCGTTTCGTGGCCTGAACTTGCTGCTCTTCACGAGCGGCCCTCAGCATGATCCACCGATTGCTGCCGGAGTTGCCTCAACCGTCTGTTTGGCCTTCCCTATTAACACAGAAGGTGCGTCGGCTAACTCGCCAAGCACCCACGAAGGATTCAGGATCAGTACCAACTGATCCTGATAGAGCATCATACCCCCAAACCAGCATCGTTCATCGCGCTGAAACTGTGGCGGCAACGGCAAACAGTCTCTCCGTCCTATGTCGGTCAAGCCGACAACTTGTTCAACACGAACTGCACCGTGGGAGCGGCCGTTCGAGTACAACACTGTCTTTATATCGATGTCGGACAGGTCCGCTGCCACTGAAAGTCGTTCTGCAAGGTCCACCGGCTGATAGACAATCCCCGCCTCAGTCACAGCTTGTTCATGATCGATCGCTTCTTGCGTGAGAATGCCCCGAACCCCAGTTGCGGGTAGAGCCAAATAGCTGAGCCCTAGACGGACGACCAAGAAACTGGCCGTCCCCACAAGCATGCTCGTCGAATTGTGATGGCCTCGCAAACTCATAATCGATACTTCTTGTTCCACTGTCCGATGCCAGGGACCACTTCAAGGTCCCAATACCCTTGATTCTATTGATGCGTAGTGGCTTCTCTTCCGATTAAACGCTCAATTTCCTGGATCAGGGCTCCTTCTTCTACCGGCTTGACAATATAGGAACTTGCTCCGATCTCGCGTGCCATTTGCCGGTGCTTCTCACCAGCCCTTGACGACATGCCGATGATGGGAGTCTGCTGGGTTTGCAGTCGGCTGCGCAACCTTTGTATGACTTCATAGCCAGTGAGCTTCGGCATCTCAAGATCGGTAATGATGACCTGATAGTTTTGCGCAGACGCCTTGAGGAGACCTTCTTCTCCATCCACCGCCGTCTCGACTTCATATCCGGCTGACGCTAACATCCCACCCATGAACTTTCGTACGCTCAAGGAGTCGTCGATCAAGAGAAGCAACCGCTCTGCTGCTTTTGGCTCTAGGGCCTCGTCGTATGGGGCCAGCGAGTCGTCCGCCGTCGCATCCGGCGACAACTCGGGGATTGCCGTGGCGTGCATCTGCCGCACCAATAATCGAGCAGGATCCAGCACGAGAATCACACGCCCTTCCGGATCGATCGTCGCGCCACCGAAGCTGGAACGTTCCAAGGACTTAAGAGATCCCAACGGCTTAATGACGATTTCCTGACGTCCGAGCAATTCATCGACCAGTAGGCCGATCATCCCATCGGCCGTCCGCACAATGACAACCGGCTTCCCGATTTCTACCGGGATACTGCGTCGATTGAGAATCTGCTGGAGCGGCTGCACCTCGATTGCTTCGTCTCCGATATGCAAGATCGATCGTTCGCCCATCCGTTGATGAGCGCCAGTGGTCAACATCATGACTTCGCGCACTGCCTGCAGAGGGATTGCGTAACGTTCACCCCCTGCTCGCACCATCAGAGCCGTGGCAATCAATAATGTGAGTGGGAGACTCAGAGTAAACTTCGTCCCCACGTCTCGAACAGATTCGACATCGATACGGCCGTTCATACTTTCAACGGCGCGCTTGACCACATCCATGCCGACTCCTCGCCCCGCCTGACTGTCGATCTTGTCAGCCGTCGAGAATCCCGGCACGAAAATAAATTTGACGACTTCGGACTCTGACATCGAACGGGCCACCTCCTGGCTAATCAGTCCTCGTTCTATCGCCTTGGCCCTGATTTTTTCGACATCCAGACCAGCCCCATCGTCTTCGACTTCGATCAACACCACATTTCCGCGATGTACCGCATGGAGATAAATTGTGCCGGCTGCTGATTTTTCCTTCGAAACACGAATGGACGCGGGTTCGATCCCATGATAAACCGCGTTGCGCACGAGATGAATCAGCGGATCGACCAGCCGTTCCACAACAGCCGTATCAACTTCCGTCTGGTCACCGGACGTAACTAACCTCACTTCTTTCCCTGTCACACGAGCCATCTCGCGCGTGGCCCGATGGAATCGGGTAAAAGGTGTGCCAATCGGCACCATACGGGCCCGAGCGATTTCATCCCGCATGCCGAGGGTCAGCTGCGCCAAGTGACTCATGTCTTCATGAGAACGGCTGATCGAGCTGTTCAACTGTGTCATCGACTCTGAAATATCGGATGTGATCTCCTTGAGGCGGCTCGCTAAAACATTAAAATCGTCGTACCTGTCGAATCCAAAGCTGCCAGAGCCGCCGAGGCTGGTAACGCCTTGGGACAGATCGGGTGCTGGACAGGAGTCGGCGGTCAGAAGGGTAAAGGCATGTTTTTCCTCAAACGTATGGACTGACTCGACCAGCTGACCCTTATAAGCCAGTACTTGTTGTGCGAGTTGCTCCAATGTGCATAGCCGCTGCTCGATCCGCCCTCGACCGATGACCAACTCACCGACTAGATTCATCAACCTCTCCAGCCGATCGCGGCTGACGCGGATGACATCGCTATTTTCTGAGATTGTACCGTCTGCCGCTTTGTCAGGCTCAACTCTCCCCTGATCGTACGCTTCTTGGTCCATCGGCGCTTTGGCCCGATGGACAGCTGAACTAAACTCCACCGCCTCAGTCATCGGCTGACTCAGCTGCTTGAGCTCTTGCATCGCGACGGCAAATTGTCGGCGCAGTCGGTCGAGAGATCCGGAGTCCCGCCGCATCAACAGACGCACCACATCGACTGATCGCAACAGCACGTCCGTATGCCAAGGAAGAATCGTGACGCGCCCCTCGCGTACCGCCCCCATGAAATCTTCGACATAGTGCGTCAGATCGCCGATCGACTGGAACCCCACGGTATAGGCTGAGCCTTTAAGTGTATGCGCCGTCCTGAAGAGTTGGTCGATCACCTCCGGATTGTGTTGTCCATTTTCAAGCCGAAGCAATTGGGATTCGAGCGCTTCCAAATATTCCTGTGCTTCAGGGACAAAATAGGAGAGCACCTCTG